>OFFC01000097.1_pt1 | contig 78061 bp, 59 predicted proteins | sample 1521271 | NCBI WGS metagenome assembly OFFC01 (sample SAMEA3504123, study PRJEB24116) | mouse gut metagenome | biome: mouse gut; feature: mouse-associated habitat; material: faeces | place: Denmark | collected 2011 | reverse complement strand
TCAAAAAGGTCGAAATCATCTCGGAATCATACTCGAAATGTTAATTTGAAATAAGTTTAAATCAGTTCAACGCCTGCCGGAGGAGCGTCGCAATAAACCGGCGTCGGCTTCCGTTTAGGAAATGTGTTCGGGAACATGAATATCTATGATCTGCGGCGCTACGGCGCTGTCGCTTTCATGGCAGTCGCCGCGGCGGCCATCGTTTTCTTCCTGTACTATTCCAACTCGCTGGCAAAAGAGGTGAGCGCGCAGGAACGGGAGAGAATGCAGGTGTGGGCCGACGCGACGCGTGAAATAGCCCGGAGCGCCCCCGACGGCTCCGGCGAATCGGAGACCGCGCGTCTCAACTTCCTGCTGGGAATCATAAAAAGCAACAGGACCATACCGCTGATCCTGACCGATGACAGCGGCAACATCCTCGATCACCGCAACTTCGCCCTTCCCGAGGCCACCGACTCCCGACAGCCGCTTTTCATCTCCGACGCCAACAAGGAGTTTCTCAGGCGGAAGCTGTCGCAACTCAGGAAAACGCCCAACGTCATCCATATCGAAATCGCTCCGGGAATCAGCCAGCACATCTACTACGAGGACTCGCGTCTGTTGCGTAACCTGAGCATGTTTCCCTACGTTGCCGTAGGCATTATGCTCGTTTTCGCCACAGTGGCCTATTTCGCCATCAGGGCCGGGCGCCGCGCCGAGCAGAACAGGCTCTGGACCGGACTGTCGAAAGAAACGGCCCATCAGCTCGGTACTCCTATCTCGTCGCTCATGGCATGGGTGGAGATCATGCGTGCTCAGGGCGCCGACAAAGATATGGTCAGCGAAATGGATAAGGATATCGACCGGCTGACCACGGTTGCCTCGCGATTCTCCAAAATAGGCTCGAGACCGAAAATGACGCCCGGCGATCCGGGGGCGGCGGTCAGACACGCGGCCGAATATATGAGGGCGCGCATATCCCGAGGAATAGCTCTTGAGCTCGAAGTGACGTCGGAACCGCTCGTCGCCGAGATGTCGGAACCGCTTATAGAATGGGTGATGGAATGTCTGATAAAAAACGCTGTCGATGCTATGGAGGGAGCCGGCACGATCGCCGTCAGCGTCAGGAAGGAAAACGGACATGCCGCCGTCTATGTCACCGACACGGGCCGCGGAATGAGCCGAAAAACAAGAAAAAACGTGTTCAGGCCCGGTTTCACCACTAAAGAGCGCGGCTGGGGTCTCGGACTGCCGCTGGCCCGGCGCATAATAGAGCAATATCACTCAGGAAAGATACAGATAGTCTCTTCGGAGCCTGACGCGGGAACCACCTTCCGCTTCACCTTACCACTCATTTCTTCGACCGATGAAACAGCTTTTCGTAACAGACCTTGACGGAACACTCCTTTCGACCGACAGCCGTGTGAGCCCCGAATCGGCCCACATAATTTCCGAACTGACGCGGCAGGGCGCGCTCATAACCGTGGCTACTGCCCGCACCCCGGCTACGGTGGAGCCGCTTCTGCGCAACACCCTGACCACACCCCCTGCCATTGTCATGACCGGCGCGGCACTCTGGGACCGCAAAACCCGGAGCTACATACGTCCGCGGCTCATGACGCCGGAAATGGCAGCCGAGGCGACAGCCGCATGCCGCGAAAACGGCCTCAACCCGATGACCTACACTATCGGCCGTGACAACCGGCTTCATGTCTATGTCCACGGGGCGCTGTCGAAGAAAGAACAGAAATTCATAGACGAACGCACGGGACTGGAACTCAAGCGCTTCCATCTTCTCCCCGCAGAAGCGGCTCCGGAATGTTACCCTGACACAATAGTGATATTCGCCGTAGGGCCGATCGCGCAGGTGGAAGCGGCAGCCGCAAAAATCAAGAACGACACCGACTACTCCATCCCGACATATCCCGACATATTTGACCCCACGACCGGTATGACCGACATATTCGCCCCGGGAGTGTCGAAGGCCGAAGCCGTTCTCGAACTGAAAGAACTGACCGGCGCCGACGAGCTGATAGTGTTCGGCGACAACATCAACGACCTGCCGATGATGGCAGTGGCCGACCGGGCCATAGCCGTGGCCAACGCATTGCCTGAAGTCCGCGCGGCCGCCCACGAGACGATAGGCCCCAACGCTACCGATTCGGTGGCGCGCTACATAGCCGAGAATTTCAGAGGCTAAGAGCTTGTTTCATAATAAATATTGACGACAGGGTCGCATAATTTGCGCTGTTTTTTGTTATGTGACGAAGGAGTGTATTAGATATACATGACTGAGGAACAGGACGAAAAACGGCCAAGAAATGCGAAACCATGGCAATATAGACAAGTTGCATGTTTCTTCCAGATATTTAGGAATGTTAATGAGATTTAAAACTAAATATATGTATATTGAAAGAATTTACCTTCCCACTGTCGTTAATATTTATTATGAAACAAGCTCTAAGCGAACTTCTGAATTCCTCCAATGTTAATACCTCCGGAAGCAAATCCGGAGATGGCGAAAAATTAGGGAATTTTTTCTGCAATTGTGAGGAAAGTTTCTTAAATTTGCGGTGATAACCGGAATTCAGAAAAAGATGGGCATATACGTAACCGACAATATAAAATTCATTGGCATCGACGATGCCTCCTGCAGGATTTTCGAAGCGCAGTATCCTACTCCCCTTGGCATGAGTTACAACTCCTACGTGATTGTTGACGAGAAGATTGCCGTCATGGACTCGGTGGAGGAGAACGGAGGCGACCAGTGGCTCACCGACATACTCGCCGCAACCGAGGGACGCACTCCCGACTATCTCGTGGTCCATCACATGGAGCCCGATCATTCGGCATGCATTGCCCGCGCCATGCATCATTTCCCGGAAATGAAGATAGTGACCGGCGTCCAGGCCGCAAAAATGCTGCCGCAGTTTTTTCCCGATGAAAATTTCGACGGACGCGTCATCACCGTCAAGGAAGGCGACACCCTGTCGCTCGGCACCCACGAGCTGCACTTCTATTCGGCCCCTATGGTGCATTGGCCCGAAGTAATGGTCAGCTACGAAAGCAACACGCGCACCCTCTTCTCGGCCGACGCTTTCGGCAAATTCGGCGCCTTGCAGTATGCCGACGACTGGGTCGGCGAGGCCCGGCGCTACTATCTGAACATCGTAGGCCGCTACGGGCAGCAGGTACAGGCGCTCCTCAAGAAACTCGTCCCGGTCACAATCGACCGCATAGCGCCGCTTCACGGCCCCGTGCTCAGCGCTCCCCTCGACCGCTATCTGCGCCTATATGACCTCTGGAGCCGTTATCAGCCGGAAACGCCGGGAGTCATGATAGCCTACGCGTCGATCTACGGAGGAACCGCCGCAGCCGCTCTCGAACTCGCCGACATGCTGCGCCGGGCAGGAATTCAGGTTGCGGTGATGGATCTGACGAAATGCGATATGAGCGAAGCCGTAGCTCAGGCTTTCCGGCTGAGCCACCTTGTTCTCGCCACCCCCACCTACGATTCGGGCATATTCCCCGTCATGCACGATTTCATCCACCATCTCTCGCTGAAAAACTTCCGCAACCGCATCGTGGGCTACATCGAGAACGGCTCGTGGGCTCCCACGGCGGCGAAACGGATGTCGGCCCTTATGGCCACGATGCCCGACATAACCGAACTCACACCCACCGTCACCATCCGGTCGCGCCTTGACGAAAACTCGCGCCGACAGCTGGCGACTCTGGCCGACACACTTGTCACCTCCCTGTCAGAACAGGAAAAACATTGATAACAATAATAACCATAAAAACCGATTTAACATGGAATTTCTAACAGACGAAAAACTTCTCATCGTAGGTGCAGCCGGCATGATCGGCTCTAACATGGCCCAGACCGCCATGATGATGAACCTCACCCCCAACATCTGTCTCTACGACCCCTACGCACCGGCTCTCGAAGGCGTTGCCGAAGAGATGTACCACTGCGCGTTTGAAGGCGTGAACCTGACTTTCACTTCCGACATCAAGGAAGCTTTCACCGGTGCGAAATACATCGTTTCAAGCGGTGGTGCCGCACGTAAGGCCGGCATGACCCGTGAAGACCTCCTCAAGGGCAACGCCCAGATCGCCGAGGATTTCGGCAAGAACGTGCGTCAGTACTGCCCCGACGTGAAATTCGTGGTTGTGATCTTCAACCCCGCCGACATCACCGGTCTGATCACTCTTCTCTATTCAGGTCTGAAACCTTCACAGGTCGCCACTCTCGCAGCCCTCGACTCTACCCGTCTGCAGAGCGAACTCTCGAAATATTTCCACGTTCCCGCATCGAAGATCGAGAACTGCCGCACATTCGGCGGCCACGGCGAGCAGATGGCCGTGTTCGCATCGACCACCAAGGTTGACGGCACTCCTCTGACCGAACTCATCGGCACTGAAAAACTTCCCCAGGCCGACTGGGAAGCCCTCAAGGTTCGCGTCATCCAGGGCGGAAAGAACATCATCGACCTCCGCGGCCGCTCTTCGTTCCAGAGCCCGGCCTACATCTCCATCGAGATGATCGCTGCTGCAATGGGCGGCAAGCCCTTCACCTGGCCTGCAGGAACCTACGTCAACGACGACATGTTCCAGAACATCATGATGGCCATGGAGACCACTATCGACAAGACCGGCATCCACTACAAGGAAGTGGCAGGCACCCCCGAAGAGAAAGCCGAACTCGAAAAGAGCTACAAACACCTCTGCGACATGCGTAAGGAAGTCATCGACCTCGGCATCATGCCCCCCGTTGCCGACTGGAAGAAGCTCAACCCCAACATGTAATTTTTCCCTCCATTCAATAAAACAGGCAGTCCATTCCGGACTGCCTGTTTTATTGCCGGACTTGTCGGAGGAAATTTGAGGGGAATTGTTGCAATGTCGGAGAAAATGGCGTAACTTTGTTGTCCGTTATGAAGAACGGATTTGACAACGACAAGTATCTGAGAATACAGTCAGAACACATTAAAGAGCGCATAGCTCAGTTTGGGAACAAGCTCTACCTCGAGCTGGGAGGAAAACTTTTCGACGATTATCACGCAAGCCGCGTTCTGCCGGGATTCAGGCCCGACAGCAAGCTCTGTATGCTCCGGCAACTGCAGGAACATGCCGAAATCGTCATCGTCATCTCGGCGGTCGATATAGAGAAGAATAAGGTGCGTCAGGACCTCGGCATCACCTACGACATGGATGTACTCCGCCTGCGCGAGGCTTTCATGGAACGCGGATTCCTGGTAAGCTCGGTGGTCATCACCCACTATAACGGGCAGCGGAGCACCGACGCCTACCGCGAACGTCTCGAGCGCATGGGCATCCGCAGCTACATCCACTACACCATCGAGGGTTATCCCAACAACGTGGGCCTTATCACGTCCGATGAAGGTTTCGGCCACAACGACTACATAGAGACGACGCGTCCGCTGGTGATTGTGACGGCTCCGGGGCCGGGCAGCGGCAAGATGGCCGTCTGTCTGAGCCAGCTCTACAACGAGCACAAGCGCGGAATCGAGGCGGGCTACGCCAAGTTCGAGACCTTCCCGGTCTGGAACCTCTCGCTGAAGCATCCCGTCAACATAGCCTACGAGGCTGCCACAGCCGATCTGAACGACATCAACATGATCGACCCCTTCCATCTCGAAGCCTACGGAAAGACGGCGATCAACTATAACCGCGACATTGAGATTTTCCCGGTTCTCGACGCCCTGTTCGAGGGCATCTACGGGCACAACCCCTATAAATCGCCGACGGATATGGGCGTCAACATGGTGGGATTCTGCATCTCCGACGACGAGGTGTGCCGCCGCGCCTCGAAAAACGAGATCATCCGCCGCTATTTCACGGCTCTCAACTCCATGGCCCGCGGCGAGGTCAACGACAACGAGGTCGCCAAGACTGCTCTTCTGCTGAAACAGGCCGGCATAGACCTCTCCTACCGCCGTCCCATAGCGGCCGCACGCGAACGCGCCGCGCGCTCCGGGGTGCCCTGCTCGGCCATAGAGCTTGCCGACGGCACCATCATCACCGCCGAGACATCTCCCCTGCTCGGACCGAGCGCCGCGCTGATACTCAACGCCGTCAAGCATCTGGCCGGAATCGACCATAAGGTCAAGCTGATTCCGCAGGACATGATAGAGCCTATCCAGCACACAAAGATCAACTATCTGCGCAGCCGCAACCCGCGTCTGCACACCGACGAGGTACTCGTGACGCTGTCAGTGCTCTCGACCCGCGACGACCTCTGCCGCCGCGCTCTGGAAAAATTGCCGGAGCTAAACGGCTGTCAGGTCCATTCCACGGTCATGCTCGGCGAAGTCGATCATAAGATTTTCAACAAACTCGGCGTCGGCCTGACTTGTGACCCAGCTAAGAAAAGACGTTAGTCACGCCACCGGCGCCTCTCATTTAACCCTCTGTCCATGACACACTTGCATCTTTCCCCGGTCATAGCGGCCACGCTGTCTGTGACCGCGGCGACTTCTCACGCCGCCACGCCTCCTGCAACGAAATCCCACTCCGTGCGCCCCAACATCATCCTTTTCATGGTCGATGACATGGGCTGGCAGGACACCTCCCTCCCCTTCTGGAAGGAGAAGACGCGCTACAACGAAATGTTCCGCACTCCCAACATGGAACGCCTCGCCGCGCGAGGGATGAAATTCACGCAGGCCTACGCGTGCAGCGTCAGCTCCCCCTCGCGCGTGAGCCTCATTACCGGCGCCAACGCCGCCCGCCACAAGGTGACCAACTGGACGCTGAAAAAAGATGGCGACACTGACATCAGGAGCGACGAAGTGACCACAGCGGGCTGGAATCTCAACGGCGCCTCGCGCGTCGGCGGAACGGATGCCACGTTCGTCAGCCCGTCATCGTTCGTCGATGAGCTGCGCAAAAGCGGCTACCACACCATCCACTGCGGCAAGGCACATTTCGGAGCCATCGGCACCCCGGGCGAAAATCCCTGCCACTGGGGCTTCGAGACGAATATCGCGGGCCATGGCGCGGGTGGCCTGGCCACATATCTCAGCGAGAAAAATTTCGGCCACACCCCCGAGGGCGAGCCCTACGCGCTCAACGCCATCCCCGATCTGGAGCGCTACTGGGGAACCGGCATCTTCGCCACCGAAGCTCTGACACGCGAGGCTCTGAAAGCCCTCGACAAAGCGAAAGGCTACAACCAGCCCTTTTTCCTCTACATGTCGCACTATGCGGTCCATATCCCCTTCGACCGCGACATGCGTTTCTATGACAGCTACATAAAGCGCGGCTATTCGCCGAAAGAAGCGGCCTATGCATCGCTCGTCGAAGGGATGGACAAGAGCCTCGGAGACATAATGGACTGGGTGGAGCGCAACGGCGAAGCCGACAACACGATCATCATTTTCATGAGCGACAACGGCGGTCTGGCCTCCGCTCCCGAATGGCGCGACGGCGAGCGCGACACTCAGAACTACCCTCTCGACAGCGGAAAAGGCTCGCTCCACGAAGGGGGCATCCGCGTGCCTATGATCGTTTCCTGGCCCGGAACCACGCGGAAAGGGAGCTCTTGCGACGACTATCTGATAATCGAGGATTTCTACCCCACGCTTCTCGAGATGGGCGGGGTGAGGAAATATGACCGGAGCCATGTCGATGGCTTCAGCTTCGTCCCGATGCTTCGCGGCGAAGGCACCACCTCGCGCGGGCGCGCCCTCGTCTGGAATTTCCCCAACATCTGGGGCAACACCGGCCGGGGCATCAACCTGAACTGCGCCATCCGCAAGGATGACTGGAAGCTCGTCTATGACTACCGCACCGGTCGCAAGGAGCTTTTCAACATTCCCGCCGACATAAGCGAACGTCATGACATGGCCTCCGAGCGTCCCGATCTGGTTAAAAAGCTTTCGGCCGAACTCGGGCGCCTTCTGCGCGAGCGCGGAGCCACCCGCCCCTCCTTCACCGCCACCGGCAAGCCGTGTCCGTGGCCTGACGAGATAAATTAGCTAAGTCAGCTACATTAGCTAACTTAGCTAAAATAAAAAAAGATCCCGGTATCATTCACTGACGCCGGGATCGCTCATAATTAATTGAATTTATGCCAATCTCCTATTTATTAAAGGATTCGCTCCATTCTTTGGATTCGTTTCATTCACCCCATGCCTGGCCTTTGGGAGCCTCGTAACCGGGGTTCTGACGAAGAAGTTTGTCACCGTCAAGAAGGGTGCGGTCAAGCGGGTAGAGCACAAGGTGCTTCTGCGTTGCATAGTCGAGCACCGGAGTGTTTGTAGAGATGGTGAAGGTTCCGAGCTGGTCGTAGTTGGCGGTAACCTCATACATGTTGGGACCTACAGTCAGACCGTAGCCGATGCAGCCTTCCGGACGGAAGATGAGGTGGTCGCTGTCCTGTCCGCCCTTGACGGCAGTCATACGGCGGAGATCCCACCAGCGCTTGCCTTCCTGGAAGAATTCTTTGGCCGATTCCTGAAGGATGGCAATCTCGTTGGCCTTGAAATCGCCGGCGGTGTAACCATATTTGGTGACATCCCAGTTGCTGCCGTAAGCACGCTCGCGGATGGCGTTGATGTAACGTACGACGTCGCTGTTGTTGCCTTCGTAGTTGGCGATCTCGGCGAGATTCAGATAAACCTGAGCGAGACGGTAGTAGGGCATTTCGTTCGTACCGATCATGCGGCCGCCGGTACCCATTGATCCGTGATATTTCCAGACGTAGCATCCTGCGAGGATGTGGTCATTGAAATCGAAGTTGGGGATATACTGCAAGTCAGCTTCTTTTTCCTCAGGTTTGATGAGGTAGATGGGCATGAACTGCTTGATGCGCGAGTCTTCCTGATCGAAGCGATACCAGTAGGCGTTGCGCACGGCCTGATGCTGCTGGCCGGTCATACGTTCGTTATAGAACGTGTTGCGCTCTTTGGTATTGTTGACGGGATCATACCAGTAGGTAAGACGGTTTGCGGTTGTTGACCATGTTGTGCCGTCCTTCTCCACGCAGCTCCAGAAGTTGTTGGGCGAGCCACCGGTTGTGGGGTCATACATTATGTAGTTGAACCAGTTGGTGGTAGCCTCGGTCTCGCTGTAGTAAGTGGCAAAGATGACTTCGGTGTTGGCCGACTTGCTTCCGTTGATAGCGTCGTCGAATGTAGGCATCAGGCTGAAGCCGTAGTTGTTGAGCACGTTGGTGAAGTAGGTCTTGGCTTTTGCCACGTCGGCGGGATCGGCCTGATGGTCGAGAGTCGAAACCTTGCCGCTCCAGAGATAGACCTCACCGGCGAGCATTTCGGTTGCGGCTTTTGTCCAGAAGTTGTGGCCGCGGTTACCGGAGTAAAGCGAGTTGCTGTAGTTGCCGGCGGCGTTGAAATGAGCGAGGGAAGCGTCGATGTCGCTCTTGATCTGGGCGAGAGTCTCTTCGGCAGTAGCGCGGGGCATCTGAAGAGCTACCTCGTCGTAGTTTCCGAGAAGCACGTCGGGTTTGATGCGGAGCGGTCCCGAGCCATAGAGCTTGTGGATCTGGAAGTAGCAGTAGGCACGCATACCGTAGATCATACCGCGGAGATATTCACGGCACTGCTCCGACATTACGTCACCGCGTTCCTCGTCGTAGTAGAGGAAGGTGTTGCAGTTGGAGATCATGCCGTAATATCCGCCGAAGTTTGTGAGACCCGGAGTGGTATAGTCAATTGCGTTCAGAGGCCACTGAGTGTTACGCAGACCTGATCCGTCTGTTCCGCTGTGGGGCCAGTAATAGTCGGTGCGGAACTCTCCGGTATAGAACAGAGTGTTATTGTCAAAGCCGCGCCACTGGTTCATGAGGGCGACCAGGTTTCCGGTAAAGTTTGCTTCCGTGCGCCAGAAGTTACCGGCATCATAACCGTCGGGGTTGGAGAGATCGAGGTCATCGGCACAGGAAGTTGCCACGAGGGCGCTTCCCGCAACGGCGGCTGATGTTATGATCGATAAAAATTTATTTTTCATAAGAATTTTCAGTTGAAATGATTAGAATGAGAGGTTGAGGCCGAAGATGACGGTGCGCGGCAGGTTGTAGGTACCCTGGCTGTCGGAGAAGCCGAGGTTCTGGGTGTTGTCGGGCAGCGGCAGCGTACATTTCTTTATGTAACCGAGGTTCTGGCCTGTGATTGAAACGGTGAGGCCCTGGCTGCGGAACTTCTTGCAGAGAGCGTCGGGCAGCGTGTAGCTCAGAGAGAGCTCGCGGCAAGCCAGATATGCGCCGCTTTCGGCGAGGATGTCGCTGGTGCGGAAATATGCGTTCGTACCCATGTTGGATGCGATGACATAGCGCGGATATTTGGCTCCGGGGTTTTCGGGAGTCCAGGTGTCCTTGATCTGCTTCGGACCGTTGTAGGTACCCTGACCTGCACCCATCCACCAAGTGAACGAGGAGTCATAAACCTTGAAGTCGAAGCCCATGTCGAAGCGAGCGTAGAGCGAGAGACCCTTCCAGGTGAAGGTGGTGTTGAAACCGCCGGTCCAGTGGGGAGTCAGGTTGCCGAGGTCATACTGGTCATATTCGTCGATCTTGTTGTCACCGTTGCGGTCCATCCAAGCAACGTCACCGGGACGGAGCTTGACTGCGGAGCCGGCGAGAGAAGGATATTCGCGGCGGAGACGTTCGAGACCTTCGTCGTTGGCATAGATGGCCACAGCTGCGAGAGCCGAGCGGGAAACGTCGATGTAGTCACCGAGAGCCTTGATCTGATCCTCATTCTGAAGGATGCCGGTATTCTTGTAACCGATGATGTGGCGCGGTTCCTGACCTTCCTGCAGACCGCCGATAAAGTAAGTTGGCCATACCCATTCGCCAGCCTCGTTCTGATACTGCGGGCCGCCGGTATAGACCTCATAACCGCCCTGACGGTTGTTGACGTTGGCGTTGTCAGGCAGATCCACGACGACGTTCTTGTTGTAGGTCAGGTTGAGGCCTGCGGTCCAGGAGAAGTCGCGTGTGCGGAGGATGGTGCCGGTAATGTCGATTTCGACACCCTGGTTGCGGAACGAACCGTTGTTGGTTGTCACGCTCGAGAAACCGGTTGTCGGAGGAAGCGCCTTGCTGGCGTACTTGTCCATGGTCAGACGGTTGTAGTAGGTGACGCCGAGGTTCACGCGGTTGTTGAGGAAGCCGAGGTCGAGGCCGACTTCACCTGTGCGGGTGCGCTCCCATTTCAGGCCGAGGTTGGGAAGACCGCTGATGCGGAAGCCCGTGTTGCCTGCGTAATCGTAGGCCGAATAAGAACCGAGCAGAGTGTAGTAGCCGATAACGCCGCCGTTGACAACGCCGTTGAGACCGAACGATCCGCGGAGTTTAGCGTAGTTGATGAAGTCAGCGAGAGCTGATTTCTGGAAGAAGTCTTCCTTGGAGAATACCCATCCGGCCGATACACCGGGGAAGAAGCCCCAGCGGTTGTCCTGCAGACGTGAGTAACCGTCCTGACGGAAAGTGGCTGCCACGAGATATTTGTCCATATAGTCATATTCCACGCGGCCGAAGTAAGAGAGGATAGCTTCCTCTACCTGAGATGAGCTGATGCCGAGGCTGGAAGCCTTGTAGGGCGACTGTGAACCGGTGAACGCGTAGTCGAGTTTCTCGAAGTCATCGGTCGGAGCGCCGTTACCGGAAGCACTGAACGCCTTGTAGTTACGTTTGTAGTACTCCATACCGAGCATGGCGTTGACCGTGTGCTTCTCGGCGAAGGTGCGGTTGAAGTTGGCCACGATGTTGTAGGTCTGGTCGAAGTAGCGCAGGAAGCTTTCGGAAGTGTTGCGGCTGCGGTTCATGGCGCCGTTGGCGTTGGTCCAGAGGTCCTTGGTGAAAGAGCGGCTGAGCTGCTCGTTGTAGTACCAGCTCATTGTTCCTTTCAGAGTGAGGCCCGGCATGATTGTTGCGGTGAGGCTCTGGGTCATCTGGAACTTGTCGGCCTGGTTGTCACGCAGATACTGCTCGGGCTGGAACAGGAGGTTGGTCGAAGCGCCGCCGAGGTTCTGATGATAGAGCTGTTCGCCGTCCTCGTTCTGGAAACGGATTGTGGGAGGCATTGAAGCCAGACGACCGAAGTTGTAACCGTTGGCACGTCCGTTTGATTCGTTGTTCCAGTTTGAACGGATGTAGTTGAACACCGAGTTAGCCTGCAGCCAGTCGGAGATCTTGTAGCCGCCGGTGAACGCGAAGTTGTAACGTTTGTAGAAAGTCGAGGGGAATGCACCGTCAGCCTTGTAGTAACCGAGCGAAGCATAGTAGTTTGCGCGGTCGTTTGCTCCGGAGAAGCTCAGGTTGTAGTCCTGGGTGGCTGTGGGGTCCTTGAGGTTATATCCCAGAGGATCGGTATCCTTGAAGAGGATGGTGGTTTCGGGGAATACATTTCCCTTGTTGTCCATTGGACGGCCTGCGAGAGGATCCTGCATTGTCTGCCAACCGTAATCGAGAAGATATCTGTTGTCGTCGGTCAGGGTCAGGATATTCCAGGGGCTGCGGTCGGTAATGGTTGTACCGCCGGTAGAATAGGCCTGTGAACCGTTGTTAAGGTTCTGATAGAAGTTGTTGAGCCAGTTACCCTTCTCGTAAGGATAAGTTGTGTTGTAGGTACCTGTACGGGTCCAGTAGATGTAATCCTGAGCGTTGAGCATCTCGTAACCTGAATAGTAGTGGGAGATACCGTATTTGACGTTTAGGTTGATCTTACCGGTTCCGGCTTTACCTTTCTTTGTGGTGACAAGGATCACACCGTTGGCTGCACGGGCACCGTAGAGGGCCGTCGCGCCGGCGTCCTTGAGGACTTCCATCGACTCGATGTCGTTGGGGTTGATGTCGCTGAGTGAACCGCGGATCTGGCCATCGACAACAACGAGCGGGTTGTTGTTATTGCCGTCCCAGTTCGTACCACCGCGGACGGTGATCGAAGGAGTTGCGGAGGGATCACCGGAGGTCACGTTGACCTTCACACCTGAAACCGCACCGGCGAGAGCCTGGGCGGGGTTGGCGTTGGTTCCGACCGTAAGAGTTTTTTCGCTTACCTTGGCCACTGAGTTGGTCACTTTGGCGCGTTTCTGCTCGACGCCGTAACCCATCACCACGACTTCGTCGAGTGTGTTGGCGCTGTCAGCCAGTTTGATTGAGAGCGGCTGGCCGTTCCACACTACCGTAACCGGGCTATAGCCGATAAACGATACGGTGATTTTCGAGCCGGGCTTCACATTGGAGAGTGAGAATTCTCCGTCAATGTTTGTCGAAGTGGCGATCTTGGCGCCTTCCACCTTGACGGTGGCACCGAGCAGCGGTTCACCGGTTTCGTCAACTACAGTACCTGTGCAGGTACCTGCTGCCTGTTGCGACTGTGTTTCCATCGGAACAGTCCCTTCGGTTGCATGCGCCTGCAACGGGGCTGCCAAAAGCGCTCCGCCACAAACCAGCACCGACCAACAGAAAGGTTGCTTGATTCTTAGCTTCATAAAAATTGATTTTAATTTAATAAATTTAAGGCTCAGATATGATTGGTTAGGTCTAATCATAACTTTCGTTCACAAAGATATGGTTAATTTGTCATTTAGGCAAACTTTTTTAATATTTTTCCATAAAAATTCAATGACAACCGTGGTTAAACCTAAACCTCTGTCAATTTAGTAGTTGGGATAACAGAAGGATAAAAAGCATCTGTCTTCAATAAAATGGTTTTTAATGGCATTTCGCTCGGCTCGGGAGTAAAATTCATGACAAACAGATACCTTTCAGACATTTAATAGTGTCAATCAAGAAAATGGGATACAATTGTAACATTTGGCCCTAATTTGAGGTCTCAAAAATAATTTTTAGTTAACTTTCCCAATAGAACCTTCAATAACAAATCCAAATAACCGTAATCACGATATGACGACACAGCTTTTTGTCAAGGAACTCAAGTGCTCTTTCAACCTGCGGACCCCTCGCTCTGACAAACCATCGATCATCTATATGGTAATCCGTCTGCACGGACGCCAATACAAGTTTTCAACCGGGATGAAAGTCTATCCGACCCACTGGGAGCCGGAAAGTCAGCGGGCCGTCACGTCGGGAAGCACGCTCACCCGGCTCGACTGCACCAACAATTCGCTTGCCAACAACCGGATAGAGGAGTTCATGCAGCGTTTCGAGGAATTCAAGCGACATCTGCTCAATAGCCCGGACTCGGAGACGAAGCTTCCGGAGCGCCTGAGAAATTTCATGCAGACCGGGGCGGCGGAGGTTTCGGATAGGGAGCTGCTGCACGAAGCTTTCCGCTTTCTTTATCCTCCGGACACCACAACGGGAGGCACCCTGCGCACAAACATGTCGCGTCTGAAACAGATCGACAAATATCTGACGACGGCCACCCCCTACAGGTTCGACCAAAGGCTTCTCGACCGATTCTGCGATTATCTGACGGAACGCGGATCGGGCGTCAAGCAGATCAACGAGTGTTGCGGACTGCTTAAAAGGCTTATAAACGCGGCTCTCCGCATAGCTCCGGCTGAAGAGACGCCGGCCAACAAGGTTTCGTTCATAGCCCTCAGAGACAAGCGACGGCGCGATGACACGAAAAAAGTCTGCCTGATGGCCGACGAGCTGCAGGCGCTTAAAGAGGTGCAGTTACCGGAAAAAGAGGATGTATATAGGCGCCTCTTTCTGATGCAGACTGAATGTGGCGTCAGAATGTCGGATCTGTCGGCTTTACTTGAGGCGGATTTCACTGACAATACCCCCTGCCTGACAATCACCACAAGAAAAGAGGGGATCGAGGCCACTGTCTTCATAAGCGAGGATATACGCCGGATGATCGACGACTATCACAAAGGGCGATGCAGGGGGCTGAATATGGGAAGGGGATTCCCTACACAATATAATAAGGTGTTGAAACGGATTGCCCGCAAGGCGGGACTTAACCGCGAGGTCAGATGGAAAGAGCAGTTCGGGCGCCGGGTCATGAGTTTCCGCGCACCGCTGAGCGACGTGATTTCCTCACATTTCGCGCGCCACACCTTTATTACTACGCGCGTGCGCGAGGGGTGGCACTCTGACAAGCTCCGTTTTCTGACCGGTCATGCCGACGACACCATGATAAAACGCATATACACCCATCTGACCGCCGACGACCGGCAGAATCTGGTGATGGAGGAATTCCGGCGGCTGAATCCCGGCTTCCGTTGAATAACCGAATCGAGAACCGCAGCGGTCCCACAGCCGCCACCGTCAGCTTTTAACCTTAAATTTATTAAATAAAGAGCATGTAATTTTTAAGGCTTGACTGTTAGCACGACGCCTCCGGAGCTATGCTTCGGGGGCGTTTCCGTCTGTGGATTTATTAAATTAAAATTTCATAAATACAGTCCAAGACTTAAAATGAAACATCTAACAAAAACTTTCAAACCAAATTATTTATTAACCTAAATTAAATTCTGATTAGTTATGAGCAATTTAAAAAAATTGATGGCGATTGCGGCGATTCTCTTTGCCACGTCATCAATGCTTGTTGCTTGCAGCGATGACGATTCGAGTACTTTGGGACCCGTTTCCGTCAATTCCGTGAGAGTGACGAGCAACTCAGTAACCATCATCTGGTCAATCGTACCAAATGATAAGTGTGGAGGTTATGATGTGTCACTTTTGAGGGATTCGCGTGATGGAGCAGTGGTTGAAGCTAAGAATTTCGACAACAGGACATGTACATATACTTTTACAAATCTCGAGCCCAACTCACGTTATGTAATTAAGGTTCAGGCTGTCCCCGGCAAAGGCTTCAGTGACGCAGAAATATTCTATCGCGAATTCATGACTGCTCCTTTAGTGGATGGATTAACAGTTACATATTCCAATTACGGAAGCCGCGAAGTAGTTTCGAATGGTCAGACAACAACAGTTTCCACATGTACTGCCACTCTGACATGGGATGCCATATCCGTCGATAATTGTGGAGGATACAATATTGCCTTGTATGAGGGCACAGCAGACAATCACCTTGAAAATCCCGTTGCAAACACTCGAATTTCAGATAATACAGTCTCCTTCCCCAATCTCATAGTGGGCAACCCATATTGTATCGAGGGCTATATAGTGGGTAACACAATGTGTGACTTCAGTACGGGAGATAAGTCGTGGTTTAATTTCACACCAACTCCTGCACAGTAATCATAAACCTTAAACTTAAAGTGCGAAATGAACAATAACAATATAAAGAACTGGTGTCTGGTACTCGCTCTGGCGCTTTCTGCTCCGGTTACTTCAAACGCAGCATCAGTTGAAAGTCAGACTCAGGCTGAAACCATTCAGCAGGCAAATGATTGCACAGGAGTCGTAAGAGACGCCGATGGAGAAAGTCTGCTCGGTGCTTCTGTCAGGGTTAACGGCACAACAATCGGTGTTTCCACCAATATAGATGGAGAATTCACTATCAAAGGTGTCAAACTTGGTTCAAAACTCACAATCAGCTATATCGGTTGCAAGCCCGTCACCGTAACATGGAATGGCCAACCGATTGAAGTTACACTCGCAGAGGATAAGAATATTCTTGATGAGGTCGTAGTTATGGGTTATGGCATTGAACAGAAGCGTGCCAATGTAACCAACTCTATCGCCAAGGTCAGCGAAAAGACTCTTACCGTAGGTACGAACGCCAACCCGGCTCAGGCACTCGCCGGTGCCGTTTCCGGTGTAAAAGTGGCGGTAACGACTGGTAATCCATCATCTACCCCTAAAATCACAGTGCGTGGCGGAACAAACTTTGATGGCGGTTCCAACCAGCCATTGGTGGTTGTTGACGGCAATATCCGTGACGGACTCAATGACATCAATCCCAATGATATCGCCAGCATGGAAATTCTCAAGGATGCCGGCGCCACGGCTCTTTACGGTGCGCGTGCAGGTAACGGCGTTATCCTTATCACAACCAAGAGCGGTTCTGCCGGAAAAGGTAAAATAACCTTCAGCGGCAAAGTCGGATTAGGCTATTATGATAACGGTTATGAGTCTGTTTCAGATGAGGACTTCCTCTATATCCTGAGAACAACTGCCCAGAACACACACTGGGTCATAGCCGGTGGTACATATCAGAATAATTTCCCCGGCATGATGTTCACCAACGCCAACAACCCAGGCAGCTTGGGAAGAACCAAATGGGAAAATACGATGAACTACAACATCCTTCGTAAAAATGAAAATACAGAATATCTCCTTGGTAAAGGAGGATGGAAAGAGATGCTTGACCCCATCAGCGACATCACTATTCTGTATTGGAATCAGGATGTTTCGAAGGTCAACCAGAACAATCCTACTGTAACTCAGGACTATAACCTTACCTTCTCGGGCGGTAATGACAGAGGAAAATATTATGCCTCTTTGGGATACTATGATGCCGACGGTGTTATAAAAAGAACTTTCTACAAACGCTACAATTTTGCGTTCACCGGTGAGTATAAGATCAACGACTGGCTGACCTCGAATTCGGTGTTCAACTACATCCGCGCCAACTGGAAGAATGATGACCCTATGCTCAACACGGAATATTTCATGAATCGCGGCTATATGTATAAGTTCGTGAGATATTATGATGAAGAAGGCAATCAGCTCCATGGCACAGGTAATCCTACAATTAACATCAATGATAATAAGGATAACTTCATGCGCGACAACCAGAGCGATAAGTTTTCTATGACTCAGAGCGTTACAGCCAAAATTATTGATGGGCTTACCCTAAAGGGCACTATGGCATGGTACTACAACGAGCAATATACAGCAAGCCTGAACCGCGCCTATGTGACCAATCAGATTGGTGCAGCCAACCCGTTCGGCACCGCCGGAGTTAACCGCGCATACGCACAAAGTGCAAGCTTCCTCCGCTATTTTGACCAGACATATAATCTCGTTGCCAATTTCAACCGCACTTTTGCAGAGAAGCACAATATCAATGTGATGGCCGGTATGGAGTTCTACAAGAGAAAATACCTTGCTTTCAGTGCATCAGGTTCGGGAGGTCCTTCACCTCTGTTCAATCTCGGTCTGACCGCCAACAATAAAGACAATATGTCACGCAATATCAGTTCAGATAATGCTTCGGAAGCTCTCCTCTCATATTTCGGACGTGTCGAATACAATTACGACGGTAAATATCTCTTGGCTGCAACATTCCGTGAAGACGGTTACTCCCGACTCCTCGACAACCGCTGGGGCTTCTTCCCCGGTGTTTCAGCCGGCTGGGTTTTCTCCAAGGAAAACTTCTGGAAGGATAATCCCAACCTCAGTTTCATCAATTACGCCAAGCTCCGTGCATCATACGGTTCCAATGCTATTATCAATACCCGACAGCTCGGATATTACACTCTTCAGGGAGCATACAGCTCATATCAATATGACGGCAACATCGGTTACCGCATCAGCACACTGCCAAACCCCAGACTTAAATGGGAAACTGCAAGAACCGGTGAAGTTGGCATCGACCTCGGTTTCTTCCAGAACCGTGCGAATCTCGGCGTAACCTATTACAACCGTACAACTATCGACAAGTACGCAGCTCTTGCACTGCCTCACACAACCGGCTTCAGCTCAGTTACCGACAATAACGGTTCTTACCGCAATGAAGGTGTTGAAATTGACATTAACGGAACTATCCTCCAGACCCGCGATTTCAGATGGTCTATTGGCGCCAACCTCACCTACAACAAGAACCGCATAGTGGAACTTCCGGATAACGGACTCCCCAACAATCGTCAGGGAGGCACAGAAGTTTATACCGGCGGCCCGCAGTACAAGAACGAGGCAGGCGAAATGGTATGGCCCACTTACTATATCGGCGGCTATCAGGAAGGTCAGAACCCCTATCAGAAGGTAGGTTATGGAACCGTAAAAATTGCGAGGACACAGAATGATATAGATGCATTAGGTGACTACATCGACATTTCTCAAACAGCTGGTATTTATGCAAATGAATCCGGCCGAAAGAGACTTTTGAATCTTGGTTACACTGATATTACGCCACTCGTTCCCGGTGATATGATTTTCCAGGATATGAACGGTGATAACATCATTGATGTCCGCGACCAGAAAATCATCGGTCACACCGACCCGAGTTGGACAGGCGGTTTCAACACCACCTTCAGCTGGAAGGGTCTCTCACTCTACGCCCGCTTCGACATGGGCTTCGGATTCCAGGTATATGACTCCAACCTGTCATTCCTACTTGGAGAAGGTCAGGGCGCAATGTCTTTCCCGTTGCAGGCACATGATACCTGGTCGGTAGATAATCCTAACGCCAAGTACCCCCGAATCACCAACGCTGATCAATACGGTACAAACAGCCATATCCGTACCAGTGAACTTTACACCCAAAACGGTAATTACCTCGCTTGCCGCGAACTCTCGTTGAGCTATCAGCTTCCGGCAAACATCTGTCGCAAACTATTCACACAGGAACTCACTTTAAGCATCACAGGCCAGAACCTCGGTTATATCAAGAGCTGTACAATACCGCTTCCTGACAATGTAACCTATTGGAGCGGAAATACAGCCGGAAATGGCGGTACCTATAACCTGCCCCGTCAAATTATCTTCGGACTGAATGTGACTTTCTAAACTATTCAAATAAGAAATCATATGAAAAATATATTTTATAAAATAACTCTCGCCACATTAGTGGCAGGCGCCGTACTCGCCGCCACATCTTGTTCCGACGAGCTGGACCTTACCCCGAGTGATTATTATACCCCTCAGAACTTCTGGAAAGACAAAAGCCAGTTTGAGGGATTCATCACTGCTCAGGCAAATATGTTCAGAGCAAATTATACCCAACAGGTTTTATTTGAGGCTGGTGATATCAGATCCGGAGTGCTGTGGAGCGGTACTCTGCCTGATGGTTCCGGAGGCGCAAATTCAACTTATATCATGAACAGCTATTCCGATGCCCACACGCAGTTCACAAATTTCGGCGGATGGTTTGGTTATATAGCGAATATAAACGAATTTATATATCGTATTGACAATCAGGAAGGTATATTGACAACCGATGAAGCCAACGGTCTCTTAGCCATGTCTTATGGACAAAGAGCCTACTGCTACTTCCAGATGTATCGTATGTATGGCGGTGTGCCTCTGCGTACGGAACCGGATGTAATACTTGGTGAATATACTCCTTCCAAGCTTTATAAACCGCGTGCTACAGCTGAAGAAACATTAACGCAGATTAAGAGTGATATCGACAAATCTCTCACTCTGTTCAACAGCTCTTCTTATCAGTTCTCATCCAAGAACTACTATTGGTCAAAAGCTGCGACAGAGCTTCTTGCAGGTCAGGTTTATCTCTGGAGCGGCAAGGTTTCAACCGGAGACCATCAGGCTAACGATGGCGATGTGGCAACTGCCAAGACCTATTTCAGCAATGTAATCAACAATTACAATTACAGACTTGAAGATGACTACTTCAATATCTGGCTTACGCCCCAGAGTAACGAAGCTATTTTTTCGGTTTGCTATAGTTCGAATTCAGATGGTAACTATTACAATGGTCTGACCAACTTCAACTGGGCATATCTTACAGGTAGAGCAATCGGTTCATACTGGTCAGATCTCGGCCCGCAAGGCTATGATAAAATAACTGATGGCAGTGCCCAGCGTTTCTGCCAATATACTACCAATCCAAATATAGCCGGCGGAAGAAACGAACTCGGAGAAAGTCTGTCATTAGGAGTACAACGTTATATGTGTAAAAATGCTCTCTTTTTCCAGTTTAATGAGAAAGACCAGCGCTCCGATGCATTCTACCCTGTTTATGATGTAAAAGATAACGAGCAGAACATTTATAAACTTGATAATTTTGATCCTACTCAGTATAAACTTGCAGGTACATTCGTGATAAAATTCCGTTACAGTCATGTTGATGGTCAGCAGTATTGGCAGGGAGTCGTAGATATGCCTATTTATCGTCTTCCCGATGCTATCCTCGGCCTCGCTGAGTGTTACAATTACGAAGGCAACAATAATGGTGTGAAATCATGCATAAATCAGCTCCGTGAACGCGCTTACGGTTCTGACTGGAATGAGGCCACCTATGGTTATACTCCCGGTAGCTTCAGACAGAATGAAAGTGAAATCATGCGTGAATATGACAGAGAGTTCTATCTTGAAGGACGTCGCTGGTGGAACCTTCGCCGACTCACAACAGTGAAAGGTGGTAGCCAAACAGACCATTTCGTTTTCCAGCCTGAGGGTTGCGTAGGCTTTGGTCTTCCCGTAGGTTCAAGTCCATGGATGATCGAAAACGATGGAACAGTTTGTGAGACAATCGAAACCGTTCTTCCGACTTCAATGGAATATCGTCTGCTTTGGCCTATAGACAATGAACTTTTAGGCTCGGATCCTGAAATTAAGCAGAATCCAGGATACGGCACTCCGAACAACTAAAATTTAAATAATTAATTCTATAAGGAGACTGCTTCTTAACGGATGTTGCAGTCTCCTTATTAAATTATGAAATCCGTAAGAATTAACGAAATGATGAAAATACTTATGTCAAATATCTTGAGATTGAGTTTACTTTTCCTGTTAACTTTTGGTATAACCGGGACTATAAATGCTCAGATAAATACCACAATTGAGAAGTCAAATGAGAATTTAGAGTCATCAGAACGAGGAAAACTATTTGAATGGGGTAATTATGCCATGTTTATTCACTGGGGCCTGTATTCCAACCTTGCCGACAAATGGGATGGTAAAACCTATTATGGAATTAGCGAATGGCTGATGAATGAAAGCATGGCAAATATTGACAAGGATGAATACAAAGCTGCATCAAAATCATTTAACCCCAAGGACTTCGATGCTAAAAAAATAGCTCAGCTTGCTAAGGATGCCGGAATGAAATACATAATAATCACCAGCAAACACCATGACGGTTTTGCTATGTTTCATTCCAAGGTTGATAAATTCAATATTGTAGATGCGACTCCATTTGGACGTGACCCAATGAAAGAGCTGGCACAAGCCTGTAAAGAACTTGGCTTAGGCTTCGGATTCTATTATTCTCAATATCAAGACTGGACAACCCCTGGTGGTTTCAAAGCCCCAAGAGTTGATTCCGAAGGAAATCCAAGGACATTTGATGATTATTTCAAATCAAAATGTCTTCCGCAAGTTGAAGAGATAACAAGTAATTATGGTGACATAGAAGTGATCTGGTTCGATACACCCGGGCAGATTGAAAAGAAATATGTTGATGATTTAATTGAGGTAGTACATAGAAATCAGCCAAACGCACTTATTTCAAGCAGAATCGGTCATAACCTCGGCGATTTCCGGACACTCGCTGACATGGAAGTGCCATTGAAAAATATAGATGGTTTATGGGAGTCAATTGATGTAACAAACGATTCCTGGGGATTTGCTTGGTATGATAACAACTGGAAGACTCCAAAACAGATTCTTCAAACTCTGATTTCTACAATCGCACGAGGTGGAACATTCATGATGAATGTTGGGCCTGATGGTTTAGGCAATGTCCCAGAGCAAGCTGCTGCTTCCCTCAGGTCTTCAGGTAAGTGGGTAGCACGTTATCCTGATGTCATCTATGGAGCACAGGCTTCACCATGGAAACATAAATTACCTTGGGGAGATGTTACACGTCAGGGAAACAAACTCTATTTGGCCGTCTATGAATGGCCTAAGGACGGAAAACTTTATGTTCCCGGAATAAATAGTTTTGTAAAGCAGGCTAAACTTCTGGATGACAAAACAGGAAAAAGAATTAAACAGACTCTCAATGGGAACTGGTTGATATTGGATGTGCCATACCAGCAACCCGATCCAATGATAAGCGTGATTGAACTTGAAATGAAGAATAACGATATTGATGTTGATACTACTCAAGCTCTCGATCCTGAAATCGGATTACCTGATTTATCTGTCTTATTTGCAGACACTGAAAATTGTAGTACCAATAAAACCACTTGGCGTGAAAAATTTGGCGAATATAAACACACCTATATTGTCAGCAATCTCAATAAGGGAGGTAAAATTACTTGGACAGTTGAAGTATTGGAACCCATAACGTGCCAGGTCGGACTAAATGTCCGTGGCAACGGCCGTTCTGTGTGGGAACTGAAAAGTGATGAGGGCAAATATATTCAGAACCAACAAAGAGCCACATCTAAATTTTCTGAAGTACCTCTTGGATGGTTGAAGTTTGATAAACCGGGAAAACATACAATTACATTAACTATGGAAAAAGGCCAGAATCCGGCTGACATCTCCTCAATATCCCTTATCCCGGTAAAATTCTAAAAAGTAGTGCATATTCCTTTATAGAAACGTATTATGTAATTGGTTAGTTTAGCTTTATTTACAGGCTGTGACGTTGACTAAATGTCGCAGCCTGTCTCATTCAAGGCATAAAATCAAAAAATATTGACGCAGGACAGAGAGTTTCCGGATTAAAACTGCTCTTTTATTGGGCAAATTAGTCTAATTGGTCTAATTAGGCTAATTGCTCCTTCTTTTTGGGGTCAGGCGGTGTGGCGCTTGACGGTGTCAACGCCTTCGATGGCGGCGATACGGTGCATTATGGCCTGGAGCTCGGTGAATGAGTGGACGCCGAGGGAAATTGTGCATGTCACGATCGAATCGACGGTTTCGGTGTTGAAGGAGTCGATGGAGAGTCCGAGGCGCTCGGTTATGCACTCGACGAGGTCGATGAAGAGATGGTAGCGGTCAACGGCGGTGACAACGATTGTCTGGGGATAAAGCGTTGCGTCGGGCTGGTAATCGACCGAAACGATATTGTCGCCCCACTGCGAGGCAAGGCGAATGGCGGAGGGACAGTCGCGCTTGTGAACGGTCACGAGGGTGTCGTCGCACGGATCGCGGAATCCGACAACTTCCTCGTCGGGGATGGGGTTGCAGATGGGACAGCGGACGAAATCTCTCTTGGGGCGCTCGGCGAGATAGTCGGAGATGGCTTTCTTGGCCTTGTAGGTGACGCAGCTTTCGAGCCAGTCCTCGCGGGGCTCCACTTCGGGATCGGTGAACACCTCAACGACGTCGCCACGGTGGAGACGGGCCTTTACCGAGGCGAGGAAGTTGTTTATCCGGGCGTAGCGGGCATGCTGTCCGGTCTCGGGCGATATTTCATAGGCGAAATCGAGGACGGTGGATTTCTGAGGCATCACGACGGGTTCGCCATGGGTGGTGAAAGTCATGATGTCGTCGTTGTAGAACGTGGTGACGATCTTGTCGATGAACTCTGTTCCGGAGTCGTTCTGACGGACAACGTCGCGGACCACGTCGCGGAACTTGCTTATCCAGCGCTGGATGTTGTCTTCGGTGCGGTCGGCCACACATCCGAGCTGCGAGTCGCGGATCATGCGGCAGGAACTGATGTGGACCTCCTGCCAGCGGCCGAAGTCGGCGAGGAGCTTCACGTGGAAGCTCTGGTAGCCGTTTTCTTTGGGAGAGTCGATGTAATTGGTGATACCTCCGGGTTTTTCCTTGAATCGGGAGGTCAGGATGGAATATATGCGTAGCACCATCTCCTTTTCCTGGGCGGGAGTGGCGCCGGGCATACCGAAGACCACGTCGGTGAAGTGGCGGTATTTCAAGTGGTTGAAATCGTCGCCGAATTTAGCCATCTTTCGCCAGACGCTGTAGGGCGCGCGGTATTCGACGCGGACTTCGGTCATGATTCCCTCGTCGAGAAGGGTCGAGCGGAGATCCTCGCAGAACCGGGCGAGCCTCTCGCGCTGCATCTCCTCGTCGTTTCTGATCAGAGTGTTCAGCTCGTCATATTCATGGGGGCAGCGGAAACGGAAAGAGAGGTTCTCCAGTTCGGTCTTTACATGATAGAGGCCGAGGCGGTTGGCCAGGGGAGCGTAGAAATAGTCAGTCTCGCCGGCGATTTTCATCTGCTTGTCGGGGCGCATGGATGAGAGGGTGCGCATGTTGTGCAGACGGTCGGCGAGCTTGATCAGCATGGCGCGTATGTCATACTGGAAGGAGAGGAGCATCTGGCGGAAATTGTCAACCTGCTTTGTGGATTGGTATTTGTCCTTTTTCTGCTTCGTCACCACCTTCACGAGAAAGGCCACATCGGGCCCGAACATGTCGCGGATATCCTCGATGGTGTAGTTGGTATCCTCGACTACGTCATGAAGGAAGGCGGCCATCACGGGGTTGGCGTCAAGCATGAGCTCGTCGGCCACGATTGTCGCGACGGCTATCGGATGAAGAATGTAGGGCTCACCGGTCTTTCGCTTCTGGTTTCGGTGGGCTTTGCGGGCGAGGCGGAATGCCTCTTTGATTCGGTTGAGCTGACCGGGGGTTGTGCGTGCCGACATGATGTCGAACACTTTCTGCGCACGTTCCTCGATTATGGCTGCATAATCTTTCTCTTCAGGATTGACGGCTGACTCCTTGTTCATGCGACAGTTCAAATGGATAATGATGGGGTTGACGTAAAATGCAAAATTAGCGCTTTTTATGAAATATAAGGGCGGAAGGTCGTTTTTTTTGCAATTATTTTTTGCTATTTTAACCAAATTACATTAGATTTGTAGTCAGTAATCCCTCCGGGAAACGGGGCGAACTTTTCATAGATATGAAACGCAGGAACATATTCCACAGGGTGTGGCGATTTTATGCCGACGGTTTCCGCCAGATGACGGTGGGCCGCTATCTGTGGGCCATGATCCTCATAAAGGTCGCCATCCTGTTTCTGGTGTTCAGGCTATTCTTTTTTCCTGACCGCCTTCAGGAGGATTATTCGACCGACAGCGAACGGGCTCAGGCCGTGCGTTGCGATCTGGTCAACCGCACGGTTCATGCCGACACCGCGCTGACCCCAGAGGGAACACCCGAATTATCAACAAACAAAAGATCCGATACTGCATTATGAACGATTTAATGAGCGTGGTTGACTGGTCGAGGGCCCAATTCGCCCTGACGGCTATGTATCACTGGCTTTTCGTGCCACTGACACTCGGTCTGTCAGTGATCGTTGCGATCATGGAGACCATCTATCTGCGCACACGCAGCGAGCGGTGGCTCGCCATCACCAAATTCTGGATGACCCTTTTCGGCGTCAATTTCGCCGTAGGAGTGGCCACAGGAATAATCCTCGAATTCGAATTCGGCGCCAACTGGTCGAACTACAGCTGGTTTGTGGGCGACATCTTCGGCGCCCCGCTGGCCATAGAAGGGCTTCTGGCCTTCTTCATGGAATCGACCTTCATAGCCGTCATGTTTTTCGGCTGGAAAAAGGTCAGTCCGCGTTTCCATCTTGCAGCCACATGGCTGACGGCGATAGGAGCGTCGATCTCGGCTCTGTGGATTCTGGTAGCCAACGGCTGGATGCAATATCCCGTTGGAATGAAGTTCGATCCGTCGCAGATGCGCAACGTCATGGACAATTTCTGGGCTGTCGCCCTGTCGCCTGTGGCAATCCATAAGTTCTGCCACGCCGTGTTCTCAGGCTGGCTGCTTGCGGGCGTGTTCGTCATAGGCATCAGCTGCTGGTTCCTTCTGCGCAAGCGCAACAAGGAGATGGCTCTGCGCTCCATCAAGGTGGGAGGCTGGGTCGGCCTCGCAGGCATGATACTGACGCTCTGGAGCGGCGACGGCTCGGCCCTGGACGTGGCCCGCGTGCAGCCCATGAAGCTGGCAGCGATGGAAGGCCTCTACAAAGGTAAATGCGGGCAGGAGATCGTGGCGTTCGGAATCCTCAATCCGGCAAAAACACCTGAAAATGACGAAGATCCGTATCTTTTCGACATATCCATTCCCTACGGTCTCTCTTTCCTGGCCACCCACAACGCCCACGCTTTCGTGCCCGGCATAAACGATCTCATCGACGGCATTGAGCTGACGGAAGAGGGCGACACCGTGAGAACCGTCAGCTATGCCGAAAGGATCACGCTGGGACGGCGCGCCCACGAGTCGCTTCGCGCCTTCGATTCGGCCTCGGCCCAGGGCGACACCGCAGCCATGGCACGCACGGCCCGCGAACTGGAGGCGAACTATCCCTATTTCGGCTACGGTTATCTCGACTCCCCCTACGAGGCTGTGCCTCCGGTTGGCATAACGTTCTACTCGTTCCATATAATGGTTATTCTCGGCGGATACCTGTTCCTGTTCATCATTGTCTGGCTCTGGATGGCCTATAAGCGTCCGTCGTGGTACTCAGGCAAGATCATACTCTGGATAGGCATGCTGTCGATTCCGATCGTGTGGGTGTGCAGCCAGGCAGGCTGGGTAACGGCCGAAGTTGGCCGTCAGCCCTGGATCATTCAGGACATAATGCCCTGCAAGGCCGCGATCTCCGACATAACCACCGGCGACGTGCAGCTGACCTTCTGGATGTTTGCGGCAGTGTTCACCGCTTTCCTCGCCGCCGAGATGTGCATAATGCTCAAGTGCATCTCGAAAGGCTCCAAACAAGATTACTCATCGCTTAAAGACTGACCCGACATGACAACACTCGAAATGCTTCAGAACTATTGGTGGCTGCTCATAGCAGTGCTTGGCGCGGCCCTTGTGTTTTTACTGTTTGTGCAGGGAGGTCAGTCGATGCTTCTCGGACGGATGTCGGAGACCGAACGGTCAATGGTTGTTAACGCTCTGGGACGCAAGTGGGAGCTGACGTTCACCACGCTGGTGGTGTTCGGGGGCGCTTTCTTCGCCTCGTTCCCGCTGTTCTACTCCACGAGTTTCGGAGGCGCCTACTGGCTATGGATGCTGATTCTGTTCAGCTTCATCCTCCAAGCTGTCAGCTATGAGTTCCGCTCGAAACCGGGAAATATTTTCGGGACGCGGACCTACGACATATTCCTTTTCATCAACGGATGCGTAGGCTGCATACTTCTCGGCGTGGCAGTCGGCATGATGTTTTTCGGAGCCGAATTCTCGGTCACGAAGACCAATCTTCTCGACGGCTCGGCTCCGGTGATCTCGCAATGGGCTCCCACCCACGGGCTTGAGGCCATTGCCGACTGGCGCTGTCTGGTGCTCGGAGTGGCAGTGTTTTTCCTGTCGCGCACACAGGCGTCGCTCTATTTTCTCTCGGCCATAGGCCATGACGAGGATTTCCGCCGCGGCCAGCGCCGTTCGGTACTTGTCAATGGCGCCATCTTCGTAGTGTTCTTCCTCCTCTTCCTTTTCCTTCTGCTAACGGCCGACGGCGTGCAGACCGAGAATGACGGGAGCCTCCGCTGGGTTTCCAACAAGTATCTCTGGAACTTCATAGAGATGTGGCCGGTAGCCATCGTGTTCCTATTAGGCGTCGTAGCTGTTCTTACCGGGGTTATCGGCTCGGCCGTTCTTCCTCGTTTCAAAGGAGGGATCTGGTACTCGGGCATAGGCACGGTGCTTGTCGTGGTGGCGCTCTTCTGCGTAGCTGGCTACAATTCGACGGCCTATTATCCGTCGCTGACCGATGTGGCCTCGTCGCTGACCATCCGCAACAGCTCCTCGTCGCTCTTCACGCTCAAGGTGATGAGCTGGGTTTCGATAATAACGCCGTTCGTCATCGCCTACATCGCTTATGTCTGGGCCAAGATGAACAGCAAACCGATCACTCCCGAGGAAATGAAGGCTGAAAGCCACAAATACTGAATCTGAAAAAAACGGACTCCTCCCGATATATGGATCGTCCCGTTCCGGACCACTACCGAAACGGGACGTTTTTCAGTCACCGGCGGGAGATACAGCCACCTCAACCGAATCGCAATCATGAAAAAAACAGCAACGCTTCTACTGACATGGCTTTCGCTGAGCGCCAGCGCGACAGAGCCTGTGGATTATGTCAGCACCCTTGTGGGGTCACAGTCGGATTACGCGCTTTCCACAGGAAACACCTATCCGGCACTTGCTCTGCCCTGGGGCATGAATTTCTGGACCGCTCAGACAGGAAAAACCGGCAACGGCTGGGCCTACCGATATGACGAGCGCAAGATTCGCGGCTTCAAGCAGACCCATCAGCCGAGTCCGTGGATCAACGACTACGGCCAGTTCGCCGTCATGCCCGTCACCGGTTCTCCGAGGTTTGACGAGGAGAGCCGCGCAAGCTGGTTCAGCCACAAGGCGGAGACCGCGACACCATATTACTACAAAGTCTATCTTGCAGATCACGACGTGGTTACGGAAATAACCCCGACATCGCGCGCCGCCGCTTTCCGCTTCACGTTTCCGCAATGTGACACCTCGACGGTGATCATCGACCCTTTCGACAAAGGCTCTAAAGTCGAAATAGACACCGCCAACGGGCGAATAACGGGCTACACCACGCGAAATTCGGGCGGCGTTCCGGAAAATTTCCGAAATTATTTCGTCATCGAATTCGACACGCCGCTCCGCTATGCCGCAACTGTCTGCGACGGGAAGATCGATGAAAGCTCCCGGATTGCCGAATGCGACCATGCCGGCGCCATAGTCGGGTTCCCCACACGCAAAGGACAGATCGTCAACATGCGCGTGGCGTCTTCGTTCATAAGCCCCGAACAGGCTCTGATAAACCTGCGCGAGCTTGGCGACGGCGACTTCGACCGCATCAAAAACGAGGCCCGCAACCGCTGGAACGAGATTCTGGGACGAGTGGAGATCAGCCTCGATCCGGCAGACGCACTGACCATAGACCGCATGCGCACCTTCTATTCGTGCCTCTACCGCTCGGTGCTTTTTCCGCGTTCGCTCTATGAGATAAATGCCGCAGGAGAGATTGTACATTACAGCCCCTACAACGGAAAAGTGCTGCCGGGCTACATGTTTACCGACACCGGCTTCTGGGACACGTTCAGATCGCTCTTCCCGCTGCTCAATCTGCTCTACCCTTCACAGAACGAAAAGATTCAGGCCGGACTGGTCAACGCGTGGCTTGAAAGCGGCTTCCTGCCCGAGTGGGCAAGTCCGGGTCACCGCGACTGCATGGTCGGCAACAACAGCGCTTCCGTGGTTGCCGACGCCTGGCTCTCAGGACTCCGCGGATATGACATCGAAACGCTGTGGAAAGCCGTCACACACGGCGCCCATGCCGTTCACCCTAAAGTGTCATCGACGGGACGCCTCGGCCATGAATATTATGACAGCCTCGGGTATGTCCCCTACGACAAGGGAATCAACGAAAGTGCCGCGCGGACGCTCGAATATGCCTACGACGACTGGTGCATCCTTCAGCTCGGACGCGCCCTCGGGAAAAGCGAAGCTGAACTTGCGCCCTACGCCAAATCGGCGATGAACTACCGCAATCTTTTTGACAAATCACACAATCTGATGCGCGGACGCAACGCCGACGGAACTTTCCAGAGTCCTTTCAATCCCCTGAAATGGGGCGACGCCTTTACGGAAGGCAATTCCTGGCACTACACATGGTGCGTGTTCCATGACCCTCAGGGCCTGATTGACCTCATGGGCGGCGAGAAGGAATTCAACGGGATGCTCGACTCGGTCTTCACGGTTCCGCCCGTGTTCGACGAGAGCTATTACGGCCATGTCATCCACGAGATCCGCGAGATGCAGATCATGAACATGGGAAACTATGCGCACGGCAATCAGCCGGTTCAACACGCCATATATCTCTATGACTATTCCGGCGAACCGTGGAAAACGCAGTTCCATGTGCGCGAGGTGATGGACCGGATGTATTCCGCGACACCCGACGGCTATTGCGGCGACGAGGACAACGGCCAGACTTCCGCCTGGTACGTTTTTTCGGCACTGGGCTTCTATCCCGTAGCTCCCGGAAGCGGAGAGTATGCACTGGGCGCTCCGCTTTTCCGTCATGTGCGGCTCAATCTCGAGAACGGGAAGAGGGTGACAATCAACGCTCCGGCCAATTCAAGCGCCAACCGCTACATCAAGGAACTGAAAATCAACGGAAAGATTTCAGACAGGAACTATCTGACCCGCAAAGAGCTTTTTGAAGGGGCGACGCTCGACTTCGTCATGAACGACATTCCCGACAAAAAGCGCGGCACCTCCCCAGCCTCGCGCCCCTACTCTTTCTCCCGCGACAAACGCCTGAAATAATCCCAACTTCCTATTTTAGCTAAGTTAGCTAAAATAGCTAACTTAGGTAATTTTGGGAGATAGTGTCGGGGAAAAATTTGGAGGGATGGAAAAAAGTTGCTATCTTTGCAGCCGGGTAAGTCCTACACGACCAGCTCCCCGGGAACTCCGTCAGATCTTGACCGAAGCAGCGGTACCGGGTTGTAGCGGTGCGATGTAGTCAGCTTACCCTTTTTCAGTTTATATAGATGACCGCGAAAAAGAAACACATACTTGTGCTGCGCTTTTCAGCCTTGGGCGACGTCGCCATGACGCTACCGGTGATTTATTCGGCGGCAACGGCGTATCCCGAGATCAGATTTACGGTTGTGACAAGACCATTTTTCGCCAGACTTTTCATAGCGCCTCCTCCCAACGTAAATGTCTATCCGGTCGATCCTAAAAAATACACGGGGATTTCGGGTGTCACCCGTCTTGCCCGCGAACTGGGGCGTCTGAGGCCAACGTCCGTAGCCGATCTTCACAACGTTTTGCGGACATGGCTTATCGACTCTTATTTCAGGATGAGAAATGTCCGCGTCGTCATGGTCAACAAAAAGCGTGCCGGGAGGCGGACGGCACTCCGTTCGAGAGAGAACCAGGAGAATTTCATCAGCCGCTATGTCAATGTCTTCAAGCGCCTGGGGCTGGATTTCGACCTGACATTCCGTTCACTGAAACTTCCGTCGGCTTCTCTTCCGCTGAAAATAGAGCAGCCGGCTGTCGGAGTTGCGCCGTTCGCGCGCTATTATACCAAGACTTATCCGCCGGAGATGATGCGCCGCGTTGTCGAAAAACTCTGCGAGAAGGGCCTCAACGTCTATCTTTTCGGCGGCCGCGGCAAGGAGGCGGAGATCCTGAAGGGATGGTCGGAGGCGACGAAGGGATGTCATTCGGTAGCAGGAGAATTCGCCATAGAGGAGGAGCTCGCGCTAATGTCGCAGATGAAGGCGATGGTCAGCATGGATTCCGCCAACCAGCATCTGGCGTCGCTTGCAGGCGCTACGGTCATAACGATATGGGGGGCGACCACACCTGAATGCGGTTTCACCCCTTATCGGCAGGACTCCGCAGGATGGCTGCGACTCGTTCCGGCGCCCGAGTGCCAGCCCTGTTCGGTGGCCGGGACTCCAAAATGTCCCCGCGGCAATCTGAAGTGCATGTATGGAATGGCACCGGATTTCATCGCTTCCGAAATCATGAAAAAGATCGACAAATGACAGAATATATTTTATTCGTAGCCGCATTCTGGTGTTGGTGCGTGCTGTTTTTCATCCTCATACAGAAACCGCTTTTCCTATTCCTCAACCGGGAGAGCTGTCCTGAAAAAATCACCTTCTCATCTTATCTTCAGGTCATTCGCCACGGATTTGTCACCGATGCGATAGTCGCGAGCTATCTTTGCGCCGTCCCGCTGATTCTCGGTCTGATACATTTTCTTTTCCCGTCATCGAACCTCTCCGCGATGATGCTCCCCTACAATATTCTCGCCGCTCTGACTGTGGCCGTCATAAGTCTGGGTGACGCGGTGCTCTACAGTTTCTGGGGCTCGAAAATAGAATCATCGATCTTTATCTATCTGAAACATCCGAAAAGCGTGATCGCAAGTGTCAGCACAGGTTATGTGCTCACGGCCCTTGTCTCATGGCTCTTCCTGTCGGGTATATTTTTCGCCGGTGGCGACTTAATCAGCGAAACGGCTGAACTCCATTCATCGGAAGCGCCTCTGCGCTGGTGGAGCTATATCGCGGGGCCGTTGCTTTTCATCGCGGGAGTCGGAGTGTGCTTCATAATAATCCGCGGTCTGAGAATCAGGCCCAACAATCCGAGCGTGGCATATTTCAGCCCGGTCACGTTTCTGAACCACTGGGCACTCAACCCGGCCTATAACCTGATATATTCCTTAAGCACCCGAAACGAATATCGCGGCCATTTCCGCGCCTTCGACGATGAAGAAGCCGAGAGAATAACCGCTCCGCTCTTTCCGGTGACGGGAACGCCGCGACTGAAACTGCTGAACACCGCAACCCCGAATATACTGACGATCATCTGGGAAAGCTTCGGGGCGGAATTCTGCGGCGCCATCGGCGGCCGCGAGGAGGTCACCCCCTGTTTCAACCGCCTCTGCGAGGAGGGGGTGCTGTTCACCAACTGCGTCTCGAGCTCGTTCAGGACCGACCGCGCACAACCCGCCATTTTCTGCGGACTGCCCGGGCAGCCTACGACCAGCATCATACGCCACAGCCGCAAGCTTCCCAATCTGCCCGCGTGGACCAGAGACCTGCGGGAAAAAGGCTATGACACAACCGCCGTGCATGCCAGCGACCTCACGGTCATGCACATGTCGGAGTTCTTTCTTGCAGCGGGCCACAACGAACTCGTTGACCAGAACGCATTTCCCCGAAGCGCTTCGAAATGCAAATGGGGCTTTCATGACCACGAGATGTTCCGGATGCTCTATGACATTATTGAAAAAAAGAGCGCGGACAAGACACCGTGGCTGATCTCGGCACTGACTCTCAGCTCACACGAGCCGTTCGTTGTGCCCTACCGCCGTCTGAAGGATGACGCGGACAATTCGATGGCCTATACCGACGCGTCGCTCGGCGAGTTCATGGATAAGCTCAAGGGGTCGCGGGCATGGGACAATCTGCTCGTCATCATTGTCGCCGACCATAGCCTGAACCGCCCCGGCACTCCGGAGAGCCGCGCGAAATACGCCCATATCCCCCTGCTCCTGACCGGCGGCGCAGTGAAAGGACCGATGAAAATCGACACCCTGATGAACCAGACAGACATGGCCGCGATCCTGCTGGGGCAGCTCGGACTGCCTCACGACAAATACGTTTTCAGCCGCGACGTACTGGCGGAAACCTACACGACTCCTTCGGCCATGCACACATATATCAACGGTTTTCTTTTCACGGACGAAAGCGGCCACACAGACTATGACAACGTCAGCGGCCAACCGGTCAACAATACCGGCGACGAGACCCGCGAGCGGCGCGGCAAGGCTATACTTCAGATACTCTACGATTACATAGACAAACTCGGATAACAGACAATCATGGCGACAATCAGAGAGAAAATCCGGCGCGTGTTCCGCTCTACTCCGGCAGGGCTGCTCATAAACCTTTTCTGGATATATGCGGCCTATACAATCTGCCGCGCAGCGTTTCTATTGGAGAACTGGTCGGTGTTCAGCGACTCGCTGACATGGAAAAGCGCCTTCACCATGTTCATCGGAGGCCTGCGCTTCGACTCATCGGCCATTTTCTACAGCAACGCCCTCTTCATTCTGCTTTATCTGCTGCCCGTAGCCGCCAAGGAAGGGAAGAAATGGTACAAGGCGATGACGAAATGGATCTATGTGGCGGTCAACGCATTGTGTGTGGTGATCAACCTCGCGGACACGGTGTTTTTCGCCTTCCGTCTGCAACGTTCAACGATGGCCACTTTCACGGAATTTCAGGGCGAGGGCAATCTCCTGAAAATCGGAGCCATCGAACTGCTCTCGCACTGGTACTTCGTGCTTCTGGCTGCCGCCCTCACCTACGGATTCATCAAGCTTTACCGCTATCCGGCGATGCCGGGCAAACCGCGCCGCAACTATTACATCACCAATTGCGTAGCCCTCGTCGTCATGGGCTATGTGACGGTCAGCGGAATGAGAGGAGCTCTTCTTTTCCTCTCGGCCACGCGGCCGATATCTGTAGGCTACGCGCAGCGTTATGTCGGCAGAGCCGTTGAGACAGGCGTCGTCCTCAACACACCTTTTTCCCTGCTGCGCACGACCGGGCAACACGTGATGGCCGAGCCTACCTTTTTCTCCGACAAGGAACTCGACGCCATCTACAGCCCGCTGCACATACCGGCCGACACCGTTGCGCCCCGCGGCAAAAACGTGGTCATCCTTATCGTCGAAAGCCTCTCGCAGGAATTTATCGGCGGCCTGAACAAGGATCTCGACGGAGGAAAGTACAAGGGCTACACCCCCTTCACCGACTCGCTGCTGAACGTCAGCGCCTACTGGGAGCAGAGCTTCGCCAACACCTATTTCAGCATTGACGCACCCCCCGCCGTGCTCGCTTCGATTCCTCGCATGCGGACCCCGTTCATGACCTCGTCACATTCACTCAACGACATCAACTCGATAGCCTCGGAGCTGAAGCCGCTCGGCTACAGGTCAGCATTTTTCCACGGCGCCGACAATGAATCGCTCGGCATCCACGCCTTCACAAACCAGGCCGGATTTGACAGCTACTTCGGACAGAACGAATTCTATGCCGACAAGCGTTTCGGAGGCAAATCGCAGTTCGACGGGACATGGGGTGTGTGGGACGAACCGTTCCTGCAGTTCTTCGCGGCGAAGATAGGCGAGATGCGGCAGCCTTTCGTCGCCTCGGTCTTCACGCTGTCGTCACACCATCCGTTCCGCGTCCCGGAGCAATACAAGGATTCCCTTAAGGACGAAGGGCTTTTCCCGCTTCACAAATGCATCCGCTACGCCGACCTGTCGTTGCGCCGCTTCTTCGAGACCGCCTCGCGGCAACCTTGGTATGCCAACACCATCTTCATTCTCACCGCCGACCATACCAGCGCCAAACGCACCCATGACGTCTATAAGACCGATCTTGGCGGCTTCCGCGTCCCCATCCTGATTTTCGATCCGTCGGGCGAGCTGCCCCGCGGCCGCATGGAAGGGATCGCCCAGCAGACCGACATCATGCCGACGATGCTCAACTATCTGGGAGCCAAGCGCCCCTATATAGCATTCGGGAAAGATCTGTTCGCCACTCCTGCCGAGGATTCATGGGCCTTCAACTGGGACAAAATACCGCAATACATTCAAGGCGACTGGCTTCTGCAGCTCGACGGCGAAGAGGGCAACGTCACCGCTCTCTATAACTACAAGCGCGATCCATTGCTGAAAAACAATCTCGCCGGCAAAGGAATTGCCGAGGAAGCCGCGATGACCCGCAAGGCGAGAGCCTTCATCCAGAGCTATCTGAAACGTATGAGCAACAATAGCGCAACCGTCAACCCGACAAAGAAACCGCAATGAAGATAGTCCAGATTTTTCCCGGCAAGGTTTGGGGCGGTGCCGAACAATATGTTCTTGACCTCGGCAAGGCCCTCTCGGCTGAAGGCCATGAGGTCAGCTACGTGGCGCGACCGTCGGCCGCCGTCAGCTCACGGCTGAAAGGCGCCATAGATTTCACGCTTGTTCCTCTCGGCGGATTTTTCAGCGGAAAAGCGGCCCGGATGCTCGCGCCGGTCGTGATGGATGCGGATGTCGTCCATGTCCATGACGCGGGTCAGGTTCCGGCCGTGATGAAAGCTATCGACCTCAGCGGGAGCAAAGCGCGGGTGGTTCTGACACGCCATATTGCCCGAGCCTCGCGCACGATGCCTTACCGTCGCGGTGCCATGCGTCGGCTCCACCGCATGATCTTCGTCAGCGATCTTGGGCGCCGACTGTGGCAAAGCGTCAACCGGTGGATGCCGGACGAGAAATGCCTCACCGTCCACAACAGCATCCCCGACAGCCCGGCGGCGGAAGTGGAGAATCTTCACGCCCGATTCGGAGTCGATGAGAAGACTCCGCTGATCATGTTCACCGGCCGCGTGCGCAAATCCAAGGGGTGCGAGACGCTTGTCCGCGCTCTCGGAAAGGTGCGCGACCTGCGGTGGATGATGCTCTTCGTCGGGACATGCAAACCGGCTGACTACGACAAGGAGCTGATTGAGGCGGCGCGTGAGTGCGGAATCGCCGACCGCGTAGGATTTTACGGCTTTTCCGACCGCGTGCGCTCGCTCATCCCTCATGCGGCGATCGGGGTTGCGCCGTCGATCGTCAGGGAAGCGTGTCCGCTGGCGCCTATGGAGTTCATGCAGGGCGGTGTGTGCGTGATCGCCTCTGACAACGGTGCTCAGCCGGAATATATCACCGACGGCAAAACGGGTCTCCTGACACCTCCGGACAATATCGACGCTCTGGCCGCCGCGCTGCGCACGGTGCTCACCGATTACAAGATGCGCCGGCGGTTGGGAGAGGCGGGACGCGCCTATTTCCGCAGCTCGATGTCGTACCGCTCATTCCTCGACGCCATTCTCGCAGTTTACTCCGAATGAGGGGGATTAGGCGAATTGGACGGATTGGACGGGGCGGACAAAGTCGGACAGGTCAGACGAGTCGGACGGGGCGGACAGGGCATTTTCCGGAGGACGGGGGTGGGTTATTTGGCGGAAAAGTTGTAACTTTACACTCAAGTTGCGGAGTAGGCTCTTTTTCCAACTGTCAAACGATCTTTCTGCTCCGCCACAATTCATCATGCGTAAACTGCTATATACCATCATAATCGCGGGAATTGCCCTTGCCAGCTGCTCCCACGACAACAAAGAGAAAGTGACTATCAAGCCGATAGATCCTAAAGAGGTGCGTCAGCTCGAGGAAGACAGCGTCAGCCCCTACAATCATCCGCTGCTCGAGATGCCTGAACCTAACACGAAGCTGACGTTCAACCGCATAGGGCGACCTGACGAGGTGTTCAACGACAGCAATTTCGTTCACTGGGCGGAGGCTGAACGCATTGGCATAGAGCCGATTTCCGACACTCGCTCACATCTGGTCACCCGGCGCCCGCTGGTGAAGGTCACTCCGTGCGCGGATTTCTACGTCGAGGAACTGACCTATTCGCGCCCCTACATGATTCCCGAGGGAGCCGCAATGCTCCACGAGATAGGACGCCGCTTCAACGACACCCTGGCTGCTCGCGGGGGAGGCAAGTACCGGATAAAGGTCACGAGCGTGCTCCGCACTCCGGAAACCGTCAGACGGCTGCGCCGCGCCAATGGAAACGCAGTAGATTCGTCGGTCCATCAGTTAGGGACGACAGTGGATATATCCTACGTCAGATTCGCAGTGGATGCGACGGAAAAGACACATTCGGCCGAAGAGCTGAAAGGCGTTCTGGCCGAGGTGTTATACGCCATGCGCGAGGAGGGAAAATGCTGGGTCAAGTATGAGATAAAGCAGCCCTGCTTCCATGTGACTGTGCGCTCGCCGCAGATTCCGCCGTCGAAAGAAAACCGATAACCCTTATCCTTCAGAAAGAACTCACCAAAAGACACCAAATTGACTGAAAACACCAACATACAGCCGCCGGAACAGGCTCCGGAAAGCGAACCGGATAAAAAAAAGAAAAAGAAACGGCGCCCCCTATGGGCGAGGATTCTCATCTGGCTCGGAGCCGCGGTAACGACCGTGGCGCTGCTCATAGCGCTTGTCATCTCGCTCATAGTGTGGATTCTGACTCCGGAAAAGCTCACGCCGCTCGTCAACAAGTATGCGAGCGAATATCTCATAGCCGACGTAAACGCCCGACGGGTGGAACTTACGTTCTGGCACACGTTCCCGCGCTTCAGCGTCGATGTCGATTCGCTGGGAATCACGAGCCGCGCACTCCGCGACCTGCCGGACAGCGTGCGGGCGACACTGCCCGCTGATGCCGACTCGCTTCTTTTCATCAAAAGATTTTCGGGAGGAATCAATCTCGCGGCTCTCGCGAAAGGCGACATATCGATCTATGACGTGGATCTCTGCGGGACACGCGCCAATCTGGTGCAAGTCGATTCGCTGAGAGCCAATTACCTCATAATGCCGCCCTCGGAGGAAGAGACGCCGGAGAAAAAAGAGACGGCGATTCCCAACATCTCCATCAACAGTTTCACGATAGCCGACGGCCTCGTGGCACGTTTCAGAATACCAGCCGACTCTCTTGACTGCACGCTCGGACTGCATCGCGCCCAACTGGCCGACAGCTCGTCGCACGGGCAGCCGCTCTACACCCTGACGGCCACCGGCGACGCCGCCGCTTCCCTGGCAATGCTGAAAATTCCATCCACCCCGTTCGGGATAGACGGAAATATCCAGTGGGAGAGTAAGAAACCCATGCAGATAGGGCTCAGCGATTTCAGGCTGCGCGTCGGCGAGGTCGAGGCCAAGTTCTCCACACGGATAGACGTGACGGACGATCTGACCGTCCACGAATTCACAGCCGACATTCCCGAGGTCAGACTCATGAAGATCATCGAGCTTGTGCCGGGAGAATATGTGGAGGCCCTGAAGCCACTCGACACCGACCTGAGCCTTCAGCTGAAAGCGAAACTGCTGAAACCGTACATAGTTTCATCACCGGAACTTCCATCGGCCGAAATTTCATTCAAAGCCGACGCTAAACGGCTCGTTTTCGGACGCCTGAATCTATCCAGGCTTAAATTTGACATGGAGGCGACGGTAGATCTCGCCAATCCCGACGCGTCGCATATCAGCATCAACGCAGTGGAAGCCATGGGTAAAGCGATGGATTTCAAGCTGAAAGCATCGATTGACCATCCGGTTTCCGATCCATCGGTACAGGGAAATTTCGAAGGGACGCTTACGGTGCAGAATCTGCCCCAGCAACTGCTTGAGAGACTTCCATGCGCGATCCGCGGCACCCTCCGCGGGAAAGCCGAAGTCAAGACGCGGCTCAGTTATCTGTCACCCAAGCTCTTCCACAAGGCAAAGATAGACGGAGAGATAACGCTCGACGATTTCCGCATGGCCATGACCGACGGAACCCTCGACTCCTACATACGCCACGGCGTTTTCAGATTCGGTTCAAGCTCAAGCATCACGGTGAAAGACCATCTCATCGACTCGATGCTGACCGCGTCGCTGACTATCGACACGATGGCGGTCGCCACCCCTGAGATGACTTTGAGCGGACGGGAGCTTTCGGCCGGAGTGGGCGCCCGGAATATCAGGACTTCCTCGGACACGTCGCAGATCAATCCGATAGGCGCGACGATACATGGCGAAAGAATAATGCTCCGCTCTGACTCGGATTCGATCCGTGTGCGTCTGCGCGACGCGCGCATCAGCGCCTCGCTCCAACGCTACGAAGGGAAAGGGCGCAGCCCTCTGCTGAAAGCGACGGTCAATTCGGGCGCCATAATGTTTGCCGACCGCTACAACCGCGCCATACTGCGCGACGGTCAGGCATCTTTCACGGTGCATCCTAAATCGCGTCCGGTCATGTCGGCGCGCCGTCAGGCACGATTCGACTCTCTGGCCATGCTCCATCCCGACCTGTCGGCCGATTCGGTCATGGGACTCATGCGGAAACAAGCGCGACAGGCAATGGCGGAATATGACCGCCAGCGCCTCGGGCGCGAAGACATCACGGTCGATCTCGACAAACCGATGCGCAACCTGCTACTGCGCTGGAACGCCTCGGGCTCTCTGAAAGCACGCCGCGTCAGGGTTTTCACGCCTTATTTCCCCTCTCGCAACACACTGACCGGACTTGATCTGACCTTCTCGACCGACTCCATAGTGCTCGCGGAGACCAAACTCCGCATAGACAACAGCGATTTCACGCTGAACGGCGCCATCCATAATCTCAGACGCGCACTGACTTCGCGCCACGGCTCGCCCTACAAGCTCGACTTCAATGTCAAGTCGGACACCATAGATGTCAACCATCTGATGGCCACCATGATCCGCGGAGCCGTATTCGCCGACAAAGTGGCTGCGGGAGTTACGGAAGGAATGAGCGACAGCGAATCGGAGGAATTGCTTCAGCGACAACTCGACAGCCAGCTGCCCGACACGGCACGCCGCACGGCTGTCCTTATCCCCTCGAACATCACCGCCAATTTCTCGCTCCACGCCAACCATGTCCTCTACTCCAATCTGTGGCTCCACGGCCTGGACGGTCTGGTGGAGATATATGACGGAGCGCTGAATCTCGACCGGCTCAAGGCGTACACCAACATCGGCGCCGTAAATTTCTCGGCACTTTATTCAGCCCCGACAGCCGACGCACTTTCGCTGGCTGCCGCCGTCAGAATCAAGCGGCTCAATCTGCGTTCGGTGCTCGACATGATGCCTCAGATCGACTCGCTGCTTCCGCTGCTGGGCGAAGTGAGGGGCATAGTGGATGCGGACATGGCTCTGACCACTGAGCTCGACTCGCTGATGGACCTCAGGCTCAACACCCTGAACCTCGCGCTCAAGATCTCGGGCGACAGTCTGCAGCTCCTGGACAACGAAACCTTCCGCACCATAGCCAAATGGATGCTGTTCAAGAAAAAAGACCGCAACCTGATAGACCACATGGATGTCGAACTCGCCATACACGACGGATTCATCGACCTCTATCCCTTCATCTTCGACATGGACCGCTACCGGCTCGGCGTCAGAGGGAGCAATGACGCGAATTTCAACCTGAACTATCACGTGGCCGTCATCAAATCGCCGATTCCGTTCAAATTCGGCATAAACATCAAAGGGACCCCGGAGAAGATGAAAATACGTCTGGGCAAAGCCCGGATCAACGAAAAGACGGTTGCCGAGAGCCGGCGGCTGACGGACACCGTACGCGTCAATCTCATAAACGAGATCACGCAGGCATTCCGCCGCGGAATCCGCTCGACAGGAATGAGGGGTCTGCGGCTCAACGACGGACGGACCCCCGGAAGCGGCGCACGCAACGAAGCCGCCGAAGAGGACCGTTTCACGCATGCCGATTCCATCGTCCTGATCCAGCAGGGCCTCATCGAGCGTCCGGCCGGATTCATCATGCCGGGCGACACGATAAAGACCGAGCCTGCTCCGGCAAAAAAGAAAAAGAAGAAGAAATAACCCCTCAATCTCCCATCTATTCCGATGTACACAAAGCTCATACAGGACTTCCTTAACCGTCAGGACTACATAAACGTCATTCCCCGGGCCGCGCTGATAGATATGGACGGCACTCTCTATGACTCGATGCCGAGCCATGCGCGTGCCTGGCAGCGGATGATGGCTGAAGTTGGGATAGAGCTTCCGGTAGAGGACTTCTTCCGCTATGAAGGGCGGACCGGCGCCTCGACCATAAACATACTTTTCAGGAAGGCCTTCGGCCGCGACGCCACGGAGCAGGAAGTCAAGGATCTCTACCGCCGCAAGACGGAACTGTTCGCCGCCCTCGATCCGGTCAAGCCTATGCCCGGGGCAGCCGAAATGCTCGGTTTTCTTGAACAGATAGGCATAAAGCGAGTTCTTGTGACCGGCTCAGGCCAGTCATCGCTCCTCAACCGGCTCAACGAAGACTTTCCGGGCGCCTTCGCGCTCGACATGCGCGTGACATCACGCGATGTCACAAAAGGGAAACCGGCCCCCGAGCCTTATTTCAAGGGGATGGAACTGGCCGACGTGAAGCCCAACGAATGCATAGTGATCGACAACGCGCCTCTCGGGGTGGAGTCGGGACACGCATCAGGCGCCTTCACGATCGGGGTCACCACGGGCCCTATCGCGACGGAAGAGCTCAAGGAAGCGGGGGCCGACATAGTGTTCCCCTCGATGCACGATCTGGCCGACGCGCTGCCGCTGCTTGTCTATGGACTTATAACAACCTCCCGCAATTACAACTGACCCAATGAAACAAGCTCTTATTTTCACTTCCGATCCGGCGAAAGCCCTTGATGAAGCCCTCGCAGCCGAAGAGAACCGACATCCCGGCTCACTCTTCATACTGACCGACGAAAACAGTGCCAGATGCTGCCTTCCGCTTCTGAAAGAGAGCCGAGCCGCTGCCGACGCAAAAATCATAACCATCGGGGCAGGCGACAGCAACAAGAACATCCGCTCGCTCGAAGAAGTGTGGACAACCCTGACCGGAGGAGGCGCCACGCGCGGCTCGGTCATGGTTAATTTAGGCGGAGGAATGGTCACTGATCTCGGAGGCTTCGCAGCCGCGACATTCAAGCGCGGAATCCGATTCATAAACATCCCCACTACCCTACTATCGGCGGTCGATGCCGCGGTCGGGGGCAAGACCGGCATAAACTTCTGCGGGCTTAAAAATGAGATAGGCTCTTTCCGCGAGGCCGAAACGGTCATCATATCGGCGGCTTTCTACTCCACCCTACCCTACGGAGAACTGCTTTCGGGTTACGGCGAGGTGTTGAAACATGCGCTGATCGACTCGCCCGAGGCCGTTGCGGAGGCGCTGAAAATCAATTTGCAGGAGGTATGCCTGACGCAGCTCGAAGGGATTCTTCAGCGCAGTGTCCGAGTAAAGCAGCGGATTGTGGCGGAGGATCCTTTTGAACACGGCATCAGACGCGCGCTCAATCTCGGCCATACCGCCGCCCATGCCTTCGAGGCTCTCGCCATGGAACGTCGGCGACCATTAGCCCACGGCATAGCGGTTGCCCACGGACTGGTCACGGATCTCGTCATGTCACATTTGCGGCTGGGATTCCCCTCTGACACGCTCCATCAGGTCGCCTCCTTTGTCCGCGACAACTATCCGGCGCCCGAATTCACATGCAAGGAGTACGGGGCACTGACGGATTTCATGCGTCACGACAAAAAGAACCGGTCGGCCGACGCCATAAACTTCACTCTTCTGAGCGCTCCGGGAGAGATAAAAATCGACTGTCTGGCCACGGATACGGAAATATCGGCGGCGCTCGACATTACACGCGATCTCCTCGGCTGCTGATCAAGGGCGGCGCAGATAAGTGACAAACCTGTAGCTGACGCCTGAACGGGGATCGACGGCTTCAGGCGAAGTCTCTGCGACAGTCCACACCTCCGGATCAATAGCGGGGAAAAAGGTATCGGCGTCAGGAACTTCGGCATCGACTTCGGTCATCAGAAGCCTGTCGGCCATTGAAATGACCTGACCATAGACGCGCCCCCCGCCTATTATGAAAACCTCGCCGGCTCCGTCACACATAGCTATGGCGTCACCGATCGACGGGGCTGTCTCCGCACCTTCGGCCCTATAGTCGGGATTACGGCTGATGACAATGTTACGCCGGCCGGGAAGGGCACCGCCGGGAAGGGCTTCGAAAGTGCGCCGCCCCATGATGACCGGATGTCCGAGAGTGAGCTGCTTGAACCTCTTGAAATCGGCCGAAATGTGGAAGGGCTGGTCACCTCCGCGGCCTATGGCGCCGTCACGCGCCACAATCGCTATCATGCTAATCACAGGCATATCCATCACACTGAAACCTTTCCTTTGATTGCGGGCCACGGATCGTAGTCTTCCAGACGGAAGTCCTCGTAGCGGAAACCGAATATATCCTTGACATCGGGGTTGAGGACCATTCGCGGCAACGGACGCGGAGTGCGCTGCAGCTGTAGATTGACCTGCTCGAAGTGGTTGTTATAGATATGCGCGTCGCCGAGAGTGTGAATGAAATCTCCGGCTTCGAGACCTGTCACCTGCGCCATCATCAGGAGCAGCAGAGCGTAGGAAGCGATGTTGAAGGGGACACCGAGGAACGAGTCGGCGCTGCGCTGATAGAGCTGCAGGCTCAGACGTCCTCCCGCGACGTAGAACTGGAAGAAAGCATGGCACGGAGGGAGATTCATATTGTCGAGATCGGCCACATTCCAGGCGCTCACGATTATGCGCCGCGAGTCGGGATTGTTCTTTATCGTCTCGACAGCCTCTTTTATCTGGTCAATGTGACGGCCGCGGTAGTCGGGCCACGAACGCCACTGATAGCCGTAGATATGGCCCAGATCGCCGTTTTCGTCAGCCCATTCATTCCATATCCTGACACCGTTTTCCTGAAGATAGCGGACGTTCGTGTCGCCTTTCAGGAACCAGAGGAGTTCATGGATTATAGATTTGAGATGGACTTTCTTGGTTGTGAGCAAGGGGAAGCCGTCGGCCAGATTGAATCGCATCTGATAGCCGAAAACGGATCGGGTGCCGGTGCCGGTGCGATCACTTTTATCGACACCGTTGTCAAGGATTTCGCGAAGCAGGGTCAGATATTGTTTCATTATTGCGGATTGGTTTACAAGTTGAATCGACGCTCGTTTCGGGCGAGTTGCCGAAGTCGCTTATACGGGTCATCATCGGAGTGGAAAGCTGTTTGCGGCGCCAGGTGTAACGGATGGCCGAGTTGGGGCACACGTTCACGCAGTCGAAGCAGACAACGCAGCGGCTGCCATCGACCACGTGGTCAGTCAGGTCTATGCACGAGGACTTGCAGACGGCCTCGCAACGGCCACACTGAATGCAGAGATCCGTATCGATATCCATCTGATAGATTGAATAGCGGCTTACGCATCCCATCGCCGTTCCGAGAGGACAGATGGTGTTGCAGAGGGTTCTGCCAGACTGCGCCGAGACAAATACGGTCACGGCGGCTATGAGCGTCGCTATGATGCAGGCGCCGGCATTGGCGGTGAGAATGACGGAGGCTGCGGGGGTCTCCACCCCGATGCTCGCAAGCCCTTTCGCCACAAGAATGACAACGGGCCGGAGGAAATCATCACAAAGTCTTGAAAAAGCCGAGAACGGCTCGAAAACCGACGTGACCACGGAGATTCCGAGGACAATACAGAGAAGGACAATGACGAGGACGGAATATCTCACTGCGGTGGCAGGGCGCATATAACGATAGCGACGCGGAGTATCGATGAGTTTCACCAGAGGGACCATGCGGCGTGAACGCGCGCAGATGTCCTGAAGGGTGCCGAGGGGGCAGACTGTCGAACAATATATCCGGCCGAAAGCGAGAGTGACAAGGAGCCAGACAATGAATATGAAAAGCGAAAAACCGAGAATAGCCGGCCCGAGCTGTATTTTCTCGAGCCACGGCCCTACGCCCGGCAACATCAGCGCCGGACAGACGAGTCCGCATGTCAGGATGCAGGACGCAGCTAATGAAACTATTATGCGGCCGACGCGGAGCAGTTTGTCAATCATAGTCCAAATGTAGCAATTTTTCGCGACTTATCAGGGCTCCGCGCCTCACTTTTAGCGCTTGCGGGCAAAAAAATCCGTCATAAGCGCGGCACATTCCCCGGCCATAAGGCCACCGCGCACCACCGTGCGGGGATGGAAAGGCGCGTCGGTAAAACGCGAATATCCGCGTTTCGGATCGGATGCGCCGTAAACTATATTGGAGATCTGACTCCAAGCGAGGGCTCCGGCACACATGAGACATGGCTCAACCGTGACGTAAAGCGTGCAGTCGGTCAGATATTTTCCGCCGAGGGTCTGAGAAGCGGCGGTTATGGCCTGCATTTCGGCGTGGGCGGTCACGTCGGTCAGCTTTTCGGTCAGGTTATGGCCCCGGCCCACGACGCGACCCCTACTGACCACGACGGCCCCAATCGGAATCTCGTCATCAAGAGCGGCCGCACGGGCTTCTTCGAGGGCCATGCGCATGAAGCGTTCGTCGGAAGAGGAAAATTCGTTCATCGGCAAATATCTATTCTGAGGCCGTCACGGGCCGCTATAACATTCGGAAATTCGCGAGAGGCTTCCTCGACAAGGATGTCAACCGAGCTGTATCTCTGGGAAAAATGTCCGAGAATCAGAGTATGGACACCGGCCATGGCCGCAATCTTTCCCGCCTGAGCGGCCGTCGAATGTCCGCGCTGACGTGCCTTTGCCTCAAGCGAGGAATCGTAGGTGGATTCATGATAGAGAAGATCGACTCCTCTGACAGCTTCAGCAACGCGGGGGTCGAAAACGGTGTCGGAACAATATGCGTAGCTGAGTGCAGGGTCGGCATCGGTGGTCAGACGGCTGTTCGGCACCGTCTCGCCCTCAGCGGTTATGAAATCGGCGCCCTCCTTTATCGCCTGCCGCTGCCAGAGAGGAACACGGTAGAAGTCCATCATCTCGCCCCGGATATGGCGTTTTTTCAGTTTCTCACGGAAAATATAACCGAAAGCAGGCATGCGGTGATAGAGCGGGAAAGCCTCGACAGTGAGGCCCGAGATATCTGCCACGATTCCGGGCGCGGCGGGAATGAAATCAATGTTGAAAGATGCGTCGCGACAGAAAAACTCAGTCATTCGCCTCATCATGTCTATCCCTTCGGCCGGAAGGACCACGGTCAGATTGTCGCCTTTCTCATGGAGCGACATGGTGGAAATGAGTCCCGGGAGCCCGAGACAGTGGTCGCCATGAAGATGGGAGATGAAAATATGCGTCAGACGGTTGAACGGCAGATTCATCCGGCGCATCATGGCCTGCGTTCCCTCGCCGCAGTCAATCATCATCAGGCGGCGCTTGTAGCGGAGGACCTGAGCGGAAGGATTTCTCAAGGGGGTGGGAGTGGCCGAACCGCATCCGAGGATATTTAGCTGGAAATCGCCCATCAGTCTTTGGTGTCGGCTTTTCGGAGGGATATGAGTTCCAGACGCGAGGCAGTGCGTTTTAGGATTGTCATCTCGAGTCCGTCGAGAGTCATGACATCACCCTGCTGCGGAATTATGCCTGTGGAAGTCAGGATATATCCCGCAAGAGTCTGATAGGCGTCGTCCTCGGGAATGTCGATATGATACTGTTCGCGGAGCACCTCGATCTCCACTCGGCCGGAACATTCGAAAACGCCCGGCTCAACCTCGCGTACAAGATCGGAGGTTGTGTCGTGCTCGTCGCGTATATCGCCGAAAATCTCCTCTACGAGATCCTCGAGAGTCACCAGACCGGCGGTGCCTCCGAACTCATCGACCACTATGGCCATGGACCTTTTTTCGGAAAGGAGCCGGCGCATCAGTTTGTTGGCCATAAGCGCTTCGGGGGCGAAAATGACAGGCTTGATGTGCTGTTTCCAGTCTCTCTGCGGATCGAAAAGCTCGCTGACATGGATGTAGCCGAGCACATTGTCAATATCGTCGGCATACACCACGATCTTGCTTCGGCCTGATCGGGTGAAAAGCTCGCTGAGAGTCTCGCGAGTGGTCGTGGCGAGATTTACGGCCACGATCTCGTTGCGCGGAAGCATGCAGTCGCGCAGATGAGTGTTTGAGAAATCGAGAGCGTTATGGAATATCTTCACTTCGTTTTCCACGGTTGCGCTCGCGGGATTTATCTCGTCGATGTTTTTTTCGAGATAGCGGTTAAGATCGCCGACGGAAAGCATCCCCATTTTCTGGGAGTCGGAATGGATGCCACACAGACGCATGAGTGTGCGCGAGAGCCATGTGGTGAACATCGAGACAGGCCAGAGGAGAATATAGAAGATCATCAGCGGGAAAGCTATGACCTTCAGCGAGGTATAGGGATTGATGCGGAAAACGGTCTTCGGGAAAAACTCTCCGGTGACAAGAATGACGCCTGTGGATATCAGAGTGGAGATAATGAGGACTACCGCTTCGTTAAGATTATAGTTCACAAGCCAGCACTGCTCTATCAGAAACGCGGCACCCATACCGTAGATGACGAGCATTATGTTGTTGCCGACAAGAATCGTTGAAATGAAGAGGTCCTCATCCTTGAAGAACATGTTCATGACACGTCCCATCAGTCCGCCGCGCTTGACATCGAGCTCGACACGCACGCGGTCGGAGGTTATGAAAGCGATCTCGGTTCCCGAAAAGAGGGCCGAGAAAATCAGAGAGACTACAGCAAGTATGATCCAGGTGGTGACGGTCATGGCTTATGTGTTGAATCGGGAGCGACAGGCACGGGCGACGGAGCGTGAGATACTGAATCAGGGCTCTGCATTCCGGGCTTGAAATCGGAAGCGGGGAACATACCCATCACCTTTCGCACCTCATACTGGGTCAGGCGTTCGTTGGAATTGAAGCCATAGCCTTCGATGACACGTCCCTGACGCTCGATGTGAATAAAAGAATCGGAATAAAGCTTCTGCTGCCGCTGGTCCCAGAAAAGCTGGGGCGTGAGGAATTTCTCGCCGGCGATATTCGTGATCTCGACATATCCGTCGAGCCGCCATAGCTGCTTGTTCTGGAAATACCGGGCGGAATCGCAGCGGACCTCGGCCTCGACGCGGAACATGTCGTTGTATTTCTCCAGATGAATCCCTTTCGGGAAATCCCAGCGGGGTTCCTTGGCCTGATCGAAAACGAGCCAGAGCGGCGACTCGATCTTGTAGCGCACCACTCCCGAGTCGGAGATCAGGGTGGAGACATCGGTGGTGGTCATTGTGGCGAAATGCTCCGGATCGAAATTACCCTTCATCATTTCCTTCTCCTTCTCCTTGCAGGCGAAAAGGTTCATGACCATCGCCAGGCTGACCGCAAGCAGCGGCAGTACACGCATCGGCGAGGCTGAATCGGATGACCGGAATGAAACAGGCATTTGTTTTCGGGAAAAATACAGCTACGGGGAGACAATTACTGGATCTTGTTCTGGAAGAACCAGAGCTGGTTGAAGTTGATGCCCAGGCGGATGTTGAAATAGTTCTCCTGAAGCAGGCGTTTGTCGGTGGCCGCGCGGTGACGATACTCGAATCCGAGATTCACGACGGTCTTCTGCCCGTAGGCCGGGAGTCCGAATCCGAAACCTACGCCATACTCCTTGACATGATTGTCACCGACCATCGTATAGTCGCGGTTATAGAATCCGCCCAGACGATATGAGACACGCTGGAAGAAACCGCCGCGCTCCTTCGGGGTGATGGAGGCGCCGAGGCCCATGCGGTAGCTGTCGGCGAAACGTGTGGTTTCGAAATTCTCCATTTTCATGGACTTCACCTTGCTCCAGGGCTGATATGTGAAATCGGCCTCGACAAGGAGCTTGCGCTGCCATTCCCAGCTGATACCGCCGCCATAGGAGGCGGCGAGTTCAGCGTTATGGCGCAATTTGGCAAAACCTACCGTGTCGGGCTTGGTATCGGCGTCTATGTCGTATTTTATGACTCTTGCATTGCCAAGAAGAGTTTTTGCGGGAGAATAGACCACGCCGAGTCCCACGCGGTTGTCGGCGTTGACATTGAATTTATATTGCGCGCCAAACTGGAAGCGGTAGTCGCGGACCTCCATCACCTGCTCGAAAAGCGACTGTGAACCCGTGTTGGTGGCTATTGTCACATCGTTCACGATGTTGCCGAAAAGATAGCTGACATTGAATCCGACCGAGAAGCCCTTGAACACGCGTCCGGCCAGACCGAGATAAAGCTGGTTGAGACCGCCCTGTCCCTGACGTGCGTTCAGACCGTTCTTTATTTCCGAACCGAAAGAGTAGCCCACGGAGCTATATGGAAGAAGGCCGAAGCTGGCGCCCATGCGCTTGCCGAGAGGCACCTGCATGGTTATATAGTTGAGCCCTCCTCCAAACTGCGAATCCTTTATCTTCTGTCCGTCGGCACCGAATTCAGAGGATTTGAGGTTGGTAAAATCAAGGCCCATGTCAAAGAGGAACGTCAGCGAGTCGGCGGCGGCATAGCTGGCCGGATTCATCACATTTATCTGACGGCCTGAGCTCATGGCGTAGCCGACACCGCCCATCTGCATCTGGGCCGCAGTAGCGTTGTTGTCGAGAAGTCCGTAGCCGAACTTCGAATAGGGGGAAACGGTGTTCTGCGCCTGCGCGGCCACGGAAGCCGCCAGCGCGAGTAAAACGAGAGAAATTTTAGAATATAGCTTCATTGTACTGTAATATTCGGTTAAGACCAATGCTGACGAGATCAGGCTCCACGTTGACCTCGAAATCACAGAGGCGGCTGAGCTGATGGGCCCATCCTCCGGTCATCACCACCGTAGGATCCGGCGTCAGCTGTGATTTGTAATAAGTTATGGCACCGATGATTCCGAAAACGGAGCCGAGTATCATAGCGGATGCGGTGTCGGTGCCGAACACCCTGCCGAGAGGGAGCTCGCGGGGCACGGTCACCCGTGGCAGGCGGGCCGTGAAACGGTGGAGCGCCTCCAGGCGCATGTTCATTCCGGGGGCGATGTTTCCGCCGAGGAAATGGCCGTCGGGACTTACCGCATCGTAGGTTACGGCCGTTCCGGCATCGACCACAAGGAGCATCTTTCCGGGAAAAACAGTCGCGGCGCCAACAGCGGCTGCTATCCTGTCGGCCCCGAGCGATCCCGGGGTGCCGTAGTCGATCTTTATGGGGAGCGGCATATCGCTGCTCAGCCTGAGCATCTTTCCGGCAAAAGTGGAGAGCATGGCCATCACTTCCGTTCCGCGTGCGCGGACCGAACAATAGAGGGCCTTATCGACCTTTCCTCCGTAAGGGGAAAGAAAATGGCCGAGCGCATCGGGAGTTAACGAAGTCTCGATGCAGCTTGAAACCATTGTGGAATCCTGCCACAGGGCCAGTTTTGCGGCCGAGTTTCCTTGATCGATGGTCAGATTCAGTGACATTCAGTGGCAAATTTAGTAATTCCTAAGCAATTGAGCATCCCTCAGAGAGGCTTTTTTAGCAAACCGCTATTTTTTAACGTCTTTTTGAGCGGTTTTATCGCCGTTTGCCGCCGCTATGGCTTTTGGAAGGGCCATGGACACATATACCTGCACCGCGGCGCCGGCCATGGTGAAAGCGAGCCAGTCCATCCTTTCGGGAGTGAACCACATAAAGAAAGCGCCGGCACAGAAAATAATGCCGACCCAAATCTCAAGACGGCTCAGACGGCGAGCACGCAACGAAAGGCCCTTGACCGCAGGGGCGAAAAGGCGTCCCAGAAGGACAACGGCGGCTCCCACGCTGAAAATTATCTTCGTGACCAGCCCGGTGACATGCAGCAGAGGGAGGGCGGTGCCCACGACAATGAGCAAAAGCCCTATGTTGACGGCTATCAGCCATGCGGCGCGAGGCATGAAAGATGCAGGCCGTTCTTTTCTTTCTGACATTCTTTTGATTTTAGACAAACTCTTAGAGACACATAAATCTATTCGACCACATAGACATCCTCGTCGGGACGCTGCATGTGGTAATTCTCGCGCACGACCTGCTCCATGGCCGACGGATCCGTGTTCAGACGCTCCTCAAGGCCGCGGTAATAGTCAAGGGAGTCCCCGGCCTGACGTATGGCCATGTTGAGCGAATCGATCTGTCGGTCATACATGTAGGTCTCCGACACGGAATTATCGGAAAAGAAGAGTATATAGACGATTATACCCACCGTGATCAGAAGACTCAGTGAGATATAACGTTTACACCAACGACCGAAAGTTCGATTATGCGGAGAATTCATGGGTGCAAAGTTACGTAATCCTTTCCTATTTCCGGCAAATAGCCCTCAGCGCCTTAACTATAATTAACGCCCGGGGAGAATCAGGCTATCCGGAGGGCGGGATGAGATTTTAGGGCCGGGGAAGACAACGCAAGGGGATTTTTAGTAATTTTGTCGAAGATTTTTATACACTAAAGACATGGAAAAGAAAGAAACACCTGTTCTGTTGCTGACAGGCTATCTCGGGAGCGGCAAGACGACGCTTGTCAACCGCATGCTTTCAAACCGCCGCGGCATCCGGTTCGCGGTAATCGTCAACGACATAGGCGAAGTCAATATCGACGCGGATCTGATTGCGCGTGACGGCATAGTCGGGCAGCAGGACGACAGTCTCGTGGCGCTGCAGAACGGCTGCATCTGCTGCACTCTCAAGATGGACCTCGTCCAGCAGCTGGTCGATCTGATGGAGGGTGACCGTTTCGACTACATAGTGATCGAAGCGAGCGGCATCTGCGAGCCTGAACCGATAGCCCAGACAATATGCTCGATACCGACCATGGGACCGCAGATCAACCGTTTCGGTTCGCCGCGGCTTGACTGCATAGTGACCGTGGTGGATGCCCTTCGCCTGCAGAGCGAGTTTGGCGCCGGCGCGGCGCTGACCGCGTCAAACATCGGCGAAGAAGACATAGAGAACCTCATAGTGCAGCAGATAGAATTCTGCAACATAGTGGTCATCAACAAGATTTCCGAGGTGAGCGAAGAGGAGCGCGGAAAAATCAAGGAGACCGTGCGCGCCCTGCAACCAAGGGCAAAAATAATCGAGGCCGACTACGCCGACATCGACTTCAAGGAAATTCTCGACACGCGGCTGTTCAACTTCGAAAAAGTTGCCACCTCAGCCACGTGGATACGCGAGATCGAGAAACCGCTCTCGGAAATAGAGAATGAGGAGGAGCACCACCACCATCATCATGAACATGAACATGAGCACGGACACGAAGACGAACATGATGACCACGACGAGCATGAGCACGGCCACCATCATCATCACCACCCCCACGATCATGACGAAGGGGAAGCGGAGGAATACGGCATAGGGACTTTCGTCTATTACCGGCGCCGTCCGCTTTCGCTCAACAAATTCGACTATTTCGTTGCAAAGCAGTGGCCATCAAGCGTAATCCGCACCAAAGGAATATGCTATTTCTCCGAAAACACCGACATGTCATATCTCTTCGAGCAGGCCGGAGTGCAGAAAAAACTGACCGAATGCGGCCAATGGTATGCCACCGCGCCCGAAGAAGAACTTGCACGGCTCATGGCCTCAGAACCGGGTCTCATGCGCGACTGGGACGACCGCTACGGCGACCGCATGCAGAAACTCGTGTTCATAGGCCGGGGAATGGACCGGGAGGAGATCACGCGCCTTCTCGACGACTGTCTTGACTGACAGTCAGTCGCGACGAATCAGCGGGTTGCTTCGTCAAGTCGCGCGAGAAGAACGGCTTCGGTGGTCTCGCCCGTGTGACGCCACAATTCTTTCCCGTTGTCGTATATGATAAATGTGGGTATAGACTGGACGCCGAGTTCGTCGGCAAGTTCCCCGTTTTTGTCTATATCAAACTGATATACGTTCACATGGGAAACGACCTGTTCCTTAACGTCTTCCATCACGGGCATCATCTTGCGGCAATGGGGACACCATGTGGCATAAAATTCCACAAGAGTCACACCGGCATCGTTTTTCAGCTGATTCAGTTTTTCAACATCCATATCAAATCAAAATAAAGGGTTACACATCAGATTGCGTAACCCTTTAACAATTTCTTTATGGCGACTGTTCATTCGCCGAGAATCTCGGAGAGGGGGATGGAAGTGAACCATATTCTGTAACCGTAATTCTTCCAGTCGGTGTTGTGGGCTTCCTCCTCGGTCAGGATAGCGATGGTTTTTCCGTCGGGCATGAGGACCATTGACGAATAGGCCGACGGAGCGCGGACAACCTCACACTTGCGGGGCCAGGTCTTGCCGCCATCGTAGCTGGCATAGATCGTCACGTTGCTACGGCCCGGTCCTGCGGGAAGCGACTGAAGGAGAACGTCGCGGCCTTTATACTTTACAGGGATGATGTCGCCGTTGCAGCGAACATCCTGAAGGTCATTGTAATCGGTAAGTTCTTTCCAGGTCTCGCCTTTGTCTTTCGAGATGGCGAACTTGCGGGTTTTGCCGAAACGGGCGCGGATGCTCATCAGGACATCGCCGTCGGGGAGCTCGACCACTTTCGATTCGTCGCCGTCAAGCGTCGCGGGCATCTTGCTGGCTTTCCATGTCTTGCCGCCGTTGTCGCTGTAGATGGCATAGCAGGGGAAAGGATCGACACCTTCCTGACGGGTGACAAGGACAAACATTATACGGCCGTTTTTCAGCTGAAGGGCGCGGCCCGACGATGCGAAACCGGCTGTCATCTTGATGGGCTGCTTGCCGTTGGGGTCGGTGGTGAAGATCTGATCCGACACATCGACGGGCTTTTCCCAGGTGAGACCGCCGTCGCGGCTGCGGGAGATGCTTGTGCGGCCGGGAGCCTTGTTCCAGAGGCCGTTGCCATGGGTGGATATAACGATCAGGTCACCGGTGCGGCGGTCTCTGATTATGGCGGGGTCACCGTAGCCGCCATCCTCATTGTGTTCAGCAACAGTGATGTAAGGGCCCCAGGTCTTTCCGCCGTCGGTGCTTCGACGCGCCACGACGTCGATTTTGCCGGGGAGGTCGGCGCTTGTCTCGATACGCTTGTCGGCGACAGCGATCAGAGTGCCGTCGGGGAGAACTTCAATTGCGGGAATACGATAGAACTTGGAATTATAGTCACCTCCGTCCATCACGAGCGAACGGATTCTGTCGCCGTCCTTATATGAAAGCGGAACTTGGGAAGCGGCCGGGCGGGGCATTACGAAAGCGCCAAGCATTACTACACCGGCAAGTAGGGCATGAACTGTTTTCTTCATGGTCAAGAGCATGTTTTTATCGTTTAATCTTATGTTTATTCTTCTATTGCCACAAAGTTAGGAAATATCCGCCTATATCACAACTTTATTTCCGGACAAAACAAAATTCACGGCAAATGAGACATGTAATCAGACCCTTATTTATTTTTTTCATTTTCCAGGAACATTTTTTCAGTTAAATTCGTTATGTTATAAACAGGGTATTTTCATCGTCTGAAGGAAAAGAACACTGCTTCTCCCCCTCCGGCCGGAAAATCTATACCATATCAGAGTCATTCATGAACGAGACCGTCACTCAAACCAATTCTTGCGGAATCCATTGCAAAGGCATCCGGGGACAATTGCTGACCTTCAAGGCCGACCCGTTTCTCTGTCGCGAAGGGGAGTGTCATGACTATCTGTCAGACGGGCTCATAGTCATTCAGGACGGCCGCATTATCGATGTGGGCGATTATGGCACGACAATAAAGAGATATCCCGGACTGAATGAAACCGACACCTACTCCGATGCATTGATTTTACCCGGATTCATCGATTGTCATGCCCATTATGTTCAGGCTCCGGTCATCGGTTCTTCCGGTAATACTCTTCTGAAATGGCTTGACCGCTATGTGTTCCCCATGGAATCACGCTTCCGCGACAAAATATTCGCCGACGAAGTTGCCCGCGAATTCATGGCAGAGATGCTGACCCAAGGCACTACGACCGCCAATGTATTCTCCACGACCTTCGCAACATCGGTTGACGCTATCTTCGAGGAGTCGGAACGCTACAATACCCGCATGATCACCGGAAAGGTCCTTCAGGACCGGAATATCTCCGACTCTCTTAAAGACGAGTCGGCCGAAGAATCCATTCTCCTGACGGAGAAGCTGCTGAAGAAATGGCATCACCGCGGGCGTCAGCTCTATGCCATCATTCCGCGCTTCGCGCCCACATCAACGCCCCGTCAGCTCGAACTCGCCGGCGAACTTTATCAGCGCTACATGGACCGGGGCGTATATATGCACACCCATCTCGACGAAGTCCAGAGCGAAATCGACTGGGTGACACAGCTTTTCCCCGACCAGCCAAATTACACGGAAGTCTATAAGCACTTCGGACTTGTGGGAGGACTTTCGGTCATGGCCCACTGCTGCATCGTGCGCGAAGAGGAGTGGCAGACGCTCCATGACAATGAATGCGGAGTGGCCCACTGTCCTTCGTCAAACCTTTTCCTCGGCGACGGCGAATTCAAATACTGGGAGGCTAAGGAACAATCACGTCCGGTTCGCGTCGGCATGGGAACCGACGTTGGCGGAGGCACCAGTCTTTCCATTCTCAGGCAGATAGGAGAAGCCTACAAAGTCGCGATGATGCACGGACGGAGTCTTGACATTATGAAAAGTCTGTATATGGCAACCCGAGGAGGGGCGGAAGCCCTTCATCTTGAACACACGATCGGCTCGATTGCTTCAGGTTACGAAGCCGATCTTACCGTTCTGGATCTGAAACCGGATCGGTTCGCCGCATGGCGGTTGAATTTTGCAGAATCCATTACCGAAAAACTTTTCGTTCTGTCAGCGATAGCTCCCGGTCTTACAGTGAAGGCAACCTACGTGGCGGGTCGAAAAGTTTATGATCGAGAAAGGAAAAGGCCTCTGATGTATGCATCGGATCCGGACATTTCCTAAAATGGCACGGCAAAAATAAAGATTTTTCTTCCCGAGGTCATCAATCGTTGACCGAAGAGGGTGAGCCCGGCAACTCCCGGCTCACCCTCAATTTTTTATTGGATCATTTAGCCCAATCAGCCCGATATCAACGCATCAGCGTTTTTTTGTGGTTTTCTTGGCGGTCTTCTTTGCAGTGGTTTTCTTAGCGGCTTTGGACGTTGTGGATTTCTTCGCTGTAGTAGTCGTTTTTGTCGTGGTCACGACCGGACGGGAGTAGCCGTCCTTAGTGCAGCGTTCCGACATGTGTTTTATGCGTGCCTGGGTGTCGGGGTGGGAGGAGAACATCTTCGCTATATAGGAATTGGCGGACGCTCCGCCCTTCTGCTCCATGGCCGACATTTTCTCGAATGCCATGACCATGCCGTAGGGGTTGCGGCCGTTGCTGACGAGGAAATCATATCCGCAGTCGTCGGCTTCGTTTTCCTGCTTGCGGGAATATTTTGCGTTTATCAGACCCTCGCCGAGCGTGCCGAGCTGCGAGTCGGTCAGAGCGGCTATTTTTCCGCTGGATGCCGCGAGCTCATCCTTGAGGGCACCGGTGAGAAGCTGGTTCTTGAAGGCATTTTTGGAATGGCGCTTGACAACGTGGCCTATCTCATGACCCACGACGCCGAGAAGCTCGTCGTCGGTCATCATGTCCATCAGGCCGGTATATACGCGCACACTGCCGTCGGGACATGCAAACGCGTTGATCTCGTCCTTCTTATAGACCTTGAAATTCAAGGGAATGCCGTCGGCGTCCTTTATGCCTTTGGTCAGACGCGCCAGGCGCTGGGAATAGGGATCGGAGTCAGGCAACACGGTATTTTCCTTGTCCATCTTCGCAACGGATTCCTTGACATACTCCGCCATCTGACTGTCGGATACCGTCAAAGCCTGTCCGGCTTTTACCAGACCGCCGAGAGCGCGGCCGAGATCGAATTGCGCGAAAGCCGGCGCTGCAGCCGAAATCATGAGGGCCAGCGCAGCCATTTTAAATACTTTTCTCTTCATATTCCAGTTTATATTTTTGAAAACTCCGAAGTTCATTCAAAGGTTCATTCAAGACCGAAGTCCTTGATTTTTCGATAGAGGGTACGTTCCGATATATTCAGTTCGCGAGCCGTGTCCTTGCGACGCCCTCCGTTATTTTCAAGCGCCTGGCGTATAGTCTCGCGCTCGGTCTCCTCGAGGGTCTTGGCCGAAGCGGCAGGCTGGGCATCGGCCACCGGGGCCGACGGGAAGCGGGAGTGGGGTTCGGTATATCTGACGAGGCTTGTCGGGACCTCTATGACCTCCACGGGCTGCTGCACGGTAGCGGCCGAGGGCCGATGGGGTTCCTCATCCTCGATCTTGGCGCGCAGACGGTCTATTTCCGACTGGAGCCTGAATATCATGTTGAAGAGCAGTTCACGCTCCTGTTCGTAGGGATGGGCCGAATGGGAGAGCGCGGGCGCATAGTTCATTCCGGCATCGGGCAGATAGGGGCGCAATGTCTCGGCATCGACTTTAGCGCCGGCATGGAAAAGAGAGATCTGTTCGACCACGTTCTTGAGCTGGCGCACGTTTCCGGGCCAGCGGTAATGGAGCATCTCGGAGCGGGCGGAATCCTCGAAAGTCGCCGGGGGCATGGAATAGCGATCGGAGAAATCGGAAGCGAACTTGCGGGTCAGGAGAGTGATGTCGTTGCCGCGCGCACGCAAGGGGGGCACGGAAATCTGCACCGTCGAGAGGCGGTAGAACAGGTCTTCGCGGAAACGGCCCGAACGGACCGCCTCGAGCATATCGACATTTGTTGCGGCGACAACGCGTATGTTGGTCCGCTGGACAGTGGATGATCCTACCTTGAGGAATTCCCCCGATTCGAGCACGCGGAGCAGTCGCGCCTGAGTAGTCAGCGGTAGCTCGGCAACCTCATCGAGAAAAATCGTTCCTCCGTCAGCTTCTTCAAAATAACCTTTGCGTGCTGAGACGGCGCCTGTAAACGATCCTTTTTCATGGCCGAACAGTTCGGAATCGATTGTTCCTTCGGGAATGGCGCCACAGTTGACGGCAATATAGCGGGCATGCTTGCGAGGGCTGTAGGCATGGATGATTTTCGGAAAAAACTCCTTGCCGGTACCGCTCTCGCCGGTTATGAGCACAGACAGGTCTATGGGGGCCACCTGAATGGCCCTGTTGACAGCCGCGATCAGAGCCGGCGCGTTGCCGACAATGCCGAACCGCATTTTGGCCTGCTGTACTTCAGGTGATATTTCTGGTATGTTAAGCGGCATTATGCAGTAGTGTTAGAAAATTACGAAATCAGCGGAAAGTTCACTCTCCGGGAGAAGGGAGAGTCATTTCGCCGCAGATGGGGTGGGTCAGACGACGTCTGACCTCATGGGCCGGGATATTCTGGCCGAACAGGAACATCATCTTCGCGATGGCTGCCTCCGTGGTGATGTCAGCTCCGGCCACAACCCCGGCGGCCGCCAGGGCGTCGCTGGCCGCATAGCGTCCGGGAAGGACGCTGCCGCCGACACACTGGGTCACGTTGAACACGACCAGTCCGCCGTCAATAGCCTCCTTCAGGGCATCGAAGAACCAGGGAGCGGTAGGAGCGTTGCCGGCGCCGAACGAACGCAGGACAACGCCTTTGGTGGCGGGAGTGTGGAGCGCGTGACGGAAGGCATCCTCGCGCAGACCCGGAAAGAGGTCAATGACGATGATCGACTTGTCAAGACCGTAATTGACCTTGAACGGCTCATGGACATGATGGCGGTAAAGGGCGTCCTCGTGGTAGTTTATGTCAAGACCTATCTTGGCGAGTTCGGGGTAATTGTGACTTTTGAAAGCGTTGAAATTATCGGCCGAACGTTTCGTGGCCCTGTTTCCGCGCCAGAGATAGTTCTCGAAAAGGATGGCGACTTCCTGAACCATCGGATCACCGTGACGGTCGATGGCGGCCGCTATCTGCACGGCGGTTATCAGATTTTCCTCACCGTCGGTGCGGACCTCGCCTATGGGAAGCTGCGAACCGGTGATGATCACCGGTTTGCGGAGATTCTCGAGCATGAAAGATAGAGCCGAGGCGGTATAGGCCATAGTGTCGGTTCCGTGGAGCACCACGAAGCCGTCGTAGAGATGATAACTGTTCTCGACCACATGGGCGATCTCCTCCCAGTGTTCGGGGCTCATGTCGCTGGAGTCGATTGGCGGATTGAACGAGACGTTGTCGATCACATAGTTGAGCATCTTCAGTTTCGGCACATTATCTATCAGATGGTCGAAATTGAAAGGCTGCAGAGCCTCCGTCTCCGGATTCTCTATCATTCCTATGGTTCCGCCGGTATATATCAGCAATATGCGCGGCCTGTGGGCACTCGGTGTATTCATGTCGGTTGGATTGAGGTTAAGTTAAGAGGTTGTTTAATAACAAATGTGAAGCCGGAGTGGATGGATTTTTGAGCTAACCTGTTCATAATCTGAAGGAGCAGTGCTGTGGCACTGTGACTGAAGATTAGGGACAGGGGAGCCAAAAAGGCATCCATGCGACTTATGGTAACACAATTTTTCTTTTTTATACATTTAAATTTCGGTTTTGCGGTTGTTTAAAATGCTTCTTCGCATCCATTCTCCCGGGCGTCTTTCGTACTGAATTTCAGTCATAATGCTACAGCATTACTCCTTCAATTCATTCCGAAATCCACCTCCGGAGAATGGACTCCGGCTTTCACATTTGTTTTTAAACAACCTCTTATTTTCACAAAGATACGCAAAATCCCGCTATCGGCTGCTTATTGGTTCGTTAATTATTTCGCGGGGGCTATCTCGGCGACATCGATCAGATGGTGGATGATGGCATAAATTGTCAGTCCTGACGCGGAATGGATGTCGAGTTTAGCACAGATGTTGCGGCGGTGCGTCGTCACGGTGTGGATCGAGACACACAGTTTGTCGGCGATCTCTTTATTGGAAAGTCCGCAGGCTATAAGTCTCACGATAGCTTTTTCCCTTGATGTCAGCTCGGGGTTCCCGTCGGAGATTTCTTCGGTTGCGGTGGCGCGCGGAGAGGCGCCCTGACGGTCTGATTTCAGTTCGAGTTCTTTTACAGTCGGAACGAATATGATGTCTTCGAGCCGGCAGTGGTTCAGGAGATCTTTCTCAAGCGTTATTATGTCGAACAGGGCGGAGTTGAGCATATCCTCGTTGCTGTTTCCCTGATAGTGGCTGACGAAGATCTCCTTTAGCTCCTCGAGTTTGGGGGCGAGCGGAGCATGGCTGCGGGCGAATGATGCGAGGTTGAATCCGTTGGGTCCCTTGCCGTCAAGAAGGTTTTCAACGTAAGGGAAAAGGTCGGAGTTCTCATAACCCATGTGGGCGCGCACTTCCTCGGTATAATCGTCGAAATATCTCAGAAGAAGCATCCCGACATCTTCGGGCGACGTCATGGGGACTGATTCGATCAGTTTATGGCGGATGGAAGGGAGCGCGAAAGAGAGAAAGTAGTCATGCGATTTCTTCAGATAGCCGATCAGTGTCCCCAGGTCGATCGTGAAGTCGCGCCACGGGCGGTCGCACATGAAATTCGCCACGGCGAGAAACGTGTCAAGATGAACACCTTTACGTCGGCACACATCGCTGACGGTGTCATTGCCGAATCCGAGCCCAATAGAGAATCGGCGAAGAACCATGAGCAGAGCTGGTTCACGCTGAATCAGTTCCCTGAGCCGCTGATCGGGGAGGAATTTGGCGGTTGGATTGCTTTGCATAGTTTCTTAACGGATTTTATCATACAAAATTACAAAAAATCCATTGTTATTGTCGGCCTGAAAACTTTGAAATCGGCCTGAAACTAAAAAAAATACCCTCCGCAGGGTATGCGGAGGGATGTCTTGAAGCTGGCAGGGTAGTGGAGCCGCAGTATTCAGATCAGTCGAGAAGCGATTTCTCTATCGCCGCTATGTCGGTCTGGAGCTGTTTCTCTATCTGCAGACGCTGTTCTATGTTATTGCATGCGTAGATGACAGTGGCGTGTGTGCGCGCCAGTCGCGTGCCGATAGTCTTAAGCGGCATCTTCGCATGCTTTTTCGCCATATACATCACCATCTGGCGCGCATCTGAAATCTCTCTCTTGCGCGACTTGGTGAAAATAAGGTCAGGATCTATGTCATAGTATCCGGCTACCTTCTGGGTGATCGCCTCGAAGTTGACGGTGCGTTTGGTGACCTTGACGGAATGGGCGAGCACTTTTTTGGCCAGCTCCAGATTGATTTCCCGGCCGAGGGCTGAGGCGTGGGCCAGAAGAGAGAGAACCATTCCTTCGAGTTCGCGGATGGAGCCGGTCACGTTGGTGGCTATGAAATCGAGCACTTCGTCGGGTAGCTGTACGCCGTCCTGTTCCGCCTTCTGGAAAAGAACGTCATGGCGAAGCGAGTAGTCCGGCTGTTCGATCTCGGCTACGACTCCCATGTTGAATCGTGAGATGAGGCTTTTCTCCATCCCTTCCATATTGCTCGGGGCCGTGTGGCTGGCCAGAATGAGCTGCTTCTGGTTAAGGATAAGATGATTGAATATGTGGAAAAAAGTGTTTTGGGTGCTCGGCTTCCCTATAAGGTCCTGGATGTCATCGATGATCAGAGTGTCGATACTCTGGTAGAAGTTGATGAAGTCGTTGATTTTACCGCGATGAACCGCTGTCGTATATTGACATTCGAAAAGTCGTGCCGTGATATAAAGCACGCGGTTGGTCGGCTGCACTTCTTTTATGCGGATGCCGATGGCCTGGATGAGGTGCGTTTTCCCGACGCCCGGACTTCCGAAGATGAAAAGCGGATTGAAGGTTTTCATTTTCGGATCATTCGCCACGGCCTCGCCTATGGTGCGCGCCACACGGTTGCTGATGCTGTCGCAGTAGTTTTCGAAAGTGTAGGTCGGATTGAGCTGTGCGTCGATATCGCCGACATCGTCATGGTTGAACGGGTTCGACGAGGCGCCGGGACGCGGCGTGACGGCCGCGCTCGGATTCGAGCTTTTTATGGTCACTTTCGTTGACGGCTCCTTGCTGACCTGGTAGAAATTGTAGTAGAGTTTTACGGCAGGACCATAGACTTTCTGCAGGGTGCGGGACAGCAGACCGACATAACGCGCTTCGAGCTGTTCGTAAAAGAACGGCGAGGGCACTAATAGTGTCAGCTTGTTGTCGGTGAAGCCGAGTGAAGATATCGGCTTGAACCACGATTCGAATTGCTCCGTGGTGAGGTTGTCGGCGAATATCTCCAGACATTTGTCCCAGAGTTGTTGATGGGTTTCCTGCATTGTCGTTGGGTCTAATCTTTTTCGTAATTTTCATTACAAAATTCCAACAAAAATTTCTAAAAAACAAACCCTGTTTTATTTGGAAATAAGGAGCGGATTACACCTTGCTGATTTATAGTTGATTAAAAAATGTTGAAAACTTTATTAAAGTTTTAATCAAATAAAAATCCGGAACATCCATGAAATCGTGGTATTTAGCTGCAAAATCAGAAAATTTGATTAAAGCTTTGCTTTAATAATGGCATATAGCCATAAACCTTTTATTTAACAAAGAATAGACGCTTCCCGGAATTTATTTCCAAGAAGCGTCGTTATTTGGATTGAGTATAAATTACCGAAAAATTCGGCGATGTGGGAAAGAGGCTTTGCTCTCAGAAGAGTTTGATGGAAATGTAGCGTTTCGGATTTTTCTGGACGTCGATCAGAAGTGAGTCGAGCGAAGCTGAAGCATTGCTCAGATTGTTGTAGAGACGGCGGTCATTGAGCAGAAGTCCGAGCGATGAATCGCCGCTGTTCATTTTCTGGAGAATCATGTTCAATGCTTCCGAGGCCTGGCGCACATTCTCCATCGTGGCTCCGACAGGCATCGTTTTCAGCTGTGACGACAGGGAGGTCAGATCGCCGGAAATAGTCGAAAGGTTGGATGACATCGAGCGCACGTTGCTCATCGTGGAGCCTGCGTCGTTGACAATCCGCGGCATTGAGCGCATGAGGGTGTTGAGCTGGGCGCTTGCAGTCTCGAGGTTGGCGAGAGTTCCGTTGAGATGGTCTATCGAGGTGCCGACCGACGGGTTGGCCGCTACAGCGGTGACTGCTGTCAGAAGCGAGTCTATTTTGGGGATCATGGCTGTGATTCCGGGCAGAAGGTTCTGCGAGACGTTGTCCATGAGCCCGGGAGCTCCCTCGCCCGAGAGTTGGGAACCGACTTCCATGTATTCCTTTCCGGGGCCCATGACGAGAGCGATGGAAGAGGTGCCGAGCATGTCGGTTACAAGCATCGCTTTCGTTCCTTTGGTCAGACGGAGCGATTTGTCGAGGCTGAGTTCCACTTTTATATGTCCGGGGTTGTCATACTCATATTCTATCTCGCGGACAAGTCCCACTTTGTAACCGTTGATAGTGACCGGAGCCGATTGGGCGAGGCCTGCTACGTTTGTATAGGACGCATAGTAATAATTGGCGCCCTTGAACATGTTGATGCCTTTGAGGTAATTGATTCCGAATATGACAATCAGCAGCGCGATGATCACGCAGAGGCCGATGACGAATGTTTTGGGTAAACGTTTCATTATGGTTATGTTTTTTTGTTTTGTTCTTCTTTAGTGGCCGCGGCCCGTGTAGGTCTGCGGGGCTATTTTATGCGTTTTCCTCCCTGCGTCTTTATTATAAAGGCGTCGGGGAAGAGTGATCTGACTTTTTTCAGGTCGGCCGAGCCTTCCCTGACGGAAGAATAGGCCCCGAAGGTATATTTGAATAATCCGCCATCCTTGTATGACGAGACAGGGTCGAGTCCTTTGAACCGCTTGTCGCCGTCGGCTATGGATGTGGGTGAGGTCATGAACTGAATGCGATAGACAATCTGCCGGTCATTCTCGGGAGCCGGAGCGCTCTCGGTCCTGCGAGATCTCTTTTCCGGTTCCTGATCGCGTTTTTCAGGTTTTACCTTCGTTTCCTCAGGCTCCGGCTGAGTGTCGGCTATGCGCCGTCCGCGATAGGCCATGACTCCTTCATAGATGGCTTTGGCGAGTTTCTTCTGGCCTGATTCCGACGCCATGAACTTTTCTTCGGTCGGATTGCAGATGAAATCAAGCTCGATGAGCATGGCCGGCATGGCTGTTTTCCAGAGGACCCAGAAGTTGGCCTGACGCACGCCGTTGTTTTTGCGCGAGGCCGTGGTGACCATCCGGTCAAGCACGTGTCGGGCTGCTTTCACGCTCTGCTGGAGATGCTTGTTCTGGCTCAGCTCGAAAATGATGTAGCTTTCGGCGCTCGTCGGGTCGAATCCCTGATAGGTCGAGGTGTAATCATCCTCGAGTTTCATCACGGAGTTTTCGCGCATGGCGACGGCGAGATTGTCGCTGCTTTTGCCGAGGCCGAGGGTATAGACCGCCGCTCCGCGGGCAGTGGTGCGGTTCTTCGAACTTTTGTCGATCGAATTGGTGTGGATGGAGATGAACAGGTCGCCGTCGGCGCGGTTGGCTATGTCGGCACGCTTCTGCAACGTGACGAAGCGGTCGGTCGAACGTGTATAGACCACTTTTATATCTTTGTCGTTGCGGAACATCTTTCCGAGCGCAAGCGCAACGGCGAGATTGATGTCCTTCTCGTTGATTATTGTGCCCGGAGCGCCTATGTCGCCTCCTCCGTGGCCCGGGTCGATGATGACCGTGAATTCCTTGCGGGGGGCGCCATGGATAATGGGTATGGAGCCGACAATCATCGTCAGCATCAACAGCGATATATAGGCGAATCGATTCATGTCCTCTCGGTTTTCATTGCAAAATTAGTAAAAACGGTCGAATATAATCCATTTTGATTGACAAAAGAGCAAAAACACTCTTACAATGATTACATTTTGGCCAATATGAGTGGCAGAAATCCGTGTTGCGGATGGTTGATTAACTTAATTTAACCCAACGCCCGCATCTCGCTCCCCAAGCGCGCTTGAGCTGGGTCAGAAGGGTGAGTTTCAGGCCCGAAGCCGCTTGAAATTTGTCCGGCTTGTGACATTTTTGTAATTTTGCGGTGTTTTAATCATTGAAGCCCGGCCATAGAGATGGCGGGAAAGCCGAAAATCGGCAGGACCGGATTGCACTTTTTTGCCGGTCTCAGTTAATAACATAACAAGAATAGAATGAAGAAAACAATGATGATCATTGCGCTCTTCGTCGTTCTTATGATTTCCATGGCATCGCGTTCCGATCGCGATTACCAGGCAGCCAAAGGTTTCAGCGCCCCTGAACTGGAACTTGTTGGCGGTTCGGACAGCTCGAAGGTCGAGCTGTCGGATCTCAAAGGCCGCTATGTTCTGATCAACTTCTGGGCAGCTTCCGATGCTGAATCGCGCATTGCCGCCCACGGTTTTGACCGCATGATGGAAAAAGCCGACAAAGAACGACTATGTCTCTTGCAGGTCAACATGGACCGCAGTATGCGCCTTTTTCGTGAGATAGTGCGCAGAGACAGACTGAATGAAGCGCAGCAGTTCTCAGTGACGGCAGAAGATGCCTCAGCTGTGAAAAACGCTTTTCACCTCAACGAAGGATTGCAGTCCTATCTGCTTGATCCCGATGGTGAAATAATAGCCGTGAATCCAAGTATTGAAACAGTGGCCCGCGCCATTGCTTCATGATGAAATCCAACCGGACAGCCAGACGGGCTGCTCGGTTTTCCTGTTTTTATGCCCTTCCCGGTGTCCGATGAGTATTGCCTGTCACATAATAAATGGGGAATGGAAGCCGTTATTATGACGGGCGAATATTCGCTCCGTTAACCGATCTGAATCCATGGCCAAGAAGAGAGTTCTGATTGTCAACAAGTTCCTTTATCCGCGCGGCGGCGACTGCATTGTGGCGCTGACGGAAGCGGAATTGCTGCGCTCGGCCGGTCATGAAGTTGAGATGTGGGGCATGGATTATCCGGAGAATCTTCCGATGTTGATGACTGATATTTTCGCCCCGCAGGTGAAGTTCGACGGTAGTCTGCCGGAAAAGCTCAAGTCCGTGATGCGCATGATGGGGTTCGGCGACATCCGTTCCTCGTTTTCGCGCGCGTTGGCGCGATTCCGGCCCGACGTGGTCCATTTTCACAACATCCATTCCTATCTCTCGCCCGTGATCGTGGGTATGGCCAAGAATGCAGGCGCCCGTACTCTCTGGACCATGCATGACTACAAGCTGATCTGTCCCGCCTATACTTGCACGGATTCCTCAGGCTGCGTGTGTACTTCATGCGTGAAGCGGCCCGGAACGGTTTTGGAGAAACGTTGCATGAAGGGAAGCCGACTGCAGTCGGCGGCGGCCTATCTGGAGGCACGGCGATGGAATCTGTCACGCCTCTCTGCGATGACCGATCGTTTCATCTGCCCGGGTCAATTCATGGCTGCCCGTCTGCGCGAAAGCGGGTTGCCTGAGGAAAAACTGATTGTCGTGAACAATTTCTTGGATCGCGAAAAAGTCGCCCGGATCCGGGAGCTTCCCGTCGGGTCAAAGCGCGATAGCCGACGGATTCTTTATGTTGGCCGTCTTTCGGCCGAAAAGGGGATTGAGCCGATGATCAGGGAGTTCATGGCGATGCCCGATGATTTCACTCTGAGGATAGTGGGCTCCGGTCCTGAGGAGGAAAAATTGCGCGGAATCTGTAGGGGCGACAGTCGCATCGAGTTCTGCGGATGGAAATCCTCGGCCGACGTGATGAAAGAAATGGTCAGTGCCGCTGTGTTTGTTTGTCCTTCGATATGGTTCGAGAATAAGACCATAAGCGTCATGGAGGCGCTTGCATGCGGGGCGCCGGTCCTGGTGTCGGATGTAGGGAGTCTGCCCGATATGGTTGATGCCTCCAATGGCATGACATATAACCCCAACCGTTGCGGAGAGTTCGCCAATGCGTTGAGGGCCATTTCGCAAGGGAGTTTCGATCATCAGGCCATAAGCAGTCAGGCCCTCGGAGCGTATTCCTCCGACGCACACCTGAAGCTTCTCGAAACGCTCTTTTGAACAGACAGCGCCAGAGGTCGGAGATTTTTTAGAAATTCTTGCTGAAGGAATTAAACTTTTTCCTGATTTTAACGTCTTACATTATATAATGCCAAAATCATAAACAGTTAAATCCGCATAAAGAGAAACAGTTATGAGAACAAGAAAATTTTTATCGGCCGCTTTAGCCGTGGGGGTGCTGGTACTTATGTCAACAAGCTGTACAAGCAACAAGAAATATACCGCCCTTCAGGGAAAATATGACGAGCTGGCTGCAAAATATCATACTTCACAGGTCGATCTGGCCGAATGCAACGCCAATACCAAGAGCCTTGACGCCCAGCTCGCCGATGCCCGCAAGGCCAACGAGGATCTCAAAGCCGGTTATGCCGCTCTTCAGGGATCGCTCAACCAGAGTATCGCACAGAACACCCAGGGCAACGTGAACATCTCGAAGCTCGTTGACGAGATAAATGCTTCAAACGCTTACATCAAGCAGCTCGTCAATGCGAAATCGAAATCGGACTCGCTTCTGATGGTTCTGACCAACAATCTGACCCGTTCGCTTGACAAAGACGAGCTTCGCGACGTTGACATCAAAGTCCTCAAAGGCGTCGTCTATATCTCGCTTGCCGACAATATGCTTTTCAAGTCGGGCAGCTATGAGATAAGCGACAGGGCCATGGAGACCCTCAGCAAGATTGCCAAGATCATCAAGGACTATAAGAGCTACGACGTTCTTGTTGAAGGCAACACTGACAATGTGCCTATTTCGCGCACCAACATCCGTAACAACTGGGATCTGAGCTGTCTGCGTGCGTCATCGGTGGTTCAGGTGCTTCAGAATGATTTCGGTGTGGATCCCTCGCGTCTCACAGCCGGTGGCCGTGGCGAATACAATCCTCTGACCGACAACGATACTGAAGTCGGACGTCAGCGCAACCGCCGCACGGAGATCATAATCACTCCCAAGCTCGATCAGTTCATGGATCTTATCGACAAGGCTCCCGACGCCGAGTCGCATTAAACGAGAAAACAGCAGTAATACTAATTATATTATATATTTAATCAAGGTGCGCCCCGCTGATGAAGCCCGGCGCACCTTAAATTTTCACTGAGAATTTCTTGATTGAGAATTGCGATAAAGGATTCCTGTCGAATATGATTGGATGTTTGTTAATTGCTCCTGAGAGAATTGTTTTGATTTTTTTATTTGGTTTGTTCTGAATCAGTTCCGATTTCTGTTAAAATCCTGATTATTTCCGATTTCAATAAAGGCAGATGATTTATCACTATTGACCAAACCATGTCATGGCTGACGCTATCATAACCATGAATCATATAATTACGAGTATCAACTATTTTCCTTGCTTTCGTAATTGGTATTTCCGGGGCGATTTTAAGCAGTCTATTAGTTGCTTCTCCTATGATTGAAATATTCATTTGAATAGCACGTTGCATCATAGGGGTTTTGCAATATATGTCAAATCTCCGTGGCAATGTGTCGAAATATGACTCTATCTGTTTGATCGAGTCAAGCATGTCGTTGAGATATTTTACGACTAATTTATCAGCCATAAATCAACTTGCGGGTTTCATCGAGTTCTTGTCTGAAATATCTGTTTCGCACGGCTGTATCTTCCGTAATGTCTATTTTACGACCAAGGATATCTTCAAGAGCATATTGGAAATCGAAGAAGTTGTCAGCATAGTCAAACAAATCCACTTTGCTCTTGTCGAAATCCACACATAGGTCAACATCGCTTTTGTCGTTGAAGCGATTGGTTAGAATCGAGCCGAAAACCCAGAGCTTGCGGACATGGAACTTTTTGCAAAGTTCTATGATCTTGTCGATGTTCAGTTCTATCAGTTGCATATATATATGTGAATTTGAGGATAGCTATATAAACAATAACAACCTCACAGGCCGAATGGTCTGAAAGGTTGTCCTGTTTTGTCGGGGTGAGAAGACTCGAACTTCCGACCTCCACGTCCCGAACGTGGCGCGCTGCCAACTGTGCTACACCCCGAGGCAGCCGATTGAGCTTTTCCTTCTCAATTGCGGGGCAAAGTTAGTGATTTTATTTCAAATCACAATGATTATTTTCGTAAAAGTTGACGGGAACCTGATTTTACTGTCATTGTAACGCGTTGCGGACGTTTGTGTATGACGCCGTTGAGCAGTCGGGTGGCTATTGCGCCGACAGCTGCTGAAATAATGACAGCCGCGATGACTATCAGGAGGTGGAGAGTGGCGGGAGTGTCAAGTATGATGGTTGCCATGATTTTTTTCGATTTTGTTTCCGGTAATTAAACGCGCCCGCGGCGCTTTCGGTTCACTTCAGGCATAAACAGAACCGCACGCCGTTTTAATGGGGCGTGCGGTTCCGGGGTATGTTATATCTTGTGAAGATCAGATCGCGTCGTCTTCAACGGTTTCGAGAGCGTCTTCCGTGGGCGCGGGGGTGTCGTCGGCGGTGGCGGCTTCAAGGCGTTTCATCATGAAGAAGATGAAGCCGGCCGAGATCAGGCAGACAACAATGAGGATGGCCCAGAGTATTGACACATCGATCGAGTTCCAGAGAAGGGTGGGGATGAGCACGAGGTAGTTACCGATTGCGGTAGCGCCGAACCAGCAGCCCATCATGGCGCCTTTGTACTTGGGAGGTGCAACCTTGCTGACGAAAGATATACCCATCGGCGAGAGCAGAAGTTCGGCGAAGGTCAGTATGAGATAGGTTCCGATCAGAAGGTTGGGGCTTACGAGATGTTCGCCCTGGCCCTGTTCGGGTGCTACACCGAGACCGATTGAGCCGATGCACATAACGAGGAAGGCGAATGCTGCCACGAGCATACCGTAGCCTATCTTGCGCGGTGCCGAAGGCTCTTTCTTCTTGTTGGCGAGCCAGCCGAAGAGAGCTACCGAGAAGGGGGTGAGGGCAACCACATAGAAGGGGTTGAACTGCTGGAACACCTGAGGCTGGATTCCGGTCACGGTTTCGGGAGTGATGCCATAGAAGTACCATATCACGCCGGCTGCGGCTGCAAGAACCACTGCCGAGATGATGCGTCCCTTGGCGGTCTTACTCTGGGCGAGGCTGAAGAATGCATAGACAGCCACAACTATTGTTGCGAGAGCCCAGATGTTGAAGCCTATGCGGGTCCATCCGGTAGATTCCGACATCGTGAAGACCTCGGCGAACTTGGTGAGGGTAGCTCCGTTCTGGTGGAATACCATCCAGAAGAAAATAACCACAGCGAAGACGAGCAAAAGGGCTGTGATGCGGCTCTTGGTCTGCTCGGGAGTGAGTTCCTTGACAGGAGCTGCGGCAGCGGTCGAACCGGCTTTCTTGTCCTTCGTATCGGCTACATTGCTGTAGGTGCTTTTGCCTATCTTGTAGATGAGGAAGCTGAGTACCATGGAGAGACATGCCACGCCGAACGCATAGCTGTAGCCCGTGGTGATGGTGTTCATGTAAGTTTCTGCGAATTCGTGGAGATTTGCGCCCTGGGGTGCGAAGTTGGTCAGGGTTGCCATGGCTTCGGGTGTGGGAGTCTCGCCGGCGATGATCTTGTTGCAGATACTCGGGATCGCTCCGTCATAGACGAGGCCGTTGGCGTGGAGGGCTGTCTCGCAGAGCCAGACGGTTACCTGGGGGGCGAACATGGCGCCGATGTTGATGGCCATGTAGAAGAGCGAGAAGGCGATGTCGCGTTTTTCGCTGTAGCGGGGATCATCGTAGAGATCGCCCACCATCACCTGAAGGTTGCCTTTGAAAAGGCCGGTTCCGACAGAGATCAGCAGCAGGGCCACAAACATGATGATCATTGATGTGACGGCGCCGCGAGGGGTCGGGATCGACATGACGAGATAGCCGAGGAACATCACGACGATTCCGAGAGTCACCGTCTTCTGGAAATTCCATTTGTCGGCGATCCATCCGCCGATCATAGGCATGAAATAGACCAATGCGAGGAATGTTGAGTAGATCGTACCGGCAAGAGCGGTCGAGAAGCCGAATTTGGCCTGAAGGAAGAGGAGCAGGATGGCGAGCATGGTGTAGTAGCCGAAGCGTTCTCCGGTGTTGGCCAGCGCGAGCACATACAGTCCTTTCGGTTGGTTTTTAAACATAGCTGGTGGTGTTGTGAATTTATTGGTTTGTTATTGTTCTGATTGTTTTTTGTCGCGCATCTCCATTGCCATCGCATAGAGACGCATCTGTTTCACCATCGCGAGCAGACCGTTGGAGCGCGTGGGCGACAGGTTTTCGGCCAACCCTATGTCGTCGATGAAATGAAGGTCCGAGGCGAGAATCTCGGCCGGAGTGTGGCCGTTGAGGACTTTTATAAGCATCGCGATTATGCCTTTTACGATGATGGCGTCGGAGTCGGCGGTGAAATAGACCTTGCCGTCGCGCTCCTCGGCGTTGAGCCACACACGGCTCTGACACCCTTCGATAAGGTGCTCAGGGGTCTTGTAGCTGTCGTCGATGGGAGGAAGGGAATTGCCCAGATCTATAATCATGGCGTAGCGGTCCATCCAGTCCTCTACGTCTGAAAATTCATCGATTATTTCCTGTTGTGATTCGTTTATGGTCATGATGTATTGTTTTTGTGTGATTGGGTCTTAGGGTTGGGTTGCCGGTTCAGAGTACAGAACGTCCGTGACTACCTGTCCCACAGCTTTGAGGGTCGAGCGGTCAATGGCGTCCATATTGTCGGCCAGGGTGTGCCATGTGGGAGGGAAACCGCCGGTCTGCGGGTTGGCTATCTCTATTATGTCTATGCACGGGATTCCGGCTTTGCTCACATATATGTGGTCATCCATTGCCGCTCCCTGCACGTCGTTGGAAAAACGGTCGGAGTAGGGTGAGCGTGACGCGGTCCCCCAGACGAGGTTGACAATGTCGGGCGCAAGGTTCATGGAAGTATATTCGCGTGTGAAGACTGCGCCTCTTCCGCCGACCATGTCGAGGAGTATCCCGTAAGCGGGTCGCGTTTTGCCGACGTATGGGTTGTTGTCTGCCCAGTACTGGGTGCCGAGACACCATGACCCGTCGGAGTCCTGACCCTCTGAGGTGCCGTAGTCCTCCACGTCGGTGAACAGCATGTCTATTCCGATCTGAGGCGCTTTCTGTCCCAGTTGCCGCGCGATTTCGAGAAGGACGCCCACGCCGCTTCCGCCGTCGTTGGCTCCGTCAATGGGGGTGTTGCGTTTGGCTTTATCTTTTTCCTCGTCGGCGAACGGCCTGGTGTCGTAATGTGCCACGAGAAGCACTTTGCGCGGAGCGCCGTTGTTGAATGAAGCCATTATATTGGCGACAGGCAGCCGCGTGCCGTCGAAAGCGGTGACGGTGGTTCTCTGGACGCTGACCGTGTCCGCTCCGAATTTCCGAAGCGATGAAACGATGTAATTCTCGCATTTCTCATGCGCCGGCGTTCCCGGGACGCGCGGTCCAAAGGCTACCTGGGCGTCGATGAAGGCATAGGCGCTGTCTGCGTCAAAGTCCGGTATGTCGGTCATTACCGAGGTGTCGGCTTTTGAAATGGCGCTGTTCTGCTCCGATTTGGCGTGACCGCACGAAGTCGAAGCTATGGCCATTCCGGCAGCTATTATTGTTGTCAAAAATTTATACATTTCCGTTTAGAAGATGTTTTAAGCTACAAAGTTACGGTTTTCTGCGAATTTTGTGCTAATTTTGTTGCGAATTTATAGCTTATGGATTCCGTAAAACAGAAAATCGAGAACCTCAGAAATGAACTCAACCGCCATAATTACAATTATTATGTGTTGAATTCACCGACTGTGTCTGACTTTGAGTTCGATCAGAAACTCAAGGAACTTGAACGTCTTGAACATGAATACCCCGACTTTGACGATCCGCTTTCCCCCACCCACCGCGTAGGCAGCGATCTCTCCGTAAAGGGATTCGAGCAGTTCTACCATGAGCGCCGCATGCTCTCCCTCGGCAATACCTACACCGTGAAAGAGGTTGACGAGTTCGTGACCCGCTGCAAGGAGGCGCTTCCCGGCGAAGATGTCGCAATTGTCGGAGAACTTAAATTTGACGGAACTTCCATCTCGCTCCACTATGAGGATGGCCGTCTTGTCCGCGCCGTCACCCGTGGTGACGGAGAAAAGGGCGACGTGGTGACCGACAATGTCAAGACAATCCGCAGTATCCCGCTGCAGCTGCAAGGGAGCGGATGGCCGAAGCGTTTCGAGATAAGGGGAGAGATTGTTTTGCCGTGGAAGGCGTTTGAACGCCTGAACGAAGAGCGTGCTTTCAACGAAGAGCCGCTTTTCGCCAACCCCCGAAATGCAGCCTCGGGAACCCTGAAGCTTCAGAACTCCGCCGAAGTGGCGCGTCGTGGTCTTGATGCATACCTATATTATATGCTCGGCGATGATCTGCCTTTCGACAATCATTTCGACAACATGCTCGCCGCCCGCTCGTGGGGTTTCAAGGTGTCCGACGCCATGACGCTTCTTCATTCCATCGACGACGTTGACTGGTTCATCAGTCACTGGGATACGGCCCGAAGGGAGTTGCCCGTTGCCACCGACGGCCTGGTGTTCAAAGTCAACGATATGCGCCAGCAGCTCAATCTCGGCTTCACGGCCAAAAGCCCCCGCTGGGCCATCGCTTATAAATTTCAGGCCGAACGTGCGTTGACGCGCCTGAGGTTTGTTTCGTTCGAGGTCGGTCGTTCCGGAATCATAACGCCCGTCGCTAATCTTGAACCCGTATTGCTTTCCGGAACCATAGTGAAGCGTGCGTCGCTCCATAACGAAGACATAATCCGCACTCTCGACATCCATGAAGGCGATATGCTCTACGTTGAGAAAGGCGGTGAGATAATCCCGAAGATAACCGGTGTGGAAATGGCCGACAGGCAGCCTGATGCCGAGCCAGTTCGGTTCTGTCGCGACTGTCCTTCATGCGGCACTCCGCTCGTCCGCGCCGAAGGAGAGGCGTCATGGATATGTCCCAACAAATATGGATGTGTGCCGCAGATCACCGGCCGAGTGGAACATTTCGTCGGGCGCCGCATGATGAATATCGACGGCATTGGCGAAGAGACCGTCACCGATCTCTTTGAGACAGGCCTGATAAAGAATGCCGCAGACCTCTACGAACTTACAGCCGCCGATCTCAGCATGTTGCCCGGATTCGGTGAACGGAGCGCCGAACGGATACTTCAGGGCCTCGAGGAATCGAAGTCGGTTACTTTTGACCGCGTGGTCTATGCGCTCTCCATCCCTTTTGTCGGAGAGACAGTGGCCAAGAAACTCGCCCGTGCAACCGGAAGCATAGACCGTCTGATGGCTATGTCGGCCGAGGAACTGACGCAGATCGAGGATATCGGGCCGAGAATAGCGGCATCGATAGTCGAGTATTTTGCCGACGAGCGGAATCTCGCGATCGTTGAACGGCTTCGCGGCTATGGGCTTCAGATGTCAATGCCCGAGAGCGATTCAACGATGCGTTCCGACCGTCTTGCCGGAAAATCTATAGTGATATCCGGCACTTTCTCCCGTCACTCACGCGACGAATATAAGGACCTCATAGAACAGAACGGCGGTAAGAACGTTGGCTCGATTTCGAAAAAGACCGATTATGTGCTTGCCGGCGAAAACATGGGGCCGGCCAAACTCGAGAAGGCTAACAAGCTCGGTATCCCTATAATAGATGAAGACACATTTTTGAAAATGATAGAATAATAACCAACAAACAGAATTTTGACAAAATGAAAAAACTGACGATCGTATTTGCCATTATTGTGGCTTCTTTCGCTTCGGCTCTGTCGGCCGACGCCCAGCTCCGTTTCGGACTCAAGGCCGGTGTGGCCATCAACTCTCTCCACTTCAATGAAAGCGCTTTCGACGCCGATAACCGTGCCGGTTTCACAGGTGGTGCGATGATAGAGTTTACCGCTCCCGTAGTGGGTGTCGGGGTTGACGCGTCGCTGATGTATGTGCGCCGTAACGCGCAGTTCATGGAGCAGAATGAGATCCACAAGGACAATCGTGACTATATCGACATTCCCGTCAATCTTAAATGGAAAATGAATCTTCCGCTGGTCAACAAAATCGTGCGCCCCATGCTTTTCACCGGTCCCTCTTTCTCCTTCCTTACCAGCCGCAGAAGCGCCGAGGAAGCATGGCGTAACCGCAAGTTCGACACTTCATGGAATTTCGGAGCCGGCGCGGAACTTTTCTCACATCTGCAGATCGCTGCAAGCTACAGCGTCGGCATGACCAAGACTCTCAAAAGTATCGGCGCAACCGGCTCTTCCAACATCGAAGGCCATAACCGTTATTGGACAGTGACCGCCGCCTATCTTTTCTAATAGAGAACAAACGGAAACAATATCGGGAGACAAGCGCTTGTTGTTTGTCTCCCGTTTTTTGTCATGTTTTCCCCATCGGAGTCCGTTAGGGCGTGCTGTGTTGTAACCGGCCATGGAGCGCAGCGGAGTGGCCGGATAGACAATGACAAATAAAAATTTTTCTGCTACCACTGCAATTTTTTCGGTAAATCCGAGTCTTATAGTAACAGATAAAAGAACGAAGATGTCACGCCCGTCAGAAAAAACAGAACGCTTTCTCGAGATTCTCCGCGATCATGACGCCTTGATCTACAAGGTATGCTACATGTATGCCGAGGACCGCGACCATCTTGAAGACCTTCATCAGGAGGTCGCTGCCAACGTGTGGAGCGGACTGGACGGATTCAACAGCATGGCGAAGGTATCCACATGGGTCTATCGCATAGCGTTGAACACCTGCATTACCTATTTCCGGCGGCATGGAAAACATTCTTCCGTCAGCCGTCTGGACGAGACCGCTTATGGCCTTATTGACGAATCGGCGGAACGTCAGGCGCAGCTCCGCATGATGTATGAGCTTATCGGACGGCTCGGGAAAATTGACAAGGCAATAGTGATGCTCTGGCTCGACGAGCATAGCTACGACGAGATCTCCGAAATAACCGGTCTCTCTCGCTCTAATGTTGCTTCGCGCCTCTACCGGATAAAGCAACGGCTTTCATCTTCGGCTGATAAATGATTCAAAAGACTAAAAAAGACTGTTATGAATACAGATTTGGATACACTGAAATCCCAATGGCAGAATCTCGACGCTGCTCCTTCCAAGGCGGATAACCGTGAGGAAATGGCCAGAAAAATAATCAGGCGCGGAATCGCTTCACGATCCGAGAAGATAGCGCGTTTCTACAGGGTAAACATAGCCTTGTGCCTTATATGGGTCGGGATATCGGGGACTTTCTCCATCGAACGGATCTTCCCGTTGTGGCTTGTAATCTTGATGGCGGTCTATTTCGGAGTGATGGCTTTTCTCTCTTTCATGGTCCTCGAGCGCGTAAAGGACATTGATCTCAGCCGCATGAACGTGGTTCAGGCAATGGAATCCGTCTGTCGGTTGCAGAAGGCGCGTATGTGGCAGAAAGCCGTCGGTTTTGCTCTTTGTCTGCCATTGATGGTGTGTCTGCTCGCTTATTTCAGCAGAGTCAGCTCCGTCATGCTTGTCGGTGGGATTGTCGGCGCTATTTTCGGCCTTTTTATCGGGTTCGTCATCGACGGGCGAATCCGTCGTCAGATCCGCGAAATGGAGTCGGAACTGCGCGACTCCACCCTTCCATGATAACATTGCCGGGCTTCCTATAAAATTTCAGCCGGATCTGCTTGCAGACCCGGCTGATTCATATATATGTCTATTCAATAGCTCTATCGGTTGTTGCCGCCGACAACGTCGTTGTTCGAGATTCCGCGGACTTTCTTGACCTGTGCGTTAAGCTTGCCGAAACGATAGGAGATACTGATCCGTGCGGTCATGTTGTTCCATGATTCCGAGCGCGATACGCTCTGATAGGGAACGTTCACCTGATAGCTGCGGTATTTGCTGTGGCGCGGTCCGAAAGGATTGGTGAAGTTCAGATCCACGCTCAGGCGATCTTCCTTCAGGAACGAACGGCGCAGACCGAAGCCGTAGTAGATCTTCGACATGCCCACTGGAGTGAACACCTGATAGAGTGACTTGCGGTCCCCTTCATAGTAAGTGAACACGGAAAGATTCAGTTTCGCGGGGAGGGTCTGCTGAACGCGGAAGTAACAGTCTGGGCTCCATCCGTCGAATTTGATTCCTGCCGAGGGATTCTTGTAGTAGTTGTATCTGATACCTCCGTTGAGCATAACTCGGGTCTTGCTGGTCATGTTCCACATCATGTAGAGATAGTTGCTGAAGTAGCGGTTTCGTCCGGCGTTGGCGTAGGTCGAATAAAGATGGTCGTCGCGCGAGGTCTGAACCGATATGATGGCGTTGTTGCTCCAGCCGAAGCTCGTGTTGAAGTCAATGCTGAGCTTGT
>OFFC01000095.1_pt1 | contig 78309 bp, 56 predicted proteins | sample 1521271 | NCBI WGS metagenome assembly OFFC01 (sample SAMEA3504123, study PRJEB24116) | mouse gut metagenome | biome: mouse gut; feature: mouse-associated habitat; material: faeces | place: Denmark | collected 2011 | reverse complement strand
GAGAAATAGAAACACAGACGCTCCGAAAGATTGAGGAAACATCGAGGCAATATGCGCAGATGACTGTAATAACCGGTCGCCGACGCATCGGTAAAACCACGCTTATAAAGCACGCTTATGGTGCTGACGATATGATCTATTTCTTTGTTGCAAGGAAAAGCGAAACTCTCCTTTGTGCGGAGCTCGCCGATACTATCCGTGACTGTCTCGGCGAGGAGATTGGCGATTTTACAAGCATGGCAAAGCTCTTTTCTGCCATAATGCAGATTGCCAAACGCCGACACTTCACGCTTGTGTTCGATGAATTTCAGAACTTCAAGTATGTCAACGAGGCATTCTTCAGCGATATGCAGAATGTATGGGACTCCAACAAACAGGAAGCACGGATAAACCTTATTATCTGCGGCTCGCTATACTCGATGATGACCAAAATCTTCGATGACCGTAAGGAGCCTCTTTATGGACGTGCTACTTCAAGAATGCGTCTGCGTGAATTTCCGCTGCGGACACTGCGTGAGATTATGCACGACAACAATCCCGATTATACTCCGGATGACTTGTTGGCAATGTACATGATAACAGGCGGTGTCGCCAAATATGTCGAACAGTTAGTGCAGACAGGAGCTTTCACCAAAGATAAGATACTGGACTCTGTCCTCTCTTTTGGCTCCTATTTTATTGAGGAGGGAAAGGAACTGCTATCTGATGAGTTCGGCAAGGACTACGGCAACTATTTTTCAATCCTTTCCGCAATAGCATCAGGATTCAACGAGCGAGGAGAGATCAAATCCTATACCGGCATTGAGGCCGGAGGTTATCTTGACAAACTCGAAAACACCTACGACCTTCTTTACCGCTATCGCCCATATCTTGCCGCACCGGGAAGCCGCAATGTGAAATACGGTATCAAAGACAATTTCCTCAACTTCTGGTTCCGGTTCATCTATAAATACCGCAGTGCTGTGGAAATCGGCAACCTGAATTATGTACGCGAGAAAGTTGGTGATGACTACGCCACATTCTCCGGTTGGATACTTGAACGCTACTTCCGTCAGTTCTACCGCGAAACCGGACTCTACAACATCGTGACGAACTATTGGGAAAAAGATGGTCGCAACGAGATTGACCTGATTGCCGTAAATGAGCCAGACAGAGAAATCATCATCGGCGAGATCAAACGGAACAAGAGCCGGATAGACCTCCACAAACTTGAAGCGAAGTCCGAAACCATCTGCCGGAAACAGAAAGGATGGAAAGTCGGCTATGTCGGTCTGTCACTTGATGATATGGAATCGTAATCCACCAGACGGTAACGGACGTATCGCCCGCTTGATGCTGAACGTCTATCAAGGGCGCACGGAGCAACCCAAGATGTTGAGCGAGGTATTCCGGCAAGAGGAAAGGCTCTTTCTATTTTTTCTTTTGTGCTCGCTTAGATAACCAGTATTGTATTGGTAGATAGATAAGTAGTTGCGAAGAATTAAACAGCATAAGTGATTCTTTTTCAAAGAATGATTTGAACAATAATTTCACTTTCTCTTCGGCGCTTTTTGCCGTCATCGTCAGTCGCTTAGCTCGCTAAGCTCCTTCCTCCCCCGGCAAAAATCACTCGAAGATAAAGCAAAATTATTTGTTCATTAATTCTTCGCAACTACTTAATTGAAAATACAACTCCTTGAACAATAGTCCTCGGATCAAAATTTGAAGTGCCGTCAAAAATCCAATTAAGAATCCATAGCACTAATACAAAGCAGAAAGTAAGGGCTATAAAACTTTTTTCAAAGATTCTGATATAGCGGCAGCTTCGCAGAATATCGCATACCCATCCTCAGCTCAGTCAAGATGACTGAACGTGACACCATAGACATGAAGGCAAGTTGAACTTGCGAAAATTAAATAAACTATTTCAATATGCCGGAATTGACACCTGACTGCTGCGTGGCCTCATCTCCACGATTAACTTTCTTGCCAAATCCGAAGGTATATGTTACCGCCAAACGCGCCAGGGCATGGGCGTTGATTGAATATGTCTGTTCTGTCTTGTCATAATACCTGCTGTGCATCTCGCTTTTGTTGTAACCCCAATTCCAACGTGCGAAATTTGCAAGTTGCAACTGGAGATTCCAAGTGGAGTTTGACCACCCGGCCTGAATCCGGTAAAAAGCTTTTGTGTGCATCCAGGTGCCCACCATGCAACCGTCGGGATACCCCTGTGCTGAGTAATACAAGCCGGAGAAAGACCAACTTCCCAGATAGTAGTTTGCCTGAATAGCGTAGCCCAAACTGGTTTTGTTCAGATTATACGGTTCGCCGTTGCGTACAGATGCGGCATTTATCTGTGCGCTCAGTTGCAGTCTATTATCCAACAGACGCAGGGTGCCATATACCCCGTAATTCCATTGCGAGTAAGAGCCGCCCGGTTGCTTGATAGTCCGTAATATACCTGTCTCCGACGGAATATAATCATATACATACCTGTTATCGACAATCCATGTCGAAGCAAAAGCCGAAAGACTCAATCGGTTGTCAGGCACAAATGAATAATCGATTCCGGCATGATAGCTTCCAAATGATTCCAAGTTGGGATTGCCCGTATAACTCATCAGCGGATTGCTCTGTATGACTGCGGCAGAGCGGAAACTTGACGAGGGCATGGTTTCATCATGATGAAAATTTCCACGTATCGAATGACGGTCATTTGGAGAGTATTGCAATGAAAAGTCAATCCACGGAGATGCTGAGTTATCCTTGTAGTCCATATACTCCTGGCGGTCAAAGTTATAACCGAACCCCACCATGCCGTATATCTTCCCTTTGGAAATACTGTATTGCACACCGGGGCCGATGCGGTATATATGGGCGTTGTCGCTTGTATTGGAGGTTCCGGAATAGATGGTGCTGTTAGTGGTGATTTCCGTCTTTAACATTGCATTAAGAGTGCCCCACTTGCCGAATGAGTGGGTATAGGTCAGATTAGCTTGGATTTGATGGGAATCATCTTTAGCTGCATTATTATATTCTCCTATCCCATCCTCTACATACAGACTACTCGTATTCGTGTGCGAATACGCATAAGCAGGCGAAAAGGTTATGGAGTTCTTATCAGTGAGTATGAAATTCCAATACCCGTTATAGGAAAAAGAGTTCACGCGTCTGGCAGAGTTATTGTAATAATCCGCTTGTGGCGATATCTCCGGGGAATATTGGATAGATCCGGATTGTTCGTTTACCGGCGACTGGTTGAAATCAGCACCGATCAAATTCAGAACAGTTATTCTGTCGGATGAATAGAGAGCCTTGAATGTAGGCCAATAAGTATGGTCTTTACTTTTTGATGACTTCTGAATAGAATTTCGTTCAAAGACTTCCAGCGAGCCATCGGCCTGCGGCATCCGGAAAGTTTCGTAAATATCGCTTCCCGAGTGTTTCTCATTGACATAGAATCCTCCGCCGGCTATGTCAAACGTCATTCGCTTGTATTGCAGCTTGCCATACACACTGGCTTGTCCGGCATTGGCCGTATTCTCCCACCCATAGACTTTCACATATCCGCCATATTCATATTTCTGCATTACGAAATTCACAACGTGCGCTTTGCCAAGAAAACGCGGGTCGGTGGGGTAATCATAGTATTCCACTTTCTTGACATCCTGCATACGCATACCATCCATGTCCTGCGTCGAAGCCGGGAGAAAATCTATGAAAACATCTACGCTTTTACCTGCCAGACTCTCTATCTTGTCATTGGGTGATATCCTCAGCTGAGGGATCGCCATCCGGTTGAGAAGGTCAGCGGCAGTCTGTGCGGCATTCTTCTGTTTTGCTGTCGGGATATAGGTTGATACTTCCGCTCCAAGTCGCTGGTTGCGTGCATCAACCACAACCTCTTTCAGTTCCCGGGCCTTTATCGTATCGGTATCCTCCTGAGAATAGGCAGGAATTGCAACCATAGCCGACAACATGATTGCTAACCATGTCGAGACTCTCCTCATTGAATTATATTTTATCACCCGCATATACATAAATCACTTTTTGTAGGTTTTTACCATTAATTTGCTGTCAATATTTCCTAAATGACTCAGATATATTGGAGTGATATTGAGGAATTTGACCCGATTACTTAATTATCACGGAAAGAAGATTACCGACAGAGTGACGACAATCACAAGAAGCACTATCCACAGAATGGAAGTATAGAATCCCTGTTTCTCACCCGCTGTGACATATTTCGACACATATTTCTTAATTCGAGGAATGCCGAAATATGAGATTGCAGAAAAGGCTATCAGTAGCCAAATCGGAGTGGCGTCGGGGTTCTGACTAAACATTCTTAGCAACTACTTGACATTCAACAAAACAAGAAAACAATTGTCTACAAGCTACTTCGGTAGAAATTCGCTATATTATGGAAATTCGCTATATTAGAGCTACTACACTATAATTTATCGAACCAATGCCGAAAGATACTTCACTTGACAAAGATACTATAAATTTTGTGAATATATCCTAAGTTTTGTGTTTTTAACAATTATGATGATGGAGAATAGGGTGAAAAGAGCTATCTTTGCATAAAATATGGCCTTGCTGAGAGTTTGGCCACCTCTGAAATACAGAATCATGTTTATAGCCACCAAAAATATCAATCATCGTAATGTGCAGGCAGAAGAGCGCCTGTGCAGGGTGGTTCATGTGCATTGGTTCAGCGGATTCATTTAAGTTACATACCCTCCCTTGCCTGCCGAAGGTGACTGCATGGAAGTCATTTAAACTTTTTATGGGAAAATATAAATTGAAAGATAGTTTTCCCAAAAAGTTCAAGAATTGCGTCCCTACGGCTCCCCTATTTTCAATAATTGAAGTTGTTTAAACTTCATTTTCTCATCATGTCTGGCCACCACAAAATGGTCAGACCCAATCCTGTTATGTAACTTATGTTCAAGATACTTATCCTCCTGCTCGCATCAGCAGGCGCTGGCTATCTGCTGCGCCGCAACTCGGGTCTGCGCAACGTCCTTGCACGCAGCACATCCGTCACTATATTCATCTTGTTGTTTATCTTCGGATTGAGCATTGGGTCCAACGAATCAATCCTGTCGAATATTCCGAAAGATGGCCTGAAGGCCGGCGCAATCGCCCTACTGGGGGTGGCCGGAAGCATAGCGGCCACTACCGTTTGTGTCAGACTCACACGCCGGAAAGGGGGTGCGAAATGAAGCATCTGCTGTTTCCACTTATGGTGTTTGCCGGCATATTTGTCGGTTGGTGCGGTCTGATGCCCGATGTGGTCAGCGACTCCTCCCTCCCGCAACTTTGCCTCTATGCCCTGATAATACAGGTCGGCTTGGGTCTCGGGATGCGACCGGATCTTAAATCGATTCTCAAGAGTTTCCGTCCACGGCTATTGCTGCTGCCGGCGTGCACAATCTTCGGCACGTTAGCCTTCACCTACATCGCCACGATAATCTTCGCGGATACCTCATCTGCCGATGTGATGGCCATCGGCAGCGGGTTTGGATACTACACGCTTTCGTCGGTGCTGATTGCGCAATTCAAGGAAGCCTCGGTGGGAGCCGAGGCGGCCGCTTCAGTCGCGGCAATAGCACTTCTGGCCAACGTAGTGCGTGAAATGATAGCACTGCTGACGTGTCAGTACCTTTCGAGACGCGGACGGGGCGAAGCTGCAATCTCAGTAGCCGGAATCAACTCGATGGATGTCTGCCTGCCAATGATTGTGGGGACTGAGAAGTCATCCGATGCCCAACTCGTGTCAGCCGCCTTGGTGCATGGCCTCATACTCGAAATCAGCGTACCCATCCTGATCTCAATCTTTTGCGCATAAACGCAAACTACAACTTCGCAAAAATTGGGACGGTATTTTTCTCTGCCCGACCGAACTATCAAAATTAAGTAGTTGCTAAGAATCACACATGATGTTAAATTCTTAGCAACTATTTCTGCATTATTTTTAAGTGATTTTACGCCACTCGTCCAGAATAGCTATCGGGCTTTGACTTCTCATGCAGTCTTACCCACAAGCAAACGCCGTGGTATCAAGTTTCTGTACGTCAGGCCAGTGCTTTGCCGCCGACTTCCTTCACACCCAATGTCGCCATTGGCAGCTTGTCTTTAGTTGTACGCTTGCCGCTATTAGGCCGCGTTAGGGACTTGCAACCGTTAGATTATGCCAATGTCGGGCGAACTGAAGAAAGCTCCAACTGATTAGGCTGGAGCTTTTGTTTTGGATGTGGTCAGTATTGGAATATTGGGCTGCCTTCAATTCTATCAAACGCATAAAAGGAAGATTCTCCATCAAATGTATAGTATTTGTATTTACTCTGAAGTACCTTCATTTCATCTACCAATCCTTTTATTTCAGAATATGGATATTTGCTCCAATCGGTATTATCATTAACCACGATATTTAGTGGTTCATCCACATAAATATCATAATTGTATAATAACGCTTGCTTTATATCTTTATACAGATTGGTCGTGTTTAGTGTTTTGATACGAGAATCTGGATAAGGTCTAAGTTCCCCATCCTCTTCTTGATTAGATACCATAATCACTTTATCGGCAGAAAGATAGAAATACGTATCTTCTGTATTTCCATCCCAATACACTTCAACACCTCTACCATTGGCTTTATAGGTCGCTTCTGGTTCATCCTTATCATCCCCACAGCTAGTAAAGGCGATAGCTGTAAAGATAAGCAGAATGGAGTGTAGGATAAACTTACTCATTGTGGGTTAGATTAATGCAGGAGATAATGCTTTATGTAAGAACTATCCCCTGCAAGTTATCATTTTGTGTAGCGTTCCCAAGTCCACAGTTCATAGTAACCGAAAGCATCTTTATCATAGCCTTCGCCACTACCAGCTTCTTTATCGTATCTACGCCATACTATTTTGTTCTTAGATACTGATTCTGCTCTCATTTCCTCGATTTGGGTTTCACCGTAGAAATTGATGTTGATATTAACCCAACCATCTTTAGATGTCCAAGTAAATGAATATCCTTCACTGTTGTTTTGATAATCAGTAGGATTTTCATATCCTATTCCAGTTCCATTGGCATTTACGGTTAGAATGTCGTTATCTCCATCCTGCGCCCAAGTTCCTACAATGATTGTAGTTAGTTCATCTCCTGCTGGTTCATCATCATCGCTACAGCTAGTGAAAGCCATTGCCATAATGACACACAGAGCTACAGTAACCAGCGACTGTAGGTGAAAGAGTTTGTGTTTCATTGTAAAACAATGTTTTGTGCTTCACAATCCCGATAAAGCGGTTACTTGTTGGATATAGAAAAGGTGTGGGATTGTACCTGATTTATCCGGTGATAGGCTTCTAGCATTGCCTTAGATAGTGATAAAACAGCAAACCCACACCGATAAAGCTATGCAGATACCCCTAGAGGGGTAGGTACAAGCTACCGATGCAGATGCTATTTGTGCTTATCTTACTATCTATGAGGAAATTTTGCTAGAATTTATCACAGAAGATAACTCAAATAACACCCTTTCAGATGTATGAGCCTACTCTAAGGCTCTATTTTCGGATGCAAATATACTAAATAAATCTGATATAAGGGTGCTGATATGAAGAGAAATAGCTTATTTTGTAGATAAATTTGAGATTATGGGGGATCTTTGACCTATTTAGAAAGAAGCCTACTAAGGCTACTCCCATAGAATCCACCCCTATGGACGTAGAACGGATTCCTATAACCACTTCTAAACCTACAGTCCCTCAATCTTACTTATCTGAAATGGATAATGTAAGAGCCTACTTTGGGAAACTCAATAAGAAAAGTATGTGTGATATATGTAAGCTCAATATCCTTCACGTAAAAGCCAATAGGAGTATATTGTGGTTACACTAAGTACAACGGAGAAACTAATAGGAATGGAGTTTAAGGTGTGGGTCTTTATCTTATAGATTATTCTCTGCTAGTGGATGTGGATAGATAGCAATGGAAGTATTATGAAAAAGATGCTGAGAAGAAGGATTAAAGTGGGTAGGTTATAGTGATGGTGATGGCGAAAGTGTAAGAATCACTATCTATAAAGGGAAGCCACTAGAATCACAAGTAGAATCCCTCTTAACTAATGTAGGTAATGTATAGGTACAGTAGCCCTTACCAATACTATAGACAAAGAGCGGAGAAGATCTTACCGACAAGACACTCTGCGATCTCTTCGACAAAAAGAATATCAAAGATGTCAATATTCTCTATGGTTAAAGTGAACCGAATTTGTTTAATTATTTATCCCATTAGTGTCCTCCAAATTTTTAGTGGACACTAATGAGTGTTTTTAAGCAGTAATTCTATTGAGATTGCAAAATTTCTCAGTAAAATCAGTTTACACTTAAATGAATTACGGCTTATCTTACCTAAACTACGGAAAATTAGCCCATCACTTTAATCACTTTTGATTTGCCCGACTTATTCAGCCTATCAATCACAGGTTGGCTCATCCCGGCAAATTCTTGTGGCTAATAATATCCTGGTTGAGCACGCCATTTTTCTCAATCCTGCTCTTAAATTTCCGTGGAAATAGGCACTGTGATTTGGGTGCGATCAAAAAATAAATCGCTATATTTGCAAAATAATTCCAAATACCACACTAAAAATGATATTGGAAATCACTCTTACCAATTTCTTCTCTCTGAATGAGAAGGTGACTCTGGATTTGCAGGCTGCAAATCTCCAGACAAAAGAAGCCCGGGCTCTTGCCGACAACACATTCTCTGTCGGCAACGAACGCCTGTTGAAAACAGTGGCCATTTACGGAGCCAACGCCTCCGGCAAAAGCAATATTATCAAAGCTATAAAGGCTTCGGTAGATATGATTTTGCAGTCGCATAACTTCAACGAAGGTGATTCATTCGGGTTCAAACCTTTCAAGTTCGGCTCAGCTGATGCACCGAGTGAGTTCTATATTCGTTTTCTATTGGACGGAATTGAGCACGAGTATTCGTTTTCCTGTACCCGGAGTGAAATCATTACTGAGAGCCTTTATCATTATCCCAAAGGGCGCAAGGCTTTGATTTTCTCACGCGACGAGCGTAAGGAAGGTGGGAAAAAAGATAAATATGAATTTACAACCGTTATCCGTCGTCCGCTCGATGTTGCTAACAACACCTCACGCAAAACACTTTTCATCTCCCGCGCAAGTCAGATGGATCGAGAGAAAGCAAAAGAGGTGTACCGCTGGTTTAATGAGCAGCTTGTGTTCAGCTACCGCGGTCAAACGACTATCACCATTGACCGTTTTCTCGGAGACAACAAAGATGCCGTTCTTCGGGTATTGAAAGCAGCCGACAGTGATATTGTTGAATTTTCATTCAAAGACGGAGAATTGACTACGTTCCACCGTCGCAACCCATCGTTGCCGTTTGACTTCAACACAGAGGAGTCGGAGGGTACCAAAATTCTGTTCAAGATAATGCTGACGGTAATGGACGTGGTTCGGAATAACAAGGTGATGTTCCTTGATGAAGTTGAAACGAGCCTGCACACACGACTGGTGGAATACCTGATAAATCTATTCCATACAAGCAAATCAGCGCAGTTGGTTTTCACTACCCACAACACACATCTGCTTGACATGACGCGTTTCCGCAAGGATCAGATATTCTTTGTCAACAAACGAAATGATGGGTCGTCCGACTTATATTCGCTCTACGACTATAAAGACTTCCGGGAGAAGATGGATTTGGAGAAAGCCTATCTTCAGGGACGTTTTGACGCGGTGCCATACGTTAACGAATTTGAGAATATCTGATATGGCACGCAAGGCAAAACAACCGAGAGGAAAGAAGATGAACCCAACGTTCTTCGTATTTTGCGAAGGGAAAACAGAGGCGGCATACGTTGACCTGCTTCGGCGTAATTTCCGTGTGCCGATTGAAATTATAGCTCGTGTCAGCGACTCCAACATATCCCAGCCATATATTGACAGATGTAAAAGAGAGCGTTTCACCACAAGCGAGGATAAGACTTTTCTCATGTTCGACCTTGACGTGCCGGGGATGCTGGAACGGTTACGCAAAATCAAAGATGCAGTACTCCTGCTCTCTAATCCTTGTGTGGAATTTTGGTTTCTGCTTCATTATAAGGATGTGGCATCAGAACTGTCATCGGCCGAATGTGTTGCGCGGTTAAGGAAACTTGATACAGAATATGCCAAGGGCACTTTCTCTACTCCGATGAAAAAGATGTTGATTGAGAATATTGCTTACGCCGCTAATAGAGCGATTGCAAAAGCACCTTATTCCAATCCGTCATCAACCGTCCATTTGTTGACTAATGAGATACTTAAAAATGTGAGGCAGCAATAAATACGGGAAAAATCCAAATAAAAAGTTTAAACAACTTCAATATGTCGTTGAAGTTGCAGCCAGAGAGGGCACCGGCTTTGCGGCTTTGTCGCTGAAAGTGGCTTTTTTATCTCAGAATAGTGCGGGGATGAGTTAATATTTGTAATTTTGCATCACCAAACTGAATGATGCAAAATGCTTATGGTCAATCGCAAGAAATACTCACCCTGGGGCGCTATCACGATTAGGAGCGCCGTGAGATATCTCTTGCTGACTCTGGCATTCGTCTTCATATCGTCGGGAGCCCTCGTGGCCGGATTCCTCGACACGTATGACGCAGTGGGCTTCGGCATCTTCTGGCTTCTGCTGCCCATGACGGCAATCTTCATCGCCGCCGTGGTGGTGAATGACCGGATTCTGATTCCATTCCTGTTGCTCAAAAGACGTCTGGGGGGATACTGCGCGGCTTTGTTCGCCATGGTCTACACACTGACGCTGATCTCGATAGGGATGGAATACCTCTCCCGACGTCTGCTGGATCTGCCGATGCGCATCAGCGATTATTCGAGTCCCTGGATTCTGGCCGACGCCTCTGGCAACAGTATGCTTCTGGCATTGATATTGCTCGGATTGGCCATGCTGCATCTCTTCAGGCGATGGCGACATGAGGTGGCTGCCGAAAGAGAGCTATCTGACCGTCTGCAGTCATATATCGCCACTGTCAGAGAGCGACTGAACCCGGTGTTGATATTCCAGAAACTTGAGGAAATACGTATAGCCTCGCAAGCTTCAACAGACGAGATTGTGGGGATGATCAGACAACTCTCAGACTATCTTCGCGGTCAACTGTATGAATTGCCGGCGCCACCGTCGGCAGCCTGCCGCCAACCGTATGAAGCCGCTGATTCACGATTGGCCACATTGCTTGTGGCCAGGCGATTCAGAGCCGGGCGGCACATCATTTTTCTGGCGATTCTGATGTACATCTCATGCGGAGCCCTCTTTATCGCTCCGGATAAGCCGGAGTTCTCGGTCAACGCACTGATGGGGGTGCTGGCGATGTTCGGCATATTGGCCACTATCTCATATGCCAATATACTGTGGCTCTACCCGCGCTTCATGAAGCGTGGCAATATGAGCCGGTATGCGATGGCTATAGGGGTGATGCTTGTGGTGCTGTTGGTGCCGATAACAATAATGCAGATTCTGACCTATGAGCCCAATGTCTATACAAAGCCATTGCCTATGACTGTCGTCATCATATCCACAATAGGGAGTCTGATGACCCTCTTCCTCTTTATCGGCGGCACCAGTGCCCTGCTTCTGCTGCAGAACTGGATATGCACCCAGCGCAGACTCTCCATGCTGCATGCCGAGACCATCCGCCAGGAATATGCCTATCTGCGCAAGCAGATTAATCCTCACTTCCTCTTCAATGTGCTCAACAACATCGGCATCACCGTCTATGATGCTCCCGACTACGCCCGCAGTCTGATTTCCGACCTCATCCAGCTGCTCAGATACCAGCTCGGCGAGATGGGGCGCGAATCTACCACCCTATCACGCGAAGTGAGCTTCATCCGTAGCTATTTCGCCCTCGAGGCCACCCGGCGTGAGAGTTTCGAGTATCTGATCGATATCGACTCAGCCGACATGGATGCGAGGATTCCGACCCTGCTATTCATCCCATTCATCGAGAATGCGGTGAAATATTCGGGGGCCGACGACGGGGTGCCCGAAGTCGAGGTGCGGTTCTCTTCCGCCAATAGCCGGCTCACCTTCACGTGCGCCAATCCCTATGCTTCCGGCAATCGGGGGGCTCGCCGCAGCAGCGGCATAGGACTCGCCAACACCCGCCGCCGTCTTGACCTGCTCTATGATGACGCCTACTCGCTGCATTGCGGCCATGACGGCAATATCTATTGTGTAAAATTAGAAATACCGATACAATGAGATGCATAATAATCGATGATGAACCCATAGCCCGCAAGGGTATGCGGCGACTGGTGGAGAAACGCGGCGAACTTGAGCTGTCCGGCACCTTCGAAAGCGCATCAAAAGCTCTCGAATGGTTAGCCGCCAATGAGACCGAGCTGATTTTTCTCGACATCGAAATGCCCGGACTCAACGGCATTGAGTTTGCCCGCCGCCTTCCGAAAGAGTGCATGGTGATATTCACCACGGCATATTCCGAGTATGCGCTCGACGGCTTCGATGTCGATGCACTCGACTATCTGGTCAAACCCATTGACCCTGCCCGCTTCGACAAGGCCATTGACCGGGCTATGGCTTATCATCAGCTTGCCACGCAGGCCAAGGCTGAGGAGGCTGCACCACCGCTTGAGTTCATCATCGTCAAGGCCGACCGCAAATATGTGCGCGTGCGCCTGGAGGATATTCTCTACGTGGAGGGGCTGAAAGATTATCTGATAATACATCTCGCCGACCGACGCATCATCACCCGCATGACGATGAAAGCGATGGAGGAATCTCTGCCTCCTGCGAGTTTCATGCGTGTGAGCAAGTCCAACATTGTCAACCTGTCGAAAATCGACTCGTTTGACAACAATGATGTCTGCATCGGCACCACCGAAATCGCCATCGGTCTGTCATATCGTGAGAGCGTGTTAAATGCGCTGCTGAAATAGGGATTCTCCCCCCTCTCCCCACCTCTCCTACTTCCTACTTTGAGATAATGACTTCAATGGTTGCCGGCCGGAAGTTGGCCTGCACCATCCGATTCCACATTCCCGCCGACTTCCGGGAATATAATACAGAAAATACAGGTAATAAAGGTAAAAGAAGTATGATTTTTAGGTTTGTTTATGCAATCGGTGTCCTTGCCGGCACGTCATTGCCGGCCATGTCGCAGACGGATGCCGATATCGCGGCAACCGACTCGCTTGAGAGCCGGATGCTGAATGAGGTTGTCGTCACCGGCAACAACTCGGCGCAGCGCGTGGAGAACGTGCAGCTCGGCGCCGAGAAACTTGAGATGAAGGTGCTTGAGAAGACCCCGGTGCTGTTCGGCGAGGTCGATATCATCAAGTCTATCACGCTGCTGCCCGGTGTGCGCCAGGAGAGCGAGGGCTCGGGTGGATATATGGTGCGTGGCGGCACTGCCTCACAAAATCTTGTGCAGCTCGACGGCGCCACCCTCTACAATCCAAGCCATGTGATGGGCATATTCTCTACATTCAACGAGGATGCACTCGGCGGCGCCACCCTCTACAAGGGGCTTATGCCGGCATGTTATGGCGGCGCCACCTCATCGGTGCTCGACATACAGCTCGCTCCGGGCAACATGCAGCGCTGGCACGCAAGCGGCACAATCGGTCTGCTCGCTGCCAAGCTCAATGCCAACGGCCCCATCGTGAAAGATAAGCTCTCGCTGGCAGTAAGCGCCCGCCGATCGTATGCCGACCTCTTCCTGAAGATGGTGCCGAAATACCGCAGCACTATCCTGCACTTCTACGACGTCAATGCCAAGCTGCGTTATCGTCCGCGCCCTGACGACTATATCGACGCTTCATTCTCGATCACCCACGACAACATGGGTATATCCGACATCATGTGGATGGACTGGGGAAATATGGCTGCATCTGTCAAGTGGATAGCCTCGCGAGGCGACCACTGGAAATTCATCACCACCGGAGCCTGGACCGACTACACCGGCGACATGTGGATGGATATCATGGCCAACCGCCAGCGCCTCGATGAATATATCCGCACCGTGTCAATCAACGAGCGTGCATCATATGCCATCAATGACAACCATGCCCTCGAAGTGGGCTTCCGCTCCGAGCTCTTCCGCGTGAAATCGGCCGAGTGGACGGTCAATGATTCGAAAGAGAGGGATATCCGCTCTGGCTGGACCAATGAGCTATGGCTGGACTATAAGGGTGACCTCACCGAATGGTTCTCGCTTGAGGCGGGTGCCCGACTGAGCATCTTCTCGGCTCTTGACGGTCATTCTTTCTCTGAACTGCTCGATTACTACAATCCGGGTCTGCAGCAGGGTGCCAACCGCATCACAAAGAGCTACATCATGCCGGAACCTCGCCTGAGCCTGCGCTTCGATGCAGCCGAACATCACGCCATCAAGGCCGGTCTGACCTCAAGCTCACAGAATCTGCATGCCATACGCACCTCAGCCAACACCTTCCCCTTCGACCGCTACGCCATCACCTCAGCCGACATAAAGCCCGAGAAGGCCTGGCAATACTCACTCGGATACACCGGCACTACCGACGACGGCATGTGGGAATGGTCGGCCGAAGGCTACTACAAGGATATGCGCAATGTCTACGACTATCGCTCGGGTGTGACCATCTTCACCGACATCAATCTCGAGAAACTGATTCTCGGGGGAAAAGGGCGCTCATACGGCATGGAGCTGATGCTGCGCAAAAACTCCGGACGCCTCACCGGATGGGTATCCTATACCCTCTCGAAGACCCAGACACAAATCGACGGCATCAACGACAACCGCTGGTATGACGCATCCAACGACCGCCGCCATGACCTCAACATAGTGGCCATGTTCGACCTCACCAGCCGCTGGAGCCTCTCTGCATCATTCCTATACGCTTCGGGGCAGGCGCTGTCGATTCCTGACGCCAAGTATCAGCTATCAGGAGGCACTGTATATTACTATAGCCAGCGCAACAATTACCGCACGCCGCCCACGCATCGACTGGACCTATCGGCCAACTACCGCCATGTGGGGAAACGCTTCACCTACGAATGGACCATTGGCATCTACAACCTCTACAATCGCTACAACCCCTACATGATATACTTTGAGGATGCACCTGAGAATGCCTCGGGCACACGCGCCGTGCAGTATTCGATGTATGGCATCGTGCCTTCAGTTTCATACACTCTAAAATTCTGACCGATTATGAAAATTTCAAGATATTTCATCCTTCCGCTCGCCATGGCGGCGGCCGCTCTGACTTCGTGCGAGAAGGAGATTGAGTTCGAGTATCACGACATTCCTGAGCAGCAGGTCATCGAGGGGGTTGTCTCACAAGAGGGCGTGAGCGTGACGCTGACTAAGACCATCCCCACCGACGAGCCCTTCACCGACCACACCGTCACCGATGCCGAGGTGCTGCTCACCGACCTCACCTCGGGTCAGGTGCATAACCTTCGCCCTGACCCCGAAGGACGCTTCACACTTCCGGGCCTCGCCGGAGTCCCGGGCCATGACTACTCGCTCACCGTCAGCATCGGCCAGGAGACCTACACCTCTTCCAGCCATATGCTCGCCCCTGTAGAGATAGTGTCGGCCGAATTCAACTGGATAAAGATGCCATATGATGATGTGGCGGTGCTCAAGGTAGAGTTTACCGAAGATGAGGATAAGCTTGCCCGCTACTGGCTCCGCGTATACCGCAACGGCGAACCCTACGAATGGCAGGCCATCGAATCGCGCAACTCTGTCGACGGCCTCGTGACAGGCATGATGCTCACCTCGCGCAAGGACACCGATGAGGAGGATGACGCCTCAGTGCTGAGAGAGGGTGATGTGATCGACCTCGAGGTGCTCCCCATATCTGAGGAGATGGCCGACTATCTCGACTCGCTTAACAACGGCGACTACAACGGCAACCGCATGTTTGAAGGCGCCTACTGCCTCGGCTACTTCCTGGCCGCACCGATAGCCCGCTCACAACTTATCTACCACCCCGCCGACATCCCCTACGCCGAATAAACCCGCCCTCTTCCCCACTACGGAGGGTATACCCGTGGACGGAAATAATAAAACAGTGAGCCGGAAAGATGCCCCATAAGCAGGGCATCTTTCCGGCATCTATTTTGCTCGCCCTCTGTCGGGGCTGAGGATTGGGGTTATTTCACGAGCACTTTCTCTGTGCGGCCATTCTGCAGCTTCACGTATACACCCGGCATGAGCTGCCCGGCAGCCACACGATTGCCACTGAGGTCATAATACTCAGCTTCGGCATCCGATGCGTCCGAGGCATCAGCTGCAATCTCTGTCACCGAGCTCCACAGTTCAATCGATGTCACACCCGGGCATCCGGCGAAAGCATCCCCCGCCATCTCCTTGTTGAAATATGCTGATGGCTGCCGAGTGCCAACGACGTCGTGTAACCTTCATTTTCAAGCGCCGCTATTGGCAGAAAGAGAATATTTGTCTAAATTTGCAGAATCTCCCGGATGATATCTTAGCCGCATGGCTGCAATCTATGGCTGCAATCTCATGGAATATCAAGAAGATTTTGCTTACGGCCGCCACGCTGGCAGCCGTGATTGCCATATTGTATCTCTACACTACCCTTGACCCTGACGATGCTGTCGTCGGGCGTTTCTTCCCGAAGTGTCCGGTCAAGTTGCTCACCGGACTGCAGTGTCCGGGCTGCGGCCTGCAGCGCGCGCTGCATTCGCTGATGCAGGGTGATGTCATAGGGGCGCTACGGCATAATTGGTTTCTGGTCTTCTCTCTATCATATCTGCTCGGGCTGCTGCTGACGCGCAATCTCGATGGCCGCACCTCGCGCCTGCGGCGTTGGCTTTGGGGCAAATGGGGATGCTCGCTATTTGTGGCGCTTTACGCCGCATGGTTTGTGGTGCGCAATCTCCTCGGCATATAATACGCCATCAAATTCAGCAGCACTCCGATTTGACCGGATACCTACAATTTGCCCCGCCACTTTAGACAATAGTCATAAATTTGCAACGTTATACCTATACGCGGCACTCTCCCCACCCGCTGGCCGCTAAAAGCGTCAAACAAAAAGCGAGTGTCAATTCCCTGACACAACATTACACCCGATGTCACCCGCATGACCGTATTCATGCCGCGGCATTGCGAAGGATTTGAATATGAAGATTACATTTCTGATACCCCCCTGTTTCGACCATAAACAGCCCGCTGAGCGATCTGCCGGCTGCACCCGGATAGTATATCCGATGATCAACATCTATGAGCTGACTGCAGCCGCTGCCCTGCGTGAGGCGGGCCATGAGGTGGCTTACCGCGATTTCGTGTACAATACCGAGGGGCTCCCTGAGTTTGAGGCGTTTCTCGAGTCAGACGACTCTGATGCATATGCCATTTGGACTGTCAATCTTTCGCTCGAAAATGATCTCGAGGCCATAGGCCACATCCGCCGCTACAAGCGCCGCAATCCGGTGGTGATGATGGGCCCGGGGCCGACTTATTACGTAAACCGCGCTCTGGTTGACCCCAACACCTATCTTGTGCGCGGCGAGCCCGAACTCACCCTGCTTGAGCTCATGGCTGCGCTGGCAAAGGGTCAGAAACCCAACGGGGTGAAGGGTGTCACATATATTGATGAAAACGGCAAACGCGTCAGCAATCCGCCGCGCCCGCTCAACGACAATCTCGACGCTCTCCCCTTCCCGGCCCGCGACCTGCTCGATGGCCGACAGTATCATAATCCGAAACTCAAGACCGGACCCTACACCACGGCCTTCACCTCGCGCAACTGCCCCTATCAGTGCATCTATTGCGTACCGTCGTCGATGACTTTCGCACGCGAGATTGAATTCGGTCGCGAACACCCGGGGCGCAAACCCACCATCGGATTCCGCTCGCTCGAAAGCGTCGAGAAGGAGATCGACCAACTGGCGGCCGAGGGCTACCGCGCCATCGGATTCATGGACGACAACTTCATCTGGAATGAGGAGCGCACCGCCGGAATCTGCCGCATCATGAAGAAGCATGGGCTCGTGTGGGGTTGCCAGGCACGCGTAGACGCCATCACCGAACCGATCGCCAAGATGCTCGGCGAGTCGGGCTGCCGATATGTGGACCTTGGCATCGAGTCGTTCGACCCCGCCATACTCGAATATGTCAAAAAGGGAATCACGCCCGAAGACATTCGCCGCTCGGTGCGTCTGCTGAAGAAGTATAATGTGCCCGTGAAGCTGAATGTGCTCATCGGCAGTTCGCCGCTCGAGACTCGCGAGACTGTGGCCTACACCCTGCGCGAGGCTAAGCGCCTCGATGTTGACCAGGTGATGTTCAACATCGTCTCACCCTTTCCAGGCACAAAATATTACGAGATATGCAAGGAGAATGGATGGATCAAGGGTGGCAAGTACCGCCCTACCGATGTGCAGCGCGAATCGATTCTCGACCTTCCGCAGATCAGCTCTGAAGAGATGGAGAAACTCCTCTTCAAGAACAACCTCTCCTACTTCCTCTCGCCACGCTTCATCTGGAAGCAGGTGCGCCGCTTCCGCTCGGCCGAGGAGTTCAAAGCCGCCGCCAAGGCTCTGAAGATTAAGCTTTTCCATTAATCGGACTGAGTTAAATTAGATATGGAGTAATCTGTTGATGCGTATCCATAAATTCTCTTTACCTCATCCCGAATACTTCATCCCTAATACCTAATACCTAATCACTAATACCTACCACATGCTCTCCATCATTATCCTGACCTGCAACCAGCGCGACTTCACGATGCGTCTGCTCGAGTCGATGCGCGATTGGCTCCTTTCGGCCGCTCCGGGCCGAAAGGGTGCCGGCGAGGACGATGATGAGCACGTGGAGGTGGTGGTGGTCGACAATGGGTCGAGCGATTCCACATGCCGCGAGGTCAAGGAATGGGTGCGACGTCATGCCATCGGCAATCTGCAACTCGTGGAGGCCGGCAGCAACCTCGGAGTGGCACGCGGCCGCAATCTCGGACTGCGCCATGCCAAGGGTGATCTGCTCATGCTGCTCGACAACGACACGATTGCCTCACCCGCGACTTTCCGCGCCATGATGCGCCACCTGCGCAGCAATCCGCAATGCGGACTCGTGGCGCCGGCCCTATACTCGCCATCCGGCGAACTACAGGCCTCGGCAAAGCCCTATCCGGGATTGTGGATAAAGCTGGCCCATGTGCTGCGTCCGGGGCGTGAACTGAAATGCGAGCGCACTGAGCTCTCAAAGCCCCACCCCTATTATGTGATAGGTGCATGCCAGATGTTTCGCCGCGAAGTACTCAATCTGGTGGGGATGCTTGATGAGTCGATATTCTTCGGCCCTGAGGACTGCGATTTCTGCATACGCATCCGCAAGGCCGGGCTGACGGTGGACTACCGCTCCGACCTGCGGCTCACCCACGACTGGCAACGCGCCACACGCCGCTTACCATTCGGCTGGCTCGGCCGCCGCCACGCCGCCGCGCTCCTGCGCTTCTATCTGCGGCATCCGTTACCCTGACAACATAATAACCGCATAACTGTAGGAGGCAGCCCCGTACGGACTGCCTCCTCTTTTGTCATTGGGCACAAATTTCAGGGTGTCCAAGGCAATAACTACATCACTGAAGGAGGCAGCCCCATGCGGGACTGCCTCCTCTTCGATTCATCTATAAGAATGGTTAACTATACGGACGGGGGCAAGCCGCGCCCGGAGTGGGACTATCAACGTACGATCTTTATCGTCTGGCCCTCGCAGACCACGATATAGATACCCTCGGCAAGCGACTCGAGTGAGTTCTCGCCTGCGGGGAGTGTAGTCATCAGCTGGCCACCCAGCGAGAATACGCGGGCCTCGGCCGGAGCTGTGAGCAGATGTGCGGCTGCATTATAGGCCAGTGCATCACCTGCCACCTCATCTACACCTACATTACCCGAAGTCACATAGGCTGAGAGGCGGATTACACCATATTCATCAGCATGCTCGCCATTGACCACATACTTCTGCGGCACCTTGGTGCGCGCGTCAGTATAGAGGCAGAACCACTGGCATACATAAGAGTCATCGGCCACATAGCACTGCAGCTCGACCTCGCTGCCCTCAAGCACCACTACCTGAGTGCCCTCGAAGCCCTGCGGAGTGATGACTGTGGTGAAGGCCACTGATGAGAGATTTGCATATTCAAGGCCATCGACATAGCACTGCTGCATGTTGATGGTGTATGATTTGTGCTCCTCATCGGCCACGAATGCACCCTGCACCATGATGTTGTCGACACCCTCGGGCACGACCAGAGTATAGGGAGCCGTCGTAGAGATGAGCTCGATTATATTCTCAGGATATGACCATGTGAAGCCATTGAACTTATAGCCGGGAGCGGCAACCGGAATGATTGTCACAGTCTCGCCAGACTTCGCACGATATGAGCTGTTACCCTCTTCGTTGATGTAGATATAGCCGATTGTAGAGTGGGTCACAGGGTCTGACACCTGATAACCTGAAATTGTGCAGAACTGCTCGATATATGTGGTCACATCGATTGTGGCATCCTCGCTGACAGTGTAGGTGGCACCCTTGTTGTCGGCATCGAGCTCTATGTCAGAGCCATTCACCTTGACTGACTTCAGACGCACATCGCCATAGCTGACAAACTTCACAGTCGAACCCTTGGCCAGCTCATTGACACCCTGCTGCAGGATTGAGTCACGCTCGCCGTTGGGGAAGTAGGTCAGGGCTGACACCTTGCTGTTGTCGCAAGAGTATGTGAGAAGAGCGTTGCCCTCGGCAGCCACCCATTCCACAACCTCGATGCTCAGCGCGCCGGCTGCATTGACATTCACCTCCCAGAGCTCAGTCTCTTCGTTGTAGTCTGCATAGAGACCAGTCCCGGCCTGGAAATCCTTGATAAGATAGCCCATGGTGGGAGCGAAGGTCAGTGTGGTGCCGGGCATGGCGGCAAGCACTGTGGTCTCGGCAGTGAGTGTAGCCTCCTTGTCGTCGTTGGTGACTTTGAGACGGGTGTAGTCGCCGATTACCGACACAGTCACAGGCACTGCTTTCTGCTTCTCTTTGGTGGTGATCACGAGTGTAGAACCGGTCTCGACAGCGGCAGTGTAAGTGCCGTCAGACTTGGCGTCGACAGGCATACCGTCGAGCACTACCGACACGATCTCATAGTCGGCGGCAGCCACGATGCTGAGCGGGTTGCTGACGGCGGTGAGTTTGTTGGTGCCGTCGGTCAGGGTGAGCACATCGCCATAGCCGTTCTTGTCGGTGATGACCACAGCCGCAGCGTTGTCGATAGTCAGAGTGATGTCAGAGATGGCGTCGCCCTGCACATATACTGTGCCCTCTTTGGTCACCATGAAGCTCTGGATGCTACCTTCCGACACAATCATATTGCCGGCCTCAGTGGCATAAAGACCTGAAAGAGCGGTACCCTTAGCACCGGCTACCGACACGATTGAACCGGCATGTATGCCTACAGTAGCATTATCCTTAGTCACGCCGAGATTCTTACCCTCGACTGTGAATACGAAATCATCAAGAGTGCGTGCGCTGCGCAGCACTGCGAAAGTCACGTCGACCTCCGGGCCTACGGCATCAATCACGAAGGTATCACCCTCATTGACGAAGGCGCGCCAGCCCACCCAGTCGCTATAGACGAGGTCCTCTGTCTTGCCATTGGCGAAGATGCGCTTGATAGAGCGGATTGTGCCACCCTGCACCGGATAGAAATCGACTGCATACACATCCTTCGGAGCCACCGTAGTGTAGGGGCCGCTGCCGTAAAGGGTGAGCACCTTGCTTGTCTCGGGCTTCTCCCAGCTGCATTCGGCATCGGTCCAGGCTATGAGCTGCACATTTGAGCCGAGATTGACATCTACACCAAACTCGATACCCTCTTCGCTGACCTCCACGGTCACGAAGCCGTAGTCTTTGGCGGGGGTGATTGTCCAGGTGCCGTCGCCATTATCGACTGCCTTGTTTTCCCAGTCAATCTCATAGTTGACGCCGGTGATCTTATAGCCGGCGAGGGGTGCGATCTTCACCTCTTTGCCGGGGAGTGTATAGTACTGCTCCTGGTCGATGATGACAGTGGCATCGTCATACGACACTGAAATCGAACCGAGCGGATTGACATTAAACCATGTCTGATAGTCGCGAATCTCGACCGGAGCATCAGCACCTGTGTCGATATCCACAGTCATGTCGGAGATGGCAGTGCGGTAGGCACCATCGCCGGCGGGATAGATTTCAGAGCCATCCACAGTCACCGATTTGATCTCGGCTCCGTTGGCGGCCGCTATTGTAAGCGGGTTGTCGGCAGATGTAAGATTGAACGTGTTAGACCCGTCGACAAGGGTCAGCTTCGCCCCGCTGTAGCCGTAGGTCACGGATACGTTGGAGGCTCTGTCAACATTGATGTTGACCGTTTCAGCCGTAGCCGTCGCCACTCCGAAGATTATGGCGAAGAGCATGAGAAGAAGATTTTTTCTCATAATGGTCCGGTTTAAGTTAATATTGTGATTTTGGAATGAAGGCTGTAGAGAAGTCGGATGCGGATTCTGCAAGCCCGCGGGCTCGGATGTGAATCTGCATGAATCATGATTCGCGTTTAATCAAAACGTCAGTTAATTTACATCTCTCTCGTCATGCCGTCGCCCGGCTGGGTCATGTCTGCCCCTACGGCCGGCGGCATGACGTGGAGATGCGGGTATATCCTGTATTGAAGAGAGGTGCAGATGCTGCATCAATGAGCGGCTCTCTTCACAAATTTCGTGGTCTCGCCCGAGTCGGTGCGACGCAGGTATATTCCGGCTTCGGCAGCGTCGATATCCACTTCGAGGCCCTGGAGGTTGAAGTAGCGCGCGGGCTGCTGGGCTGCATCGGCTGCAATCTCATCGACACCTGACTCAATCATGAAGTCAAATGTAATCACACCATCCTCGCTCTCGCGGATGTTGGTGATGGGCATCGACACCGGTTTGCCGCTCGAACGCCATACGGCGCCGGGCGCTGACTCATCAGTAAACTCGGTCTTGCCGCGGCTGCCGGGCCAGGGATCGCCGGCCTCGCCATCGGGGGTCATGTTGCGTGAGTTGTCGGCCGGGATGATATTGATGTGCTCATAGCGCGACACAGTGGGTGAGTTGGCGCTGTTCTTGACCCATGCCGAGCGGTCGTAGTGGCAGTATGATATCACAAGGCCATGGCCGGGCAGGGCTGAGTCGAAGTCGATGAGCTGACGGTTTTCGAGAGTATAATATTCGTTGGGGTTCTCGGGGTTGACGATAAAGGCGCAGTCATTGGTGTCGCCGAAGTTGCGCAGTGTCACATCCTTCTGGGGCGAATCGAGCACCATGGGCTGAATCCAGCCAAGGGTGAATTTCTCCATCGAGGTGTAGTTGCAGGGTGTGCGGCCATCGTCGTTGTAGGGGCCGTAGCACATCATGTCGAAGTGGCCCATGCCGTAGCCGCCTGTGCCCATGGCGTCGTATACGTCGGGCAGGCCGAGGATATGGCTAAACTCATGGCAGATTGTGCCCACACCGTCGAGATTGGCACCGCTGCCACCCTTGAGCTCGCAAGAGCAGGCAGCCACACCGAGATACATGCCGCCGAATGAGTCAAACACATACTCAGTGATATCCTTCATGGCGGGCCAGATGCACTCTTCAGGACCACCCTGCGCCTGGCCATGGCCGGCGAAGATGACGAAGAGGAAGTCTACAAAACGGTCGCCATTCACGTCATAGCGAGAGAAGTCTACATCAAATTCATCCTGCGCTGCATGGGCCGAGTCGCGGAAGAGTCCGTCGAGGTCCTCATACAGGCCGTAGTCGGCACGGTTCTTGGGTAGAGTCACCGGGCCGATGATGTCGAACTCCGGAGTGAATACACCCTTCGACTGGGCGGCAAAGAAGTCGTTGACACTGCCGTAGGTCTCCACGCCGCTGTATCCGGGCTGGTTGACCTTGGTGTCGAAGTACTCGCGGGTTGAGCCGGGCTGGAACTTCACATCCTGGAACTCTGCCATTATGATAAGTCCGCGCACTGTGCCGGTGGTGGGGAAATCGCGGCGTATCTCGGCAGGAGCCACACGTGCCTCGGCGTTAGACTGTCGCTGAGCCATCGCCTCAAGGGCGGCTTCGCGGCGCGCCTCAAGCTCATCGCTGCTTACGGGCTTGATGAAGCCATCGGCCATGTCGGCCATCATGAGTGTCCCTTCGGGAGTGACATACCAGTGAAAACCGGCATCACCCATGATTGTGGCGCTGAAAGTGGTGCCATCGGGCTGAGCCACCTCCACCACTCCGGGCATCGGAGGAACCGCAGCGGCAAAAAGACAGCATGCAGCCGCCGCTGTACCTAAAATAAATCTGTGTAGTTGACGTTTTGCCATAGTTAGATATTATATGGAAAGAAAAGATTGTTGTTTCTTAGATTTTTTAACTCTAATATGAAGAAATGTTAGCTCTTCACTTTGCAAAGGTATAATTTTTTTTTGGCCGAAAGTATTGAAAAGGATGTTTTTTTTATCGTTTAACAATAATTAACTAATATTTCGCCCTACTTTCTCCGAGGCCCTATTATATTTGCAAGCGAAAGAGGTTTTTAGTGCTCCAAGAGGGAATACTGCAGACTCTATGCTATCAGAATTTTTAACAAAAGTATATATAATTTTCAATATTCTACATATTATATATTGTTAAAAATTCCGTTTATTGTGAAATACGGGGGCTTTGAATTGACAAATGCTCATTTCCTCGCTCCGACCCGGCATCGCGAAGTGATTGCAGCCCACATGCGGCACACACTGCCGCCATCGTCAATAGGCTGCCTTCGGCGCCCCGGCGCCTTGAATCATCGCAGCCGCGAAGTCTACCCCCTATTCACATACATTCTACCTAATTCTACCTAAACAAATAAGTTTCACCTAACACATATTGACAAATGAAGAAGTTTTTACAGTATTCATTGGTTGCGGCTGCGGCTCTCTCCGCCACAGGCCAGATGGCAGCTCAGGCTCCCGGCAACCGCATGATCTACGGCTTCAACCTCGGTTCGGCTGAATGGAAAGACGGCACTAAAGCTTACGACTGCGGATTCTGCGCATATCCGTTTGACCTCTCAGCCAACGGCACAGTGCTCCGCTCGTATCTCGACAATCCCAACCGGGCTATGTATGCCGGCACCGGTGTGGAGGGCATTATATATGCGTGCGAATATGAATTCACACAATCTACCACCGAACCGGAATCGACCGACCTCGTGGCCTTCAACACATTCAACGGCACAATGGAGCGCATCGGCAAGTGGAATCCTGACCAGACCCACTTCAAGCCCTCCGACATGACCTACGACATCAAGAACGACAAGATCTACGCCATGGGCTACGATTACGGCTCAGGCATATATGAGGTCAACCGCGAGACAGGCGAGTTCACCAAGGTCTGCTCTCTGGCCACCGGCGGCACTCTGGCTTGCAACGCCAAGGGTGAGCTCTTCACAATCGATTCGGGTGGCGACCTCTACTCTATCAATCTTGAGAATGGCAAGATGGCCAAACTCATGTCGACCGGACTGAGCGGCATGCTCTTCAACCAGACCATGGAGTTCGACCACACCACCGGCCTCCTCTACTGGGCATCATGCACACGCTCTCATCCCCTGGGTGCTGAGAATGTATGGCTGCAGGAGATTGACCTCTCTGACCTCGACAACATCACTATCCGCGAGGTCGGCAGTCTGGGCATCCAGTCTCGTTTCGTGGCCATGCACATTCCTTATGCCGACAGCCTCGAGGCTCCGGCCGCTCCGACTGAAGTGACTTCGAAGGCCGGCGACGGTGGCATAATGGCTGCCGAACTCAGCTGGACCAACCCCACCACTGCCTTCGGCGGCGGCGACCAGGGTCAGCTCTACGGCATCGTCATCAAACGCGACGGCGTGCAGGTGCACTACATCAGCGACCCCACTCCGGGCGAGAAGATGCAGTGGACTGACACCAGCATCCCCGAGCGCGGCTATTACCGCTACGACATCCAGGCTGTCAACGCCAAGGGCAACGGCGGCAAGGGCACCGCTTTCCAGTTTGTAGGCGCCGACGTGCCTGCGGGCGTGGAGAATATCAAGGGTAAATTGGCCGATGACATGTCGTCGATCACCCTCACATGGGAGGCTCCGAAGACCGGCGCACACCTCGGTGCATTCAATCCCGCCGAGTGCACATACACCGTGGTCCGCAACGACAATGTCACCGTAGCCACCGACATCACCGAGTGCACCATCACCGACAATGATTTCGTGCGTCTGCTCAACTACAGCTACACCATCATAGCCAAGAATGCCGAGGGTGAGAGCTCCACAGTATCTCCCTCTTTCATTATCGGCCCGGCTCAGGCACTCCCGCTCGACCAGACTTTCGAGAATGAGGCTCAGGTGCGCAACCGCTGGACTATCGTCGATGGCAATGCCGACACATATTCATGGCTCTTCGCCACTGACCTCGGCCATGCTATCTTCGGCGACTATGAACTCTGCGCCGAATATATCACATCGCCGACTCTTGGCAACTCTGAGGATGCCGATGAATGGCTCATCTCACCCCCGCTCAAACTTGAGGCAAATACGGAGTATATGGTACTCGTGAGCGCACGCTCTTACAGCTCTATCGATGGCACTGTCGACTCTGAGGAGACTCTCGACGTGATGATGGGCAAGCAGAACACCGTAGAGGCCATGACCGAAAAGATCGGCACTCTCATGATTGGCGCTAACGATGCTGACGAGACCACCGGCACAATGGCATTCGTAGAGCAGGCTGCAATTATCCCGGAATCCGACGAGGACCAGGTGCGCTGCGTGGGTCTGCACCTCGTGTCGCCTCTGATGCGCGCAGGCTTCCTGCAGATCAATGCCATCTATATCGGCGAGAACGACGGCACCGGAGTGGAGAACATCTCTCTTGACGCTCCCGAGGCGCTCTTCTCTCTCACCGGCCGCACTCTGCTCATCACAGGCAAGTTCAGCAATGCCGCTCTCTACGACATGCAGGGCATGAAGGCTGCCTCTATCACAAGCGCCATCACCGACCTCGGCCAGCTCCCGAAGGGCATCTACGTGCTCTCTATCGATGGCCGCGCTTCGAAACTGATCCTGAAATAAAACCCGCTGGACAGGGGACGGGCTCTCTCCGCCCCCTATCCGACGGCTACCCTGAAAGAATAAAATATCCTTTATCCTTTTTTCATACTTTCCATTAAATGCCAACCCCGGCTGCTCACCTTAAAAGGAGCAGCCGGGGTTGCTTATTTTTTGTCGGAGTGTTATCAGATTATCAACGCACCATGAGTTTATGTGCTTCGCCATCGATATTGACGATGTAGATGCCGGCGGGGAGCTGAAGCTCGGCTGCCTCTGTCAGGGTGGTGGCAGTAGCGCCGTCAAGGGTGCATACGGTGGCGTGTCCGAAGGCACCTCCGATGGTGAGGGTGCCCTTACTTGCGCGAAGAGTGGCCTCTGAAGCGGCTGACACCTCATCAACACCTGTGTCGACAATGCTCACCTGGGCAGCGTTGACAATTTCGCCCGTATAGGTATCAATCACGAGTACTGTCACGTAGAAACGGTCAGTGCCAATCACCGAACGCTTCACCCATTCCTGATACTCATACTCCTCATCGCTCTTGATCTCAGCGGGGAAGGCATCGGTGAATCCACTCAGACCGCCGGAATAGAAGCGCACTACATCATCGTAGTAGGTGATGTCGGTGCTCGGGCGATCCTCCCAGCCACCCATCGCGCCATATTTGCCGCCTGAGTAATTGTTAGTCTGGGCGTAGGGTCCCATATGGTCGCGGCTCACATAGAAGGCTATACCGTAGTAATCCTCATTCTGGATGTCGACGGCAAAGCGAACTTTGGCGGTGATTGTCAGGTCGGTGTCGTCAGAGAAGTCAACGTCTATGTCGGCGATATCCACTACTGACTTGGTGTCCTTGATGCTGTTGTAGTATTCGTCAAGCTGATTCAGAGCCTCCGGGTCGGTGGGGGCGATGGTGAGGGCACGGTCGAGCATCACCATCGGGAATCCGCTGAAGAGGCTCACCACAGAGGCTGCCGAGTTGACGGCCATATTGTCGTTGTAATGCAGCGCGAGGGGGATGATGCGGTCAGGATAATTCTCCTTGGCATACTCCATCATCACCATTCCGGCCGGACACCATCCGCACCATGTACCTGTGCCCTCCTCCATGATTACATTGCGTGGATATCCGGCATCTGCGGGGAGAGCGTTGAATAACAGTGTGGCTGCGCCTTGAGCTGCGGAGTTGACATTACCGTTCACCTTCACCACATTGAGTTTGAGCGGAAGGTTGGCGCCTGACTCCTCGCAGGTGAGTCCGGTGAGGGTCACCTCGGTATAATCGCCGAAGGGGAGCGGCTCGTCGAACTCGAAGCTCTGGGTCTTGGGTTCAGCCGAACCGACGGTGTATTCCACCTCTACGCTCTCGGCTGCATTGACCGCACCGCCTGTAAGCACGAGGTTGACATCAAACGCCGCGCCTGTCTTCACATACGAGGGCATATCGGCACCATAAATATTGACACCATCATGCGGCAGATTGTCAGACTTCAGCGTCATACCTATATTAAGATTGCCGAGCTGGGCCGAATAGTTGTCCCACTCCACCACGCCTTGCTGCTTGACGGCTATGAAGCAACCGTCGCCGCTGCCACGGGGTATACCGTCATTGGTGATGTAATAGTCGGTCTTCGAGATAGGGGTGCAGCTATAGGCCACGATGAAGCTCTTGCCGGCCTCGATTGTGTAGGGGGTGTCGAGCGAAATCTGATTCCAGGTGAATGGGTCACGACCGAGTGTGGCGGCCTGCGTGTAGAAGGGTTCTGATTCGAAATCCTCATATAGATACACCTTGGCTTTGGAGATGCCGTTGAGGCCGGAGCTGGTGTTCTTGCCGGTGGCCACATTGATTGCGGTCACTTCGGCTCCGGCATATTGAGTGGCCAGGTCAGCCGAGATGCGGATAGCCTGGTAGATTTCAAGACCTACGGCAGCATCACCGAAACTCTGTGCGCTATAAGGGGCGAATGCCAGTGTGAAGTCGAGTGTCTCGGCTTCATCATCAGTAGTGGCGGCAGCCTCGCGTGCCACTGACTTTGCATTGAGCGTACGCGTTGTCGGAAGTGTGGTGCTGTCGAAATTTGTAGGAGGCGCCATCGGCACCTCGGCCCAGGCCAGCGCCGGCATTGCCAGCGACATGACACAAAGTGCGGGTAGAAATTTCTTCATGATGATAATGAAAAAAGTGTTAATAAAGCGTCACTCCCTCAGGAGTTGACGGTAAATACTATTATTGACTCCAAATTTAACAGAATTTCGGGTTATAACAAAAAAAATATGCCGAAAAACGCTATATACCTTCATAATATAAACCCTCTTAACCTCGCCTGAATATTTTTATCTTGAAATTTTGTTGGATTTACAAAAAAAATTATTAATTTTGTGAAATCGAATGCAGTCTACAAGATTACATTTGAAATCATATCCCGCGCCATATCATGCATTGGTATAATCATGATATCCGGAATAATATGAAATCTGATTACTTCTCCTCCCAGCCCTCCCATCTCTCCCAATCCTCCCAGAACTCCCAATCTCTCCCAGCCCTCCCAGAAATCCCAGCCCTCCCATCTCTCCCAATCCCTCCCGCCACATCTAATCCTTACTATATGAAAAGAATCTTTACTTTAACAACACTTTCAGCCATGATGGCCCTGTCGGCCTCGGCTGTGGATGCCTCATCGGTCATCACCGAGCAGCCTGACGGCCGAGCCGAGGAGTATGACTTGCACTACTCCGGCTTCTTCGTGAATCTCGACAAAATCGACTGGGTCGAAGATAACGTGGCTCAGACTGAAGTAGTGATGAATGAAGCCGGCGAGATCTACTTCAAAGACCTCAACCCGTTTATCGCCACCGGCTCTTACGTGCGCGGCGATTTTGACGACGAGGGTAATATAGTGGTGCAGTTCCCGCAGACTGTGCTCTACGATGATGACCCCGACTATGGAGTCAGCTGGATTGACTACAACATCGTCTACTCTTCTGATATCGATGAGGAGATGCCCGTGGGTGTCACCGACCCTGAGAAGAACCGCCTCACATTCGTTGTCCAGGCCGACGGCAGCCTTATAATGGCCCCGCTTGAGGAGGGCTACTCTTTCAGCGGTCTTATGTATGCCGAAGGAATGGAGGATGGCATGTGGATGGCCTTCTCCGTGACAGAACTCACCCTCAGCGAACAGGCTCAGGAGCCTGGTCTCACCCCCCCGGAGGAGGCTGAGACAAAACTCTATTCTTTCATCACTCTCGGCTATGGCGCCTCTGCCGGTTCTGAGCCTGACTTCGGCTATAGAGTCAAATTCGCTACTTTTGGCGATGATGTATATATCGGCGGCCTGTCGTATGACCTGCCCGACGCATGGGTGCTCGGCCACCGCGACGGCAACAAGATTACTCTTGCCAACGGTCAGGATATGGGCACACTGAGTGTATACAACGCTCACCTCGACTTCGGCAAGTTCGATCCGCGCGCGCAGGGTGGTTACTCTCTGCTGCCGGCCGACACGGAGTGTGTCTTCAACATCAGCGAGGATGGCAACACCATCTCGCTCGACGACCCGAAGATGGTGCTCTTCATCAATACCCTCAACAATGGCGAAATCAAATATCTCCAGAAGATTGAGGATGCGAAGTTCCTCTATCAGCCCGAACCGAAGGGCACACCCCGCAACCCCTGCAATCTCATATACCAGGAGCGTTACACAGGCGAAAACTTCGATGTGCTCGACTTCAACCTCCCCCTCATCAGCACCGACGGCATTCTGCTTGAGCGCGAGAATATGTACTATCGCCTCTTCGTGGATGGCGAGCAGCTGGAGATTCTTGATGTCGACTTCGACTCAGGCATCGACATGTGGGATATCCCCTACGACTTCGACCGCTATCTGATTGTGTCTAACCGCATGAACACCTCGCATGAGCTCGGTATCCGCATCCAGGGCTACGACACACTGGGTGTGCAGAGCATCAACGTCTACGACGGTGAGGTCTACGAGAGTGAGATTGTCACTATCGACATCACCGGTGCAGGCGTGAAGGGCATCGATGCTTCCGAGGCCGAGGTAGAGGCCGTAAGCTACTACGACTTCAGCGGCCGCAAGGTGGCCAGCCCCACAGGTCTCACCATCAAGCGCTCTGTCATGAGCGACGGCAGCGTGAGATTCTCGAAAGAGGTTGTACGCAACTGATTAAATCTGTCCTTATTGTGATTAACACCATACTTATTGCAAACGTAAAAGATTAGTAAATGTGTTAACTCGTTAGTAATAGAAATGAATCGTAGAGAGCCTGCGCAGAGATTGCGCGGGCTCTTTTTTTTATACCTTGCCTGCCTGACGCCGGAAAATGGCTTAAACTTCATAATGAGCTTAGACCCCTTTCCACAAAAAATGTTAATGTCAGGGTCGCAGAGGTAGCCCAGATTTTCGACTTTGAGCGATTGAGTATAGCGGGCTATGCGATTGAGCCAAAGACGGAAATATGGGCTGGCTCTGCGAGGAAGAGGTAATTTTAATTCCATTAGCTGAATCCATTTTTTACATTACTAAGATATTGTTAATGATATTAAACACTTTCTCACTCATCTTATTACGTTATTCTGATGTCAACAATCAGAAAGTCATTTGAAAAATCCTATAGAACTGACATCGTTGCAAGAGAAGCTGATTAAAAGCATTCCCGACATCCGACTGACAATATTACGTCGTTACGAGTTCCGTGATATCTTCAATGCAATCCGATATGTAGTCAAGACCGGGGTACAGTGGAAGCGGCTCCCTCCCAATTATCCGAAATGGAAAATCGTCTATCATCACTTCCGCTCATGGAGTTGCCGGGGATGGTTTCACCGAATTCTGGAGACACTGCTGTATGGCAAACGGGGAAGTCTGGGGCTGGCTCCTTATCCTGCTACAGGGATAATTGATAGCCAGAGCGTTCGTTCTGCCATTCCCCACTCGGTCAAAGGTATTGACGGTCATAAAAAGATAAAGGGAATCAAGCGTCATCTCTGCGTGGACTCCAACGGATATTTCATATGTGTCAATGTCACGACGGCCAATGTCCACGACACGCGTGGAATATGTCCGGTTATTGCCGAATTAATGGCCAATATCCCTTCAGTCAAAGTGTTAAAGGGGGACAAAGGGTACTCTGACCATTTCGCCGATACGCTCCGGTCGGCAGCCTCAATGGAACTCAAAACCGTCAAGTCCAACTTTGGAACCACAGAGTTCATTCCAATGGAGGGACGCTGGGTTGTCGAGAGGTCTTTCTCCTGGCTGGAGAATTACCGCCGTCTCACAAGGAACTATGAACTCAAGCTCCATACGGCGCAAGCCATGGTTATGGTGGCAGCCGTGGCTTTCATGCTCAGATATTTCTGAGGATTCATAAAAGGGATGGAGCAACCGTGGACCTGGATATCCTTCAGGTCTAGCCCTTCACGTCCCTACATCGCATTCCAAGCCATTTTCTTGAATTCAAATCATATCTGTGTTTTAAATTACCTCTGACCGGCGCCTTTCCGGCCAATTTCGTCCCTCTCTCCGGTCACAATGCCCGCATTGTTCCCTCCGAGATGAACGAAATTGACTCGAAAATTCGCCGCCCTGACATTAACATTTTTTGTGGAAAGGGGTCTTAAACTTCCGGATATTGCGCTGAGGCACGCCTGAAGAATTTTTGACTGCGCACTAAACCTTTTTACCCTCTATCGTCTTATTAATGAAGTAACCTCTCTAAATATTCATCTAAATATTCATTTATAAATATTCATATCCGAGATGAGAAGAAGATATAACAGTTTCAAGATTCTGCTCGCTGTGGCTTTGGCCGGTGCTATTCCGGTGATGGCGGCGTGCAGCTCAAAGTCTACCGATAACTCTGACTCGGCAAAAATTGCCAAGGAGAGTGAGAATCCGCGCCCTGCGAAGGGTGGCGGCGGTCCGCAACTGGGGAAACCGGGTGGCGGCCCCTCGATCGACAAGTCAGGCGATGCCACTCTGCAGAAGATGATCAAGGAGCTGGTGCCGAAATTCGCAAAACTTGAATTCAAGGATGCCAAGACCGGAATAACGATGAAGTACAATCTCTTCACTCCGGCCAATATGAAGCCGGGTGAGAAGTATCCGCTCGTGCTCTTCATCGCCGATGCGAGCACGCCGGGCACCGACATCACTCTGCCGCTGACACAGGGCTATGGAGGATTGGTGTGGGCCACCGACGACTGGCAGTCCTCGCACCCCTGCTATGTGCTGGTGCCCCAGTTCTCGGGGGTGGCGGTCAACGATGACTATCAGCACACGGATGAAGTCGACGTGGTGGTGCGCATGCTGCAGGATGTGGCTGCCTCGAATCAGGTGGATATGTCACGCCTCTACACCACCGGTCAGTCGATGGGTGGCATGATTTCGATGTATTATAATGTGGCATACCCCGAAATGTTCGCAGCCTCGATATTCGTCGACTCACATTGGGACACCGCCACATTCGACGAATTGGCCCGCCATAAATTCATCTACTTCATAGCCGGCGACAAGGGTAAGGCCTTCACCGACATCAAACCCCTCGAGGAGGCGGCCCGCAAGGATGGCGTGCAGTATACGTTTGCCGAATGGAGCGCCAAGCTCCCCGAGCAGCGCCAGAGCGATCTGGCGGCCACGATGCTTGAGAAGGGTGCGCCGGTCAATATGTTCCAGTTCGAACCGGGCACAGTGCTGCCTGAGGATGGCAAGGGTAGCGAACATATGTATTCGTTCGACTACGCCTACCGCATCCCCTCTGTCAGAGAATGGCTCTTCAAGCAACAGAAGTAGCCCTCTTAGCGCGTCGCTTGGGCATGATGCGCTCGTGGATGTACTGAAACATCACGAACATCACCGGTGCGATGAAGAGCAGGGCCAGTGTGCCGGCAAGCAGGCCGCCTACGGTAGCGACTCCCACCGAGATGTTGCCGTTGGCGCCGACGCCGCTGGCAAACATCAGCGGCAACATGCCGAACACCATTGTGGCTGAGGTCATGATGATAGGTCGGAATCTGGCCTTGGCTGCCGAGATAGCGGCCCCTACAAGGCTCATCCCCTCTTTGCGACGGGCTGAGGCATACTCGGTGAGAAGAATCGCCGTCTTGGCAAGAAGGCCGATTAGCATTATCAATCCGATCTGCATGTAGATGTTGTTCTCGAGTCCCCACCAGCGGGCAAACAGGAATGAACCCGCCAGACCGAAGGGCACAGCCGCTATCACAGCGAATGGCACTGTGATGCTCTCATAAAGGGCGCATAGAATCAGATACACGAATGCCAGGCAGATACAGAATACAATCACGGTCGTGTCGCCCGATGAGGCCTCCTCACGCGACATACCGCCGAATTCATAGCCGTAGCCTTCAGGTAGATACCTGGAGGCTACCTCTTTTATGGTATTCAGTGCCTCGCCCGAACTGTAGCCCTCACCCTGCTCGCCATAGACTGAGATTGAGGGAAACAGATTGAATCTCGACAGTGATTCCGAGCCGTAGACGCGTGTGAGGGTGAGGAAGTTGGATATGGGTGCCATCTCGCCAGTGGATGATCTGACATACATCTTCTTGAACGAATCAGTGTCGATGCGCTCGCCGGGAGCGGCCTGCACCATCACACGATAGAGTTTGGTGAAGCGGTTGAGGTTGGATGAGTAGCTGCCCCCGACATATCCGGCGAGTGTGGAGAGCACATCGGCCGGGGCGACATTCATCTGCATACATTTCACTGCGTCTACCTCTACCATGTATTGCGGATACTTGGTGTCGAAGGTGGTGTAGGCTCGCGAAATCTCGGGGCGACGGTTGAAAGAGTCGATAAATTCACGGGTGGTGGCCAGGAGCTGGTCGGTGGTCTTGCCGGATCGGTCCTGCACATATAGTTCGAAACCGGAGCCTGTGCCATAGCCCGATATCATAGGCGACTGCGAGGCGCGCACCTGCGCTGAGGTTATCGGGGCGGTGCGGCGGTAAATCTCGCGTATCACGGCGTTGATGTCGTTGTCGCTGCCGGGGCGCTCGCTCCAGTCGGTGAGGCGTATATTGAATGAACCGGCTGAGGCCGACTGGTCATGTCGGGCGCTCTTTCCGCTCACCCGCGAGTAGATGGCTATCTGGGGAATACCCTTTATGGAGTCTTCTATCTGCTGCATGATCCGGTCAGTCTCTTCGAGATTGGTGCCGGGGGCTACCTGCACGTTGAGGCTTATGGTGCCCATATCCTCCTGCGGCACCAGTCCGGTGCGCGTGGTGGTCATCAGCCAGTAGAGACCGCCGGCTGAGATGAGCAGCAACACGAGCACTATCCATTTGCGGCGCAAGAGGAATGCCACACCCGTGCGGTACTGCCCCACCACAGTTGCCAGCGACTTATCGAAGGCGTAGTGGAACCGCTTAACATACGAAACCTTCTCACCCCCACGCGAGGGTGCGCGCATGAGCAGCGCGCTCAAGGCCGGACAAAGAGTCATGGCATTCAATAACGATATACCCACTGCCACAGCCATCGTGAGTCCGAACTGGGTGTAGAATGTGCCGGCTGTGCCACCCATGAAGCACACGGGGATAAAGACGGCCATAAATACGATGGTCGTGGTGATCAGTGCTGCCGACAATCCCCCCATGGCCTTGACGGTGGCTTCATAGGGGTCGTCGAAGCCCTCCTCAAACTTGGCCTGCACAGCTTCGACCACCACCACGGAGTCGTCGACCACAGTGCCTATCACCAGTACTATGGCAAAGAGTGTGAGCATATTGAGTGTGAAGCCGACGGCATAGATGAAGGCAAATGTGCCCACAAGCGACACTATGATAGAGAGCGCAGGGATAATCGTGGTGCGCAGGTCGTGGATGAAGAGATACACTACCAGCACCACCAGCACGAGCGCTATCACCAGCGTCTCGACCACCTTGTGGATCGATGCGTCAAGGAAGTCCTTGGTGCTCGAGATGTCGGTCAGCACCATGCCGGGGGGCAGATTGCGCCTTATTTCATCCATCGTGCGGTCAATCTGCTCGATGACTTCGTTGGCATTCGACCCTGCGGTCTGGGCTATCATGGCATTGGCGCCGGGATGTCCGGCGGTCTGGCTTATCATGGCGTAGTTGACGGCTCCAAGCTCTACATCGGCCACATCCTTGAGCCTGAGCACACTCCCGTCGGGGAGGGCCTTGACCACAAGATTCTCGTAATCTACTGCATCTTCATAGCGGCCTCGGTATTTGAGCACGTACTGGAAGGTGTTGCTCGTCTCGGCACCGAGTGTGCCGGTGGGTGATTCGATGTTCTGCTGGGCCAGCACGTTGTCGATATCCTTGGGCACCAGTCCATATTGCGACATCCTCGATGGGTCGAGCCATATTCGCATGGCATATTCTGCGCTAAATACATTCATGTCGCCCACACCGGGGATACGCGAAATCTGCGGCTCGATATTGATCTTCATGTAGTTGGTGAGGAATTTCGAGTCGTAGCTATTGTCGGGGCTATAGAGGGTTATGGCCTTGAGGGTGCTGTTCTGGCGTTTGCGCACCGTCACACCACTCTTGGTGACCTCGGCCGGGAGCAATCCCTGGGCTGAGGCCACGCGGTTCTGCACATTCACTACGGCCATGTCGGGGTCCGAACCCTGCTTGAAGTAGATGGTGATGGTGGCGGCGCCGGTGTTGGTGGCGGTTGAGGTCATGTAGGTCATGTCTTCCACGCCGTTGAGCGATTCTTCGAGGGGCACGATGACACTCTTCTGCACCGTCTCGGCATTGGCACCGGTATATGTGGCCGACACCCTCACGGTTGGGGGCGCTATGTCGGGAAATTGTTCGATAGGCAATTGCAGCAGGGCTATGGTGCCCACTATCACTATCAGCACCGCTATCACTCCGGCCAGCACCGGGCGGTCAATAAATGTCTTTATACTCATAATCGGGTTTAATCAGGAGCCCCCGCAGATGTGAGACATGGCAGAGATATATCATAGCCACATCAGGGGCTTTCCACCGCGAAGTTAGGCGATTAAACCTTATGATTCATCGCATGTCATAATATATATTGATTAACGTGGGCAAAATGATGGCCAAAGTGCGCATCGGGAGCAACATGATTTGTCGATTATTCCCTAATTTTGCATCACACATATATCCCTGCTACATGAAAATGAAAAAGTTTTTTGCAACGATGTTCATCATGGCGATGGCATCAGTATCTACCTGCATGATGGCCGGCACCCCCATCAACGCTTCGCAGCTGCCGAAGAGTGCCACAACGTTTCTGACCAAGCACTTCCCCTCTGACAAGGTGCGCAAGGCCGAGACCGACCAGGGTCGCCGCGGGGTGGAGTATGAGGTGGATCTCGTGAGCGGTGCTGAAATCGATTTCAACGCCGATGGCACCTGGAAAGAGGTGAAGGCTGCCCACGGCAAGGCTGTGCCTGCGGCTATCGTGCCTGCGGCTATCACCAAGTATGTCAACGCCAACTTCAAGGGTCTCTCTATCGTGGAGATCTCCCGCAAGCGTGGCGGATATGAGGTGGAGCTCTCGAATGGCACCGAGCTTAAGCTCACCGAGGATGCCAAGCCTATGGCTCCGCGCCAGGGTGGCGGCAAGCGCCATTGATTGGAGTCGAGGTGGTGAATCCACCCATCCATGACACGCCTTACACGACAAGTCCCGCAAGGAGGATATGATTCCTCTTTGCGGGACTTCTCTTTTTTAGCACATTCAGCGCTGGGCGCTGTTGTGTGGTGTCATTCAGCGCGGGGCGCGAACTGGATAAGATGTGTTATCGACGGTTCACCACCACCTTGCGCACCTCGGCGCCCTGGCGGCGGATGTAGATGCCGGATGCGGCGGGCGAATCGATGCGGCGGCCGCTGAGGTCGTAGTATTCCACGGGGAGTTCATCGGCCGCATCGGGGGCGGTGATGCCTGTGGTGATGCCGCCGCGGTCGTAGATGCCGCCATGCTCATAGATGAGGTCGATGGTCTGGTTGCCATCCTCCACACCTGATTGGCCGTTGTTGAAGATTATGCCGCTATGTCCGGCTTCGGGGAGTCCGGCACTCTCGGTGAAGGTGTATTTCCAAACCGCAGCATTGGGGTCGGCGTAGATTTCAGAGGGGTCCACACGCTGCATCTGGGTGCCGGGCCATTCGCCGCATGCCACCGGATTCCAGGTGAAGACATACACATCATCCCAGGCGTTGTCGAAGTCGATGAAGTAGACTGTATACTGGTCATCGGTGGCCGAGGCGTAGTGCCATGTGCGGTTGAGATAATTGACTGAGCTGCGCAGCATACCCTTTACTTCACCGGCGCGGTCGTTGAGGTTTTCGTTACCATACTGGGGCCAACGCTCCTTATCGGCGCGGGCGGCCTCCTCAATGGTGTCGATGAAGGTGTCGATATATCCGTAGATTGTGTCGTAGTCGCCATCCATCAGAGTGGCATACACACGCTCTACCTCCTTCACAAAGGCCGGATACTGATAGAGGGCCTTGATCCAGTGGTTGCTGTAGAGGCCGTAGTCGAAGAGGAGGGTATCTTCAGTGGTCTGGAAGGCTGAGCCGAAATCCCATACGGGGCCGAAGTTCCATTTTGCATCGGCGCCCATGTCGCGCGAGAGCTTGCAGCTACCGTGGAACGACTCGTAGTTGAACACGAGCTGATTGACCACAAAGAAGCGTGCGAGGTTGGTCATGTCGATTTTCTGCTGCCATGCGCATTCATCGGTGTCGCCGTTGATGATCATTTCGTCGAGCTGACGGAATTCTTTGAGCAGCCATTCCTTATGGGCGTCTGTGATGTAGTCGCTGGGGGTGTCGTAGGTGACGCGCATCACGGGGTCGGGTACATAGGGGTCGATTGATTCAAACTCAATCTGTGCGGGGTCTTCGTAGTTGTCGATCTCCACAAGCCATCCGCCGGTGGCATAGTCATCCTGCCAGGGGAGTGTCTGGCCGGGGTTGGCCTCTTCGTAGTCCTCTACAGCTGAGTCGTAGTCGAAGACATTGACACGCTTCTCGTCGACGCGCACAGTCTCTGTCAGGAAGTAGAGGCCGATATAATCGCCGTTGAGCACGACTTCTACCGGTGCGTCGCCCGGAGTCCAGGGGAGTCCGGCGAGGCGGCTGAGCTGGAAGCCCACGGCGTTGCGCAGGAATCCTTTGTTGTCGTCGGCATGTGCGAGCAGAGCCCAGTGCTTGCTGCTGCTCATGCCCATGAGTTTCTGTTTCTTGCCGAGTTTGAGGCGATAGGGTTTCTTGTCGAATCCGGTCCAGGTGTAGTTGCCACGCCCGCGTATCTGAAGGTCGAGGGGTGCATCCTTGCTGCCGAAGGCGCTCACACCTTCGCATCCATTGGGGTCAAGATAGTAGGAGGCTTTCACGTAATCCTCTTTCGAGGTAATCTCCTGATTGTTCTCGGTGGTGATATATATCACCGGCAGCGAGCCTGAGGGCTGGGCGCCTGATGCGGGGAGCAGGGCGGCGGCGCCGAGAAGTGAGAATAGAAGTCGTTTCATGTATAAGAATTTATGTCAGTTAACTCTGTCTGTGGTCGACGCCTGCATGCAGGCGCGTTTGACAGTGCAAAATTACTGAATTTCGCGCTATCGGCCAAATGAGCAGTGTGATTATCCCCGGTTATCCTAATGGGAGTGTGATTATCCCCGGTTATCCCTTATGGGAATGCGATTATCCCCTTTTATCCTAATGGGAGTGTGATTATGAAGCGGAGTCCTCCGGCTGCAGGAAGCTCGGCCTCGATGCGGCCGCCATGCAGCACGATGGCGTTCTTCACGATGGCCAGTCCGAGTCCGGTGCCTCCGGTGGCGCGCGAGCGTCCCTTATCAACTCGGTAGAAGCGTTCGAACAGATGGGGCAGATGGCGGGGGTCGACCCCTGCGCCGTCGTCGGCCACGCTGATTCTGACAGCGCGCCGGTCATCTGCGATCTGAGCAGTGATGGTGATGCGGCTGCCGCCGCTGTAGGCGATGGCGTTGTCGAGCAGATTGCGGAAGGCTGATTCGAGCAGCTGGCGGTTGGCGGTGATGCTGATCGGGAAGTCGATATCATCTTCGATGCGCATACCCGCAGCCTCGGCCAGGGGGTGGGCGTCGGCCACTACATCGGCAACAACCTCGGTGAGATCGAGGGGTGACTTGGTGATGCTTGCGGGGGCCTCTTCCATGCGGGTGATGGTGGCCACATCGGCCAGCAGTCGCTGCAGGCGGTCGGTGTCGTGCAGCGAGCGGCGCAGGAAGTCGAGGCGTTTCTCCTCGCTTATGCCGGGATGCTCGATTAGGGTCTCAAGGCAGAGGCGTATTGAGGCCACCGGTGTCTTGAGTTCATGGTTTATATTGTTGGTGAGCTGCCGCTTTATGCGCTCTTTCTCGCGTTGCTGGTACAGGGCGCGGGCATGCTCGCGGTCGCGGTCGGCGATTGCTTGCTGAAGATTGGCATATAGTCTGACGATATGATTTGAGATAGAGCCGAATTCGTCGGGTGGAAAGGGTGATGTGTCGTAGATGCGCTCTCCCCTCTCGGCGCGGGCTGCGAAGCGGTTGAGGCGCAGCAGATGCTGGCCGATGCGGCGTGTGGCGAAGTATCCTATGATGCACATTGCGAGCGTGACGATTCCCATGCTCCAGAGGAATCCCATATCGGCGTGCAGCACACCGGCGAGGTTGAGTGTGTAGGGCACAGCCGAGCGCACCACCAGGCCGTCGGCAGCGGCTGTGGCTGAGTAGAAGTAGGTGTGGCCTGTGGTGCTGCTGTGGCGACGTACGGAGTAGCCCTCACCTTTTGTGCGGGCTGAGACTATCTCGCGGCGGTCGAGATGATTGCTGTCGGGGAGAGTGTCGAGGCTATTGTCGTAGAGGACATGGCCGTCGCGCCCGATGATGCTGATGCGCAGGCCTTCGGGGGCGTTGATGTCGGCGGGGGTGATGCTGTCGGGGGCTATGCCGCGTGCCAATTCTGCGAGAAGCAGATGATTCACCCCCTGCAGACGCGTATTGAGGGCCTCGGCTTTGAATTCCTTCTCGCGATGATACTGGAAGAGGATGAAGCAGCCGGCCAGCAGCAGTGAGTAACCCAATAGCCACACAAATAGGCGGCTGGGATATGAGAGTCTATTCGATGAAGCCATAACCGTAGCCTGAGCGTGTGACAATATTCTTATCGTAGGGGCGGATTTTTGAGCGTATGCGGGTGATGTTGACATCCACCACGCGGTCTACCACCACCACCTCGTCGGGCCATATGGCGCGCAGCAATTCTTCGCGCGAGAATATATGTCCGGGGCGCGAGAGGAGTTTGCTGAGTATCTCGAATTCCTTGCGGGGAAGCTTCACCTCGCGGCCATCTACAAAGCAGCGTTTGGAGGCCACATCGAGCGAGAGGCCTTCGTAGGCGAGATGCTCGGCTGCGGAATCGCGGGTCGATGATGATGAGTCTTGAGGGTTGAGGCGGGGAGGCTCGGGTGTTGTCAGATTCTGCGCCCGACGCCGCAGTGCACTTCTTACGCGCGCCTTGAGAGCCGGGAGGGAGTAGGGTTTCATTATGTAGTCGTCGGCGCCCGAGTCGAGCCCCTCGATCATGTCGGTCTCTGAGTCGAGGGCGGTGCAGAAGATGATGGGGATGGCGGCGGTGGCGGGATTGCGGCGCAGCAGGCGTGCGAGCTGCAGCCCGGAGATCTCCCCCATCATTATGTCGAGAATGATGAGGTCGAAGTCTCTGAGGTCCATGGTGAGGACGGTCTCGGCATCGGGGGCGGTGACCACCTCATAGCCCTCGGCCTCAAGATTAAACTGAAGAGCCTCGCGCAGAGTCTCCTCATCATCAACTATCAATATGCGTCTGCCTGCAGAAGAAGTCATAAGCCTCATTTTATTTACAAATCCTTTACCAATTTAACATTTGAGCCGCCGGATAGTTGCCACACGCCTCCCCTTGCTCACTGCAGGTGAAAAAGAAAGTCTCCAGGCTGCCTGTCGGGAGCATGGAGACTTGGGGGTATTGTATAGGAGTGTGTGACTTATGGGGGTCAGGCAGGTGAGGCGGTGAGGCGGCTGCTGCTGAAGTTGGAGTCTTGCATCTTGGCATAGGCTCGCAGGAACTTGCGCAGGCACGACACCATCTCGCGGGTCTCCTGAAGGAGGTTGAGGTAGACGTAGAGCACCGTCAGCGAGGCGGCGTCACCTTCGCGAATCTGGGGGAAGAGGGCGTGGTAGGTGTCGGAGAGGGAGTCTTTGAGTTCGTCGCAGTGCCGGCGCAGGGTGGTGACTGCCTCGGGTGTGCCGAGCTCCATCATGGCCGAGATGTCGTTGAAGAGTATACCTACGCGGGTGATGATGAGGCGCAGCTCTTCGGCATATCGGGCCGGGAGGGGGTGGAAGTTATTGTCGACGTGTTCGCGGCATATCTCGTTGATGCGGCGCAGGTTGTAGAGTATTCCCATGCAGCAGCTGTTGCCGAGATGAAACCATGCGCTCTTCTCGATGGCTACTTCGTGGTTGACGTGGCGCAGGCAGAGTGTCTCCTTGCGGCGGTCGTTCTTCAGCAGGCTCTTGCGGCGCAGCAGGCTCGACTCACTCTTTCCGAGCTGACGTGCATTGTCGGCAAGGAATGAGGTGGTGATGGCGGCGTAGCTCTCGGCTGCATATTTCATGAAGTCGCACTGGCGTGAGGTGAGATAGATCTGGAAGAGGTCCCAGGCGCGCTCTTTGTCTTCGGTTGAGAGTATGGTCTGGAAGAGGGTATCACCCTCATCTTCTGTCTTTCTGGCCTTGAAGCGGCGATGACTTCTGACAATGAGCACCACTGTGAGGAGCGCGAGGGCAATCATCACCCAGTGGCCGCCGAGATGCATGAGGAAGACGATGATTCCGGCTCCGATGAAGGCGGCTCCGGCGGTGAGAAACCATCCGCCGATGACCGATATGACACCTGTGATGCGGAATACGGCGCTCTCGCGTCCCCAGGCGCGGTCGGCGAGCGAGGTGCCCATAGCCACCATGAAGGTCACGAAAGTTGTAGAGAGGGGGAGCTTGAGCGAGGTGCCGAGGGCTATCAGCACACCGGCAAGCACCAGGTTGACCGAACCTCTGACGAGGTCGAAGGCTGCACCCTGCTCCATGATGGTCTCATCGGTGTTGAAGCGGCGGTTGAACCATGCGCGGACCTTGGCGGGAGTGTGCAGACGCACCCATGCCAGCAGGGCGAGCGACCATCTGACGAGGCGGCGCGCGATGCGCGACGAACCGAACATCTCCTCGCCACCCTTCTGACTGCTCAGTCCGATTGAGGTGCGCGACACGTTGCGGGCCTTCGATGAGGTGGCAAGCGACACCACCATCACCACTCCGGCGCCTATCAGGAAGTATACGGGGGTGTTGGCCGGACCATTGAGCGAACCCATCATGAAGGCTGAGGCGTCGCCGCCGCCGTTGGCCATGAAATCCTGATAGGAAGCGAGTCCGCTGAGGGGTACGCCGATGAAGTTGACAAGGTCGTTGCCGGCGAAGGCCATGGCCAGTGCGAAGGTGCCGAGAAGCACCACCACTTTGAGCACATTCACCTTCAGCATATGCAGCCCCTGCATGAGGAGTGTGAAGAAGCCGAAGCAACCCAGGATTATCATCCAGGTGTGGGTCTTGATCCAGGCTTTCACGTCGGGGGTCATGAATGAGAGGTCTTTGGTGCCCTTGATCATCAGGAAGTAGATGATGGCTGTGGCGCAGATACCGCCGAAGATGCCGATTTTCCATTTCAGGCGGCTGCGGTAGTTGAAGGAGAATATCGTGCGCGACAGGAATTGCACTATGGTGCCAAACACAAAGGCTATGGCCACCGAGAGAAATATGCCGAGTATCACCGACAGCGCCTTCTCGGTATTGAGCAGCTCATTGAAACCGAGGTCCAGTCCGCCGGCCATCTTGATGAGCGCCACCACAAATGTGGCTCCCAGCAACTCAAACACCATCGACACGGTGGTCGATGTGGGCATACCGAGCGAGTTGAAGAGGTCGAGCAGGATGATATCGGTCACCATCACCGCCATGAAGATGGTGATGAGGTCATAGAATGAGAAGTGTTCGGGGCGGAAGATGCCGTGGCGGGCTATCTCCATCATGCCGTTGCTCATGGCGGCGCCTATGAAGACACCGATAGAGGCCACAATCAAGATGCGCTTGAATGAGGCGGCACGCGAGCCGATGGCTGATGTGAGAAAGTTGACGGCATCGTTGCTTACTCCCACCGACAGATCGAAGATCGCCAGCAGAAACAGAAACACCACGATGCAAAGGAATAATATCTCCATAAATAAAGTTGATTCTTGAATTTTATGCAAATATCGGCCGATTTTATTGCAAAAATATTTCAAAAAAATCAACTATTCATGAAATATAGTCCCTCGCCAGAGTCAGCTTATTGTGCCGAGGGATGAACCCCTCGGACCGGGCCCCGATTAGGCTTATTGTGCCGAGGGTTGAAACCCTCGGACCCCGAGCCTCCTCATTTCTTGTCAGAGCGCGGACGCTGCGACAGGATGGGGAGTGAGAGATTATACTTGAGGGTCAGGAAGCGGAGCACGATGATGGTGGTGGCGCAACTGAGCGGGGCCACGTAGGCGGCAGTAGTAGAGGCGTAGATGAGCCAGTAGACTATGCCGCCGAGGAGGCAGGCGGTGGCGTAGATATCCTTGCGGAACACGAGGGGCACCTCATTGATGAGTATGTCGCGGAGCACACCGCCGAAGGCGCCGGTAATCATGCCCATTATGATGGCCACCCACATCGGCAGACCGATGGCAAGTGTCTTGTCGATGCCTATCACACAGAACATTGCCAACCCGATGCTGTCGAATATGAAGAGCATCCTGTCTTTGCTCACAAGCAGATTGCGGAAAATGAGCACTGCCAGCAACGACAGTCCGGTGACTCCGAGATACCACCAGTTGTGCATCCAGAAGACCGGTATGTCGAGCAGTATGTCGCGAAGTGTACCGCCGCCGATGGCGGTGACCAATCCGACGATATAGGCGCCGAACCAGTCAAAATTCTTTGTGGCGGCGAGGCGTATACCTGAGATGGCGCAGGCCACGGTGCCTATCACCTCCAGGATGAATGATAATGTCTCTTGCATGATGTTGATCCTCTTACTTACTGTTCTCCTCTGCAGGCTTACCGTTCCCTCTGCGGGCTCGATAATGCCTATGTGGGCCTGATAATCCCTCTACGGGCCGAAAACGGCTGCAAAGTTAGTAAAAATCGCGCAATCCCGCACATAGCAGGGGCCGCGATTCAGCGCCGCGCCCTTCATTTGAACAAGAGATATTGGCAAACTCATAAATTATTGCTAATTTTGCATCTTGCATGATGCGCCGCAGACATGGCGGCGCACGTCATGCATATGAAGTATAAACGACTTCGATGAAAGTGAAATCCGCAAATGCAGAATAAAGAAGCTGAAATATTCATCTATCCCCATCCATTCACCCTGGAGTGTGGCGAGGTGCTGCCTGAATTGCGCATCGCTTACCACACCTATGGCACCCGCGCCCACGATGACTCCAACATCGTGTGGGTGATGCATGCCCTGACGGCTAACTCGGAAGTGGCCGACTGGTGGCCGCATACGGTGGAGAGGGGGAAGTTTCTCGACCCTGAGAGATGGTTTACGGTCTGCGCCAATGTCATAGGCTCGTGCTACGGGTCGACAGGGCCCTGCACTCCGATGCCTGATGGCTCGGGTGCGATGTATGCCGGGTTTCCGCGTCTGACAGTGCGCGATATCGTGGCGGCCCATCGTCTGCTGGCGGCCCACCTGGGCATATCGCGCCTGGAGATGATAATGGGGTGCTCGCTGGGTGGATTCCAGGCTTTGGAGTGGCTCGTGGAGGATCCTGAAATCGCGCGGCTGGCTGTGCTATGCGCCACCGACTATCAGTGCCGCCCCTGGCTGGCCGCCATCAACAAGGCGATGTATATGGCCATCGAGGCTGACGCCACATATGGGGAGCCCCGCGCCGATGCCGGCCGCAAGGGGCTGGAGGCAGCACGGGCCATAGGTCTGCTGAGCTACCGCAGCCACTCAGGCTACGATGCCACACAGCAGGATCCCCCGGGGCGAGAGGATCCTTTCGTCCGCCGGGCCCACAGTTATCAGGCTTATCAGGGGAAGAAGCTGGCCGACAGATTCGATGTATACAGCTACATGCGGGTATGCCAGTCGTCGGACACCCACGATGTGAGCCGGGGCCGAGGCAGCTTCGCCGAGGCTCTGGGGCGCATCAAGGCGCGCTGCCTCGTGGCTGCCGTCACATCCGACATACTCTTCCCCCCGGAATATCATGAAGAGATGGCGGCAATGATTCCGCAGGCTGAGATGAGGCTCATCAACTCGGAGTTCGCCCACGATGGCTTCCTCATCGAGCATGAACAGCTCGACAATCTCATCTCTGATTTCCGGAAGGCTCACCCGGCAACCCCGGCCGATGCAATCACACCGGCGGCTCAGCCCGATGCCACAATAGATTGATTAATACTAAGAGAATTATCCTGTCAAGAAATGACCAATCATAAGAAAACAATAAAGATAGGGCTCTTCGGATTCGGCACCGTCGGCCGCGGACTCTATCAGCTGCTGCAGAGAGTGCCTGAGGCGAATCTGGTGCTGTCGAGAGTGTGTGTGCGCGATGTGGCACGCCACCAGGCCGAGGCCCCTGAACTGATCTTCACCACCGACCCTCTTGAGGTGCTCGATGATCCGGATATCGACCTTATCGTCGAACTGATCGACGACGCCGATGCGGCCTACCGCATCGTGACCGAGAGCCTGCGGCGTCAGCTGCCGGTGGTGACCGGCAACAAGAAGATGCTGGCCCATCATCTGCCCGAACTTATCAAGCTGCAGCAGGAGATGCAGACTGCCCTGCTATATGATGCGTCGGCCTGCGGCTCTATCCCGGTGATACGCAACCTTGAGGAGTATTACGACAATGACCTGCAGATTTCGGTGAAGGGTATATTGAATGGTTCGTCAAACTTCATACTCTCTAAAATCTTCAATGAGGGGATGTCGCACGCCGAGGCGCTGCGCCTGGCCCGCGAGCTGGGTTTTCTTGAATCTGACCCCACGCTCGATCTCGATGGCTGGGATTCGCTATTCAAACTGGTAATTCTGGCGCTGCATGCGTTCGGGGTGTATGTCAATCCTGAAAGGGTGTTTACCTACGGCATCACCCACATGAATGATTCCGACATACTCTTCGCCCGCGAGAAGGAGCGCCGCATCAAGCTGATCGGTCTGGCGGAGAAGACTCCCGACGGGCGCCTGGTGATGGGCGTTATGCCGCATCTGATTTCGCGCAACAAGTATATCTATTCGTGCGAGGATGAATTTAACGGCGTGGTCATCAAGGGTCTCTTCTATGGCAAGCAGTTCCTGGTGGGGCGCGGCGCGGGTGGACACCCGACCTCGTCGGCTGTGCTGAGCGATATTTCGGCCATACGCTACGACTATTTCTACCGCTATAAGCGCATGCACTCGCAGGGTGGACTGCCGGAGTTCTCGAATGACCTCTCTTTCCGCGTCTACGTGCGCTATAACACGGAGGCTGACCTGGAGCTGCTGAAGTTTGAGGATATCACCGAGCGCTACATCTCGGAGGAGACGCGCTACGTGGTGGGACGCGTGAATCTGGCCACCCTGCATGCCATACGCAATGAGCTGGCCGAGAGAAAGATATTTATCGCAGCCTATCCGGCTGACTAAATCATTTTTAGCAATGATTGACCTTAAAGAATTAGAGGAGCGCATCTTAGGGGGCGGACGCATCACGCGCGCCGAGGCTGACGCATTGGCCGAATGGAGCGATACCCCCGAGAGGCTGAATCAACTGTGCGATGCGGCCGACCGCATCACGCGGGCCACACAGCCGGCGGTAATCGACAGTTGCTCAATCGTGAATGCGCGCAGCGGTCTGTGCAGCGAGAATTGCAAGTGGTGCGCGCAATCGGCTCATTTCGCCACAGGATGCGAGCATTATCCGCACCTCCCTTATGAGCGGGTGCTGGAGGCTGCGCGCCATAATGAGCGCGAGGGGATCGGCAAGTTCTCTCTCGTGACCTCGGGTCGTGCGGTGAGCCCGCGTGACCTCGAGACCTTCTGCGAACAATTCCGCTGCCTCTCGAAGGATACCGGACTCTATCTGTGCGCCTCGATGGGTCTGCTTGGACGCGAGGAGATGCAGCGGCTGGCTGAAGCCGGGGTCAGAAGATACCATTGCAATATGGAGACTTCCGCCCGATTCTTCGCCACCCTCTGCAGCACCCATACCCCTGAGGATAAGCGCCGCACGATAGCCTATGCCCGCGAGGCGGGTATGCAGATTTGCTCAGGGGGTATAATCGGTATGGGGGAGTCGATGCAGGACCGCATTGACTTCGCTTTCGAACTGGCCGAAATCGACCCTGACTCGGTGCCGATCAATATCCTGATTCCTATTCCGGGCACCCCGCTTGCTGATACTCCTCTCATCAGCGAGCCCGACATCATCCGCACAGCGGCTCTCTTCCGCTTCATCCTGCCGCGCCAGAGCATACGCTTCGCAGGGGGACGCATGCGCCTGTCGCAAGAGTCGATGCAGCGGATGCTTAAAGGTGGAGTCAACGGCGTGCTGATGGGCGACATGCTCACCACCGTCAGCAACCAGATTGCCGACGACCGCCGTCTCTTCGCCGACACCGGTTGGGAATTCTGACCTCTCCCCGACCTAAAACCTAAAACCTATCACCTATCACCTAAAAACCGCCCCCACCTACAACTGACATTATGGATATATCTGTAGTCGTGCCCCTCTTCAATGAGGAGGAATCACTTACCGAACTCACCCGCTGGATCGAGCGGGTGATGGCGGCCAATGGATTCTCTTACGAAATAATCTTCGTCAACGATGGCTCTACTGACTCTTCGCAGCGCGTGGTGCGCAGTCTGGCCGAAGGGAATCCCAACATACATTCCATCTCGTTTGCCCGCAACTATGGCAAATCGCCGGCGCTCAACGAGGGATTCCGCAAGGCTCAGGGTGATGTGGTCATCACTATGGATGCCGACCTGCAGGACTCGCCCGACGAGATTCCTGAACTTTACCGCATGATCATGGCCGAGGGGTATGACCTGGTGTCGGGTTGGAAGAAGAAGCGTTATGACCCGCTGTCGAAGACTATACCTACGAAGCTCTTCAATGCCACAGCCCGCAAGGTGTCGGGAATCCGCAATCTGCATGATTTCAACTGCGGACTGAAGGCCTACCGCAAGGAGGTGGTGAAGCATATCGAAGTCTATGGCGACATGCACCGCTATATCCCCTATCTGGCCAAGAATGCCGGATATAAGAAAATCGGTGAGAAGGTGGTGCAGCATCAGGCGCGCAAATATGGCCACACCAAATTCGGACTTGACCGCTTCGTGAATGGCTATCTCGACCTGGCCACTCTATGGTTTCAGTCAAGCTTCGGGGTGAAACCGATGCATCTTTTCGGCCTGCTGGGGTCGGCGATGTTTATCATCGGTCTGCTGGCGGTACTGGTGGTGCTGGTGCTGAAAATCGTGAGCATGTGTCATGATGGATTCGCCTTCTATGTGACTAACTCAGTCTATTTCTATCTCTCGCTGGCGTGCATGATAATGGGTCTGCAGTTCTTCCTGACCGGATTTATCGGCGAATTGATTACACGCAATTCGCCCGAGCGCAACAATTATCTGATAGCCGAGGAGTTCTGATGCGTCGCCGACTGCTACATATCCTGCCGGCTTCGGCACTGCTGACGGCACTGCTCTGCGCGGTGTCGGCCTCGGGTGTGCGCCAGGCCACCGCGCCGGAGTTATCCTCCGAAGCTGAGGCAGCATCTATGGAGGTGAATGATTCTCTCCGCATCCCCTCAGACTCGGTCTCGCCTGCTCCGGTGGCTGATTTGCGGGCTACCGTGCTTCCGGCTGATTCCGTGGCGATGGATTCTTTAGCAACTCCTCTGCCCGCAGCTTTACCTTCGTTGCCCAAGCCCAAGACGACTCCGGTGGATATCGACCGCGCTCAGCCCGAGCAGCCCATCATGCACTACTACGACAAGCATGGAGAACCGCTGCAGACTCCCGTGCGCTTTCTGGCCGAACTCGACACCATCACCAAAGTCACCTCAGGCCCGAAATATCCGGCTTTCGACGGCGTGACTATAAGCGCTAACTTCTTCGACGCGATAATGATGATAATCGGGCAGCAGAGGGCTAATTTCGACCTGGCCGCCACGTGCTCGGTGCACAACTGGTTCTTCCCCACGGTTGAGGCTGGTGTCGGATTCTCCAACGCTCACCCCGACGACGGCAGATGCTATTTCAAGGTCTCACCCACCCCCTATGTGAAGGTGGGCATGAACTATAATTTCCTCTACAAGAGTAATCCCGACTATCAGGTATTCCTTGGTCTGAGAGCCGGATGGAGCACATTCACATATAATGTCTACGACATCAAGGCCGGCTCGGAATATTATGTGGCCGACGGCCCCACCGAGCGCACAGGGCTGCGCTCCACGGCTTTCTTCGGCCAGGCGCTGGCAGGTGTGCAGGTGAAAATCTGGAAGTTCATTTCGATGGGCTGGACGGTGAGGTATAATTTCAACTTCAAGCAGACCTATTCGCAGCCCGACTTCCCGGCATGGTTCACACCCGGCTACGGCACCTCGACCCCCATCACGGCCACCTTCTCGCTCGGCTTCACCATCGGCCGCAAGTCCTCGAAAGCCAAGCTTACCGACCTCGACCTCCCCGAAGTAAATCCCGATTAATCCCGATTTCTCCCGATTAATCGCGATTCACCCCGATTAACCCCGATTCTCCCGATTAATCGCGATGCCCCCCGATTAATCGCGATTAATCCCGATTAATCCCGATGCCCCCCGATTAATCGCGATTTCCCCCGATTTTCCCCGATTAATCGGCAATTATGAAGAGGGCCAGATTCCCAAATGATTCGGAATCTGACCCTCTCGAAGTTTCCATATGTAATCTGCAAGAGCCATTAGCTACTCATTGCTCAAGCAGCAGAGGTAGCGCAGTCGCCATAGGCATGCCGGCCTACGCGACAAGAGCCATTACTTGCATCCGCAGCCTGAACCGCAACCGCAACCGAGTTTCTCCTTCACGCTCTTCTTGAAGGCCTCGAACTGCGGGGCGAACTCTGCGAAGAGTGCGTTGTCGGCATTCTTCTTGATTACATGATGCATGAAGCGCATTGCCAATACGAACTCTTTGGCATGTTTGTCTTTGGCAAACAGACCAGCCTCTTTTGTCTTCTCCACCATATCAGCGATGTCATGGTGGCCGCCGAAATTGAAGTTAAGTACTTCGGCCATCTTTCCATCTTTGGCCTCGATCATGTTGACGTAATACGCCTTTTTCTCTTTGTTTTCCATAATAATATTAAGATTTTTATATCTGTCATTCTGAGCCGGTGGTCAGGAGCCCTGCCCCTCTGAAGGGGCGGTAGCCTCTACCGTGAGAGTCAGCCTCATCTAATGGGGAGATAGCCTCATCAGCTCGGGGGCTGCCCCTCTCTTCCGGCATCCGGTAATATAACATCGTCACTGTGACATATGTTTGCGGCAGAATGCTTAAAGAGTGTTGCAGTTTGTTAATTCAGGGGGAGGTTAATACATCGGGGTGAAGCCTTCGGTGCGGTGCAGGGCATGGTTGGCGTTGCCTACGAGACGCGTCTCTTTGCCGGTGTCGAGCTTCATGACCGGGGCACCTTTGCGCAGGTCGAGAGTACTCATGTCGATATAGTAGTAGCCGGGATTGGTGACAATCTCGAAGTAGTAGCGCTTGTCGCGGGGCACGGCATAGCTGCGCCACTGGGTCGAGGAGACGTTGGGTTCACCCTCTATAAGGTACGTGTAAGGCACACAGGAGGGCATTATGACACTCCGGGCGATTGAGACACCCATATCTGCATCGCTGACCCTCTCTACGTGATGAGCGAAGTAATTCGCACGCACGCAGCGGTCGGGCGAGCTGACAGTGCCGGGCAATGTGTTCTGGCCACCCTTCTTCTGCCAATAGTCGATTATGGCTCGCATCTCGGGCCATGTGGGATCGTTGGTCATGGCCTGGTAGTCGCCCATGTCGTAGATGTTGATTTTGCCATGGTCGAATTCGAAGATTATCGATTTGCCGGTGGCATCGGTCACACCCCAGTGAAGGGCTGAGACGGTGCCGTTGTCGAATGTGGCTCCAGAGAGTGAGAAGGCGTGCTCATTGAGTGTGGCCTCCACATCCTCTACAGTGGCATTCATGTCGAGCAACCATGCCACAAACATCGACATCGACATCGACATCGGGGGACGCTTTGAGGTCTCTTCATTGTCGTAGACGGTGCCTTTGCAGAATAATCCGTTCACCACAAGGCCGGCTTCATTCATCCCCTCGGTCACGCCGCCATCATAGCCCACGGCATAGACGGCGCCATATTTCGACACCCATTCAAATGCGCCCTCTACATTACTGCTCATCTTGCGCATTCCGCGCGGATAGACGTAGAGGTTGGTGGGGATAGGAGTCTTCCAGTCGAGCGAACGGGCCACGACGCATAATGAGTCTGAGCCTTTATACACGACGCGGGTGCATGCCCCGGCCTCGGTACTGCCGAAGAGTGAGGCGCCGAGCGCCAATGCGCCGGCCCCAAGGGTGAGGATTCGGTTTTTCATACGTTAACATTTTTCAATTACAACGCATCCCTCTCCTCAAAGGTTCATCTGCGCTCTCAGTGTCAAAATACTCAGGGCAGCTGCCCCCGCCTGCTTCGCGCATCTGACCGACAAGAGAGTGACCGGACATCGGCAAACAAATGCAAATCGGGTCCCCCGCCTGAGCGAAGGACCCGATTATATGTTGTTTCAGGATTTCTCCTGAGGCAGGCTCATAAGGCGCGAGGCCTGCATTGTGAGCCTTTATGAAGGTCAGTTGAGTTTAGAGCACTACCTTAGAAGCCTTGTTGCCTACGCATACTACGTAAACACCCTTTGCAGCCTCTACAGCTACCTCAGCAGCCTTTACAGACTTCACGAGCTTGCCGTCGAGTGTGAAGATAGCCACATCAGCAGCCTCGTCAGCGTTGACGAAGATCTTGCCGTCGCGTGCATAAACCTGAGCTGCAACGCCGTCAGCAACTACATTCTCAACACCTGACCACTCGGCGCTACCTACAGTTGAGAAGTCGCGTACCTTAGTGATGTCAGAGGGATCATAGTAGTAGTGAACAGTACCGGTGCTTGTAGCAGTGATATTCTTGTCGTATACAGAGAGCAGGTTCAATACGAGACCCTGAGTTGTGCCCCAGCCAAGAGCTGAGTCATCAGCCATACGCTCGTTGTAGCCGTCCATCACAACCTGCATACCCATATCCATAGACCATGCATAAGTGTAGCCGTAAGGTACGAATGAGTTCATCACCGGAGCACATGCGGGATAGTACTTGTCAGTAGCTGCGTCATACTCCTGGTGTATGTTAGACAGAGTGTAGCGTACGCCTTCGGGATTGAGAGTAGGATCGTTGCCATATTTGGGTTCGCCCCAGAGGTAACCACGCACCATGTTGAGGTGACCTGCAGTCTCAGCCTCAGTGTCAACATTCAGGCCGTTGGGCTGAATCTTGTCGGGGTTGAATGCGCCGCCGGCAGGATCAAGCCAAACATTGAAGAGCTTGTCGGCAGCAAACATATAGAACTGGGTAGTCTCGGGGAATGCCTCTGTGAAGGGAGTATCCTCACCAAGAATCTCGCTGCTGGTGACGCCGGTGTTGAAGAGATAGAGGTCGCCGAACTCAGGCAGAGTGATGTCGAGGTGCTCGAAGCCCTGCACGCGAGCTGTGCCTGAGTAACGTATGCGCATGTTGTAAGAACGTGCGCCCTCTACAGCCTTCAGGCTGATGCGGGTAGTAACCTCGGTGAAGCTGTCGCTCTCATCGTATGCTGAGAAGTCGAGGCTTGAACCGATCTGAGTGTAGCACTCATTGCCGTCGTAGATAGATGTCCACTGGAATGTCTCGTTAGGGAGAAGCATCCAGTATGACCATGTGCCTGCATCATTGTCAAAGTTGCCACCGATGCCTGCACACTCCTCAAAAGAGTGGCAGTAGTCAGCCTGGTTGAAGAGCTTCGACGGGGGCACGATGTCATAGTTACGCTCATCGACGGGGATGTCCCAAGTCTGCTCGTCGAAGATCTGGCTGTAGTAGTAGTATGTAGGCCATGCTGCAACGTAGCCGACAGCGCGGGTGTAGGTCTCGGAGTTTGTGGGGAAGAAGTAGAACTGGATATCGCCTACATAGTAGGGAAGTTCATCGAAAGTATACTGGAAGTCCTTGCCCTGGTCGTCGACAAACACGAGGATATCAGCGAGCTTCTCCATCTCGGTTGTCACCATAAGCATCCACTCACCACCAGTAGTGGCCCAGTTACGGGTGTACACATTCTCACCCATGTTGAGGATGTCAGACTTAGTCTTGATGGCATGCTGAGCCTGCATGGTGCGGAGGTGCTGTGCACCTTCGGGTGTCAGGCTGTAGTTGCTGGACTCCACCAGGTTGGCGTGCATGGGCGCTGCCCCGAACGCTGAGGCTCCCACCATAGCGGCAGCCGCAAGAGTAAAGATTTTCTTCATCTGCTGGAAGATTAAGTTAAATATGAATTAGTTATTTTGTCGCTGTTTGGTATGCAGTCGGTAGTGGAATGGTATGCGCGTTCAGAGTCTCCGACTCCGGGTGGCGCCACCGATTTAGATACACTTGTCTTTGAGGGCAAATTTGGGAATAATTTTTGATATATACAAATATTTCGCTAAAAAAATCACCCCCACCCCCGTAATCCGTACATTATCTATGATTATCCGCTTGGCTACCATAGATAATATAGTAGGCCGGCATGTCAGCGACGCTGACATGCCGGCCTTTATAATTCAATTGCATCGCCCGGAGGCGCGTGCGGATCAGTCTACGAGAGTGCGGTCAATCTTAGAGTTGTACTGTGACTCTGACTGCGGCACTGACCAACGCCAGCCGTTGTTGTCGCTCGGGTCTTTGCTGAGCTTGCTGGCCTGCGGGATGTTGTTGGAGCGTGTGTTGCGTGCCTCCCATACATTGCGCACCAGCGGCTCGTTCCAGCGCTTGAGGTCGAAGAAGTTGTAGCCTTCGCCCCAGAGCTCGATGCGGCGCTGCAGCTTAATCTCGTTAAGAAGTGCTTCGCCTGACTTGTTGCAGGTGTAGTTGGGATTACGCTGTGCGTTGAGCTCAGCAAGGCAAGCAAGTGCTGTGCCGGTATCATCGTTGTGATAAGCAGCCTCAGCCTCGTTGAGAAGCATCTCGGCGCCACGCATGAAGGGGAATGAGTTTGTGCCGTAGTCCTCGGTGCACCAGAACTTGTACTGAGCGCCGAATGCGATGACTACATCCTTGCTCGACTTCGACTGGAAGTTAGTGTAAGGCTTGGGCCATGACTCATTGGGCTGGCGCTTCTCACCGAATGCCTCAAGCTGATTCATCATGAGGGCGTTGAGTGAGTTGAGGTTCATCGATACGGGGTCACAGGTCTTGTCGTTCCAGAACTGTGCTGAGGTCACACTGTTACCCACGAGCTTATCGGGAGTGAAGAAGAGTTCAGCACGGATGTCGCCTGAGGGAATCTGCTTGTAGAGCTCATAGTTGATTGCACCTGCGCCATTGCCCCAAACTGCGGGGTACGGGCCGTTGCAGGCGAAGAGCGAACCATGTGCGAAGTAGTAGATGCCTTCGAGCTGCGGAGCGTTGTTCCAGATCCATTCGCCGTTGGCCTCTGCGAAGCCGGCCTTGTACTCTTCGGCAGTCATGATGGGATAACCCTGACGAGCCTTGTTGGCAGTGGTCTGAGCTGTTGCCCAATCCTCCTTAAGCATGGCGGCACGGGCGTGGATACCGTAAGCTACGCTTGCATCGGGCTCCCATTTGTGGTCGCGCTTTACGCCGCAGCTTTCGAAGAGACCCTCGGCAGTGGTGAGGTCAGAGTAGAGCTGATTGAGCACATCGTTCATGGTCACGAGCGGGAGCTCTTCAGTGCCGGCATGCAGACGCATCACGCACACATACTTCTCACCATTCTGTGAATTCTGCCAACGCGGACCATAGAGCTGCAGAAGGCGCACATAGGCGTGGGCACGTATTGTGAGTGCCTGAGCCTTGATGAAGTCGAGACGGTCGCGGTCACCCTCGATGGTGTCGATGCCATCAAGAATCATGTTGGCCTGGTTGATGAGGTTGTAGGCATAACGCCAGCCGATGGCGGCCATCCAGCCCTCCTTCATGTTCATCGACACCCAGTTGAAGTTGGGGCCGGTGGCAGATGCGAAGAAGTATGAATAGTAGTCCTGGCCGAATACGTCGCCATATACCATCTGAATCCAGGGCTCACCGTTGACGAAAAGATAGTCAGCAAGAGAGGTGTACTGGGTGTACATTGCCTGACAGAGGCCGTAGAGAGCCGCCTGGGCACCCTCTTGGGTGGTCTGCACAAGGGAGCTCGATACTGAAGTCACGGGGGGCACGTCGAGATAATCCGACGAGCATCCGGCCAGCATTCCGGCAGTGAGGATTGCCGCGAGACCCTTTTTGAATATATTTTTCATATTGATTCTCGTTGAGTTATTTGGTTAATTTGGTTAGAAGCGGGCTGTGAGCTGGAAGCTGTAAACTCGCGGAGTCACGAAGTAAGAGGACTGCGAACCGTTGTAGCTCTGCTGCGGGTTGAGACCTTTACGCTTGGTGACAGTGAAGAGGTTGTCGATCGACACGCCGATGTTGATGTTCTGCAGCTTGAGGGTGTTGACCCAGTTGCGGGGCAGGTCGTAGCCGATGTTGAGGTTCTTGAACACCAGGTAGTCGCTGCTTGTGAGCCAACGCGATGATGTGGTGTTGTTGTACATGCTCAGGTAGTTGTTGAGCTGCGGGATGCCGTTGGGATCGATACGTCCGGGGCTGTCGGCAGTCATGCCGGCGGGTGCCTCTGACCATGATTTGAGGGCGTCGGCGTGGATTGCGCCGGGGTTCTCGCTCACGCTCATGAAGCCTGCATACACGCTGTCAAGAGTCTTGCCGCCGAGGCTGTAGGTGAAGAGAGCTGAGAGAGTGATGCCCTTCCATGTGAGGTTGGTGCCGAACGAACCGTAGACTGTCGGGATTGAAGTGCCGCACATCACACGACCTGCATATGCAGTGTTAGAAGTGTAGTACTTGCCGTCATATTCCACGAGAGTGCCGTCGGCGCGTGCATCCTCGATGCTCTGGCTGTAGAGTGCCGGGTCAAACACGAGCTGACCAGCCTCGTTCATCTGATGGAAGTCGTAAGATGCGGGGTCAATCTCGTAGAGGCTCTGACCAGTCAGCTGGTCGACACCTGCCCATGGATAGAGATAGAATTCATATACTGACTTACCCTCGTGGAGGATTGATGAGCCGCCGATGATGTTGCGGTGGTCAGGCAGTGAGAGCACCTTGTTCTTCATGAATGTAGCGTCGGCCTGCAGGCTCCATGTGAATTCAGGAGTGCGGATTACGTCGCCGTAGAATGAGAGCTCCCAACCGATGTTCTGCATCGTACCGATGTTCTTCAGCACTGTCGGGTTTGCACCTGAGTTCATCAGCGTACCCACAGAAGCGGCCTGAGTCACATTGAAGAGAAGGTCAGAGTTGCGCTTGTTGAAGTAGCCGATGCTGAAGCCGAAACGTTCGTTGAAGAGCGAGCCTTCAAGAGCGATATCGAAAGTCTTTGTAGCCTCCCAACGCACGTCGGATGCGGCGAGCTGTGAGGGAGTGATGGTGTATTCGCCATCGTAGGGAGTGTTGGTGGCGTAGAGGGGCCAGTAAGCATAAGCACCTGCAGATACGCAGTTACCTACCGAACCGTAAGCCGCACGGAGTTTCAAGTAGTCAACCCAGATGAGGTTCTGCATGAATTTCTCTTTCGAGATAACCCAGCTTGCGCCGGCGCTCCAGAATGTACCCCAACGGTTGTCTTTGGCAAAGCGTGATGTGCCGTCGCGACGCAGCGAGAGTTCGCCGAAGTAGCGCTGGTTGTAGTTGTAGCGCACACGTCCGAGGTAAGACTCGTCGTGAACCTCGCCGATTGAGCCACCCATTGAGAGGCGGTCGATGAAGTTAGAGAGGCTATAGTTGTCGTCAAACTGCTGATTGCCGGCAAGTACATACGACTGATCCTCCTTATAGGTAGTATTCTCATGGTGGAGAAGTACGTCGACATGATTCAAACCGTAGTCATGAGCCCAGTTGAGTTCCTGCAGGAATGTGTGCTGGTTGATCTGGTAGTATGTGTTCTGGATCATACCACCTGCGGGGGCAGCAGAACCCATCACCTTGTTGCTGAAAGTATAGGCATCGGTCTTGTCGCGGTGCATTGTGCCACGCACTGTGAGCTCGAAGCCGTAGGGGATGACAGCTGTACCGTAGATAGAGCCGTCGATTACAGTAGCTGAGTTCTTGGCCTTGTCGGCACGTGCTGTGTAGCCGAGGTTAGAACCCTGCAGATAGCTGGCCTGGTTCCAGATGGGATTGCCGGCACCGTCATACATGATGTTGCCGTCGGCATCGTGCTGGTAGTAGGGGAAGATAGGAGCCACGCTCATTGAGTTGAAGACGTTCTCGGCAGCGTCGCCGCTGGTGTCGGTCAGAGCGTCAGTCTCCTGCTGGGTGGCAGCGAGATTGATACCGAATTTGAGGTATGAGGTGGGGTTATAGTTGGCGTTGACGCGGGCGTTGAAGCGCTCGAAGTCGGTGTTGATGGTATAACCATGCTCTTTCAGATAGCCCACTGAAGCGAAGATGTTGAACTTCTCTGTGGCCGCTGCGGCATTGACGTTGTACTCCTGACGATAGCCTGACTTGACGCTCACTGCATCCCACCAGTCGAGGTCGCTGAATCCGGGGAGGGGCTGACCGCCGATGAACTGGCCTGTGGGAGTGAAGAGCTCAGCGTCGGGCACTCCGAATACATTCGATTTTGCATAGGCGCTGATGAAGTTAGATGCGTAGAATGCGCGGGCACTGGCGATATCGGGATAAGCCTCAGATGAAACTGCACCGTTGGCTACGGCATCATATGCCACCTGCATCCAGTCGGCTGCACCGAGGCGGTCGTAGTTGGGGATACCCTTGGTGTACATACCCTGGCGCACCTGCAGAGTCACGTCAATCTGGCCTACGTTCTTGGCCTTCTTCGTAGTGATGAGGATGACACCGTTGGCACCGCGGTTACCGTAAAGTGCGGCTGAGGCGGCGTCCTTAAGCACTGACATCGACTCGATGTCGGCCGGGTTGAGGTCGGCGATCGAACCGTTGTAGGGGATACCGTCAACAACGTAAAGAGGTGCGTTCGAACCGTTGATTGAGTTGAAACCGCGGATACGGATTGTAGGCTCCGAACCGGGCTGACCCACTGTGTTGTTGACCTGCACACCGGGAGCGTTACCCTCGAGAGCTGAAGTTACGCTGGTCACCGGACGGTCTTCAATCTCTTTTGAACCCACGACTGCCACAGAGCCTGTAAGAGACTCCTTGGTAGCTGTACCGTAGGCCACTACCACCACGTCATCAAGCGACGTCGAGGACTGGTCGAGATAGATGGTCATGTCGGGAGTCAGATCGACGGTCTTGGTCGTGAATCCCACATAAGACACATTCGCCTTCTTGACGTTGGCGGGGACGGTGATTGTGAAATGACCGTCGATGTCGGCAGCGGCTCCGTTGCCTCCGCCGATCGGCATGATTGTAGCACCGATGAGCGGCTCCTGATTGGAGGCGTCAAGTACGGTGCCGCGGATGGTGCGTGTCTGGGCTTGAAGTCCCAATCCACACAGAATCACGCTAATCATGAGTAAAAACAGTTTTCTCATACTTGAAGTGTTTATGACTTGATTATTGTTGTTCGGTATGTGTTGTTGTCTGGCTGATATGGTAGAATGCGTTCCGATGGTATTAAAACACACTCTTCAGTTGTTGTGTCAGGTTGGTAAATCCCCCTTGCTCGAAGGGTGAGATGAAGAGTTTTTCCCCCTCACGGAGGCTCAGGATTTAGGTCCGAAGCACTTCATATCGCAAATTTAATGTTTTTTTAGATATAGCAATAATTTCTCACAGTTATTTTTTGCGATTTCTGCGTTTTTTTTGAAATGTTATCTCCGGTGGAGTGTCGTAATGACTTGCGCCACCGTCGTTTTTCACTCTCATAAGAGTGAGAACGTCAACATTTTCAATATCTTGAGCCGCCGATTATAAGCATTATACCCGGTTGGCCTACATATTGCCATTCCTTGTGCTTCTCTTCGAAGCTGCGCATGAGGGTCAGGGCAGCCTCGGAGTCGGCATCGCTGCCGATGATGACGTAGTGATGCGAGTCGTGGATGGCGGCCCGGCTGCCGCGCCATCCTTCGGCGCGCAGGTCGGCGGCCATCGCCTGGGCGTTAGAGCTCATCTTGAAGGTGGCCACACTCACACTGTAGGTGGCCAGCGAGTCGGCTGGGCTGAAGCTGGCGTTGGTGGCCCATACCTCGGCGCCGCCTATGCTGGCGCGGCGCACTCCGTCGACCTCCTGCAGCACACCCTCGTCGAGACCCATATCCTTCTGAAGCTCCTGACGCCGGGCATCTTCGCGCTCACGTTTCTGCCGGGCCACATCGTAGGCGCTGCGGTAGTTCTTCTCAGTGGGTTTGCATGATGTGAGGGCGCCTCCGCAGAGCAGTGCACCGGCGGCTACGACAAAACAAAGATGCAGTCTCCACCCCATGCGGGAGTGGAAACTGCATCTTTTAGTATTCTGATGTGATAGGCTCATCTGCGATTTTCATTAATTTTTTGTCAAAATTAATAAAAAATTCAGAAAGATATATATATCAGCCTATATTTTGCAATTTTATTTATGCATTGATGCATTTCATTGGTGAGCGCAACGCCTCGGCCTCTATCAGTCAACCTCGATGATGAGGTAGGGAGTGAGGCTCCAGAACTTGGCGGGATTGGTGATCTTGAGAGTCTTGTTCTCATCCTTGCCGCCCACGATCTCATAGCTACCTTCAGGCATGTTGGTGCGGATCTTGACCTTCTTGCTGCCTGTGGGGATTGAGCTGAGGGTGCGCTTGTCGGCTGATGTGAAGTAGTTCTGGTTGAAGTCGCCCTGCATCACCTTTGTCGAGCCGAGGAATTTCTTCTCGAGGAGTCCGTTCTTCTTGAGCTCTTTGTTGGTGCCGATGGCGTAGTAAACTTTGTTGGCTTCGTTTTCGGCAGCCACGGTCTGGGCCTGGGCCTCGGCTGTGGCGGCGTTAGCCTCCTCTACCTTCTTCTCACCCTCGGCCACCTGATTTGTAAGGTCGCTGATCTGACCCTGGGCTTTCTCAAGGTCGGCAGTGAGCTGCGAAATCTTCTGGTCCTGCTCGTTGATGCGGGTCTTGAGCTGTTCGATGGTCTTGTTGAGCACGCCGTTGTCTTTGCCGGCTGCGGCAGCCTTGGCCTGGAGCTCTTCAAGGAGGGCCTTGTTGGCGGCCAGACGCGCACGGATTGTGGCGAGGTTGCGGCGGATCTCTTCACGACGGTCTACACCTTCGCCTCCACCGGTGTTGTAGAGCAGACCCTCCTGCTGGTTGATTGAGTCAAGGCCTGTATAGATGTCTCCCATAAGGAGAAGGAGTGAGTCGTTGAAACTACTGGCTTCGTTGTACTGCATCTTCAGACCTGCGATCTGAGCTGAATCCTCGGCCAGTTTCTTCTCATTTCCGGAGCAGGCGCCCAAAAGCAATGCGCCGAGTCCGATCAAAAGCATACTTTTCTTCATAATTCTCAAAATAATTGTCAAGCTCGCTCAAAAAAATCTATGGTGAATAGGTGATTTTTCTTTGTCGACTTGAGGTTAAAAAGATTAAAAGTTTATAATGTCATTCTGCGGACTCAGCGGAGGCCTGGATTGAGGAATCCGTCGGGCAGCCCGCTAAAGGGGTCATTACCAGTGGATTTCGACTTTTGGCGTTCCTTTCTTTTTCCGTCGATAATAATAACAAACTCACCCTTGGGTTGGTTCGATGCGAATTCTTCGGCGAGCTCGCCGAGGGTGGCGCGGTAGTGGGTCTCGAACTTCTTTGATATCTCTCTGACCACGGCTGCCTCGCGGTCGGCGCCGAAGGTCTGGGCCATCTCTGCCAGGGTGCGGGCTATGCGGTGGGGGGATTCGTAAAACACCATCGTCTCCTCTTTTGCAGCCAGGAGCTCGAGACGTGTCTGGCGCCCTTTCTTCACGGGCAGGAAGCCTTCGAAGTGGAAGCGGTCGCAGGGGAGGCCGCTGTCGACGAGTGCAGGCACGAAGGCTGTGGCGCCGGGCAGACATTCCACATCAATCCCTTCGCGTCGGCATTCGCGGCTGAGCAGGAATCCGGGGTCGGATATGCCGGGGGTGCCGGCATCTGAGATGAGGGCTATGGTCTCCCCCGCTTTGAGCATCTCGATGACACGCGCCACGGCTGTGTGCTCATTATATTTATGATGGCTCTGCATGGGGGTGGTGATGTCGAAGTGGCGCAGCAGCACGGAGCTTGTGCGGGTGTCTTCGGCCAATATGCGGTCAGCCTCTTTCAAGACCCTGATGGCCCGGAGGGTCATATCTTCGAAGTTGCCCACCGGGGTGGGCACGATATACAGTTTTCCCATAATCTCTCTCGGGGGTGGGTGTGGAATCAGATGAAGTAATTGCTGATGACCATCATGAAGTCGGCCACTACGGGATTCTCGGGGTCGAGATTCCATTCGGAAATGTAGTATTCTTCGGCCTCTTCGTAGCTGTCCATGGCGGCGATGGCCTTGAGTGATTGCTCGAAGTCGCTGATGTTGCCACCGAAGAGTTCGCGGGCATAGTAGAAGCGGTCGTTGATGCTGAACACCGGTGCCGCGCCGCGTGGCACGTCGGCATACTGGCTCTGGACCGGTGTATCTGTTACTGGTGCAGCCGGGGATGCAGGGGGCGCCGTCACTACCTCGTCATCGTCTGAGAGTTCGTAGCTGCAATCGGGCTCGTCGGCATCCTGAGTTGAGTTGGAGGCGGCGTTTTCTTCGATCTCAGTTTCTGAGGGGAGGATTTCAGCTTCCGCTTCAACTGATTCGCTGACAATACTTTCCGGCGCGGGTGCAGGTATCTCTACCGTAGAGGAATCAGCCGGGGCTGACGGGACTGACGGTGCTGCCGGAGCATCCGGGGCGATGAGGCGCTGCATGGTGTCGAGTTTGCCGCGCAGGAGTTCGGCGATACGGGCCGGTGGATTCTCGCGCGAGATTGAGAGCTGAAGCAGCCCTTCGAGTTCGTAGGAGAGGTCGAGAAGTTGGATGAGGGTTGTCTTTTCTATTGATGTCATAGCGTAGTGGGGTGATGAGAGAGGTTAATAGTCGGAGATTGATTTGCGGGGAGTGGTGAAGGTCTTGTCGGTCATGTTGTCGGCCGAGAAGATGTCGAGCAACATGCGCTCTACCTGCGAGCGGAGATGGGCGCGGTCGCAGGTGAAACTGTTGACGATAATCACCACCACATGGGTCGGGGCGAAGTCGTCGTCGAGTTTATATCCGGCATAGCATTGGATTCCCTTCATGCTGCCGGTCTTCATGGCGATATAACTGTCGAGGGGTGTGCCGGCGAGGAGTTTCTTGAGGGTCCCCTCCTGCCCGGCGAGGGGGAAGAAGCTGGCATATTCCACATCATCGGCCTTGCTGCGGAGCACATTCTCCATGAAGCGGGCTGTGACCTTGTTGCTTCTCGACAGACCGCTGCCGTCGACGATATTGACCCCGGTGAGGTCAATACCCTTCTTCTGCAGGTAGTCGCGTTCGCGGCGTGCTGCATCTTCGGTGCTGCCGTCCCCCCCCCGCAGTTTGCCGAAGAGGCGCAGTGAGGTTTCGGCAAAGAGGTTGTCGCTGCGCATCATGCATGAGCGCATTATCTCTTTGAGTTCGGGCGACTGATGGGTGAGCAGCAGCGTACGCCCACCTTTGGCGGCGCTCCCCTCTTCAGCGATGCTTATGCCGGCGGATGAGAGCTTGCGCTTGAGGTCGGCACGGAATATTGCCGCCGGGTCTTTGACCGAGCTGCGACCTACGGAGTTGTTGGCATAGTTGAAGGCATGCGAGCCGGTGCCATAGGCATGAGGCAGATCGCCCGACTGCCAGCTGGGGGGTATTGAGGTGCCTGCGAAGTAGCTTTCATCTACCACAATGCAGCCGGTAATCTCCTTGACTCCGGCCTGCTGCAATGCCTGGGCAATCTCTTTGGCGAAGTCATCGCTGAGGGGCCAGACGCCTGAGTTGATCGAGGGGTCGCCGGCGGCCTCGATGATTATGTCGCCGTGCAGCACTGAGTCAGAGATATCTCCGGTGTAATAGACAGGTGTGCCTATCCCCTTCTCTACATCGGCCACATCGCTGAGCGATGCGAGAGTGACACTCTTCATGATCGATGCGGGGGTGAGCGGGAGGTCGGCATTATATGAGGCTAAGATTTTGCCGGTGGGGAGCTCGCTGACGAGCACCGCCATGCTCCCCTGCGGCAGGCGCGGGGCGCGCGAGAAGGCGCTGACAGCCTCTTGCGGGGTGACGGCATATGCGCATATCGCCACACATGCGAGCAGTGCGAGCGTCAGCAGTCGTCCGAGTGATGTCGTAATTCTGTCGGTGGATTTTTTCATTATGCGAATTTACAGAAAATCTTGTGATTTTTCACCTCTGCGGTGGCATTTTCTGCCTCATAACGCGTTTTTATGGGGGTTGGTTGTAACCTTTGGGGCATTTTTTGCGTATATTATGTATGGGGCATGAGTCTGATCTGACAGGCGATTCATCTGTGGCAACCCTCCGGAGGCCCATCTTCCTGCCCCGCCATCTTTCCTTTTTTATATAATACGATTCTTCTGAGATGGAAAACTTCCCATATTACCGCACCCCCTACACGTTTGACCGTGTGGTGAGGATTATATTCTCGGTAGTCGGGGCCCTGGGGGCTCTGTATGTGCTGTATATACTGCGCGCGGTACTGCTGCCGTTTATGGTGGCATGCCTGATGGCGTATATTCTGGAGCCGGTGGTCAAATTCAATATGCGGGTGCTGCATCTGAAAAGGCGCTTCCTGCCGGTGGTGCTGACGCTGGTGGAGGTGCTGGGTGTACTGACCCTGTTCTGCGTCATTTTCATCCCGTATCTTGTGGAGGAGTGCCGCGAGATGGCCGCCACGATATCGAAGTATGCCACGACGCAGATCCAGATACCCTATGTGTCGCAGCAGATTCATGATTTTATCCGCGATAATGTCAATTTTGATGAGATTTCGCGCTGGATGAGCCGCGAGGAGTGGCTGAAATTGCTGAAGCAGACACTGTCGTCGTCGTGGAATTTCGTGTCGTCGTCGGTGGCCTTCATCCTCGGTGTGGCGAGCTGGGTGATAGTGCTGTTGTATCTGATTTTCATCATGCTTGATTACGACAGGCTGATGCTTTCGTTCCGCCAACTTGTGCCCTATCAGCACCGCCACCGTGTGTTTCATATATTTGATGATGTGAAGCATGCCATGAACCGCTATTTCCGCGGTCAGTTTGTGATTGCTATGACGGTGGGTGTACTCTTTGCTATCGGGTTCCTGATAATAGACCTTCCGATGGCAGTGGTGCTTGGGCTCTTTATCGGACTGCTCAACATGGTGCCCTATCTGCAGTTGATATCGCTGCCGATTACGGCGGTGCTCTGCGTGGTGGCTTATGTGGCCAACGGTGTTGACTTCTGGGTCATCTTCTGGGAGGCGATGGCGGTGTATGTGGTGGTGCAGTGCATCCAGGACCTGATTCTCACTCCCAAAATCATGGGTAAGGCGATGGGGCTGAATCCGGCGATTATCCTTCTGTCGCTATCGGTATGGGGTAGTCTGTTGGGTTTCATGGGGCTTATCATCGCGCTGCCGCTGACAACACTGCTGCTCAGCTATTATGACCTGTATGTGGTGCAACGCATACGCCGCAAGAAGCTGCTGCAGGATCTGCATCACGACAAGCATTCCCACTGATATCTCCATCTATACGCAATCAGGGGGTCGGCTACTTAGCCGGCCCCCTGATTGTGTATCCGGGTTCCACGGGATTGAGTTCGGGCAAATAGCCGGCGGCGGCAAAGCTGATGCAGGCTATTTCGACTTCGATGCGGGTTATTTCATATTTGAAATAAGGTCGGCATCGCCTACCACCCACACTGCATCGCCGGGCTTGAGCACCGTGTCGGGGCGTGGCTCGAAGTATTCGCCGTCGCGGAGCACCTTGACGAGCATGCTATGGTATTCCTCGCGGATGCGTGTGTCGCGCAGCGGCACATTCACAATGGGTGAATGCTCGGTCAGCAGAATGCTTTTTAGCTCGACATGCTTGATGGCTGTGGCGCGTTCGGAGAATTGCTGTTCGTCGCGCTCGATGTCGTCGTTGAGGCTCTTGATCTGTTCGTCGTTGCCGATGACTCCGAGTATATCGCCGGGGAAGATACGCGTCTCTCCGCCGGGGAGTGGTATGAGCATCTGGCCACGCTGTATGCTGGAGATGCTGACGCCGTAGTCTGTGCGCAGGCCGGAGTCTTTGAGGCGGTCGCCTACGAAGATGCTGTTGGGCCCGACCTGGATGTAGGCCTGGTGAAGGTCGTCGACGAGATTGTTGTTGCGCCCGGAACGGGTGTTCTCGCGGATATTGAGGTTGTCCATGAAGCGGTCTTCCATGCGCTTGTAGCGCCCCATGAGGCGCGTGGAGGCGAAGCCTATGATGAGCAGGAAGAAGATTACTCCTACTATCCATCCGGTCAGGGTGTTATAGCATAGAGTGACGAAATAGACGGTGAAGAAGAAGGCTATCAGATAGCGCACCACGCGCATCGCCACAAGGGGCACATCATAGAATGAGGCTGTCTGGTGGAGCTGCATCCGTTCGTCGGGTTTGGTGCTGCTGAAGGAAAGGGCCACCAGGAAGGGCGACATAGCGGCCAGTGTGGCGAGAGTGGCTATAAGATGCCCCCATTCGGCAAACATCCCCTCAAGCACCGGGAAGAGATACTGACGCGAAACCAGTATGATGGCCAGCAACACCACTGAATAGAGCACCACACGCCAGAGGTAGCGGCTGAGTATGTCGCGCCAGAGGCGTTTGGTGTCGCTCGAGTCGGAGGTCTGCTTCGAGTAGCGGTCAATCAGGAAGTGGAGACCTGCCGGGAGGCGCGGAGCGACGAAGTCATAGGCCGGACGGGCCATCTTGATAAAGTAGGGGGTCGTGAATATCGTTATCACCGACACGGCCACTATTATCGGATAGAGAGTGGGCTCAAGCACGCCTAAGCTCATGCCGAGCGAGGCGATGATGAATGAGAATTCACCTATCTGCGTCAGGGTGAAGCCGCTCTCCATGGCCACTTTCAGGCTCTGGCCTGTGACAAGCATACCGAGTGTGCCGAAGATTATCATGCCCACAATCACCACTACGGCGAGAATAAGAATCTCACCCCAGTAAGTGGCGAGCACTCCGGGGTCAACCATCATGCCCACCGAGATGAAGAAGACTGAGCCGAAGAGGTCCTTGACCGGCTGCACCACATGCTCGATGCGCTCGGCGGCCATCGTGCCGGCAAGAATCGAGCCCATGACGAAGGCGCCGAGTTCAAGCGAGAATCCGCACATCACCGAGAATACAGCCATCGAGAAGCATAATCCCATGGCCACTACCAGCAGCGTCTCATTATTGAGATACCCCTTGAGCTTGACAAGCAGCGACGGGATGATGTAGACCCCCACCAGAAACCATATTATAAGGAAGAAGAGCAACTTGCCGACACTGAAGAGCAGTTCGGTGCCCTGCACATCACCCATAGCCAGCGACGAGAGCAGCACGAGCATCAACACGGCGAAGAGGTCTTCGATGATGAGCACCGATAGCACCAGTGTGGCGAATTTGTTCTGACGCAGTCCGAGGTCGGTGAGCGATTTGAGAATGATGGTGGTCGACGACATCGATATCATGCCGCCGAGGAAGATGCAGTTGATGGAGTTCATGTGCAGCAAGCACCCCACTCCGAAACCGGCCATCGTCATTCCGACTATGATTATCAGGGCCGTGATGATGGCGGAGCTGCCTGAATTGAGCAGCTTTTTGAAGCTGAATTCCAGACCGAGGGTGAACATCAGCACCACGATTCCCACCTCGGCCCAGAAGTCGATATTCTCAAGATTCGAGATGGAGGGAAGATAGGTGAATTTCGGACTTGCCAGAAAGCCGGCCAGAATGTAGCCGAGCACCACAGGCTGCTTGAGTTTCTTGAAAAGAAGGGTGACGATGGCCCCGAGCAGAAGGATCCAGGCCAGATCGCCGATCAATGCGTTGGTATTCATATCTCTGTCTGTGATGATAGGGTGATTGATATTGTGGGCTCTACCATGCGCAGGGCTGCCAGCACGGGCAGAAAGTCGGCATGTGAGTGGCCAAGTACGAGGAAGTTGAGGTCGGTGCGGTTGTGGGCGTAGTCGTATTCTACAAAGAAGGTGCTGAGATGTATGGCATTATCCTTGAGCAGGGCGCGGTAGGGGCTGATGTCGCTGACTATCCCCTCGACCTTGATGTTGATGGCCTTGCTCTCCTGCCCTACACTCTGCCAATGCTCATACCAGTCGAAGATGACGAGCACCATCAGTATCAGCATCGTCGACCCGATCGACACCACATACATCCCCACCCCGACGGCCATGCCGATTATGGCCGAAATCCAGATGCCTGCGGCGGTGGTGAGACCCTTGACCGAGCCTTTGGCGCGAATCATGGCGCCGCCACCGAGGAAGCCGATGCCGGTGATGACCTGCGCGGCGATACGCCCGGGGTCGCCATTCTTCAGGCCGAGATACACTTGCGGCACATATATGGAGAGAAGCATGGCCAGACAGGCCCCCATCGTGATGAGGGCGAAGGTGCGTATGCCGGCTATCTGACCTTTGCGTTTGCGCTCGGCCCCTATCATGGCGCCAAGGGTCATGCTCAGTAGCATGCGGAATATGGAGTTGACGAGATTGACATCAATGGCATTGAGGTCGGTCACTAAGCTATGCCAGAGGTTTCCCATAGGTAAGAATGCTGAATGATGCTGGAATGATCGTGGAATAATCGTGGAATTATGCGGCTACCCGCGGTGGGCCGCAAGTGGATATGATGAGAGGATAAAAGGGCTTAGGGCGACAGCCCCCCTTTACCAGGGGAGGCCGGTGCCGATATACCCGATCTTCACATCGGGCGAGAAGCTCGATTCGGCCGGGGGAGCGACCTCGTTGTATAGCTCGCGGCCAAGGGCTTCGGTGAGGTGGCTCTGGTCGGGCTGGAACCATAATCCCTGCCACTCCCAGCACCACATCCCCTCGCCGTCGGCATTCTCCCATTCGCTGCGCACGCCGGGCAACGAGAGCACACGCGAGAATTCATCGCCCAGACGAAGCTTGCCACCGTCTGGGAGCGCCACATATACCCGGGGGGATTCGGCACTGATCATATCCACCGTGCCCTCGCCGAATTCATAGGCTATGAACACCGGATTCTCATCCATCGTGAAGATATACATGTTGCTCTCATTACCCTCCTCTTTGGTGAAGGCATCATACTCGCTCTCTTCGGCAGGGGGAATCTGCCGCACGAGCATGCCGACTCCGACGCCGGCCACACCACGGGAGTCAATCTCGAGTTCGCGCGGCTGCTCGACCTCCGCCACGGGCTCAACGGCTGCCGAATCGGCTGTGGCGGCAGTGTCGGCGGCCTCTTTGCTACCGCCTCCGCATGAGGCGAGCACCATTAGGAGAAGCAGGCCGATGTAAGGCGCCGGGCGGAAGCCCCGCCTACCTGAAGGATGCAGTGATGATATGTAATCTGAAATTCTCATAGCGTGATATGTTATTCATTAATGTTGTGTAAAGGTGTATCTACCTTGGTATCAGGGGCGTGGCGCGGAGGTGCCCCCGAATTGCTCGGGGATGATGAGGGCGAGATTCTGATTCTTGAAATGCCGCCCGAGGAAGGAGGGCATATTCTCTGAATCGCCGGTGCATGACACCGACCCGCGACGCGCGCCTACCACAACCAGCAGGTCCTCCGAACCCACCTGCGACGACAGAATGATGAAATCATCCCACGACTCCATATGCGAGTAGATGCGGCTGAAGGCGTAGCCCCCCTCCTCGATGTGGGCCTCGATATATTCGGCTGTCTTGGGGAAGCATAGGAACACCACCCTGCTGCTTATCTGCGCCGCAAGATTACCGATGCGGGCTATCCATGAGGGGAAGCCGGTCTCGTATTCGGCATTCTGGGGCACATAGACGATAATCTTGTCGATCGTGTCGACCGGTATGAAGCAACGCGACATGATAATCATGCGGTTGGTGCTCTTCATCAGCGATTCAATCAAACCGCCGAAGAAGGTGTCGACTATATTGGAGCGCCGGTGCAGACCGATCACCACCTCTGTGGCATGCCGCTCGCGGAGCACATTGGTGACTCCGGCCATGATATTGAGGTCGAAACGCTCTACATCGCGGCATTCCACCTCCATGGCCTCGGCTGCATTGCGGGCCACCGACAACGACTGCCGCCCCTCTCTGACGAGCACGGCATCATCATTATTTCTAACAAACAGAGCCGTCACCGGTTCAGTATTGCGCGGACTGCGCATGAAGAGAGCCATCCGCATAATCCCCTCTGCAGTGAGCGGATTGCTGACGGCCACTATCTGTCGGGCGAATCCGGCCTGCCGCGGTGCCTCGTTGTCGAGCTCGGCGGCTGAAAGGGTGATGCGGATTTGCTTGGCGGCACGTTCGGTGGCCAGAGAGGCCACGATGCAGCACACCAGTATCATCACCACCGCGCCATTCATCATATCTTCGGTGAGCAAGCCATACTGATAGCCTATCATGGTGGCGGCAATCGTGGCGGCGGCTTTGCCCGACGAGAGGCCGAAGAGCATCTTACCCTCCGAGGCGTCAAGATGACACATACGGCGCCCGGCCCATGCGGCAAGCCCCTTGGTGAAGAGGGCTGTGGCCGTCATCACGGCGGCCGCCCAGGCCACACCGAGCCCGCGGAAGATGACATGCACATTTATCAGCATCCCCACCCCAATCAGAAAGTAGGGTATGAATATGGCATTACCCACAAAGGAGATGCGCTGCATCAGGGCTGAGCGGGTGGGTATGAAGCGATTGAGTATCAGTCCGGCATAGAAGGCGCCGAGAATTGCCTCAAGCCCGATTAGCTTGGCGAGCGTGGAGGCCACAAGCACAAGGGTCAGGATGAAGATGAACTGCAGCACCGTGTCGCTGACCTTGCGGAAAAACCAGCGTGTGAGCCAGGGGAAACTCCACCCTATCGCCAGGGCATAGATAGCCATCAGCCCCAAGAGGATGAAGAGATTCCACACATCAAAATAACCCGAAACCCTGACGGCCACGACCTCGGCCAGTGCAAGCAGGGCAAGCAACACGGCCACTATCGTGCCGCAGACGGCTATGACCGCCCCGCGATTGTTGCTCAATCCGAAACGGCTCACCACCGGATATGATATCAGCGTGTGGGAGGCATACATCGAGGCTATCAGCACCGATGAGGTCCAGCCCGTGTGCAGGGCGTAATGGGTGAGTGGTATGCCGATTCCCATCGGCAGCAGGAAGGTGACCAATCCGAAGAGTATCCCCTTGCGGTAGTTGCGCCGCAGGTGGTACATGTCAATCTCTACGGCGGCCAGAAACATCAGGTAAAGTATGCCTACCTGCCCGAAAATCTCGAAACTCGCATCGCGGGCAAGAAGGTTGAATCCGTAGGGACCCACGGCCACACCGGCAAGTATGAGGCCTACAATATTGGGAATCTTCAGGCGACTGAACAATATCGGAGCACAGAGGATGATGACCAGCACCAATGTGATGATCACCACCGGCTGCGTGAACGGTAATGTCAGGAAGTCTGAGGGAATCTGCATTTTGTGAATAACCTTTTGGCGTTGGTGTCAGTGATGCGCTCAAGCTCTGCGGGTGGGAGGCCGCAGGTGGCGGCCACACAGTCGCGTATATGGCAGAGGAGTGAGCTTTCGTTGGTGCGTCCGCGCTTGGGCACAGGCGCCAGATAGGGGGAGTCGGTCTCGAGCAGTATCCGCGATGGCTCGCATCGGGCCACGGCCTCGCGCAAGTCAGGGGCATTCTTGAAGGTGACCACTCCGTTGATGCCGATAAAGGCCTCGGGGAAGGCGCTGGTGATGCGCTCAAGTTCGGCCGGGCCGGCAGTGAAACTGTGAAACACCATCCGGGGCACCCTCTCACCCATCAGCCCGAGAATGTGCAGGGTCTCGTCGAGCCCCTCGCGGCAGTGGATGATGACCGGCAGGTCGAGCCCGGCGGCGCGCTCAAGCTGCTCGCCGAAGGCATCCATCTGCTGGATGCGGAAGGTGGTGTCGTGGTAAAGGTCGATACCCACCTCCCCCACCGCCACCGGCGACTCATCGGCAAAGCGGGCAAACACATCCTCCACCTTCGGGCGCCAGTCGGCATCTATATCTTCGGGATGCAGCCCGACTGCCACACTTGTGGCCTCGGGGCGGGCATGATGCAAGGCGAGCAGAGGCTCCATCGAGTCGAGGCTCACATTGGGCAATATCATATGGCTCACCCCGGCGGCAAGCGCGCGGTCAACGGCCGCGGCGCCCCCGTCGGGGTATTCATCTGCGAAGTATAGATGGGTGTGGGTGTCTATCATTTCTTTCGCCCTGAGAGTCGGTCGAGTAGATATTTATACGATTCCAGACGGTCTTCAGGAAGACCTGTGGCCTTGACGGCCTTGAGTGCCTTGGCACTGTAGTGGGCTGCAGCCTTGCGGGCTGAAGCATCGAGCTGCATCTTCTCGTAGATGCGGCTCACTGTCTTCACCTTCATATCGCCTGCGGGGAGACTCATAGCCACTTTGAGGGCCTTCGATTCTTCTGAACCGGCAGCCATGCCACTGACGTAGAGGAAGGTCTTCTTGCCCTGGTTGATGTCGCCGCCAATCGGTTTACCGAAGGTGGCTGCATCGCCGAAGGTGTCGAGCCAGTCATCTTCAATCTGGAAGGCTATGCCGAGATTCTCACCATATTCGCGCAGCCGGGCGCATACCTTATCATCGCAGCCGCTGAGTATACCCCCGATCTCGGCGCAGGCACCGAGCAGGCAGCCTGTCTTGAGGCGGATCATCTCTACATATTCATCGACGCTGATATCATCGCGGGTCTCGAATTCCATATCGAGGGCCTGCCCTTCATAGACCTCGATGCTCATGCGGTTGAAGGCCTCTATCACGCGGCGAAGCGCGCCATCGGCCACCCGGGTCATCTGACGCTCGGCCAGACCGAGCATGGTGTCGCCACTGAGAATGGCAGCCGACGCACCATATTTCTTATACACACTCTCACGATTGCGGCGCATCGCCGAGTCATCCATCACATCATCATGCAGAAGCGTGAAGTTGTGGAAGAGCTCCATGCCCAGAGCCGGAGCCATCGCCGCAGCCTCATCGCCGCCGAATGCATCCACAGTCATGAGCAGAAGCACCGGACGGATACGTTTTCCCCCGGCCTCAAGTGCATATTCAATGGGTGCGTAAAGTGAGTTCGGTTTTCCGGCGCCAATGTTGAGCGCCTGCATCGCCGCCTCTACCTCGACGGCATATTCTGATATTCTTTTCATCTTAGTTAAGTAGGGTTCAGTTTTCTGACATCAAATCCTCATCGAAGCAATCTGCCGAGAAAGCCCGCATCCGGCTATCACCTGAGCCGAAGCCTCGTCCAGCTGCCATCTCTATAGGCAGCACAATCCTCAATCTTCGGTTTTCCGGCATCCCTTTCCGCTATCTTCAGATTGCCGGAATTGCTTCCCGCTCTCTCCAGATTGACTGAGTTGCTTTTCCACTCTCCTCAGATTTCCGGAGGCGCTTTCCGCTCTCTCCAGATTGCCGGAGTTGCTTCGCTCTCCTCCGAAATAGCGACAATGAAGATAAGATTATTTATACTTGTTATAGATTTCCATCGGCACTCCCTCCGAGCCATCCATATCAAGGGCTATCTTGAAGCCCTTCATGAAGCGCTTGAAAGTGAGGGAGTCTTCCGGACTTTTGGCGCAGAGATCCTGCAAAGCCTTGATTTCAGATTCTACCGCAGCCGCATTCTTATTGTCGATACGGATAGAATTCACATACTCCAGCCCGAGCTGATAGCCCAGGCCCATCGGGTCATCCTGCGCACCAAGTTTGCGAAGCTGCATCTTGTCGGGCAGCGGAAGGGCCTCGGCATATGAATCATAAGCTATGCTGAAAGTCTGCAGATCATCATCTTTATAATTCTCATAGGCATAAAGAGTGGCCATCGACAATGTATCGATTTTCACCCCCGGGGTGCGCCCGAGAGCCGCATCACAGAGGAAACGCGCCACCGAGTCGGGACTCACATGCTTCATCATATACTCCACCTTAGCCGCATCAGTCATCGAGGCGAACCCTTTGGGCAAATCACCCTCCGAGCCACCGCCACCACCGCATGATGCAATGCCGCATACGCAGAGCAACAGGGCCATACGCGAGCACCGGCTCAAAATCAAGCCGCAGACGCTTCTCCCCTTGAACTCTTTATTATCCATGATTAATACATTTTCTCAATTCCAGCCATCGATGGCAAGAATAATTACCCCTCATCCCACGCTAAGCAAGACAGGGGGAAATCCACCACAAAATTAGTAAAAAAACGATAAAAAACCACCCATTCCCCTTGATAATTCAACAAAAATCACTAACTTCGCATCCGAAACATACGCCAGCCATCAAGGAGTGGTGCTCGAGTGGCTGAAGAGGCACGCCTGGAAAGCGTGTATACCCCAAAAGGGTATCCCGAGTTCGAATCTCGGTCACTCCGCAAGAAGAGAGGACACAATCCTCTCTTTTTTAAACCATTATACGCTTTTGAAGTGTAACTTCAAATAATTTGAAGTTACACTAATAGATATCCACATTTCTCATAACAGTAAAACTATGAGTGAATATATTCCAAGATTATTATCCTCTAAAATAGAGGAAGCTGCTAAATATTATCCGGTTCTTGTGGTGACGGGGCCTCGTCAATCGGGGAAAACATGTCTGTGTAAACATCTTTATCCGGATGCCTCATACGTTAATCTTGAAAATATATCCACTCGCGCCAAAGCAGCTAATGATCTTAATCTCTTCTTAGACACATTAGGGGATACCGCAATAATTGATGAGGTGCAACATCTACCCGACTTATTGTCAATGATTCAGGTTAGAGTTGATGAAAATAAAAAGCTTCGCTATATCCTGACCGGAAGCAGTAATTTTTCTTTATTGCGCACAGTTACTCAATCATTGGCCGGTCGCTCTGCGCTGTTCACTCTTCTTCCTCTCTCGTTTATGGAACTTACTTCCCCTCAAAAAAAACTTTCCACTAACGAGTTAATGTGGCAAGGGCAGTATCCTGGGGTAATTGCTGAGGGAATCCCGGTACATAATTTCTTTAGCAATTATTATAACACATACGTTGAGCGTGATCTGAGGGATTTATTAAAACTACGCAATTTGTTGACTTTTGATAAATTCGTACGCATGCTGGCTATTAGAGTCGGATCGGAATTCAACGCATCCGCATTAGGTCGAGAAGTAGGGGTCTCTTCTCACACTGTAACAGAGTGGCTCTCCCTTCTTGCCACTTCCTATATTGCATATCCTTTGGCTCCCTATTTCTCCAATTTATCCAAGCGTCTGACGAAAATGCCAAAAGTGTATTTTTACGATACCGGCTTATTATGCTATCTGCTTGGAATAGAGACATACGAAATGTTAGAGAATCATCCGCTTCGGGGGGCGATCTTTGAAAATCTTGCAATGGGTGAACTTCTAAAGAGCCGGTTAAACAAAGCTCTTGACCCCAATCTTTATTTCTACAGAGAAAAATCAGGCTTAGAGATAGATGCGGTGCAATCTATAGCCGGTTCCCTTCATCTATTCGAAATAAAAGCAGGAACCTCCATGCGACCGGATTATTACGACAACATCAATGTGCTCAAGCGATGTCAAAATAACGTTTCTGCTTCCACCATAATCTACGATGGTGAAAGCCAGCCTCCCATTTGTCTAAATATCCGGGATATATGAAATTCTATTTTGAGTGTCGCTCCCAAAGAAATCAAATAAAAAGAGAGCGAATTTCTCACAAACTCACTCTCCTTGTTGTATATCAAATAGTTATGTAATTATTTAGAGTATTCTTCTCTGATGAATAGTGCCACGGGGTCCCAAAGTCTTATACAGCCGTTCTTCTCATCAAAAACCTTAGCATGGTTTCTGATGCCGAAATTCTTCATTTGGTTATAGTTGACTTCAAATCTTTCCACACGGTCCTCACTCAGAGATTTTAAATCCTCACGGAGCACAGCTTTTGAGTCATTGTCGCTCAAATGCATATAATCATTTAAGATTGTGCTACATATCTGATCCGGATTAGAGAGCCATTTAGGCACTTTTTTGTGTACTTTCCCTATCTCTATTTCTTCACGATTAGCGTTATAGGTTTCAAGCGCTAAGTCATCCGAATGATCCTCAAGGAGATAATCTTCCAAATCGATTATCTCGTCATCATATTCAAAGGGACGCCATTTTTCAGGATAGTAACTCGGCTTTTGCGGTTGATTTTCACCTGCAGGATAGAACCCATACAGTTCCCATGAACGGTATTTCAATACATCAATAACGCCTACAAAATGATCAGAGAGTCCGGCCAATGCACGCGGAATTAGAACGAGATTAGCGAGTTGTGTATGGTAACGCACGTCATAAGGTGTACCAGGCCATATATGGCAGGTTATATAGTTTTCAAATTCTATATTTTTAGATATGGCTCTCTTGATAGCATGGTTGGCATAAGTATTGTCATCAATGTAGATCCCTGCTATCTCAGTCTTTTTCTTTTCATCATGATAACCCCTTCTTACATTTGGGTATATTGGATATTGAGGCACTCTACTGGGATCTGCCCAGATAGCGCTCTCTGCGATCAAATCCATAAGTGTATTTTCCATTTTTTTAAATGACTCCAATTCCAGAAGATCATCTCCGTTCAGTCTTTTTTTAGTTTTTTTCTTGGCTTTCATAAGGGTGATTTTTGAAAGTAAAACTTCTTACGCAAAGATAGTTAATAGGAGCGATAAAAACAATAAACGGGAGTAGGTATTTCTTACCAAAGTCTATTACTCGGCTTGTGGAACATGGCGTACCCGCCTGTCAAGACCCAGATTCAATAAGAATATATTTTGCCACAATAGAAACTCTTATTACTTCTGCATTATTTATTACTTTTGCATTATAATGTGTATGCACATAGTTTGCATATCAAAATATAGAGCTATAACCAACTGGCAATCAAGACTCTATTTAGAAGAGGGTACGCCCGGGAAGCGTATATACCCCCAAAAGTATCCCGAGTTCGAATGTCGGTCACTCCGCAAATTCCGCCAAAATCCCCACCCCTTTCCCCCGCCGCCTCCTCCCTGCCCCCCTTCGCTCCCACGCCCTGCCTCGCTCAGCCGCCTTCTCTCTTCGCCCCTACGCTCCTCAGCCTCGCTCCCTAGAGCTTTCTTTTTTATGAGGCTGCTGCCCTTTTCGCGGCCTCATTCGGGCTCATATTAGGCTATATTTATGCTCATTTCAATCGCATCACAATAAAAAATGCAATAGCCTCGCCATAATATAGCCCTAAAATTTGCCAAATCTCTCATCATTAATTATTTTTGCAATTATAATCGCAGCAATAATCCGCCCAATTTCGGCGGCGCCCAAGCGAAGCGCAGCGGCGAAGCGCGGCCAAGCGAAGCGGCGCCCAAGCTCGGCAGCGAAGCGCAGCGGCCAAGCGCGGCCAAGCGAAGCGGCGCCCAAGCGGCGGCGAAGC
>OFFC01000092.1_pt1 | contig 79713 bp, 92 predicted proteins | sample 1521271 | NCBI WGS metagenome assembly OFFC01 (sample SAMEA3504123, study PRJEB24116) | mouse gut metagenome | biome: mouse gut; feature: mouse-associated habitat; material: faeces | place: Denmark | collected 2011 | reverse complement strand
TTATAACAAAAAGAATCCCGTAATTATGCGGGTTTTGGCGTTTCGCAAACGCCTAGCAGTATTTACAAAAAGAGAGGAGCCAAGTGTTAATTTGACGGGAGGAAGATTTGCTTGAAAATACCATCTGAAATGTTGCTGGAAGGCAGACGTTGTATTGATGAATTTAGTCAAGTGGAGCTAATAACGGATTTGGCATGGGATGTAGATGATTCAGTATGGTATTTCAGCATCAATGTACATCATAACTTTGCAGGAAGAAATATTCCGAAGGAGACTGTATGGTACATAACGGTTCAGGACATTTTCCCTTATGGGAAAGTGAAAATTTCTCCTTCCGTGATTGGAGGAATCTCAGATACATTTTATCACCAATCTAATAATGGACTGATTTCAGAAAATGGATTATGGAGAGAAGGTGATGTTTGCCTTAAAGATCCATTGGAATCTGTGGCTGATATAAATAGTGAACCTCTTGAGGCAACAGGGAGAATAAAGTGGAATATCATACGGCTTTTGGAATGGATAGACAAGGCAGAGAATGATAATTTAGTTTCTGAACAGGACAATTTTGAATTACCAGATGTAAATGAATTAAAGAAGACACAAATAATTTTCGATGAAGATTGCGTTTCTTTCATGCAATGGGAAGATGCAGGAGCCAAATCGGGAATATTTAAGATGTATTACCAAGGAAACAGTCAGTATTTTGTTGATTCATTTTGGGATGAAAAGGGAAATATGTGCGTTCAGAATGTTTGGGGCGGATATGTTGGCAAAAGTGACAAAAATTCTTGCAAAGGGATTTGGCTCATAATGGATCATGTGCCAGTAGTAAACAGATGGCAGGCACCAAATACGATTGGCGAATTAAAGGAAGCACTTGAGTTAAATAATCTATCGTGGGATACGGATGTTGTACGACTTCTGGATAAGATGAGGGATGGGAAGAGGCATTTGTTTTTAATTGGATTTCCCGTTCCGAGGCGGTTTGGAGGAGAGTATGAGAATTACCACTGGTGGGCCTGGATGCTTCCTGTCCTTTCACACCATAACAAAACTCAAAAAGGATTCCGGGCAAACAAGGCAGGCTGGCGTTATAGGGACTCATCAAATGTTCTTAAAAACAATCAACAAATAGAGTGGTGCTTTTCGGAGAACTGGAATCAGAAGCAAATTTTGAACAGAGGAATGTTTGACAGGAAAATAACCAGTAAGAAGTTTGCGATTATCGGGGTGGGTTCTATGGGCTCTATTATTGCAGAATTACTTGTGCGGTCAGGAGTATGGAAAATCCTGCTTATAGATGGGGACAGTCTGGCAGTAGGAAATCTTGCAAGACATACTTTATCAATTAAAAGCTTGCATCAGAATAAGGCTGCTGAACTACAGAAACGTTTGGAGGAAATCAACAGCCATGTACAGGCTGAAGCCTTAACGGAGTATTTATCAGCTGATAATCTGAGTTATTTGAATTCATATGATGTGCTCATTGATTGTACTGCAAAAGATGCCATTATAAATCTGCTATCACAAATTAGTGAAAGAAAAACTTTCGTTTCAGTATCTGTAGGTTATAAGGCAGAAAGGTTATATTTTATATACTACAAGGGAAAAGGCTTTAATAGTTCGACGTTTGATAGCCGCATGGAGAGAATAACACAACAGGATAAAGAACAAATGTTAGCAGATGGGTTGCCATGGGAGGGCATTGGATGTTGGCATCCTGTTTTCCCAGCACTTGGTTGTGATATGTATTTAGCAGCGACATCAGCAGTAGAGATGCTTATTCAGCTCATAGCCAGAGGAAAGGAAGGATCACATAATTATATCCTTCAAAAAAAATATGGAATGGATGGTTTATTCGCTGGTTATGAAAGAATATGAAAATATAGAACTTAAGTCAAAGATTTTTATAGAAGATGCGGCATACTCTAAATTGTTGTCAATTGTTGCAGATAATAAGAATAAATTGGAAACAGGTGGTATAATTATTGGTTATTACGACGAGATGTGTCAAAATGCCGTTATAACAGAATTCACAAAACCGCCTGAAGATTCTAAAGCGGCTAGGTTCAGGTTTTATAGAGGTATCAAAGGGCTAAAGAGCCTATTACAGCAATGTTGGAAAGAACAGAACGAATATTATTTAGGGGAGTGGCATTTACATCCGAAATCAAATCCAACTCCAAGTGCAACGGATATAGCTCAAATGAAAAAAATAGCTCAAGATAAAAACTTTAATTGCAAAGAGCCAATTCTTATGATTTTGGGTGAAGTTGCCAAAACTAAGGTTATTAGTCTGTCTATATGCAAAAATGACCAAATTCTTTATTATGATGAAAGAGCAGAAATATATGAAGACACTTAAGATATATTTGAAAGAAAGCGGTAATTTACATGAAATGGGAAAAACAGGTTTTGGATAATAGGCAAGATTTGGACAAGAATCAAATACGGCAGATGGTAATGGAAAGTTACCATGATATTGCAGCAGGAAAAGGTCATGACTATAGTGACTTTTTCAATGAATTGGAACGACTTGAGAGCGAAAATAATGGGAAACACTTGAAATGAGCATTTAAAGTATAAACGCATGGAAGGTATATAGTAGATGGAATTTGCAGAACAGATTATGGTAGATTTGATTAAGCAGGAATACAGTAGCGATGATTTGCGAGATCATTTTAAGGAAGAAGTAAGCCATGTACGTCTGGCGATGGAGGCAATGCTTGCAGAAGCTGTAAAGATTGCTTCTTCAGGATCTAAGTACGTTTTTTGCAGAGATGCTTTTTGATAGCGAGGAGGAATAATGACAGAAATAAGGAATAGCATTACAAGATCGGATAGAATATCCGCATCTGAAAGGCTCATCGAAGCATTGAAAGAAGGAGAGCAGTCTGTAAAAGAGAAAGGCTGGATAACGGCAGATGAAGTGGAGGCTGAATTGGAGCATGACTAAGAAACAGCATTATGTTCCTCAGTTTTATCTTAGAAACTTCACATCTGAAGATAATAAATTATGGGTTTTCGACAGGGTAAAAAAAGAGTATTACTGCAAAACTCCAAAAGAAGTCTGTTATGAGAAGTATTTATATGGGACGCCATGGAAAGATGAAAATCCTAAAATCTGTCACCGAAAATACATATAAAAATTTGAAGTAATAGAATGGGATAGCAGTTGAATGGAGAGCCTGCTATCCCATTGCAATTAAATATTCTGCTTAATAATCCGCGAGATCAATCCCACCGCTACATTCCGGTCCGAATCAATCCGCGTCACTACGAAGCTCACTTCATCCTTCTTTCCGGGAAGGCGGTTATCGTAGCAGCTATGGGTGACTGCGTTGACTCCGATATGGAGGCGGACGAAAACAGTGCCTTTGTGGATGTCCGTGACCGTACCGGCATATTTACCCTGAATCTTGCATTTGCTCAGATTTTCCTTGCTGGTGTTTCCGTTTACGCTCTTGACATCCGCCTTCACGGAGATGTCTTCGAGGGAGTGGAGCTTGACGCTTAGGATGCGGACAAGGATCTGTTCGCCCACATGGAAACGCTCTGTGGCATCCCCCATCCAGTCCCATGACAGGTCGCGGGCGAGGATGGAACATTCTGTACCGAAAATCTCCACGCGGACCACCTTTTCTGCGACGGCAATGACTCTCGCTTGCACGATACGGTCTTCGCATACGCGGGAGTTTCCATTGGCATCCGGGAGATAGAAAATCTGCCGTTTTTTATACATGGCATCCTTGCGGCTTGCCACTACGCTGCGGCTGGCATTGTCAAGTCCCTTGATGATGAAGTCAATCTCACATCCGAGTATGTTCCCCAGTATCTTGTTCTGGCGCTGCACCAGTTCCCCATAGTCATGCGCCGCATCTTCCGCAAGGTTAATCATCATCTCAGCCAGGGGGATCACAACGCGCATCTCCTTGTAATAGACAACGGCAATGGTGCCGCCGCCCTCCATTTTCTCGATGCCGCCTAAAGTCCCAGTCAGGATCTTCCGGGTGCGGTAAGCGTTCTGTAGCTCATGCTAGATGGTGTCCTCCCGACTTTCGGGAGTTTCCACTTCTGCATCGGCGCTCAGGGTAAGGATGGAAGACGGAGCGGTTTTCTTTACGGGCGCAGGTGCATCCGGTGTTTCCGCCTTTGCTGCCGAGGCTTTTGTCCTCTTTCTGGCAGGCTTGGATGCGGCTTTTCCAGATGGTGCTTCAGGCGGGCCTGCAGTTTCCGCCGCAGGATCTGTGTCCTCCCCATCGGGAATGGCATCTTTGCTGCCCTGCTCATCAGGAACGGCAGGTTCTTCCGGAAGGGTTTCCTCCATACAGGTGTCTTCCCCTGCGGATTCTTCATCCGCGGAAAGAGGCTCTGCAGGTGTGGCAGTTTCTGTGCTTTCTTCAGCAGTGGAAAAGTCCGCATCCACGCTCAGGGTATCGGGCTCCATTCCGGTTCCCTCCGTATCAGGTACATTTTCCATTTCCATGTCATCTTCATGGAGGGTGTTTTCTTCAGTTACGACAGTTTCTGTTTTCTGTCAGTTTCAGTGCAGGAACCTCCCTTCAAATTTTTCTAAGTCTATGGTGTCAATGGTTACCATAGACCGTTTGCAGGAAAAAGCGTCTGATTTGAGACGTTTGGAGCGTCATTTCGGCAGGGAACAGGTACAGTCGATAGTGGAACGGTCAAAGGCATTAGAGCAGGCAGAAAGGGTAACTAAACGCCCAAAACGTGCCTTTGAAATGAGCCGATAGGAAAGGGGATTGATAGGGTATGACGGATATGGAGAAGAAAGTTATGATATAGCTGTGTGCTAAAATCGTGGCAGAAACAGACCTTTATGAAACGGACAAGGAAGTACAAAATCTGATAGACTGGGTATGTTTGTCGGAACAGATAAAAGAAAACAATAATACAATCCGCAATCTGACCGGGGAATATAAGAAGATAGAGCCGGATTGCCGGGAGGGAGTGCGGGCGCAGTTGGAGCGTATGAAAGAACTCTGTAAAGAGCGCAATAATCTTTATGAGAAACAGAATGATTTGAAAAGGCAGAAAGAGAAAATTGTGAGGTCATTAAAACGATAAGAAATGTAGGGCATGGCGTTTGCTATGCCTTATATTTTATAGAGACAAATAGAATTCAAAAGTGTTATAATTAATCATATGTGGGAGGGTTATCCAAATGAGTTCTTTATTACAATCAACAAGAAACACGCGTGTACTACCGACAGGCACGATGAGATATATTAGAAGTGATGCTCCAGAGAATTTGACTGATAAGGAAGTTCAGTGGTTATTGGATAATAATATAATTACAATTGTAGATTTGAGATCAGATGAAGAGATTGTTAAAAAACCATGTTTTCTTAAGGAAAAAGCCGGATTTAGGTATTTTCATCTTCCAGTTACAGGTAGCGGTGATACTCCAAAGTCGCTTGAACATTTGCATATTGTTTATCAACAGATGGTAGATGAGAAGATGGAGAAGATTATTGATATAATCATGAATGCAGAATCCAATGTGATGTATTTTTGTACGGCGGGTAAAGACCGTACTGGTGTAGTATCGGCGATAATTTTAAAACGACTTGGATTTAGCGATGAAGTAATCATTGAAGATTATATGAAGTCCAAAGACAACTTAATGGATATGCTTACGGAATATGTGAGTGTTCATTCTGAAGTAGATATAGAAATTATTATTCCGCATAGGGAAAACATGGAACAGTTACTGAAGCAGATATAAATTGGATTTGGAGGAATGCGGTTATGTATATAAAAGCAGAAAAATTTATTATAATAGAATTAACAATGGATATGTGTAATGAATATTAGAAAAAACAGAGATAAATGCAATGCCAGTTCCTAGTTTGGAATGTATTCAGGAAATGGGAAAAAGACTAATGAAGAGCCGGGATTATTCAGAGAATAATTGTAATATGATTTTGGAGGGATACTGTGGGTAAAATACCTGCAACATTTTTTGCAGTGTCATGAGAGACTGGTAGATATTTATGCGTCTAAAAAGAAAATGACTATGATGCCGGAGCATATGATACATTTGAATGGGGATAAGTTTTTGGGACCGAGATAGAATGAAAAAGAAAATAAGCCGTAAAAAATGCTATATAGATTTTGGCAAAGTGGATTTGCAAAGCAAATACATACGGGCGTGTGCAAAGGAAATTGTAGAAAAGGAAATTATCTTTGTATAAGCAAAAAGGCGGCAGGGAGAAATCTCTGCCGTAAATTTTTTTGAAAAAGGTCTTGCTTGTGACGCAGCGTAATGATGCATAATACATTATAGGAGGCAGATAGTTATGGCAAAACACAGAGCAATACCGCTTGGGCTTATGACAGTTGGAGAAGTTGCAAAGAAAATGGGAGTTACTGTCCGTACATTGCAATACTATGACAAAGAAGGCTTGTTATCCCCTTCTGCAGAAAGTGAAGGAGGGCGCAGGCTTTATACAGATAAAGATTTAGTTATACTCCATCAAATTATATCTTTGAAATCATTGGGTTTTTCTTTGGATGATATAAAGCATCGCTTAATTTCTTTAGAAACACCGTCTGATGTGGCAGCCGCCCTTACCGAACAGGCAGATAGCATACGAGAAAAAATAGAACAGCTCACTGCTTCTTTGACAGCAATCGAACAGTTAAAGGAAGAAGTGTTACAAATGCAGACAGTCAATTTTAAGAAGTATGCAGATATTATTGTCAATCTGCAAATGAAAAACGACTTTTACTATCTCATTAAGCGGTTTGATGATGATACGCTTGACCATATCCGTAACCGGTTTGATAAGGAAAGCGGTTTGCATTTTATGGATAGATTTAATCGTTTGAGTGATGAAATGATAGAACTTCAAAAGGCAAGTGTGTCCCCTGAAAGCGAGAAATGCCAACGGATTGTCAAAGAGTATTGGGGATTGATTATGGAATTTACGAACGGTGATATGAGTATGCTTCCTAAATTGATGGAGATCGGCAATATTGATACCGCTACAAATGCTTGGGAAGAAAGACAAAAAATTGTAAACGACTATTTAGAGCCGGCTTTGCAAGTCTACTTTTCAAGGATTGGAGAAAATCCGTTTGAGGGGGTGGAAGATTGAAGATTAAAAATTTTCAATCCCAAGTTTGTGTCTGCGCGGCATCCACAAACTGGACATACGTAAAAAAAGCCGCGCAGAAATGGGGAGAATGATGAATCGTGCAATACAAGTTCGCGGATTAAAGAAAAACTATGGCAGCAATATTGTTCTCAATGGACTTGATTTTGAAATTGAAAAGGGAGAAACTTTCGCTCTGCTCGGTGTAAATGGTGCAGGAAAAACGACAGCCCTTGAATGTATTGAGGGTTTGAGAAAATATGATAGCGGTACAATTACAGTAAACGGGAAAATGGGTATTCAGTTGCAATCATCCTCCTTACCTGCCCATATCAAACCGATGGAGGCTGTAAGATTATTTTCAAAATGGAACAAGGCAAAGATTGATTTCACTATGCTTAACGCTCTTGGCATTCAAGAAACCACGAAGAAACAGTACATCCAACTGTCCACAGGACAAAAAAGGCGATTGCATCTTGCCCTTGCACTTATTGGTGATCCAGATATTATTTTTCTTGATGAGCCCACTGCTGGGCTTGATGTTGAGGGTAGGGTTTCACTTCACGGGCAAATTCGCAAACTCAAGTCACAAGGGAAAACGATTGTTTTGGCAAGCCACGATATGGCAGAAGTGGAAAACTTATGTGACCGCCTTGCAATTTTGAATAATGGGAATATTGCCTTTTGTGGCACAGCGACAGAACTGACAGATAAAATTGGGGAAAAGTATTTTATCCATATCAAAACGAGGCAGGGGGACAGCACTTTTGAAACAGATCATATTGAAGATACTTTGATTTCCTTGCTTAATGATTTGAAGCAAAAAGAAATTCATATATTGGATCTTAAAGTTGACCGTGGCACACTTGAACAACATTTTATCGAAATGGCAAGGAGGGAAACAGAATGAATGGTTTTTTATATGGCATAGCGTTACAGTGGAAATTGGATATACGAAGCAAATCCCTCTTAGTTACCTGCTATATCGTTCCGCTTATTTTCTTTCTTCTTATGGGCGGCATTTTTACTTCCGTTATGCCCGGAATGGGAAGCACACTAATACAATCTATGATTGTAATGAGTGTTTCAATGGGGGCATTTATCGGATTACCGCCGTCGTTGATCGAAACTTACGGAAGTGATATAAAAAAAGTCTATATAGCAAACGGAGTACCTGTCTGCTTAGGACTTGTTACAATGTTCCTTTCAGCATTTGTTCATTTGATGATTACCTGTGTTGTGATAGTGCTGCTTGCCCCTGTTCTATTTGAAGCGACTTTGCCGATACAGCTTCCGTTTTTCTTTCTTGCACTTGCTATATACATTATTGTATCGTTAAGCATTGGAAGCATTTTAGGATTGACGGTAAAAAATCAAGCGAAACTGACGATGATAGCACAATTAGTGTTTTTGCCCTCAATTATGCTTTCGGGAATTATGTTTCCCATTGAGTTTCTGCCCGATTTCTTGGAAACGATAGGACTAGTTTTCCCAGCTTCCTGGGGATACCGATTGATGCTGGATAATGGATTCTGCTTTGAAAATCTATGGTATCTAATCGCTATCCTTTTTGCAGCAGTAATTGTATGTGGAATAGTTTTGAAAAAACAAAAAGCAAATTAGTTTGGAGAGAAAAGTTTTGAGCAAAAAAATTTCCCCCTGTATTGTCTGAAATGTAAGCAGGAAGCAATCATCAATGTTCAGTATATGAAAATCACACTTGCGGGCAGTAAATGATTATGCAGCCGCCGCTATGGATAACACCATAACGGCGGTTTTGCGCTATAAGCGTGGGGGTTTCACAGCGTCTCATAAGCCGGGTAACAGCGAACTGTGAGACCCTATCCGAAAGCGGTAGAGAAGTAGCTGCATGAAAAATAAGCAGACGGTTGACTTCATCGAGTTTTGGTTATACGCTATATTTAGTAATATAAGATATATAGGGCAGATCGAGAATGGTAAAAAGGAAGGCGATAAGTAATGGGATTTTGGATTTTTTTGACAATATGTAATCTTATGATACCTATATTGATGATTGTGATGGGAAAGGTGTTTATGAAGAATCCGCCCCAAACAATCAACGGAATTTATGGATATAGGACTTCTCGTTCAATGAAAAATCAAGACACATGGATTTATGCCCATTTATATTGCGGAAAATTATGGTGGAAGACGGGATGGATTATGCTGCCATTGGCGGTAATCGGCATGTTTCCGGGAATCAAAGCAGCGGAGGATGTAGTGGGAATGCTGTGCGGGGTAATTGAAATAATAGAATGTATTGCATTGTTTATGACAATTTTTTTCGTAGAAAAGGCCTTGGCAAAGAAATTTGATAAAAATGGAAATGCGTTAGATGATATAAAGGCAGGCAGGAAAGGGGAATGAACCATGAAACGGGGACTGGAATCGTGATAGCAGTTTGGGTAAAAAAGGTAAAGGAGATACGGAAGAGGGGAAGCGATAAGATGAAAGATAATTTATTATGGAAAGAACTGATGGGCGGCGGCCGGAAGAATGATAACCCGGTGTTGGAAAGGCTTTATAAAGGGAATCGGTCCGCCTATGAATCGATCAGGGAACTTGTTCAGAAGAACCGTATTCTTCCATTTATAGGCGCTGGGTTTTCCGCAGAAGTTTATCCTTCATGGAGCCGGTTTTTGCTGGATATAGCTGTGGCTTACCCGGATTGTGAAAAAGCGGTCAGCGAGTGTATTGCCCAGGGGCAATATGAAGAAGCGGCTGAAATACTATGCGGAGAAATGACGGAATTTTATTTTAAAAAGGAAATCAGCCAGACTTTTGGGAAGAATACGCTTGCCGGAAAATGGGAAAATATATCATCGAGCCGTAAAAAGCTGGATGAGATCTTCCGATGCAGCATGATTACGACGAATTATGACAGGGTGCTGGAAACGATTTATCATCATGAGCTGGAGGTGGTATGTCCCCATACGGAATACCAGAGGCCGCTTTTGGATAACATACTGCATTCCAACCAGCCTTCCTTGATCAAGCTGCATGGGGATATCGAGGATATCAGCCATATAGTGATTACAAAGGACGATTATGAGAAGGTATATGGCAGCTCGGCGGTGCAGGAAGCGCAGGGCATACTGGTTCCGATGCTGAAGCGAATCCTTGAAAGCCGCATCGTATTATTTTTAGGATGTTCGTTATGTTCGGACAGGACCATGCAGGTTTTATTGGACAGCGCAGGAGAGACAAGGCAGTATTATGCTTTGGCAGAGCTGCCAAAGGAAACGGAAAACCCGGAGGATCCTTTTTGACCGCATCTGGTGGATGAAAACGGATCGGAGAATCCTGCTTACCGCAAAAGAAGGCAGTTTATGGGGGATCATCATATTAACTGTATATGGTATCCTTATGGCATGTATGGTGCGTTGGATGCGTTTCTCAGAGAACTGTATAAAGAGGTTTGTCCGGCTAAAATTCCGGCAGATCCGGCAAAAGGATCGTTAGCGGTGAAACGGAAAATCGTTGGGCGTGACAATGCCATAAGGGAATTGGACGAGATGTTTCGGACACAGGATAAAATCATATTTGTGACAGGAACGGGAGGGATTGGAAAAACGGAGCTGTGCAGCAGCGTGATCGATCGTCATCCTGATTTGCTGATACCTTATATTGAACTGTTTGGCGTGAACAGCCTGGAGGCATTTTGTGCAAAAGTTGCAACGGCGATTGGTTATGGGGATTTGCCGGAAACGAATGATATCAATGGAAATTGGAATCTGCTGGCGGACGCGATGCTGGATGGGGCAAAAAGGTGTTACGGCTTGTATTTGGATAATTGGGAGGATTTGTGGATCGGCCTGGAAGGAAATGAGGAGAAACGGCTTCGGCTGCTGGGATGGATGGAAGGCCTGGTTTCCTATGGGGTAAAAGTGATGGTATCAAGCCGGGTACAGCCCAGGGAATATGATTTTGCGATATATACTTATCCGCTTGAGCCGCTGGATGGCAACGAAGGATATGACAGTCAGCTCTTTTGCCGGGTGTACCGAGAAAAGGGTGGAAAACTGGAACCGGAGGGCAGGGAATATCATGATGTTTTGAAGAAACTGGGCGGGCATCCTTTGTCGATTGTTCTGGTCGCCACTTTCGCGGCGGCGAAGACAAGCTGGGAATCGGTGTTAAAAACATGGACGAAGGCAGAAAAGAAGGGAAAAAATGAGCGCCATAACAGTTTGCGCACGGCGCTTGGTATTTCCTGGGAGGCGCTTTCGGAAGAAACGGTTTGCAGGGAGATATGGGGGGTTTTGGCTTTATGTATCGATAATCCTCAAATGAAATTCCTTTCAGAGGTAGTGCAATGCGGTGAAGAGGAATGCGAGAAAGCGCTGGAGATATTGTATGACAGCAGCATGATTAGCTGGGGGGATCAGGGGGCGGTTGTGATGCTGCCGCCGGTGAAGGAAGTGTTTTTCCAGCTGGCATCGCAGGAAGAGATTGAATGGGCTTTGAAGAGGCATGGTGCGTTTATTGGAAGTTTGATAGAAAAAACATCGCTTGCATCAAAGGATCGTTATTTTTGGCATTCTCTGCTGATTGATATGCTGCCGCAGATATATTATGTGATGGTTAAAATGATGGAATTGGATTTGCTGGGTGAGACGATAGAGGGGCTGTGTTATGGTTTGGGGGACTATTATTTTTTTAATAAAATACAATCTCTGGATTTTCTGGAAAAGTGCCTTGTGTTTGTAAGAGGAAAAAAGCAGAATAGACTGGCTGCGTTTGTGTTGTCTCATTGCGGAGATTTGAAAAACTGTTTGGGAGAGCCGGATGGAGCGGAGAAGCTGTACGGAGAAGCGGAAGAACTGTACCGAGGCGAGGGAGATAACTTGGGGTTGGCGAATGTGCTTCGGAGCATGGGAGACTTGGAAAATCGTTTGGGAAATTTGGATGGAGCTGAAGAATTGTATGGAGAAGCAGAGGAATTGTATCGGTGCGAACGGTCTAATCTTGGGTTGGCAAATGTACTTCAGGGCAAGGGAGATTTGAAATACCGTCTTGGAGAACGGAAGGAAGCTATGAAATTATATGAAGAAGCGGAAAAATTGTATCGGTGCGAGCAGGCTAATCTAGGCTTGGCGAATGTGCTTCAAAGCAAAGGAGAGTTGAAAAGATGTCTGGGAGATTTGGATGAAGCGGAGAGGCTGTACGAAGAAGCAGAGAAATTGCATCGGGGGGAGCGAGATAACCTGGGCTTAGCGAATGTGCTTCGAAGCAAGGGAGACTTGAAAAGCCAGTTGGGAGACTGGGATGGAGCTATGAAGCTGTATGAGGAAGCAGAAGAACTGTACCGAGACGAGCAGGATAACTTAGGCTTGGCGAATGTACTTCGAAGCAGGGGAAATTTGAAAAACCGTTTGGGAGATTTGGATGGAGCTATGAAGCTGCATGAGGAAGCAGAGGAACTATACCGAGGTGAGCGGCTTAACCTTGGGTTGGCATATGTCTTTCAAAACAAGGGCGATATTTTCATAGAACAAGGCAAGCTGCATGAGGCTGTTGAAATTTATGAGCGTGCATTGCTTTTATACCAAGATGAAAAAGATATAATGGGTTATGCTTATACAATGTCAGAACTTTGCTGTGCATACAGCCTATGCGCTGACAGTGAAAAAGCATCAAAAATAATTACAGAACTAAATCAAATATCTGATCAGATTCCTTATAAGGATGTAAAGGGTTATATAAGAAACAGAATCCAGGAAGCTAACAAAATTTTAAAGAATCTCCCATAAAGTCCCAATACCCCGTCTAAACAAAAAATAGGAGTGATTCAAATGGAAATCAGATACTTATCACTAGAGGACGATTTCAAGGAAATCGGCAGGATATATGAACAAAGCTGGAAGTATGCCTATAAGAATATAATACCGCAAAGCTATCTGGATTCCATTTCCGGCGATGGATGGGCGGGCAGCATAGACCGGGATAACAGGACAAACCTTGTGATGCTGGAGAACGGAATTATGATCGGCACTTCCTGCATTTGCCGGTCAAGATGGGAAAGCCATGCCGATTATGGGGAAATCGTATCCCTCTATTTTCTGCCGGAATATATGGGAAAAGGGTACGGCGGGAAATTGCTGGATCGGGCGGTGGAGGAATTGGAACGGCGAGGATTCCCAAAAATTCTTTTGTGGGTTCTGGAGGACAATGGGCGGGCGAGAAGGTTCTATGAGAAGCATGGGTTTGTTTGTTCCGAAGAGTGCAAGGATGAAAAGATTGGCGGGAAAAAGCTAAGGGAAGTCATGTATGAATATCGGGACAAGGATACGACAAATGAAAAAATGCGATAACAGGAGGCACATTTAATGAACTTACAACATTTCTGGAAAGCGGTGCTGGATCAGGATGAGGAAAAAATAAGAACATATTTTCAAGCGGATGCTTATGTGAACTGGCACTGCACCAACGAACATTTTACGGTGGAAGAATATATCAGGGCGAATTGTGAATACCCTGGGGAATGGGAAGGAACGGTGGAACGGGTGGAGCAGGCCGGTGATCTGCTGATTGCAGCCGTGCATGTATATGCGCGTGATAGAAGCCTTTCCTTCCATGTCGTATCTTTTATAAAAATCAGGGACGGATTGATCAGCGCTATAGATGAATATTGGGGCGACGACGGTGATGCGCCGCAGTGGCGGCAGGAGAAAAAACTGGGTACGAAAATTAACTGACGGTTGTAAAAAAAGAAGGGTAGTGGACAAAACGTCCATTGTGCGGATAGGGAAACCCATATTATACTGTTATTAACAGGTGGAAGCATAGCGATGGGGTGATGGGATGATGGAATTGAATATTGGCAATAGGATTGCGGAATTACGGAAGGCGAAAGGAATGACGCAGGAACAGCTGGGTTTTCAGCTGGGGGTGTCGGCGGCGGCGGTTAGCAAGTGGGAAACGGCCGTTTCCTATCCTGATATTACGCTGCTGTGTCCGCTGGCAAGGGCGCTTGGAACAAATACGGACACTTTGCTGGAATATGAGGAGGAGCTGCCCAGGGAAAAGGCGGTCGAATATACGGTGCGTATTGTAAAAATGAAACAGGAGCTGGGAGCGAAGGTGGCAGAGGAAGAGCTGGAGCGGATTTTATGCCGTTATCCGAACAGCATGGAGTTTAAATTCCAGGCAGCCGCCCTGTTTACGACTTTTGGGCTGCAGGAGGACCAAGGGACGGAGGAAGACAGGCATAGATGGGAGGAGAGGAAGAAAGAATTATTGCATGAGGTCTATGAAAGTAAAGATGCGAATTATCTGCGGCCAGTGACAGCGGCGATGGCGGCGGCGGAGCTGCAGGACGGCCGTTTGGACGAGGCGGAACAGCTGCTGCGGGAGCTGCCGGATGTCCCGGAGGATGCGACGGCGCTGTGGGTGCAGTTATATTTGAAAAGAGAAGAAACAGAAAAAGCGCTGGAATTATTGCAGAAGAGGGTCTGGGTGCTGCTGTGCCAGGCAGGTGCTTGTTTGACGATAATGATCGAAAAGATGCCGTTTGAATGGAATGAGATTTTAGAAATATGCAGTTATTATGAAAAATTAGAAGAGATCTTGTATGACGGCGCGGGAAACAGCAGCCTTGTTTTGGCAGCGGTATATGGGAGGGCCGGCAAGGAGCAGGAAGCGGAAGAGTATCTGAAAGCATATTTGGAAAGCCAGGCCGGATGGCGGCTGGATCCGAATCCCCTGTTGTTTTCCTGCATGCTGGAAAAGATTAACCGAGATCCGATATCGGAAAAAGAGAGAAAGGAAATGATGCTCCGGGGAATTGCGGCGGATGAGAACTTATCGAAGCTGTGTGAGAAGGAAGAAATAAAGGAAATACTTCAGCGGTGGATGAAAAAATAGATGATTTCTTAAGAATCTGAAAAAAATGAGACAGAAAATCCGTTAAAGAGTAAAATAGCATAGAGAGGATGGAGGCAAATGTTGAGCAGGCACGGCACTTGGCGCATTGCTTGCCGGAATAAAAAAGTTTCTATGCGGAAAGGTACGGGATAACGGATGGAGCATATAAAGGGAATCAAAGGGATATGGGAAAAGCAGCCGGAAACTTTTCCGGTTTTTCTGGAAGAAAATCCGGGATTTTTTCCGAAAATAGATGCGGCGCAGAAGAAAGAAAATGAGGAGCTGATCGAGGACGTATCCCGGAAAATGAAGAAAAGGGCGAAGCAGAGGCCGGAGGATGAGAAAGAGCGGGAACAGTGGGAGCGCGAACTGGAACAGGAGCTGAAAGAGGTTCTGGGAAGGGAAAAGATATTGTGCCTTTCCGAATGGATGGACGAAGGTCTGTTGGCTGCTTTTGAAAGAGAGACAAAAAAGTTTATCAGCAGGATCAGGGAGTTTGATGAAACGTTGGAGCCGGAACAGATCTGGCAGGCCATGCGGAACTATTTTATTTATGCAATGATCGTGGAGATGCAGGGAGAAGAGCAGAATGCGGATGATCCCATTTTAGCGTACAGTCTGCTTTATCCATATACCGATAACTATATTGATGACGCGGGCATTTCAGGGGATGAAAAAGCCCGGTATAACCGAATGATCGGCCAGAAGCTGAAAGGGGAGAAGGCAGAGCCGAACAATCCGCTGGAAGAAAAAACGTGCCAACTGCTGGATATGATTCTAGGTTTCTATGAGGGTGAGGCAAAAAAGAAAGTAGCCTATACTTTGCTCCAGCTTTTGGAGGCTCAGAGCTGCAGCATCGGGCAGATGAAGCAGGAGGTGGAGGAAGAACGTGTTCTGGAAATTTCGATCTGGAAAGGCGGAACTTCCGTGCTGGCGGATTATTTGTTTGCTACAGAAGACTGGAAGAAAGAGGAAGAAGAGTTTTATTGTAAATTCGGTTTCATGCTGCAGCTGGTGGATGATTTGCAGGATATGGAAGAAGACGGGAAATCAGGAAGCCATACGTTGATGACAAATGGGGCGGAAAAGAACCAGCTGGAGGAGCAGGTCAACCGCCTGCTTTGGTTTATCTGGCATGAAATCGGGGCATTTGTTCCGAGAAATCCGGGTTTAAAAGGATTTGTATTAAAAAATTGCATAGGAATATCGATGCTTTCTGCGGCAATAAGCGGGAGTTCTGGCGGCGGATCCCTGCCAAGGAAATATTTAAGGGCTTTGGAGCCATATCTGCCAGTTTCCCTTGAGTTTATAAAAGGGATGAAGATACAGAAGAAAAGAGAACGATATGCCGAATTTCAGGTTAAAAGGGGGCAGATTTGCAAAGAAGGGGAATAATCGTATGATTATGCCATTTAATCACATAAAATCCACAAATTTGAGCGGAGCAGATATTGAATTTCCAAGTTGGTGTATGATAGAATAGGAAAGAATAACTATAACGCAATAATACATAGGAGTGAATCATTGTGGAAATAAGCGATTATGAATTGCTGTTAGACTCTTTGCAGATGGCAGGGGTTTATGTGATAAGAAAAGATAATCATCAGATATTATATTTCAATAAGTGGATGAAAAAAGCGGTTCCCGATATCAGGCTGGGAGCAGTCTGCCATGAACTGTGGGTAGATCCGATTCCGGGCAGGGAGGATGAAAGCGGCAGAGAAAATATTTATGGCAATCATCTGTTAAAAGGAACAGCCAGGATAGAAGCGACAGAGGTTTTGTGGGAGAAGAAGCTTCCAGCATCTGTTGTTACGGTGACTCCTGACCAGGAAGAAGAAAAGGGGCAGAGCGAGAAGGAATCGATTGGCAAGAGGTTGGGGAACCTGTTTTTTGCTATTTATGATATTGATCTGGAAGAGGATATCCTCCATATGGTGAGCCAGCGGGAGGATGTAAAAAATGTTCTTCAGGCGGAAATGAGCTTTACAGAGGCGATAGCTGTTTACTCCAGGCATTTTGTGCATTCTGATTTCCGGGAAGAATATGTGAGGAGAATGGAGCGGCAGAACTTGCTGGAGAAGCTGACAGAGAACTGTCCTTTCGTAGCAATAGAATATCACAGGATCAAAAAAGATTCCGGGGAGATACCGGCAGGGGACGGCTGGGTGCGTGCGACAGTGATCGCGACCGAATTCCGGGATGGAAAACCGGTGAAAGCGCTTTATGTGGCTCAGGATATATCAGAGGTCAAGAAAAAGGAAGAAATGGAGCATCAGATGCTGAAAGAAGCCTGTGAGGCGGCTAACCGTGCCAATGCATCCAAGAGCGAATTCCTTTCGAGGATGAGCCACGACATCCGTACGCCGATGAATGCCATTATCGGTATGACGACAATCGCGGAAGGGCATTTGGACGATGAGGAGCGGGTGGAAGACTGCCTGAACAAGATTACCGTTTCCAGTAAGCATTTGCTCTCATTGATTAACGAAGTGCTGGATATGAGCAAGATAGAATCCGGGAAGATTGATCTGGCGGAAGAGGAATTTAATATTTCGGATCTGATACAGAACCTGTTGACGATGATACGGCCGAATACAGAGGCGAAGAATCATAAGCTGGAGTTGAATATCGCGAAGGTAGAGCATGAGGATGTGATTGGGGATGTGATGAGGCTCCAGCAGGTATTTATGAATATTTTGGGCAATGCAGTAAAATATACGCCGCAGGGAGGCACGCTGGAACTGGAGATCAAGGAAAAAGAGTCGGAAAGAAGCGGTTATGGATGTTATGAATTCGTGTTCCGCGATAACGGCATTGGTATGTCGGAAGAGTTCGTGAAAAAGATTTTTGAACCCTTCAGCCGGGCAGAGGATTCCCGTATCAATAAGATTGAAGGAACGGGGCTGGGGATGGCGATTGCATTGAATATTATCCGTATGATGAACGGAGATATCCAGGTAGAAAGCGAGGTCAATAAAGGCTCCCAATTTACGGTTACAGTATACTTGAAACAGCAGAATACGGAAATGCCGGATATGGAACAGATTGCCGGGCTGCCCGTATTGGTTGTGGATGACGACGGGATGGCTTGTGAGGCAGCCTGCGAGATTCTGAACAGCATCGGAATGAAAGGTGAGTGGGTGACATCGGGCAAAGAAGCGGCAGACCGGATTGCGGAGGCGCGCCGGACAGGAAAGGAATTTTTCGCTATTCTGCTGGATTGGCAGATGCCTGGCATGGATGGGCTTGCGACGGCGAAAGAGATTCGCCGGGAAGCAGGCGAGGGCGTGCCGATTGCCATTTTGACTGCTTACGATTGGAGCCATGTGGAGGTGGAAGCTAAGGAAATCGGGATAGCCGGATTTATTTCCAAGCCGTTATTTAAGTCAAGACTCGTATATTTGCTGAAAAAAATTGCAGGAGGGGATGGCAAAAGAGAAGTCGAATCCGAAGCGGAATCCATTTGCCAGGACTTTAACGGAAAGAGAATATTGCTGGCAGAAGATAATGAGCTGAACCGGGAGATTGCGGAGGAAATTATCGGAAGCACCGGGGTGACGATAGAATGTGTGGAGAACGGCCTGCAGGCTGTGGAACGATTTAAGGAAAAGGGTTCCTGGTATTATGACCTGATTTTTATGGATGTGCAGATGCCGGTGATGAACGGATATGAGGCAACGAAGGCGATCCGGGAAATAGAAAGAGAAGATGCCGCGCAGATACCGATTATTGCTATGACGGCTAATGCCTTTACGGAAGACATGGTCGCGAGCAAGAAAGCGGGAATGAACGAGCATATCGCAAAGCCGCTGAATATGGATCAGCTCATGAAATGTATGGGTTATTGGTTCGGCAGGGCAGATAAGAAGGAAAAACAGCCGTCCCTCACATAAGAGGGGCGACTGCTTTCATCAAATAGCCGATTAATTTCACATGCCATTTTTCTTTTTTCACTGTTTCCATAGAAACCTGCCTGCATTTTGCGAGGGTATTCTGAAAGTCGGCTTCAATGTCCGCGATGCAGTCGGTGCCATACAAATAAGTGGCGCATTCGAAATGATGGTAGAGACTGCGGTAGTCCAGGTTAATTGTTCCCACGACGGCTTCCCTGGAATCGCTGACAAATACTTTGGCATGGACGAAGCCGGGCGTGTATTCAAAAATCTTTACCCCGGATTCCAACAGCGATGCATAATGGGTTTTTGCCAGCGCATAAGGAACGGATTTATCAGGAATGCCCGGCAGGATCAATACCACTTCCACACCGCGTTCTGCGGCAAATTTCAAGGCAGTTTCCGTTTCCCCGTCCAGAATCAAATAAGGACTCATAATATGCACATATTCCAGGGAGCGGTTCAAAATATCCATATAGACTCTTTCGCCCACCTTGTCGTTGTCCAGCGGACAGTCTCCATAAGGAATGACATACCCCTTGGCATGATCGGCAGGAAATGTAGGATAAGAAAGAAAATGCACAGTTTCATCTTTCCTTTCATCGATCCCCCACATTTGCAGGAACATCAAAGTAAAGCTTTTTACTGCATCGCCTTTTAACATAACGGCGGTATCTTTCCAATGTCCGAATTTCACTTTTTGATTAATATATTCATCTGCCAGGTTGACTCCCCCGTTAAACGCCGTGTGTCCGTCAATCACGAGGATTTTCCGGTGATCCCGGTAATTATAATGGGTGGAGACGAAGGGGGAAACAGGGGCAAACATTTTACATTGGATTCCCAGAGCTTTCAGCCGCTTTGGGTAATCATGGGGAAGCAAGGCGAATTCACAGGCCCCGTCGTACATGACGCGGACATCCACGCCTGCGGCTGCCTTTTTAGCCAGTATCTCCAATATCCTTCCCCACATCATCCCCTCATCCACGATAAAATATTCCATGAAAATAAAATGCTCTGCCCTTTCCAGCTGCTTTAACATTTCTTCGAACTTATTTTCTCCAAGCGGAAAGTAAGTAACAGCCGTATGGCCGAAGATCGGGTAACATCCGCTCCTCGCGATATAACGGGCCAGTGCGGCCGCCCCCGGGTTTTCATCGGAAAACCTTTCCATAGCCTCTGCCGATTGAGGAATCCGCTCTTTGGTTGCGTGGATAATCTCAAGGCTCCGTTTCTTTAATGCCCTGTGTCCGATATCGCTTTGCGTGTATAAAAGCAGAAGCACGCCGAACACAGGAAGGAGCATGATGACGATCAGCCAGGTGATTTTTGCGGTAGGATTAATATTGCTGTTCAACAGATAAATGACCATGATTAAACTGAATAACGCCGTTCCGCCCAAGACATGGGGCAGAAATTCCTCAAACCACTGAAAAATCCCGAACAGCATAAACACCTGTATCACCAGCAAAAGCAGAATCAGCCCGAAACGGCTGAATAAAGCATGCACAATCCCCTTTTGTCCTTTTTTCAGCAGAATAAGACCTTTATTTTTATAATCTGTCGGCATAACTCTTTCTCCTTTGTTTATAAACATAGAAATAAATATAGCGGTATCACAAAATATTTGAGGAACCAACTGAATTACATTATATACCGTCCAGTAACAGTGCAGTCAAGCTGTTTTATGGAGAAAGCATGGAAATCAATTTTGCGGCCGGCATAGCGCACCCGAGGGAATACATGCCGCAGTAGCCAGGAAGGATGCCGGACTTGGGCTGGGATTTTTTGCTGGAGCTTCCAATCAGATTTCGCTAATGAAATGGATATAGGTTATGAAACCGATCGGGTCGGAAAAAAAGGACCTCCATGTCCTTTTTTCCTGAAATTGCCATCCATGGAAATTTCCCCCTGGAATTTCGGCCATTTCATAAGCGAAATAGCTGATTGTACGCAGCAGCAAAAAATCCCAGCCCAAGTCCGGCATCCTTCCTGGCTGCTGCGGTAGGTATTCCCTCGGGTGCGCTATGCCGGCCGCGAAAATTGATTTCCGTGTAGAGAAAGCGCAAAGAATCCCACACTTGGAATTGACACCCCAAACCATGCGATGTTAAAATCATATCTGGAACAAATTCACACATAACGCAGGAGGATTCTTTATGCCAAAGAGGACAGACATTCATAAAGTGCTAATCATCGGTTCAGGCCCTATTATCATTGGACAGGCCTGCGAATTTGATTATTCAGGAACACAGGCGTGCAAGGCGCTTCGCAGGCTGGGCTATGAGATCGTGCTGGTCAATTCCAATCCGGCAACGATCATGACCGATCCGGAAACGGCTGACGTAACATATATTGAACCGCTGAATGTGGAGCGGCTGACACAGATTATTGAAAAAGAACGCCCAGACGCCCTGCTTCCCAATCTGGGAGGACAGTCCGGGCTTAATTTGTGCGCGGAATTAAACAAGGCCGGTGTTTTGGACAAGTATCATGTAAAAATTATCGGCGTACAGGCAGATGCCATCGAACGCGGGGAAGACCGTATTGAATTTAAAAAGACGATGAACAGCCTCGGAATAGAAATGGCCCGCAGCGAAGTGGCATATTCCGTGGAGGAGGCTCTTTCCATCGCTGAGAAGCTCAGTTATCCGGTTGTTCTGCGCCCGGCCTATACGATGGGCGGAGCCGGAGGCGGCCTCGTATATAATAAGGAAGAATTGAAGACGGTCTGCGCCCGGGGATTGCAGGCGAGCCTGGTGGGACAGGTTCTGGTAGAAGAATCCATTCTCGGCTGGGAGGAACTGGAGCTGGAAGTGGTCCGTGACGCGGATAATAATATTATTACTGTGTGCTTCATTGAAAACATCGACCCTTTGGGCGTGCATACCGGAGATTCCTTCTGTGCTGCCCCTATGCTGACCATTTCCGAAGAATGCCAGAAAAGGCTTCAGGAACAGGCATATAAAATCGTAGAATCTGTCCAGGTGATTGGCGGAACCAATGTCCAATTCGCCCATGACCCCATTTCTGACCGCATTATCGTGATCGAAATCAATCCCCGTACTTCCCGTTCTTCCGCATTGGCTTCCAAGGCTACCGGTTTTCCGATCGCCCTTGTTTCCGCTATGCTGGCGGCCGGGCTGACTTTGAAAGATATTCCTTGCGGAAAATATGGAACTTTGGACCGCTATGTGCCGGACGGCGATTATGTTGTCCTGAAATTTGCCCGCTGGGCTTTTGAAAAGTTCAAAGGAGTGGAGGATAAGCTGGGAACCCAGATGCGCGCGGTCGGCGAAGTCATGAGCATCGGCAGGAATTATAAAGAAGCATTCCAGAAAGCGATCCGTTCCTTGGAAACCGGGCGTTATGGGCTGGGGCATGCAAAGGATTTTGACTCCCTGACAAAAGAAGAACTGCTGCGCCGATTGATTACCCCGTCCAGCGAACGGCATTTCCTCATGTATGAGGCGCTCCGCAAAGGCGCGTCGGTAGAAGAGATTTATGAGATCACGAAAGTAAAGACTTATTTTATCGAACAGATGAAAGAACTGGTGGAGGAAGAGGAAACGCTTTTAAAATATAAGGGTCAACTGCCGGAAGACGAAGCTTTGGCTTTGGCAAAAAGAGACGGTTTTTCCGATAAATATCTGAGCCGTATCCTGGAAATCCCGGAAGAGGATATCCGCTGCCGCCGTACGGAACTCGGCGTGGTGGAAACATGGGAAGGGGTTCATGTCAGCGGGACGGAAAACAGCGCCTACTATTATTCCACTTATAACGGAAAAGAAAAAAATCAGGTTTGCTCCGGCCAGGACGAAGGGCAGAACAAGAAGATCATGATCCTGGGAGGCGGGCCGAACCGTATCGGCCAGGGGATTGAATTCGACTATTGCTGCGTACATGCGGCAATGGCATTGAAGAAACTGGGCTTCGAGACGATTATTGTCAACTGTAACCCGGAGACGGTTTCCACCGACTATGATACTTCCGATAAATTGTATTTTGAACCTTTGACGCTGGAAGATGTTTTGAGCATTTACCAGAAAGAAAAACCTTTGGGCGTAATCGCCCAGTTCGGCGGACAGACGCCTCTGAATCTGGCGGCGGAGCTGGAAAAGAACGGCGTGAAAATATTAGGGACTTCCCCTTCCGTGATCGATCTGGCGGAAGACCGTGACCAGTTCCGGGAAATCATGGAAAAACTGGAGATTCCTATGCCGGAGTCCGGAATGGCGGCTACGGTGGAAGAGGCAGTTTCCATTGCCGGAAAGATCGGTTATCCGGTTATGGTTCGCCCTTCTTATGTGCTGGGAGGCCGGGGCATGGAAGTGGTGTATGACGATGACAGCATGATGGAGTATATGAATGCAGCTGTGGGAGTAACGCCGGACCGTCCGATCCTGATCGACCGTTTCCTCAACCATGCGCTGGAATGCGAGGCAGACGCGATCAGCGACGGCGTTCACGCTTTTGTGCCGGCAGTCATGGAACATATCGAGCTGGCGGGCATTCATTCCGGCGATTCCGCATGTATCATACCTTCGGTTCATATTTCAGAAGAGAACGTAGAAACCATTAAGGAATATACGAGGAAGATTGCGGAGCAGATGCATGTAAAAGGGCTGATGAACATGCAGTATGCGATTGAAAACGGAAAAGTTTTTGTGCTGGAAGCCAATCCAAGGGCTTCCCGTACGGTGCCGCTTGTATCGAAAGTATGCAATATTCGCATGGTGCCGCTGGCGACGGATATTATTACCTCGGAAATTACCGGGCGGCCTTCTCCGATTCCGGAACTGAAGGAACAGGTGATCCCCAATTACGGGGTAAAAGAAGCGGTCTTTCCTTTTAATATGTTCCAGGAAGTCGATCCGGTGCTCGGGCCGGAGATGCGCTCTACCGGGGAGGTGCTCGGCCTGTCGGTTTCATACGGGGAAGCCTTTTTCAAGGCGCAGGAAGCTGCCCAGTCCAAGCTTCCGTTGGAAGGGACGGTGCTGATTTCCGTCAATGACAAGGACAAGGATGAAGTGGTGGAAGCGGCAAGAAGCTTTGCGGAGGACGGTTTCCGCATCGTAGCTACCGGTGGAACTTATGACCTGATTGCGGCAGCGGGTATTCCGGCAACGAAAGTAAAGAAACTTTACGAGGGCAGACCGAATATCGGCGATATGATTACCAACGGGGATATCCAGCTGGTATTGAATTCCCCGATCGGCAAGGACGGCGCTCACGACGACAGCTATTTGCGAAAAGCGGCGATCAAGGCAAAGGTTCCTTATTTTACTACCGTAGCGGCGGCAAGGGTGACGGCGGAAGGAATCCATTATGTAAAAACGCATAAAGGAAGCGAACTGAAATCCTTGCAGGAGCTGCATGGGGAGATTCATGATAAAGAATGAGAAAAAAGAGGAAATGTTTTTAATCATTGAAAGCAGGAAGAGATAGAAAGCGAGGCAGGGAATGAAAATATTGTCATTGGAAGAGGAATTGAAAACGAATGCTTATCCGGGAAGGGGAATCGTGATCGGTAGGTCGGAAGACGGAAAGAAAGCAATTGCGGCATATTTTATTATGGGCAGGAGTTCGAACAGCCGGAACCGGATATTTGTGGAAGAGGGAGAAGGCATTCGTACGGAGGCGTTCGACCCGTCGAAGCTGGAAGACCCGAGCCTGATTATTTATGCGCCGGTCAGAGTGTTGGACGGAAAGACGATTGTGACAAACGGCGACCAGACGGACACGGTATATGACGGGCTGCAAAAAGGGCAGACCTTTGAGCAGTCGTTGAGAAGCCGGGAATTCGAGCCGGACGCGCCCAATTATACGCCCAGGATATCCGGGATCATGCAGGTAATGGACGGTACATATTGTTACGCCATGTCTATTTTAAAAAGCGTAAAAAGTGATAACGGAAGGCCGGATTCCTGCAGCCGGTATACATTTTCTTATGAAAACCCGGTGGCGGGGGAAGGATGCTTTATCCATACCTATATGCACGATGGCGATCCGCTTCCCAGCTTTGAGGGCGAGCCGAAAAGGGTCGGCATCAGCGGGGGGATCGATGAATTTACCGGGCGGGTGTGGGAAAGCCTGAACGGGGAAAACAAAGTTTCCTTGTTCGTAAGATATATCGATATTGCGACCGGGGAATATGAAACCAGAATAGTCAATAAAAATCAGAAATGATGTGATAGGGAAAAGGAGAGAACATGAATGAAATTCAATTAAAATATGGATGCAACCCGAACCAGAAGCCGTCGAGGATCTACATGGAGGACGGAAGCGCGCTGCCGGTGGATGTTTTAAACGGAAAGCCGGGGTACATTAATTTCCTGGATGCTTTTAACGGCTGGCAGCTTGTGAAAGAGTTAAAGGAAGCCACGGGGCTTCCGGCGGCAGCTTCCTTCAAGCACGTATCTCCGGCAGGAGCGGCGGTAGGGCTTCCGCTGGACGAGACGCTGGCGAAAATATACTGGGTGGATGACTTGGGAGAACTCTCTCCCCTTGCCTGTGCTTACGCGAGGGCCAGAGGAGCGGACAGGATGTCATCCTTCGGAGATTTTATCGCCTTATCGGATGAATGCGATGCGGATACGGCAAGGCTGATTAAAAGGGAAGTGTCCGATGGCGTAATTGCGCCGGGTTATACGGAGGAAGCGCTGGAACTTCTTAAGGCAAAGAAAAAGGGAAATTATAATGTGATTCAAATCGATCCTGCCTATGTTCCTGCGGAAATAGAACGGAAACAGGTATACGGCATTACTTTCGAACAGGGAAGAAACGAGCTGGATATCGACGGCGGGCTGCTGTCGAATGTGGTGACGAAGAATAAGGAAATACCGGAAGCGGCGATGATGGATCTGAAAATCGCTCTGATCACCTTGAAATATACCCAGTCCAATTCGGTCTGCTATGTAAAAGGCGGACAGGCGATCGGCATCGGAGCTGGCCAGCAGTCCAGGATTCATTGCACAAGGCTGGCGGGGCAGAAAGCGGATAACTGGTATCTGCGCCAGGCGCCCCAGGTTCTGGGCCTGAAATTCCTCGATTCCCTTGGCCGGGCGGACAGGGATAATGCCATCGATGTGTATATCGGGGAGGAATATGAAGACGTTTTGCGCGAAGGCGAATGGCAGAAATGCTTCCAGGAAAAACCGCCGGTATTTACGAGGGAAGAGAAGCGGGCATGGCTGGACGGAAACCGGGGAGTGGCTTTAGGATCCGATGCCTTTTTCCCCTTTTCCGATAATATCGAAAGGGCATACAAAAGCGGCGTAGAATATATCGCGCAGCCGGGAGGCTCCGTAAGGGACGATCTGGTGGTGGAATGCTGCGACAAGTACGGCATGGCGATGGTGTTCACGGGAATCCGGCTTTTCCATCATTAGAAGGGATGGGAAAACCAGCGGGGCAAAAGGAAGGAAAAGCGCCGGCAGATGTTAATTATTTCCTATAAATGCCGAAATATACAATAAGGAATAGTGTGAGAAGAGCTTTCACACTATGGATGATTGGATGTTTCCAAAATGGATTTTGGAACGTGGAAGAATGATTCAAGGAGGATGAGCATGATGAATGGAATTAACCAGAATGCCTATGTGAATTCCATAGCGGCGGAATACCAGAATACGAGGAGCTATGGGACAAAGGACGAGAGGGTGAAAAAACCGTCCGCTGCTTCTGAGAAAGAGAAGCTGAATGAGGTGAAGGGCAGGACGATCGGGGAGCCGAAACTCAGCGATAAGGCGCTGAAGTATTACGAACAGCTGAAAAAGAAGTATTCCAATATGGAATTTGTTCTTGTTTCCCCGGACAAAAAAGCGGAAGTGGAAAGAAATAAGGGAATGTATGCCAGCAATAAAGAGCTGCTGGTGCTGATCGACTCGGATAAGATCGAGCGGATGGCGGAGGATGAAGAATACCGTAAAAAGTATGAAGGTATTTTAAGCAACGCTACTTCCCAAGTGCAGATGATGAAGCAGCAGCTCGGGGCGAACGCGAACAAAGTAAGCTCCATCGGCATGTCTTTTGATGACCATGGAAATGCATCTTTCTTCGCTGTAGTGGATAAATCCTTGGCAACGCAGCGGGAAAGAATAGCCGCGAAACGGGAAGAGAACAGGGAAGCAAAGAAACAGGAGGCGAAAAAGGCAGAGCAGAAGCGCCTGGAAGAGGAAGGCGAGGCGGAGAAATTCGATAAGAGCCATAAAGTAACCGTTACCGCCAAATCATGGGATGAACTTTTAAGACGGATTGACAAAGTAGTGATGTCGGATATGGCGGACAGCATGATGACAGCAGGAGAACGCAGCATCGGACAGAATTTTGATTTTTCGCTGTAGGAGATAAGAAGAGGGCAGCCGGAAGCAGAGATGGTTTCCGGCTGTTGTTTTTTGGGGGGAGAGAGGAAATTCGTGTATCAAAATCGCTGTCCATCAAGGCAGCGGCAGAGGGGGGAGGGGCAAGGAGAGGAATAAAAAGTTTATGCAAACTCTATTGCACGGGGCATTCCGATAAGCCTCTAAAGCTAAAATCGTGTTCAGCAGTGGCTTCCACGATTTTTGAGTCTTATCTCCATTGTGCATAAGACGTTTGCATAAATCTTTTTATTCCTCTCCTTGCCCCTCCCCCTCCACCGCTGCCTTGATGGACAGCGATTTTGATACACGAATCTCTATTCCAATGAAAAGATCCAACCGATTAACCGTTTTTATGAGGGTAATACTACTAAAATACTACTGCGTGGGTATGGATTTTCAGCATAAAATAAGATACTTTAAAGATGTCACAAGAAAATAAGCGGTAAAAAAAGCGTACTGCTATGCAGGAGCGGATGATTGGGAAGGGGATAGATTTGGCGGAAGCTTCTGGGGGTATGTGGCGGAGAAATCTTTCTTGTGCCATGGAGCCAGGACCGTAAAAACAAGAGGGCCTCTGCCCGAATGTTTTTGCTCTACCGGGCCTGGCGGAATGCTCGGCACATTTAGATTTCTCCGCCACATACCCCCAGAAGCTTCTCTCAACCCCCCCTCCCCCTCTCCCCAACCACCGCCCAACCCCAAAGGAGGAGAAAATATGTATTGGATATGTTTCATAGTAATGATGATCATCATCGTATCAATCGCCGGCCTGATGTCAGGAGGAATGAATATTGCGGTATTGGATCTTCCGAGCCTGTTAATGATTCTGCTGATCGGTATCAGCGTTCTGGTTGCTGCCGGGCTTTGGAAAGATTTTGTCAATGCGTTCCGGTTTACGATGGGAAAGGATAAGAAGGCAGGATTGTCGGAAAGGAAGAGGGCCAGGGAAGCGGTGGAGCTTTTGATGAAGGCGGTGAGGTATGGGGGAGTGTTTCTCGCCTTGATGAATTTTGCAAATATTTATAATACGCCGGATGATCCCTGGGTATGGCGGGCGAATTTGGTGGTTATATCATTAACATTGCTGTACGCTTACGCGGTCAACGTATTGCTGCTGCCAGTCAGGAGCAGACTGAGCGTTGGGATTATTGAATATATGCAGACCGGGGATGAGTATGGGGAAAAGAAGGAAAATGAAAAAGCGGAGGAGTAAGGACGGGAAAGAGGGCGGATTATGAAAATAGGAAAAAGAGTGGCGGCCGTCCTGTGTTATCTTATTCTGGTATCGTTGTTTCTTGGTTTCCGGGTAGGCGAACTGCTGGATGTCGGCCAGCTGCTGCTGGTGCTTTCAGGAGGGATAATTTTGTATCTGGCAGGCATGGAAAAGGAAGATTGGGTGAAGCGGGAAAAACCGGATGGGACGATGCTGGCCCGCGATGCGGTCTATGCAAGCTTTATCGTGACTTTTGTTCTGCTGTTCCTTATGCTTTCGGAAGGGCGGATGGCCGGAGGGGAGAAGGCTTTGCCGGAAGGAACAGCCTATGGCGCATTAGCCGGAGCCGAGGGGCGTTCTTTTATGCGCGGCATTGCATTAAATATGCGTCCCCTTTTGTATGGGATCTGCATATGGATCGCATTGGGCGGCGACGGGGGAAGAAAATCAGATACAGGAGAAAAAAAGAAGAATAAGGAACCGTGGACGGCGCAGGAGGCTTTCCAGCGTTTCCTCGAACTGGGGCTTACCCGGAGAGAGGCGGAGATCGCGGTACAGGCGTGCAAGGGACTGAGCAATAAAGAGATTGCATTGGAGCTGAATATCAGCGAAGCGACTGTGAAAAAACATATGTCTCATATCTTTGAAAAGCTCGATGTGGAAAAGCGGCAGGAAATTATGGAAAGGTTGACGTGATGTTCGGAATATGGCATTATGGATACATGGGTTACACAGCTGCGGGATTGTGCGGCTGTCAGAAAATCGCACGGGAACCGGCATAAGATGCCGGGACTTGCGGCAGAGAGAAAGAGAGGGTATGGTTATGAGATTAGTAACGCGATCGGACTTCGATGGTCTTGCATGCGGGGCTTTGCTGAAAGAAGCAGGGGTGATAGATCATTGGAAATTCGCCCATCCGAAGGATCTGCAGGACGGCCTGGTAGAAATTACGGAGGATGACTGTCTTGCCAATGTGCCTTATGTGGAGGGGTGCGGGCTTTGGTTCGACCATCATTCCAGCGAATTTGAAAGGAACCAGCTGGAAGGAAAATACAAAGGGGAAAGCAGGATTGCTCCTTCCTGTGCCAGAATTATTTATGAGTATTATGGCGGGGAGGAAAGATTTCCACAGTTCAAGGATATGATGGAGGCTGTGGATAAAGTGGATTCCGGCAATTTGACGATCGATGAGATACAGAATCCGAAAGGATGGATATTGGTAGGATTTCTGATGGATCCCAGGACAGGGCTTGGGAGATGGAGGAATTTTACGATTTCCAATTATCAGTTGATGGAGAAACTGATCGATGCCTGCCGCACGATGACGACGGAGGAGATCCTGGCGCTTTCGGATGTAAAGGAAAGGATCGATATTTATTTTGAACAGGCGGAAAAATTTAAAGAAATGGTAAAGGCGAATACGAGGGTGGAAAAGGATGTGATTATTTCCGACTTGAGGAAGGTGGATCCTATTTACTCCGGCAATCGTTTTATGATTTACAGCATGTACCCGGAACAGAATATTTCCGCATGGATCGTCAGCGGGAAAGGCGGGCTGGGGTGTTCGGTAGCAGTCGGATACAGCGTATTGAACAGGACTTCGGACGTAAATGTGGGAAGGCTGATGTTAAAATATGGCGGCGGAGGCCATAAGGCGGTAGGAACGTGCCAGTTCAAAGACGAAGATATTGAAGAAATGCTTCCGAAGCTTTTGGACGAGTTGGTGAATGGAGTGTGAAGCGAAGTTCTAAGGCTTGCACCAGCGGGTGCTTCGCCAAGAACTTCCAAGGTGTGGAAACGGACTATGACCGGCGAGGCATAGTCCGTTCTGAATGCGCAGGGGCCGATGTCCCTTTGTGCATTATGTGAAATGCGTTGCCCTTCGGTATACTGCGGAAAGGACAGGTTGTAAATTGAAAAAGATAGCGGCTGTTATCTGTAATTATAATAAGAAGGAATATGTGGCTGAATGCATACAAAGCGTGACGGAGTCGTCATTTACGGATATGGATATTGTAGTGGTGGATAACGCGTCTACGGATGGCTCGGCAGAACATATCAAAAACCGCTTCGGGAACAGGGTAAAACTGCTCGTGAATGAAGAAAACCTGGGGGGAAGCGGCGGATTTAATACAGGGATAAGGTATGCGCTGGAAAAGGGATATGAATATGTATGGTGTCTGGATAACGATGTGCTGGTGGATGAGAATGCAGCGGAGGAATTGTATGCTTTTCTGGAAGCGCATCCCGAAGTGGGAATGGCTGGCTCCAAAGTATACCATATGGAGGATCCGGATTATGTCCAGCAGTTCGGCATAGATATTATCTGGGATGAGTATTGCTGTGAAGCAAAATACCATGGAAGGCTGGAGGACGGTTCTATGCCGGAAGTAGTATATGCGGACGCGGTGGCGGCCTGCTCCGTGCTGGCCAGGACAAGCGTGGTCCGCAGGATCGGGGTTCTCCCGGAGGAAAATTTTCTTTACTGGGATGATACGGAATGGGGATACCGATGCAATCTGGCGGGATATAAAGTGGCCTCTTTGGGAAGTTCCAAAGTGCTGCATTCCATGGGGGCAAAGAAAGAAAGCGAGAATACGTTTCCCCTTTATTATGCCTGGCGGAACTGGATTCGTTTTTTTATGAAATACACGGCGGCAGAACGGCGTGAAGATATGTGCAGCGCTTTTCTGGAAGGAATTTTTGACGTGGTTTATAACGATCTCTATCTGGGAGAGGAAAACCGGGCGAAGACAGTGATGTATGCTTATGACGACGCCCTTCATGGAAGGATGGGGAAGGCGGAGAAGGGCAAGATTTTTCCCGTGGTGCATTCTGCTCAAAAATTGGAGGCGCTTCTTGCCGGGAAAAAGAAGATCAGAATATATGCGAACGGCCTGGAAGGACAGGCAGGACGGTTTGCGGAGATAATAATGGATTTAGGGGAAAAACAGGGGAAGTCATTCGATGCAAAGATACTGGAGGGGCAGTTTACGGGAAAAAATATGCCAGGGCAGGAAATCTGTTCTTTTACGATGACGGAAGACATTTTCCTCCTGAATGATCTGGAACTGAATACATGGTATGTGGACAGGGAAGGCAGGATCCTGTCCTCGGAAGAGGACTTGTTTTTGGTGCTGAACCGCGAATACAGCCGCCGTATGTTTGTATTCAGCCAGAAAGGGTTGTTTATGCATTGGACGGACAAAATTTTTTAATAATTTTTTAATGTCCCTTTTATTGCTATCCGCCAAAGAAAGCATTACGATAAAAGCGGCATGCTGCAGACGGCTGAGAGATTCCTATGGTGAAAGGGGCGTTATTATGTTCGGCTATGTGATCATCAATAAAGGGGATATGAAATTTAAGGAGTTTGACATATACCACGCATATTATTGCGGGCTGTGCCGAAAGCTGAAGGAGAGATACGGTCTGCCGGGGCAGATGACGTTGTCTTATGATATGACCTTTGTTATTCTGCTGCTGACCGGCCTTTATGAGCCGGAGGAAACCAAGGGAAGCTGCAGATGCGCCGCCCATCCTTTTGAAAAACATATGACAAGGATCAATGAATTTACGGAATACGCGGCGGATATGAATCTGCTGCTTTCCTATTATAAATGCAAGGATGACTGGCAGGACGAAAAGAAGTACCGCCAGAAAGCATATGCGGGGCTTTTGGAAAAAGGCTACCGAAGGCTGGAAAAAAAGTATCGGAAAAAAACACGTAAAATAGAGAGCCTCATGGCGCAGCTGGGCAAAGAGGAAAAAGCGGGATGCAGAGACATTGATAAGATGTCGCGGCTGTTTGGGGAAGTGATGGCGGAGATCGTGGTATGCAGGGAGGATGTCTGGAAGGAAAATTTATATCGGCTTGGATTCTACCTGGGGAAATTTATTTATTTGTGCGACGCTTATGAGGATATTGAGAAGGACCAAAAGGACGGCAATTATAATCCGCTGGCTTGGATTTATGAAAATCCTGATTTTGAAGAGCAGTGCAAAAGCATATTGACGATGATGATGTCGGAGTGTTCCCGGGAATTCGAAAAGCTGCCGATTTTGGAAAATATAGAAATATTAAGAAATATCATCTATTCCGGCGTATGGTACCGTTACGAAAGGGTACGCGCGAAGCGGAAATCTGAAGAAAAGGAACAAGGGAAGGAAAATGAGCAATCCTTATGAAATCCTGGGGGTGTCCAGGGACGCTTCCGAAGAGGAAATAAAAAAAGCATATCGGTCTCTGAGCAGGAGATACCACCCGGATGCCAACGTAAATAATCCCAATAAGGCTCAGGCAGAAGAGAAATTCAAGCGGGTTCAGGAGGCGTACCAGCAGATCATGAAAGAGCGCACGGAAGGCGGCGGGTATGGAGATTCCGGCTATGGATATGGAAACCAGGGATATGGCCGGAGAGACGGGGGCAGCTATGGAGGCGGTTTTGGCGGTTTCGGCGGCTTTGGCAGTTTCGGAGGTTTCGGCAATAGTACGGGATATGAGGAAGACGGCCATCTGAGGGCGGCTGGAAACTATGTCAGGAACGGATATTATAAAGAGGCGAGAACCGTGCTCGATGATATGAATGCGAGAGAAAGAGGAGCGAGATGGTATTATTACAGCGCCCTTGCCCATGGGGGCCTTGGAAATACAGTGGCTGCCATGGAGCATGCGAAGCGGGCGTCATCCTTAGAACCGGGAAATATGGATTACCGCAATCTGGTATACAGGTTTGAAAACGGAGGGACGCGGTACCAGCAACGGCAGTATACTTACGGCAACCCTTATGCAGGGGGCGGAAACATGTGCATGCAGCTGTGCATCGCGAATATGATATGCAACGTTTGCTGCGGGGGCGGGGGGCTTTGCTGCGGCGGTTTCCCTTTCCGTCTGTAATTTTTTCAATTTTTGGGGAGGCCGTTTTGTATATTTTCAAAATTCCATTTATGTTTTTTCCATCTATGCTTCCCAGCGCCCGGAAGCGCCGCACGGAAGAATCAGCCCGTTTGATCGGACAGGCAGCCCGATCTCGTCGGCGGCCACCTGTCCCCCGAAAACAGGCACGATGGCCGTATGGATCATATAGGATAATACGGCGGGCTGCAGTCCTGTCGTATAAGAGTTGATCAGATAAAAAATGGCATTCTTGGATAAAATCTTTGCAGTCAGTTCGATGAAAGGGAAGATGTTTTCTTCTATCTTCCATATTTCGCCTTTGGGTCCCCTGCCGTAAGAAGGAGGATCCATAATAATCGCGTCGTAGGTATTGCCGCGGCGAATCTCACGTTCCACGAATTTCACGCAGTCGTCTACCAGCCAGCGTATGGGGGCGTCCCCAAGGCCGGAAGCGGCGGCGTTTTCTTTGGCCCATGCAACCATCCCTTTGGATGCGTCCACATGGGTAACTCTTGCCCCGGCTTTTGCCGCAGCTAGGGTGGCTCCTCCTGTATAGGCGAACAAATTCAGGACGCTGACCGGCTTCTTTGCCCTGCGGATGAGAGGGGCGAACCAGTCCCAGTTAGCCGCTTGTTCAGGAAAGAGGCCGGTATGCTTGAAGCTGAAAGGCTTTAAACGGAAGGTAAGTTCTTCATAACGAATGCTCCATTCATCGGGCAGATGGAAAAATTCCCACTCGCCGCCTCCCTTGGAACTGCGGTGGTAGTGTCCGTTTCTTTTCTTCCATCCGGAATCCGTTTTTGGCGTATTCCATATCACCTGCGGATCGGGGCGTACTAAAAGATACTCCCCCCAGCGCTCCAGTTTTTCGCCGCAGGAAGTATCGAGGACTTCATAATCTTGCCAATGTTGTGCTGTCCACATGTGGGGGTCTCCTTTTCGCTAAAATGCGGGGAGGGGTTGTGAAGGAGATGGATTGTGAGAATATTCCGCAAAGCTATCGGCTTCACAGCTGCTCGCCCGCTATTATGTTATAGTGTCGAATAAGTCAAATATACATGAGGGAGCGCGATTTGGCAAGCGATATGTAACTGGAATTTGTATGATCGTGCTTTAACGAAGTAATGTGTTGACTTCCTGACCCCGCTACAGTATAATCTATAGATATGTAAAAAGTATCCTTGTATACAAAAGCGGGGGATAAGGGAGGAACGAAAGTGGGAAGTTCAACTTTTTGGATTATTGTCGCATTTATATTGTACTTATTGATGATGATTGTCATAGGGGCGGTTTATGCGAAGAAGAATAAAAATGCAGAGGATTATTTTCTCGGTGGAAGGCAGCTAAACGGCTTTGTGGCGGCGCTTTCGGCCCAGGCATCCGACATGAGCGGATGGCTGCTGATGGGGCTGCCGGGAAGTGTTTACGCGCTTGGGACGGGACAGGCATGGATAGCGATCGGTCTTTTTATCGGAACGGTGTGCAACTGGCTTTTTATTTCCGGGAGGCTGCGCAGATATACGATACGCGCCAATAATTCCCTTACGCTTCCGATGTATTTTGAAAATCGGTTTCACGATAAGAAAAGGGTTCTGTTATCGATTTCTTCTGTCACGATTGTTATTTTCTTCCTGGTTTATACGGCCTCCGCGCTGGCAGCGGGAGGAAAGCTTTTTCATTCCGTGTTCGGATTGGATTACAAAGCGGCTTTGACCATTGGGGCGGTCGTCATTTTGGCGTACACTTTTATGGGAGGCTTTTTGGCGGTCTGCGTAACGGATTTTATTCAGGGGAATCTGATGCTGGTGGGACTGCTTGTCGTACCGATGATTGCATGGGGAATCATCGGCGGCGAGAATATGGCTCCTGTCCTGGAACTGAGCGATGCCCCGGGCGGTGCGGCTGGCTTTTTGAGCCTGATCAACGACGGGACGGGAAAGTATCATGTGGTGGATATTATATCCCAGCTGGCGTGGGGGTTAGGATACTGCGGCATGCCGCATATACTGGTGCGGTTTATGGCGGTGAAAGATGAAAAAGAGCTGAGGAAATCCAAAGGGATTGCGATCGGCTGGGTAGCGCTTTCCCTTGTTTTTGCCGTCATTATCGGAGTGGTCGGGCGCGCTTATCTGTATCCGGAGATTTTATCCGGCGGCGCGGAGGAAAATGTGTTTATACAGATGATTATGAAACTGTTTACGGAGGACATCAAAGCACCGGTAATCGGCGGCATTTTTTTATGCGGGATACTGGCCGCCATTATGTCAACGGCGGATTCCCAGCTTTTGGTAAGCGCTTCCAGCATGGCGGAGGATCTTTTTAAGGGGATACTGAAAAGGGACGCAGATGACAGGACGGTGCTGCGGGTCAGCAGGATTACTGTTTTGGTGATTGCCGTGCTGGCGTACATGATCGCGCTGGATCCTGACAGTTCGATCATGGGGCTGGTGTCCAATGCATGGGCCGGCCTGGGAGCGGCGTTCGGCCCGGCAGTGCTGATGTCTCTGTATTGGAGGAGAACGAATCTGCAGGGGGCGGTCGCCGGTATTGCGGCGGGAGCGCTGACGGTCATTGTATGGGACTATATTCCGCTGGTATCCGGGAATACGCTGGGAGAAGCAACCGGCCTTTATTCTCTGGCGGCTGGGTTCGCGCTCAGCTTGTTGGCGATCGTAGTAATCAGCCTGTGTACGCCCGCGCCCGGAGAGGAAATGCTGCGGGAGTTTGATGATGTCAGGAAAGGGAGATAATTTCTTTATTCTTCTACCTATCAATTTGAAACAAACCTTTGGTTTGATACAAACTTTTAGTTTGATACAAACCTCTGGTTCGTTACGAATTGATAGGTATCGTCTTGTTTTCTGAGGGTGACTCTGCATACGGTCGAATCTTCCGAATAGGCAAGCGATGGATTTTCATAGATAATATAGTATGTACCATCGTCTGTTTTTAAGCCATTTATAACTGCGGGTTCCATATAATTGGTATCTCCGGCTTCCATGCAGTATGCTTTCTGCTCGGGGAGATATGTCCAGCTAAGCGGTTTCCTCATATCGGCAAGTCCATAGCCGGTTCTTTTTTTCAGCAGTGCATCCATATCCGCTTCGCGCAGTGCAAGAAAATCCGTGTAAAATTCTTTCGTATGGGTCGCTTTCAGGTAATCATCGCGCACTTCCTCTATAAAATCTTCATCACGAATCCCGGCTCCGGCATAAAAAACCTGATCCAGTTCCACGTCACGGATATCCGTGTAAAAGCTGCATAAAAAGCCGTAAGCGTCTGCTTCGCATAATACTTGTGAAATCTGTCCAAGTTCAAGCGCTGTCAGCTCTGTGGCGCCGTTGGTTTCCGCTCCGTCCTGATTTTCATCTTCCGGCGCTGTTTTTTCCGCCTCTTTGAGCAGATCAAGGTTTGCCAGCTCGGTTTCGGATAGAATCGTATCATCTACATTTTCAGAGGGAACATACCACGATCTGTCATTAAAATATTTATCTAAGTCGGGGCTTTCAAACTGCCAGCCGTACCGGGCATAAATTTCATTACGGGCAATGCGCAGCTGCCCTTTAGTCATACCTGACAAATCAAAAGGCTCCAGCTTCCGGCTGTTGCTTTCGGGCAGCATATATTGTCCCGCTGTTTCGCCGGATAATTGTCTGATATAAGCTGTCGGCATCTCGTCCCACGCTGTCTCTTCGGTCTGTATACTGTTGATCAGCCGGATCTTTAGAAGGGCTTCCACGCCTTCGTCCGCCGCATACAAATGAAATACGTCCCTGTCATAAACTGCCGCCGCCGAGCGGTCATATCCCATGGAATGCAGCTGCCTTATCGGTTCTGCATCTTCCTTCCCTGTGCCGCTAAAATCTGAGCCGAACTTAAATACTTTGAACATCTCCGTAAAACGGCTGCCATCGTAATAAAATGCCGCCAGATCAATACATGTGCAGTCTGCTGAAACAAATGTCTGCTGCCAACTGTCCACACAAATATATTTGCCGTCCTTGACAAGAAAACGAATCTCGGCGCTGTCGGTGTTTCCGACAAGCAGATTATGCAAGATAACAACGTCTGCCGCCCTGGCCACTTCTCCGTTTCGGTATTCGTACATGACAGCCTCTATCTGGTAAGCCTCGTCCGTTTCCTTCAGATCAAGTGTCAAAAGTTCCTGCATACCGTCCTCGTCAAAATCCCATAGACTCGTACATAAACATCCTGCCGGTTTTTCGGGGATTCCTTTTAGGCCCTGCGTATAAAAATAGTCGTAGTGTTCTGCCGCAGCTTTTTCATAAATCAAATTCAAATCGGACAGATCGCATATAGAAAGGCTTTGGGCATACAAACTCAGTTCCTCCTTGGCCTCCGCTGCGGAATGCTCGTCCACATCCGTATCTATATCCACATCCATATCCGTATTCGTAACCATATCCTGTTCTTGGTCTTTTGCAGCCTCGGATATCTGTTCTGATGATGTCTGCTCCTTCGGTTCTTTCTCTTCCTGCATCGGCACTTTCTGCCTGCCGCAGCCCGTCAGGGCAAATAAGACCACAAATAGCCATAACTTCAATCCATATTTCATTTCGCTTTCCATTCCTTTTCTTTTTTAACTGCTTCATTGCATTCCTATATCATTTTTCGGCACTGCACGATTGTTTCATAATAACGTTTTGCAATTGTGCTTATTATTACTAATTTAACTAAAATAAAAAAAGGACTTGCATTTCCAAAAAATATCAGGTATAATACCTAATGCTGTGGCATGATAGCTGTGAAGCGCGAGGTTGCTGCCCTATGAGGCAGGTTTTTCCGTGGAGCGAATGTCAAGAAGGCCGCTGGACGGCTGAAGGAAACTGACGACAAGTCACTGTACAGACATAATGTTACCAAGTAACGTTTTGTTACTTGTAATCGATGTAACGGTGTGTGGAAATGCAAAGCGTATGAAGGCATATGCCTGATGAGTTCGGGGCATGTAATTTATCAGGACACACACGGACGAGTGTACAGTCACCGCTTGTCGTACTTAAGGATTAAAAGTGCGAAAAGGAGGCGACTTTTTTTATGGCAAGTCAAGTAATGAGAATTACCTTAAAAGCTTATGATCATCATTTAGTGGATGCATCTGCCAAAAAAATCATTGAAACAGTCAAGAAGAACGGATCCCAGGTGAGCGGGCCGGTGCCCCTTCCGACAAAGAAGGAAGTAGTTACGATCCTCAGGGCGGTTCACAAGTACAAAGATTCCAGGGAGCAGTTCGAGCAGAGGACGCATAAAAGGCTGATCGACATCATTACGCCGACACCGAAGACGGTCGATGCATTGCAGAGGCTGGAAATGCCGGCTGGTGTATATATTGACATCAAGATGAAGGACAAATAAGAGTAAATGATTCTTCATTATGAAAAAACAACCCCTACTAGTATGCATGGCATCGGAGAACGGCAGAAGATTCAAAGAGCCAGGCCGCTGTAGAACAAACAGGAGGTAGAAATGAAAAAAGCGATTTTAGCAACAAAGGTCGGAATGACCCAGATCTTCAATGAAGACGGTTCGCTGATCCCGGTAACGGTGCTTCAGGCGGGACCCTGCTACGTAACCCAGATCAAGACAGTCGAAAACGACGGTTACAAAGCGGTTCAGGTAGGTTTTGTCGATAAGAAGGACAGAATCATCAACAAAGATAAGGGCGGCAAAAAAGAAGTGATCCATAGGCACGGCACAACGAAAGCCATGAAAGGGCATTTTAGCAAGGCCGGCGTTTCGAGCAAGAGATATGTAAGGGAATTTAAATTCGAGAATGCGGAAGAATATGAATTGGGCAACGAGATCAAAGCGGATATCTTTGCGGCGGGCGATAAGATAGATGCGTCGGCGATTTCCAAAGGAAAAGGCTTCCAGGGCGCGATCAAGAGGCACGGACAGCACAGAGGTCCCATGACCCATGGTTCCAAATTCCACCGTCATCAGGGTTCCAACGGCGCATGCTCTTCACCGAGCCGCGTGTTCAAAGGAAAAGGAATGCCCGGCCATATGGGCTGCGTAAAGGTTACGGTACAGAATCTTGAAATCGTGCGCGTAGATGCGGAGAAGAATCTGATCCTTGTAAAAGGCGCAGTGCCGGGACCCAGAAAAGCTCTGGTAACAATAAAAGAAACCGTTAAGGGTTAAGCCGAGACGGGTGAAAGGAGGACCATACAGATGGCAAACGTATCTGTTTATAATATGGAAGGCAAGGAAGTTGACAGAATCGACTTAAACGATGCGGTATTCGGTGTTGAAGTCAATGAACATCTGGTACACATGGCGGTCGTACAGCAGCTTGCGAATAAGCGTCAGGGAACGCAGAAAGCGAAAACCCGCTCCGAAGTTTCCGGCGGCGGAAGAAAGCCCTGGAGGCAGAAAGGAACCGGACACGCAAGGCAGGGTTCCATCCGTGCTCCCCAGTGGAAAGGGGGCGGCGTTGTTTTTGCCCCGGTACCGAGGGATTATTCCTTTAAGATGAACAGGAAGGAAAAACAGGCGGCGATCCGTTCCGCGCTGACAAGCAGGGTGCAGGGGAATAAACTGATTGTCCTCGACGAGCTGAAGCTGAACGAGATCAAGACAAAGGATATGAAAAAAGTCCTTGACAACCTGAAAGTAAACAAAGCATTGGTAGTAACGGGAATTATTGATAAGAACGTGATCATTTCCGCAAGAAATCTTCCCGATGTACGCACATCTTATATCGCAGTAGAAGGCGAGGGGGATGAGAGGAAAGTAAACAGCACGATCAGCGTTTATGATATTATGAAATATGATACCGTAGTCCTGACAAAGGAAGCGGTGGCAAATATCGAGGAGGTGTACGCATAATGGCAAATATTCAATATTATGATGTGATCCTCAAACCGGTTATCACTGAAAAGAGTATGGCTGGCATGAGCGAGAAAAAATATACTTTTTTAGTTCATCCGGATGCAAACAAGATACAGATCAAAGAAGCTGTAGAAAAAATGTTTGAAGGAACAAAGGTAAAGAAAGTAAACACGATGAACCTTCCGGGCAAGGTGAAAAGACGCGGCATGACCTATGGAAGAACCGCGCAGAGGAAAAAAGCGATCGTGCAGCTGACAGAGGACAGCAAGGATATCGAAATTTTCGCTGGATTGTAAAAGTAACAGGAATGTATGCGGCAGAAATTGCCGCGCAAAGCTAAAGTAAAGGAGACTTAAGTCATGGGAATTAAGACATATAACCCATATACACCTTCAAGAAGGCATATGACGGGTTCTGATTTTTCTGAAATCACAAAGAAAACTCCTGAAAAATCCCTTTGTGTTTCATTAAGCAAGAACGCCGGCCGCAATAACCAGGGTAAAATCACAGTAAGACACCGCGGAGGCGGGCATAAGAGAAAATACAGATTGGTTGATTTTAAGAGAAACAGCAAAGACGGAATGCCGGCAAAAGTGGTCGGCATCGAGTATGATCCGAACAGGACGGCAAATATTGCTTTGATCTGCTATTTGGATGGAACGAAAAGCTATATTATCGCTCCCCAGGGCCTGACAGACGGCATGACGGTTATGAGCGGGCCGGAAGCGGAAGTGAGGATTGGCAACTGCCTTCCGTTAGAAAACATTCCGGTCGGCACGCAGGTTCACAGTATTGAACTGCTTCCGGGAAAGGGCGGCCAGATGGTACGTTCTGCAGGCAACAGCGCACAGTTAATGGCAAAAGAAGGAAAGTATGCGACGCTCAGGCTTCCTTCCGGCGAGATGAGAATGGTTCCGATCAAATGCCGCGCGACAGTCGGCGTTGTAGGCAACGGGGACCACAACCTGATCAATATCGGTAAGGCAGGGCGCAAGCGCCACATGGGCATCCGTCCTACGGTACGTGGTTCCGTAATGAACCCGAACGACCATCCGCACGGCGGCGGCGAAGGCAAGACCGGTATCGGACGTCCGGGACCGAGCACGCCTTGGGGCAAACCGGCTCTCGGCCTGAAGACGCGTAAGAAGAACAAAGCGTCTAACAAGCTGATCGTAAGAAGAAGAGACGGCAGAAGCATCAAATAAATGATTTTGCTATTAATAAATAGGAGGAAGAACAATGGCTAGATCACTGAAAAAAGGACCATTCGCAGATGAAAGCTTGCTGAAAAAAGTAGATGCTATGAATGCGGCAGGGCAGAAACAGGTAATTAAAACCTGGTCCCGCCGGTCTACGATTTTCCCTTCATTTGTAGGGCATACATTTGCGGTTCATGACGGAAGAAAGCATGTGCCGGTATATGTGACAGAAGATATGGTTGGTCATAAGCTCGGCGAGTTTGTGGCAACCAGGACTTATAGAGGTCATGGAAAAGACGAAAAGAAATCGAAAGTAAGATAAGGAGGAGCAAAAAATGGCAAAGGGACATAGAAGCCAGATCAAGAGAGAAAGAAACGCGCAGAAAGATGTCAGGCCTTCCGCTAAGTTATCTTACGCCAGGATTCCTGTCCAGAAAGCTTGTTTCGTTCTCGATGCTATCAGAGGCAAGGATGTGACGACCGCGCTGGCAATTTTGGAATACAATCCGAGATATGCTTCGGGAGTTATTAAAAAATTATTGGAATCGGCAGTTGCAAACGCTGAGTATAAATATAGCCAGGATCCGACGAAATACCCGAATCCGGAAAATCTTTATGTAGCGGAGTGCTTCGCGAATAAAGGACCTACAATGAAGAGGGTAAGACCGAGAGCACAGGGAAGGGCTTACAGGATCGAAAAGAGAATGAGCCATATTACAGTTGTGCTTGATGCAAGATAAAGAAAGGAGAAAGGTTATTAATGGGACAGAAAGTTAATCCTCACGGCTTAAGGGTCGGCATTATTAAAGAATGGGATTCCAGATGGTATGCTGATGCTGAGTTTTCAGACTTCTTAATCGAAGACTATAATATAAGAAAATTCCTGAAAAAGAAATTGTACAGCGCTGGGATTTCCAAGATCGAAATTGAAAGAGCATCGGACAGGGTAAAGATTGTTATTTACACTGCAAAGCCGGGCGTTGTAATCGGCAAGGGCGGCGCAGAGATCGAAGTAACGAAGAAAGAACTTTCCAAGCTTACAGATAAGAAAGTCTTAGTCGATATTAAAGAAATCAAAAGACCGGATAAGGACGCTCAGCTCGTGGCAGAAAATATTGCGCAGCAGCTTGAGAACCGTATTTCCTTCCGGCGTGCGATGAAGTCCTGCATGGGAAGGACGATGAAGGCGGGCGCATTGGGAATCAAGACTTCCTGTTCCGGACGCCTTGGCGGCGCGGATATGGCGCGTACCGAATTCTACAGCGAAGGAACGATCCCGTTACAGACACTGAGGGCTGATATTGATTACGGCTTTGCAGAGGCCGATACAACTTATGGTAAAGTTGGCGTGAAAGTATGGATTTACAAGGGTGAGATACTTCCGACTAAGAATAAAAACGAAGAAAAGGTATCTTCGGAGGAAGGGAGCGATAAATAATGTTAATGCCTAAAAGAGTAAAACGTCGTAAACAATTCCGTGGTTCTATCAGGGGCAAAGCAACCCGTGGAAATACAATCACTTACGGAGAATACGGTATTGTGGCAACAGAGCCTTGCTGGATCAAGTCAAACCAGATAGAAGCGGCCCGTGTCGCTATGACGCGTTATATTAAGCGTGGCGGTAAAGTCTGGATCAAAATCTTTCCTGACAAGCCAGTAACAGCAAAACCAGCAGAAACACGTATGGGTTCCGGAAAAGGTACCTTGGAATACTGGGTAGCAGTTGTTAAGCCGGGGCGTGTAATGTTTGAGATTTCCGGTGTATCCGAAGAAATAGCAAAAGAAGCATTACGTCTTGCAACACATAAGCTTCCATGCAAATGTAAAATTGTCTCTAAAGCAGACTTGGAAGGCGGTGCATCAAATGAAAACTAAGAAGTATGTAGAAGATTTAAGAACAAAATCAGCTGCAGAATTAGCGCAGGAATTAGTAGCTGCTAAAAAAGAACTTTTCAATTTGAGATTCCAGAACGCAACAAATCAGTTAGACAATACGGCAAGGATCAAAGAGGTAAGAAAGAATATCGCCAGGATCCAGACCATCATTACGCAGAAGAAAAATGCGCAGTAACTTGAAAGTTACCGTAACCTGATTGTTAGAAAGGAGAATCGATCGTGGAAAGAAATCTGAGAAAAACACGTACTGGAAAAGTTACCAGTAATAAAATGGACAAAACAATAGTTGTAGCTATTGAAAACCATGTAAAACATCCTCTTTACGGGAAGATCGTAAAGAAAACTTATAAATTAAAAGCGCATGACGAGAAGAATGAATGCAATATCGGCGATACCGTAAAGGTAATGGAAACGAGGCCGCTGTCCAAGGACAAGAGATGGAGGCTGGTGGAGATTATCGAAAGGGCGAAATAATTGATCCGCCATAGTGAAATTGAGAAATTTTGGAAGGAGAAATAGAGTATGATTCAGCAAGAGAGCAGACTTAAGGTTGCTGATAACACAGGTGCGAAAGAAATTCTCTGCATCAGGGTTATGGGTGGATCTACAAGGAGATATGCACGTATCGGTGATATCATCGTTGCTACGGTTAAAGATGCAACACCCGGCGGTGTTGTAAAAAAAGGCGATGTAGTAAAGGCTGTAGTTGTCCGTACTGTAAAAGGCGCACGCCGTAAAGACGGTTCTTATATTAGATTTGATGAAAATGCTGCTGTCATTATTAAAGATGATAAGACTCCGAGAGGAACGCGTATTTTTGGACCGGTGGCGAGAGAGCTTCGTGAGAAACAGTTCATGAAAATTGTTTCTCTGGCTCCGGAAGTATTGTAAGGAGGTGCCGGAATGGCTACATTGAAAATTAAGAAAGGCGACACCGTAAGAGTAATCGCCGGCAAAGATAACGGTAAAGAAGGAAAGGTTGTTTCCATCGACAGAAAAAATGGCAGAGTGCTTGTAGAAGGCATCAATATGGTGACAAAGCATATGAAACCTTCAGCGGCTAACCAGAACGGCGGAATCGTTCAAAAAGAAGCTCCTATTGATATATCCAACGTAATGTACCTCCACAAAGGAAAACCGACGAGGGTTGGCTTCAAGTTTGAAAATGACAAAAAGGTACGTTTTGCAAAATCAACAGGGGAAGTTATCGATTAATTCTAAGGAAGGAGGTCTAGGCGCGTGAGCAGACTTAAAACGATGTATAAAGACGAGATCGTAGACGCTATGGTCAAAAAGTTTGGATATAAAAATATTATGGAAGTACCGAAGCTCGAAAAGATCGTTATCAACATGGGCGTTGGTGAAGCGAAAGAAAATGCGAAAGTTCTGGAATCCGCAGTAAAGGATATGGAAACCATTACCGGCCAGAAAGCGGTTATCACGAAAGCAAAACATTCCATCGCTAACTTCAAGATCAGAGAAGGAATGCCTATCGGATGCAAGGTAACGCTTCGCGGGGAAAGGATGTATGAATTCCTTGACCGCCTGGTAAATCTTGCGCTACCCCGTGTACGCGACTTCAGAGGCGTAAACCCTAATTCATTTGACGGAAGAGGGAACTATGCGCTGGGTATTAAAGAACAGCTGATTTTCCCGGAAATCGAATATGACAAAATCGATAAAATCAGGGGCATGGATGTGATTGTCGTAACGACAGCGAAAACAGACGAGGAAGCCCGTGAATTATTGAGATTATTCAATATGCCGTTCGCAAAATAAGAGGAGGTAAATCCATGGCTAAGACAGCGATGAAAGTAAAACAGCAGCGCAAACCTAAGTTTTCTACGAGAGCTTATACCCGCTGCAGAATATGTGGCCGCCCACATGCTTATTTAAGAAAATACGGAATCTGCAGGATCTGCTTCCGTGAGTTAGCATATAAAGGCCAGATTCCTGGCGTGAAGAAGGCAAGCTGGTAAAATCCAAAAGAATTTCTAAGGCGTCATAAAACGCCGCCTAAGAAATGCTATATTTGGATTCGAAGAATGCGTTCCGCATTCTTCTGAGGTGTTTCGACCACCTTAGAGAGAAATGCGCAATATTCTTCAGGCATGATTCAAGTCAATGAGAGAAGGAGGAAACTAAATCATGACAATGAGTGATCCTATTGCAGATATGCTTACGAGAATCCGTAATGCGAATACTGCAAAACATGATACAGTGGATGTTCCGTCTTCTAAGATGAAGCTGGCGATTGCTAAGATTCTTTTAGAGGAAGGGTACATTAAGAAATTTGATGTAATCGACGACGGGAATTTTAAGACGATCCGTATTACTTTGAAGTATGGCGGGGATAAGAATGAGAAGATTATTACAGGGCTGAAGAGAATCTCTAAGCCGGGCCTTCGCGTGTATGCGGGCAAGGAAGAGCTTCCGAAGGTGCTCGGCGGACTGGGGATCGCTATTATTTCCACTAACCAGGGCGTGATCACGGATAAGAAGGCGAGAGAGCTTCAGGTAGGCGGAGAAGTGTTAGCGTTTGTTTGGTAGCAGAACATGAAGAATTTCTAAGGCGTCGGAAAACGCCGCCTAAGAAATACTATGTCATGTTCGGAAGAATGCGAGCGTTCTTCCAGATGGTATAAACAGATATAGATATAGATTGACAATAGAAAATAGGAGGTACGGGCATGTCACGGATAGGAAGGATGCCAATCGCGGTTCCGGCAGGAGTTACTGTGGATATCGCAGAAAATAATAAAGTGACTGTAAAAGGTCCGAAAGGAACGCTCGAGAGAGTGCTTCCTGCGGAAATGGAAATTAAGTTGGACGGCGGCCAGGTGGTTGTTTCGAGGCCGAATGATCTGAAGAAAATGAAATCTCTTCATGGTCTTACAAGAACCCTTATCAATAACATGGTAGTAGGCGTTACGCAGGGATATGAAAAGAAGCTGGAAGTAAACGGCGTTGGTTATAGGGCCGCGAAATCAGGAAAGAAACTGACCTTATCCCTGGGATATTCCCACCCGGTGGAAATGGAAGATCCGGAAGGCATCGAGACGGTGGTGGAAGGACAGAACGTTATCATTGTTAAGGGTATCAATAAAGAACAAGTTGGCCAATTCGCTGCTGAAATCAGAGATAAGAGAAGGCCGGAGCCTTATAAGGGCAAGGGTATCAAATATGCTGATGAAGTGATCAGACGTAAAGTTGGTAAGACTGGTAAGAAATAGATAAGGAGAGTATAAGAATGGTTAAAAAAGAATCAAGAGCAAAAATCCGTGTTAAGAAACACAAGAGAATTCGTAACCGTTTCAGCGGAACACCGCAGAGACCGCGTCTGGCTGTGTTCAGAAGCAATAATCATATGTATGCTCAAATTATCGACGACACAGCAGGCAATACTTTAGTTGCGGCATCTACGCTGGAAAAGGAAGTAAAGGCTGAACTGGAAAAAACCAATAACGTTGATGCAGCGGCATATGTCGGGACAGTAATTGCCAAGAGGGCGCTGGAAAAGGGTATTACGACAGTTGTCTATGACAGAGGCGGCTATTTATATCATGGAAAAGTTGCAGCTTTAGCTGAAGCAGCCAGAGAAGCTGGCTTAATATTCTAGGAAGGGAGAGAAAATCACATGAGACGTACAATCATTGATGCAAGTCAGTTTGAATTAACTGAAAAAGTAGTTGCTATCAAGCGCGTAACCAAGGTTGTAAAAGGTGGTCGTAACTTCCGATTCACAGCTTTAGTTGTTGTTGGCGACGGAAACGGGCATGTAGGCGCAGGGCTTGGCAAGGCGGCTGAAATCCCGGAAGCGATCCGCAAGGGAAAAGAGGATGCGACAAAAAATCTCGTTACTGTCGCTTTAGATGAAAATAACAGTATTACGCATGATTTCCTTGGAAAATTCGGTTCTTCCACCGTGCTTCTGAAGAAAGCACCGGATGGTACCGGCGTTATTGCCGGAGGACCGGCGCGTAGCGTTTGCGAGCTTGCAGGAATCAAGAATATCCGTACGAAGTCTTTGGGCTCCAACAATAAGCAGAATGTTGTTCTTGCAACGATCGCAGGTTTAAGCCAGTTAAAAACTCCTGAAGAAGTTGCCAGAAACCGCGGCAAATCTGTAGAAGAACTGCTGTAAGCAGTTTTTCCTGAAAAGGTGGAAAGGAGAGAATAGAAGTGGAAGGTAAGAAATTAAAAATAACATTGGTGAAATCTCCTATCGGAGCAATACCTAAGCATAGGAAAACAGTTGCTGCAATGGGGCTTCGGAAGCTGAACAAGACTGTTGAACTGCCTGATAACGCATCGACAAGAGGACAGATCCAGCAGATAAGACATTTGGTTAAAGTAGAAGAAGCATAAAAAGATAAGGAGGTGCCAGGAAATGGAATTATCAAATTTAAGGCCTGCAAAAGGTTCTAAACACAATGATAATTTTAGAAGGGGCCGTGGACACGGTTCAGGAAACGGGAAGACAGCCGGAAAAGGACATAAAGGACAGAAAGCCCGTTCCGGAAGGACGAGGCCCGGTTTTGAAGGCGGCCAGATGCCGTTATACAGACGTATTCCGAAGAGAGGGTTCAAGAATTTCAACGCTAAGGAAATCGTTGCAATTAACGTAAGTGCCTTGGAAGTATTTGATAATGGCGCGACAGTTGATGTAGATACATTGATTGAAAGGGGCATTGTGAAAAATCCAAGGGACGGCGTTAAAATCCTCGGAAACGGAGACTTTACTAAGAAGCTTACAGTAAAGGCCAATGCATTCAGCGCATCGGCAAAAGAAAAAATTGAAGCTCTTGGTGGAACAGCAGAGGTGATGTAATGTTTGCAACCGTAAAGAATGCATTTAAAATCAAAGAGATCAGAAAAAAGGTCTTTTTCACCTTCCTCATGTTAGTTGTGATCCGTCTTGGATCACAGCTTCCTGTGCCGGGGGTGGACAGACATTATTTTTCTAATTGGTTTGCGGCACAGACAGGGGATGCATTTAACTTTTTGGATGCATTTACGGGCGGTTCGTTCCTCAATATGTCCATTTTAGCATTAAATATTACCCCGTATATCACATCCTCTATTATTATGCAGCTTCTTACGATAGCGATTCCAAAGCTGGAGGAGATGCAGCGCGATGGGGAAGACGGGCGGAAGAAGATAGCTTCTATCACGCGTTATGTGACAGTCGGGCTTGCTTTGTTTGAATCCGGCGCTATGGCGATCGGCTTCGGGAGGCAGGGACTGCTGGAAGAATACAATGCCCTGAACGTCATTACGGTTATTGCCGCTATGACTGCCGGCAGTGCATTTCTTATGTGGATCGGCGAACGGATTACGGAAAATGGAATAGGCAACGGTATATCTATCGTGCTTGTAATCAATATCATTTCCCGCCTGCCGCAGGATATTAATAATTTATTTGAGCAGTTTGTGTATGGGAAGTCTACGGCTCTTGCCGTTGTGGCGGCGGCTGTTATTATTGCGATCATCATTGCGATGGTAGCGCTGGTTGTCGTATTGAACGGCGGCGTGCGAAAGATCCCGGTACAGTATGCGAAAAAAGTGCAGGGAAGAAAAATGGTTGGCGGACAGACGACGAATATTCCGCTGAAGGTAAATACGTCGGGGGTTATCCCGATTATCTTCGCATCTTCCCTTATGCAGCTTCCCCTCATTGTCAGCTCTCTTTTTAATTATCAGGGAACGGGCGCAGGGGCGGAGATCTTAAGGGCCCTGAATTCGTCAAACTGGTGCAAGCCGAGCCAGCCGGTTTATTCTATCGGACTTTTGGTTTATATTGTTTTAGTTATCTTTTTTGCTTATTTCTATACATCGATTACGTTCAATCCGTTGGAAATAGCAGATAATATGAAAAAACAGGGCGGATTTATACCGGGCATCAGGCCGGGCAAGCCGACCAGCGAGTATCTGACTAAAATTTTGAATTATATCATTTTCATCGGGGCAGTCGGTCTGACGATCGTAGGCATCCTTCCGTTTGTATTCAACGGCATTTTTAACGCCAGCGTATCCTTTGGGGGAACCAGCCTGATCATTATCGTCAGCGTTATTTTGGAAACGGTGAAACAGGTTGAATCTCAGATGTTGGTTCGCAATTATAAAGGTTTTTTGAATGATTAGAGGCAATTGCAGATGGGCACTCGCTTTGCGTGTGTCCATCTGTCGTTGGAAAGGAAGGATTGTATATGAAGATCGTTATGTTAGGCGCTCCTGGGGCAGGAAAAGGGACACAGGCGCAGATGATAGCTGATAAATACCATATTCCCCATGTTTCGACAGGCGATATTTTCAGGGCAAATATTAAAAATGGAACGGAACTCGGCATGGAAGCCAAGAAATATATGGACCAGGGGCTGCTGGTGCCGGATGAACTTACTGTAAAGATTCTTTTGGACAGGGTGGCGCAGGAGGACTGCAAAGACGGCTACCTTCTGGATGGCTTTCCGAGAACGATCCCGCAGGCGGAAGTATTGGACAAAGCGCTTGCTGAATTGGGCGATGCCATAGACTGTGCAGTCAATGTGGATGTCCCGGATGAGAACATCGTAAAGAGAATGTCCGGCAGAAGGGCATGCCTGTCATGCGGCTCCACATATCATATAGAACATATTCCGCCGAAGAAAGAAGGCGTTTGCGATAAATGCGGAAACGAGCTGGTGCTCCGTGACGATGACAAGCCGGAGACTGTTTTAAACCGTTTGGAAGTATACCATAAGCAGACTCAGCCGTTGATTCAGTTTTATGAAGAAAAGGGCGTATTAAAGACAGTAGACGGAACGAAACCGATGAAGGAAGTATTTGATTCTATCGTGGAGATTTTGGAAAAATAAGGCGGAGGTTTGGGTTATGTCAGTGTCGATTAAGTCCGCCAGGGAAATTGCCTTGATGCGGGAATCCGGCAGAATACTTGCGGAAGTCCATGAACGCCTGGGAGAAGAGATCAAACCAGGGATTTCCACTTACGAGATTGACCAGATCGGGGAAAAGATGATACGCGGCTATGGCTGTACCCCGAGTTTTCTGAATTATAATGGTTATCCGGCATCCATATGCGTATCCGTGAATGACGAGGTAGTCCATGGAATTCCGAGCAAGAAGCGTATTCTGAAGGAAGGGGATATTGTCAGCCTGGATGCAGGGGTTATCTGGAAGGGATACCATTCCGATGCGGCAAGAACCCATGCAGTAGGAAAGATCAGCAAGGAAGCCCAGGATTTGATAGATGCCACCAGGCAGAGCTTCTATGAAGGATTGAAGATGGCAAAAAGCGGAAATCATTTAAACGATATATCAAAAGCGATCGATTTTTATATTTCTTCCTTCGGATATGGAATTGTACGCGATCTTGTCGGCCATGGCGTAGGGTCGGATCTTCATGAAGATCCCCAGATACCCAATTTTGCGCAGCGCAGAAGAGGGGTAAAATTAAGGCCGGGAATGACCTTGGCAGTGGAGCCGATGATCAATATGGGCGGCTGGAAGGTAGAATGGCTGGATGACGATTGGACGGTTGTGACAAAAGACGGTTCGCTGTCCGCCCATTATGAGAATACCATCCTGATCACCGACGGCGAGCCGGAAATATTGACAATATAATAAATATCAAGATGAAATATTAATGCGATAATGGAATGAGGAAGGATATGGACGCTGGTATGGTGGGAATGTTTGCGACATCCAGGGCGGGGCATGACAGGGATACCGTATATATCATAGTAAGGGAAGAGAAAGAATATGTATATGTATCGGACGGACGCCTGAAGACGTTGGAAAATCCCAAAAAGAAAAATAAGAAACATATTCAGATAATTAAAAAAGAAGCCGATGATATTTTGAAGGAGAAGCTTATAAACGGCCAGCATATATATAATGAAGAAATAAGGAAAGCGATAGGAGGTTTTGTATGTCAAAGGCAGATGTAATTGAAATTGAAGGCACGGTAGTGGAAAAGCTGCCGAATACGATGTTTCAGGTAGAGCTGGAAAACGGGCATAAGGTTCTGGCCCATATCAGCGGCAAACTGAGGCAGAACTTTATCCGTATTTTGCCCGGGGATAAAGTGACGCTGGAACTGTCCCCTTATGATTTGTCGAAAGGACGTATTATCTGGAGGGATAAATAGGGGAAAGCCAAAACAGCGGAAAATGGCGGCATGAAATAACAGGCATCGTTGAAAAATGTTGGAAAATCCCTTGCAAAGGATATGGTTCCGTGGTATAATGTAAAACGGTCTTTTTTGAAGACCTGTAGGTTACGAAAAGGTACGGAAAGGACATGGTGAATTGAAATGAAGGTTAGGTCATCAGTAAAACCGATTTGCGAAAAATGCAAAATCATCAAAAGAAAAGGAAGAATCAGAGTAATCTGCGAAAATCCGAAACACAAACAAAGACAAGGATAATCCCTGCCGCTTTTTATAAACGGCAGTGGGTTCTTGTCTGGTTATCATATATGGAATTGGAAATAAACGGCGGCTTGGAAGCCGGCGGTTTCACATAAATGTATTTTAACTGGAGATAAGAGCCTGTGGAGATTACTTGTTGATACTAAAACTATCGTTTTGCCACCTGCCCGTTCAAAAAGCGGGTGAGAACGGCGGTTTTGGAAAGATCGGATTGATTTTTCCGGTTGGGCGCTGAAGCGCCTCAATCAGCTTAGTAACTATTTTAGTAAATGGAGGAAATGCAAATGGCTCGTATTGCAGGTGTAGACTTACCCAGAGAAAAACGTGTAGAAATCGGACTCACTTATATTTATGGGATCGGGAGGGTAAGTTCCAACAAGATCCTTGCGGCTGCCCAGGTGAATCCTGACACGCGCGTAAGGGAACTGACAGATGAAGAAGTAAAGAGAATCAGCGAAATCATTGAAAAGAATTACATGGTGGAAGGTGATCTCAGAAGAGAAGTCGCTATGAATATCAAGAGACTTCAGGAAATCGGATGCTACAGAGGTATCCGCCACAGAAAAGGCCTTCCGGTTCGCGGCCAGAAGACAAAGACGAACGCAAGGACAAGGAAGGGTCCGAAACGGACCGTTGCCAATAAGAAGAAGTAGGAACAACTTGCGTGTGAGGTGCGTTTTGCGTACTGTAGGCAAACAAGAAGAAATAATAACATGTAAATGAATAGCAGAGAAAGTAGGTTAGTTTAAAATGGCAAAGAAAGTTGCAAAAAAAGTAACAAAAAAACGTGTCAAGAAAAACGTTGAACATGGACAGGCACATATCCAGTCTTCTTTTAACAATACGATTGTTACATTGACAGACAACGAAGGAAACGCGCTCAGCTGGGCAAGTGCTGGTGGTCTTGGCTTTAGAGGTTCAAAGAAATCTACTCCGTATGCAGCACAGATGGCGGCAGAGACTGCTACAAAGGCTGCGCTTATACATGGCTTGAAAACCGTTGATGTTATGGTAAAAGGGCCGGGTTCGGGACGTGAGGCAGCCATCCGCGCATTACAGGCTTGCGGGCTTGAAGTGACAAGCATTCGCGATGTGACGCCGGTACCGCACAACGGATGTCGTCCTCCGAAGCGCCGCCGTGTATAATCGGGCATTTCATTGACTAAGGGAATGCATATGCAAATGAGTTGGAAGAATGCGCAAATAAGATAATCTGCGCTGTAAACAATAACAAAGGACGAAGCGCATAAAACGGCGAAAGCCAAAGGCGCCCGGCCTGATCATGAAAGGAGCCGAAAATGGCAGTAAACAGAGTACCAGTTTTAAAAAGGTGCAGGTCTTTGGGACTTGAACCCGCATACTTAGGATATGATAAAAAATCCAACAGGACAAATCTGAAGGCAGGCAAGAAGGTAAGTGAGTACGGCCTTCAGCTGAGGGAAAAGCAGAAAGCGAAATTCATTTACGGAGTTCTGGAAAAACCTTTCAGGAATTATTATAAGAAAGCCGACAGAATGAAGGGAATGACAGGTGAGAACCTGATGGTGATGCTGGAAAGAAGACTTGACAGCGTAGTGTTCCGGATGGGTTTTGCAAGAACGAGAAGGGAAGCAAGGCAGATCGTGGGACACCAGCATTTCCTTGTAAACGGAAAGCCCGTACAGATTCCGTCTTACTTGGTGAAGGCGGGGGATGTCATCGAATTGAAGGAAAAGGCAAAATCGCTGCAGAGATATAAAGATATCCTTGAAGTAACGGCGGGAAGGCTTACTCCTGAATGGATGGATGTAGATCAGGAAGCTATGAAAGGAACCATCACCCAGCTCCCGACAAGAGAGATGATCGATGTTCCTGTGAACGAAATGCTTATAGTCGAATTATATTCTAAATAAGTTGAAGTGCTTTATGACAAGCAGGCGATTGCGGTTTGGCTTAAGGGCGGGCTGCGTCTGCTTGTTTGCTGACTTTAAAACTAAAATAGAATGGTTCGTAAAGGAGGGTATTTGCAGTGTTTGATTTTGAAAGGCCGAATATTGAGGTTGCAGAAATCTCTGAAGATAAAAAGTATGGCAAATTCGTAGTGGAACCTCTCGAAAGGGGCTACGGCATTACACTGGGCAATTCTTTAAGAAGAATCATGCTTTCATCTTTGCCTGGCGCAGCAGTCAGCCAAGTAAAAATTGAAGGTGTTTTGCATGAGTTCAGTTCCATCCCTGGAGTCAAAGAGGATGTGACCGAAATCATTATGAATATCAAAAGCCTCGCTATAAGAAATAACAGTGATACCAATGAGCCTAAAACCGCATATATCGAATATGAGGGAGAAGGCGTTGTCCGTGCGTCCGATATCCAGGTAGACCAGGACATCGAGATTTTAAATCCCGATTTAATTATTGCTACCTTGAGCGGCAAGGACACGAAATTGTACATGGAACTGACGATTACGAAGGGCAGGGGCTATGTAGGCGCTGATAAGAATAAAACGGATGATCTGCCGATTGGAGTGATCGCGGTGGATTCTATTTACACACCTGTGGAGAGGGTCAATGTAACGGTAGAAAACACTCGTGTCGGCCAGATTACTGATTTTGACAAACTGACACTCGATGTATATACGAACGGAACCTTGGTTCCTGATGAGGCGGTAAGTCTCGCTGCAAAGGTACTTAGCGAACATTTATGTCTTTTTATTGATTTATCGGAAAATGCAAAGACGGCAGAAATCATGGTAGAGAAGGAAGACGATGAGAAGGAGAAGGTGCTGGAAATGAGCATCGACGAATTGGAACTTTCTGTTCGTTCCTACAACTGCCTGAAACGCGCCGGTATTAATACAGTGGAAGAGTTGACGAATAAAACTTCAGAGGATATGATGAAAGTCCGCAATCTTGGACGGAAATCGCTGGAAGAAGTATTGGCGAAGCTGAAGGAGCTCGGCTTGCAGCTGAATCCGAGCGACGAAGCATAAGAAGGGTCAAACGATAAAGAATTTGCGGCTGAAAGCGGCAAAACAATGGATGATTATGAAATCACACATTCAATAAGTCCAAAAGGCATGGATGTGTGGGCTCATTATATGGAAACAGCACCCGGCAAGTAAGTCCAAAAGGCATGGTCGGATGCGCCATAAGACAAGGGTATTGCCTGCTGCTACGGATGCGGCGGCGCAGCCCTGGAAAAGCAGAAAGGAGCCGTAAAAATGGCAGGATACAGAAAGCTGGGCAGAACATCTTCCCAGAGAAAAGCATTACTCAGAAACCAGGTTACGAATCTTTTATACCATGGAAAGATCGTAACGACAGAAGCAAAAGCAAAAGAAGTGCAGAGAATCGCTGAAAGGCTGATTACGATGGCGGTAAAGGAAAGAGACAATTATGAAACCGTCAAAGTGACTGCCAAAGTTGCCCGCAAGGACAAGGATGGAAAGAGGATCAAACAGATCATCGACAAGGATACAAAGAAAGTTCTTTCCGAAACACACCGCGATAAAGACGGCAAAATCTTACGGATTGAAAACGGCAAGACTGTAACCGTATATGATGAAGTGGAGAAAGAGATCAAAAAGGATCTTCCTTCCAGATTAAATGCTAGAAGGCAGATGCTGCGAATCTTATATCCTGTGACTGAAGTTCCTGAAAAGAACGCAGGAAGGAAAAGGGGAACAAAAAAGGTTGATTTACCGGCAAAATTGTTCGATGAATACGGCCCGAGATACGCAGACCGCAAAGGCGGTTATACAAGAATCGTAAAGATCGGACAGCGTAAAGGCGATGGAGCTTTGGAAGTTCTTCTGGAGCTGGTATAATTAGGAATAAAAAAGTTGGCGTTGCGCCAGCTTTTTTATTTTTGGGGATAGGGGTTCTTGATATTGGACAGGCCGCATAAATAATTCATATCCACATCATAGTATTGTGCCAGGCGGGTAAGATGCCTCAACGGCATTTCATTAGCGCCCCGTTCATACCTGGCATACATCGTCTGGGAGGTTCCAAGATATTCTGCAATTTCTTTTTGGCTTTTGTCATGATCTTCCCTTAAATTTTTTATTCTTATTTTATAATCCATAGGAGTACCTTCTTGCATATTGCCGATATTTTTGACCGCCATAGTAATAACTAAATTGCAACAAAATTTTATCATAGTAAATATGTTTACTATTGACATTAGTAAATATCTTTACTAAAATACTCCTATAATATGCATACAAAGGACAAAAAATTTATGAAAAAAATTGCGAAAGCCATGTTCGTGCTGTTGTTATGCATATTTGTATGGCAAGGCATGGACAGGATGGGAAATGGGGGGAATGAAAAAAACAGGAACCTCTTTTTTTATGTCAATCACGGGAAGACAAACGAAATCTGCTATATCAGCTATCACACGGAAATCAGAAGAAATGATAAAGGAAGCCGGGACGGCCGTCGGGTGACGGTGGTACATATTGTAGAAAAATAAAAAAAGCCGGTCATCAGGCCAGCTTTTAAAAATCAATCGGGAACTTTTTGGAAATGCTGGTAATCCTTGCAGGAATTCCAGTGGCCGCCCCAAACAAACCCATGTTCCTTAAATAGACGGTAGCATAGATCGTTTTCATCGATCTTATAGGCGAAATCCTTGCTCCGATCCGCATAGGTTTCGCTTCCCTGGGGAGAAATATAAACGCTTCCGTCGTTTTGATAGACAACGTAAGGGTTAAAAAAGGGATTGATATCAATAGCAAGGCCGAGGGCATGTTTGGAAAGATTGGATGTGCCGTCTACTACTCTATAATTAAAGCAGGAGGTATTATTATCCTGCATGGAAAGCGTATCATCGCCGCCATATTCATCGATCAGCCGGATCTGCTCGATCTGGTATTCATTTTGATATAATTCATAAAAAATTTCTACTAAATCCTGGGCAATCGCCCGATTGCAGATCAATTCTCCGCTATGTTCCACGCCATGGAAATTATAATAAAGAACGCTCATATAGCAAAGATCCTCATAAGCTATCTGGATATCTTCCCGGGACGGGGCAATATTTACCGCTTCTACGGCAAGCGCGTCTTTTTCTTTTTCCACAACGGGATAAGAAATCCCAGTAATTCTGCCAATGATTTCATCAGATAACGGTTCGTAATAAAAACCTTCTTTATACACGGTTCTTTCCGAATTCGCGTTCATAAGAGAATCCTCCCTTTCTGGCATATCTTCCTCATCAGATACAACTTCTTTTTCCTCATGCTCTTCTATACTATTCCCGGGAGCCGTATCAGGTTCCGTGCTGCCATATGCGACTTCAGGATTTTTTTCCGCATATTCCAACAAAGTTTCCGACCCGGAAAATAACCGCGCTAATACAGAGCATAATAGGATGATGACGGCGATAAGGAGAAGGGGTTTCAGTAATTTGTTTTTATCCATGATGAAAAGTCCTTTTTTGTGATAATTAAGTAATTACGGGGGGGGAGGAGAGGTAGGTTGTGAGGAATATTCTGGCAATAGCTGTTATGAAAATCTGAATGTGCCGAACATTCCAGCAAGCCCAGTAAAGCGAAAACATTCGGGCATTGGCCCTCATGTTTTATGGTCTTGCTTCCATGGCACAAACAGACTTTTCATAACAGCTATTGCCAGAATATTCCCGCAAAACTATCGACCACCCCTGGCAATGATCTAATTCTAACATAAGCATAGGGAAATTGCTACATATTAAAATTGTGGGGCTATTTATCTTGAAAAAAGAGGCGGGGAAGGGAGGAGCCGGGGGAGAAGGGGGCGGGAAATGGGTAGGCTTGGTGGGGAGCTCTTTTCTACGGTTGCGTACAATTAGCAATTTTACTTATGAAATGGATCAAAATCTAGGGGGAAATTGCCATGGATGGCAATTTTCACCCGGCCGGTTCCAAAACATTGACCCATTTCATTAGTAAAATCTAATTGGAAGCTCCCGTAGAAAAGAGCTCCCCACCAAGCCTACCCATTTCCCGCCCCCTTCTCCCCCGGCGGTCTTCCCCCCAACATTTTCAAAATAAATTCCCCTCAAAACTTGTAATCCCCCCCTTTTTCTAGTACAATAAAAAGCACGGTTGATTGTAAACTACTTTTAAGGATTGGATGACAAATGGGAATTATTGAAGCAAAAAAGCTTATTTTTGAATATATCAGGCGGGATGAAGAGGGAAATGTGGAAGGAATTACCCGCGCAGTGGACGAGGTGGATCTGGATATCAAGCAGGGGGATTTCGTGGCCATATTGGGGCATAATGGCTCCGGGAAATCCACGCTGGCAAAGCATTTGAACGCGATCCTTTATCCGACGGAAGGGACTGTGTGGGTGGACGGGAAAGATACTGCGGATGAGAAGTATCTGTGGGAAATACGCCAGACTGCGGGGATGGTGTTCCAGAACCCGGATAACCAGATTATCGGCCAAGTGGTGGAAGAAGACGTGGGATTCGGCCCTGAGAATATGGGAGTGCCTACGAAGGAGATCTGGGAGAGAGTAGAGGAAAGCCTGAAGGCAGTGGGAATGTACCAATACCGGAAGCATTCGCCGAATAAATTATCGGGAGGGCAGAAACAGAGGGTGTCCATTGCGGGGGTGATCGCCATGCATCCGAAATGCATTATATTGGATGAACCCACGGCAATGCTGGACCCGAACGGAAGGAAGGAAGTCATACGGGCAGTGCGCGCGCTGAACCAGGCGGAAGATATCACGGTGATTCTGATCACTCACTATATGGAGGAGATCATCCATGCGGATAAGGCGGTAGTGATGGATAAAGGGCATATTGCCATGCAGGGAAGCCCGAGGGAGATATTTGCGCAGGTGGAAAGGCTGAAGGAACTCCGGCTGGATGTGCCGCAGGTGACATTGCTTGCTTATGAGCTGAAAAAGAGCGGCATAGCGCTGCCGGACGGCATTCTGACCTATGAGGAGCTGATCGAAGCGCTGCCTTTCGGGCAGAAAAAGAACAGGATGTCGAACGGATGACGGAAAGGGCATGGTGATTCCTATGGCGATTATTTTGGATCATGTAAGTCATATATATGAAGAGGGAACGGCTATGGAAGTGGCCGCGTTAAAGAATGTGAGCCTGACGATACCGGACGGGCAGTTTATCGGCCTGATCGGGCATACGGGGTCGGGCAAGTCCACGCTGGTGCAGCATCTGAACGGACTGATGAAGCCGACTTCCGGGCATATTTATTATAATGGGGCGGATATCCATGAAGAGGGGTTTAACAAGAAAGAACTGCGGAGCAAAGTAGGGCTGGTTTTCCAGTATCCCGAACACCAGCTTTTCGAGATCGACGTATTTTCGGATGTTTGTTTCGGGCCGAAGAATATGGGGCTGGACGAAAAAGAGGTGCAGCTTAGGGCATATGCGGCATTAAAGCAGGTGGGGCTGGAAGACGATTATTTTTACCAGTCGCCCTTTGATCTGTCGGGAGGGCAGAAACGAAGGGTGGCCATCGCCGGAGTGCTGGCCATGAAGCCGGAAGTGCTGATTTTGGATGAGCCTACGGCCGGGCTGGATCCGAAAGGCCGGGATGAAATATTGGATCAGATCGCCGCATTGAGGGACGAGACGGGGATAACCGTGATTCTTGTTTCCCATAGCATGGATGATGTGGCGAAATATGTGGACCGCATCGTGGTCATGAACCAGGGCGGCGTCATGTATGACGACGAGCCGGTGAATGTGTTCCGGTATTATAAGGAGCTGGAGGCGGTGGGGCTGGCGGCCCCCCAGGTGACTTATATTATGCAGGCACTGAAGGAAAGAGGATTTCCGGTAAAAACGGATGTGATTACGATTGAAGAAGCGAAAAATGAGATTTTAAGGGCGCTTGGCCGTTAAGAATGAAGGAGAAAGAATGCTTAGAGACATAACATTGGGACAATATTATCAGACGGATTCCGTGATCCACAGGCTGGATCCGAGGGTAAAGCTTGTAGCTACCATTATCTTTATTATTTCCCTCTTTCTGGTGAATAATGTAATCGGATATTTGATTGCGGCCGCGTTTTTGGCTTGCATGGTGAAGCTTTCCCATGTACCCTTCCGCTTCATGGTCAAGGGGATGAAGTCGATCGTATTCCTGTTGTTGATCGCTGTTATTTTTAATCTTTTTCTGACACCGGGAGAACCGCTGGTTATGTTCTGGAAGCTGACGGTGACGAAGGAAGGAATAAGGCTGGCGGCAATGATGGCCGTGCGGCTTGTGTTTTTGATTATCGGATCATCGCTGATGACGCTGACGACCACTCCGAATAATTTGACAGATGGCATGGAGAAATTGATGGGGCCTTTAAAACGGCTGCATGTGCCAGTACACGAAGTGGCGATGATGATGTCCATTGCTTTGCGTTTTATACCGATCCTTTTGGAAGAGACGGATAAAATTATGAAGGCGCAGATTGCCAGAGGGGCTGATTTTGAAAGCGGGAACCTGATCAAAAAGGTAAAGAGCCTCGTGCCTCTTCTGGTGCCTCTTTTTATCTCCGCGTTTCGGCGGGCGAACGACCTGGCTATGGCGATGGAGGCGAGATGTTACAGAGGCGGGGAGCATAGGACAAAAATGAAGCCGCTTGTTTACCATAAGAGGGACAGGACGGCCTATGCCGTGCTGCTGGCTTATAGCGTGGTGAGTATTTATTTTGGGAGATTTTTTAAGATATGAAACGGATTATGCTGACTGTGGCGTATGACGGCAGCGCTTACAGCGGATTCCAGGAGCAGGATAACGCGCCGACGATAGAAGGGGAAGTGAACCGCTGCTTGAGCGAGCTGCTGGGGGAAGAAGTCAGAGTGGCCGGGGGGAGCCGGACAGATGCGGGAGTACATGCGCTTTGCAATGTAGCAGTGTTCGATACGGAAACGAGGATACCGGGGGAAAAAATATGCTACGCATTGAACCAAAGGCTGCCGGAGGATATACGGATACGGGAATCCAGGGAAGTACATGCCGGTTTTCATCCGAGGCATTGCGAGAGCAGGAAGACTTATGAATATAGGATTGTAAATGACAGGTTTCCGATTCCTACCAAAAGGCTGTATGCGTATTTTACTTATGTGCCGCTGGATGAAAAAAGGATGGCGGAGGCAGCGGCTTATCTCATCGGAGAGCATGACTTTAAAAGCTTCTGCAGCGCGGGGAGCCAGGTGCTTAGCACGGTAAGGACCATTTATGATATCCAGGTGGAACGGGAAGGGGAAGAAATCGCGATCCGCGTGACGGGAAATGGCTTTTTGTACAATATGGTGAGGATCATTGCCGGGACGCTTATAGAGGCGGGAAAAGGCTTATGGGAGCCGGGCCATATGGAAGAAATCATCGCGGCAAGGGACAGAGGAGCGGCCGGGCCCACAGCGCCTGCCTGCGGCCTTATGCTGGTAAAGTATGAGTTTGTGTGAGAGTTAAAAAATTAAACCTGCCGGGCAGGCTAAATTTGCAAAATATTATTGACACACGCGGAAGCGTATAATATAATAGGGCAGTATGAGAATGTTTCGTAATGCAATGCCAAAGCCCCGGCAGAGCATTATAATATAGGGGCAGAGAAGCGCTGGGTGGATACGGCGTTTCCTGCGGATCCGTCGGTATAAAGCCATACGGTGCGGCCGGACATCTGCACTGCGGTATGAGTGCGGGCGGACAACAATAGTAAGGAATGACCTAACGGAATAGTCCGGCAGAGCGCCGGAGAGAAACTGATCGAAGCAGGAGGGAACGTAATGAAAACTTTTATGGCTAGTCCGGCTACTATCGAAAGAAAATGGTATGTAGTTGACGCTACGAATATGACACTCGGACGTTTGGCATCTGAAGTTGCTAAAGTTTTAAGGGGGAAAAATAAACCGATCTATACTCCCCATATGGATACCGGCGATTATGTGGTAATCGTCAACGCATCCAAGATCAAAGTAACAGGCAGGAAGATGGATCAGAAAGTTTACTATCATCACTCCGATTATGTGGGCGGTTTGAAATCGATCACATTGAAAGAGATGTTTGCGAAAAGACCCGAGAGAGTCGTGGAACATGCAATAAAGGGCATGCTTCCGAAAGGACCTTTGGGAAGGCAGATGTACAGAAAACTTCATGTATATGCAGGGCCTGAACACGAGCAGACAGCTCAGAAGCCTGAAGTATTAACATTTTAATTAAGGGGACGGAAAGGAGAAGATGAAAATGGCTAAAGCAGCAAATTGCTACGGAACAGGCAGAAGAAAAAAATCAATTGCAAGAGTATATTTAATCCCCGGTAATGGGAATATTGTTATCAATAAAAGAGGCATCGATGATTATTTTGGCTTGGAAACATTGAAAGTGATCGTGCGCCAGCCGCTCGTAGCAACGGGTACGACGGACAAATTCGATGTCAAGGTAAATGTACGCGGAGGCGGATATACAGGACAGGCAGGAGCAATCAGACACGGTATTTCAAGAGCTTTGCTCCAGGCAGACGCTGACTACAGACCGGTATTGAAAAAAGCAGGCTTCTTAACAAGAGACTCCCGTATGAAGGAAAGGAAGAAATACGGCCTCAAAGCTGCAAGGCGCGCGCCGCAGTTCTCCAAGAGATAATTCAAGCAAATTTCAAAGGAATTTCAGAATCCCCGAAAGCATTGAGTTTTCGGGGATTTCCTTATATTCTGAATTTCCATGAGACACCACAAAAACACACAAAATTTTCACGGTAACTAACACGTAACTGACAAATGAGAAAATGTTTTCCTTGTGTCTTGCGCAAGACAATGATATGATGTCAAAAACGGGAAAAGAGGCGGTGCCAGTGAAGCGGACAGAATACAAGAACCAACACGCAAATACTATGAAATGATTGAGGATTTGTCATATACAAAGGGCGAGGGTTATTTCGTTTATCTCAAGGAGGGCTTTATCAATGATACGACAGGCAGCAGGAGCATCCATTGTGAAAAGACATCTGAGGTTAGACGGATAATTGGAAAGACATATAAAAAATAGAATTGTGGAAGTCGGAAAAGAATGGTATAATACAGAACGACAACCGTGTTGCAGGGTAGGCTGACCTCTCATTTTTGTGGAATGGGGGTGATGCCTATGAAAAATCATTTTGATTTTAAGGACATTATGACTTTTGGTCTGTTCCTTTTGGCATTACTTACATTCGTTTTTACGTTTTGTAAGTAATTCTACATAGAAAAACCACCCCAAAACTTTGACCGAGCGACGGGGTGGATTTTTCTATCTACGTTTTGTAAGGTCAACCCACCTTGTGGGCGGTTGTTTTTTGTATTTATAATATACCATAAGCGGACGGAGAGTTCAAGGGTAAAATCACTTGTGGGGCGATGTGGGGTCACTTGTGGGGCGATGTGGGGCGACGTGAGATAATATGAGAACATAAAAATGAGGCAGGTGCGACCCTGCCTCATGCTATATTTTGTTGATTGCGTCGATTAGTTGGATAGGCTACAACAAACTAGACAGATTTTTTAAGGTCATATAAAATAGAATCAATTAGAAAAGGAGCAATGATATGACCGAAATAAAGCAAAAAAGGAAGCCGCGTAAGTACACAGATGAATTTAAGAGACAGTTAGTAGGTTTATATCATTCCGGCAAGCGCAGATGTGATATCTGCCGAGAGTACGATATTTCCCAGTCCCTGTTTGACAAATGGGTAAAACAAGCGGAAAATTCCGGCTCATTCTATGAAAAAGACAACCGCACGCCGGAACAGGAAGAACTGGTAAAACTCCGCAAGGAATACCGGCAGCTTAAGATGGAGAATGACATTTTAAAACAAGCGGCGCTGGTCTTAGGACGAAAGTAAATGTAATCAAGACATACATGTCTGGCGGATGCCAACCAATACTCCGTATCAGCAATGTGCCGCGTCCTGCAGACAAACAGAAGCACTTATTATGACGGAGCAAAACAAAAGTCCAGCGAATCCGGCCTGGCATCTGGGATCACGGATATTTTCCAAAAAAGCCGTAATAATTATGGGACACGCAAAATAAAGAAGGAACTGATGAAAGCAGGGAAACAGGCATCCTAAAAACGGAATTTATATATAATGAAACATTTACAAATTTAAAAGAGTTGAAAAAAATGTTGACGATCCAGTCTGTCCGCTAAGGATAAGTGGAGATACAAGCCCGTTCAGAGAGGCTCTTTCTTCCGGGGTGAGGTTAATGCCCTGACGGCAGTCATGCTTGACCTGCTCGTAAGAAGAATCAGCATCCTTTGCCCGATAGTAATACTTGTCATGCCTGCAGGCATGGTTGGAACAGCCATTGCAGATATAAGGGGGCTTTTTCAGCGAAGGACACACAAACGGGGTAAACTCAGGACAGTGTTTTGTACAGTCGCAGACTCTTGAACGTTTGCAAAGCTCATTGCACAGTTTTCCCTGACAGATACGGGCAGAGTGACAGGAGGAGAGAAGGGCGCAGTTATTTTTCGAACCGTAATGGGAACCTTCCTTCAGAACCCTGTGCTTCGTGTTTGTGGGTTTTTTTAAAGTGATAACTGTGGTAAACTTATATAGTCAAGTATATATAGTCAACTATATATGCTATAGAATGAAATGAGGAGGTAAGTATAATGCCAGAGATATCGTTGTTTTACGGAATCAGAGTTACAATGTATTATGATGACCATAATCCTCCACATTTCTATGCGGAATACAATGGAAATAAAGCGATTATTGAAATTGATGCTGAATTGGGAATTATCAAAGGATGGAAAACCGATGAACCGAATCAATCCGTTAGTTTAAAAGTGAGGTGAACGTTATGTTTCCGAAGGTTGTGCAGGTAATGCCAATGGAAAATTATTCCGTATATGTATACTTTGAAGACGGTAAAATCGTATGTTATGATATGACTCAAATGATTGAGAAAGAGGTATTTCGTCCATTGAAAGATATCACTGTTTTTAAAGAGGCTTGTACAGTGATGAATGATACATTGGCATGGGATATCGGGGGAAACCGAGATAATACGAAGTGTCTGGATATTGACCCGGATACACTGTATGATTTACTAATGGCGGCAGAAAAGATAGCATTATATAAGCTGGTACTTTAAGTATAAAGAATTATCGGTTAATGATGGCTGTCCGCTCGTAAAGCAGAAAAAGGCGCAGATAATTGTTGTGCCGGATAGTAAATAACTATTGAAATCATAGAACGTATGTTCTATAATAATGTATATAATACGCTTGTAACTTGATTTTATATGGAGAAGGGATATGGAAGAAGCAAAGAAACATATTAACTATGCATTAGTTGAGGATATAAGGCCGGCAATGTATAAACCGATGAAGTATTGGGGGAAAAAACCGCACAACATATGGAGTGACTTTATAGATTGTTATTGCCCGGATGGCGGAACTGTGTTGGATCCTTTTATGGGAAGCGGATTAGTTGCTTTTGAAAGCTTAATACTTGGGAAAAAGGCAATTACATTTGATTTGAATCCTCTGTCAACTTTTTTTGTGAATGCCACCTTGCAGAATTTTGATGAGCAAAAATTTACACAAGCAGTAAATAGAATTGCAGACGAGATTGCAAATGATGATGTGTACTCAAGGAATTATACGAGAAAAATAGATGATGAGGAAGTGGTTATTTATAATTATATATGGTTTAAAGATCGAATAACAAAGATACGGGTTAAAGATGCAGACGGAAAAGAAATTCCTGATCTGGAACCTGATGAGGTTGATGACGGGCTGTTGGCTGAAATGAAAAATATTGATATGAAATATTGGTACCCAACGGACAAATTACCATTAAACCCGTCTATTAACCAGAAGTTTATGGATGATTTGGGCGGAGATGATTTTAGCTGCTTATGGACAAAGAGGAATTTGTATATATTGTCTAAGATGTTTGATCTTATTAGGAAAGAAGAGGCGGCAGTGGTTAATCATTTGCTGCTGGCATTTATTCATACACTTCATTTGGTATGTAAAATGGTATATCCAAGAACGGAGAAAGGGAACAGAAAATATTCCGGCAGTTGGGGAAGAGCCGATTATATGATTAGAAATCATTCTATGGAACAAAATCCATTGATTGTATTTTTGCGTTCCTGTTTTGACAGGCAAGGCGTGGTGAAAGCAATGAATAATGCAAAAGACCGTCTGCCAAAGGATTTTAAAGTTAATATTGTTGATGCCCGACATGGCATAAAGAAAAAGGTTGATTTGAACTATGGAGTAATGGATGTCGCAGATTTGTGCGATTACGTGGATGAAAAGAGCATTGATTTTATTATGACAGATCCGCCATATGGCGGATTGGTTCAATACTTGGATTTAAGCCAAATATGGCTTGTATGGCTGCAAAAATATGATAATAGGTATCATCCAAATACGGAAGCTGAAATAACTGTAAAAAGAGGATATGTTGGAAGGGAAGAATATAATAGAAAATTAGTTCATGCGTTTAAGAATCTGCATAAAGTTTTAAAAGATGACGGGTATATGGTTGTGACTTTTCATAACCAGGAAATGCAGGAATGGAACGATTTTGTTAATGCAATAAGAAATGCGGGCTTTAAATTTGATAAAGTGACGCACCAATACAATAAGCGTTCAGGCGAATCAAATGTATCGAATCCATATGGCACAACGGGTTCAGACTTTTATATCAGGTGTGCAAAGAAAAGAGATGTGGATTTTACCAATGACCAATCTGAGCTGAACCATTTTATTTTACAAAAAACGATAGAAATTATTGCGGTCAGAAATGAAAAAACTCCATTTACTTTTATCGTAAATGGATTGCTTCCAGAAATGTTACAAGCAGGGCATTTGCGCCCGGAGGAGCCTACAAAGGAATTACATACGATTTTAAATGAGTACGTGGGCGAGGACAAAATTTTTAAAGTGACAGAAAACCCAAACCAAGGAGCCGGGGAGTATTGGTGGTTCCATGAACCTGGCAAGTATATTAATTACCCTGATTTGTCATTAAGCGACCGCGTGGAAGAGGCTGTATTAGCTTTCATGCGAAGAAAAGTGTCTGTAAAATATGACGATGTTGTGGCAGAAATTTTTAGGCTCTATCAAAATGGTTTGACGCCGGATCCTAAAGGGATAAGAAAAACGCTTGAAAAGTATGCAGTACCTGTTTCGGGAAAATGGAAATTAAAAGAAGATATTGTTTGTGATATTACGAAACATACAGAAATGATATATAATTTAGTTAAAATTGGAAAAAGGAATGGATATCTTGTATTTGTCGGCAAGCGGGAGCAGCCGGAAAAGTGTTCTAATAGTCAGTGTTTGAGAGATATTATTGATATTACGGATATGGCGAGAGTTTATAAGGAGGATGCTGAGAAGGAGCGTATGGAACGGATCAATATGGTCGATGCAATTTGGGTTGAAAGGGATCAAGTGAAATGCATATTTGAAGTGGAAAATTCTACTAATTTTTCGATGGCATTGCAGAGGGCATCAAATATGAATAAAGAAATTCCTAAGTTCATGATTATCCCGGATAAAAGAGAAATGGAATTGCATTCTATTGTTGATCCGGTTTTTGTGAAGCTTTTCAGGGAATATAGCTGGAAATATATAACATATACTTCTATATTAAGAATGGCATCAAGCAGAAAAGTGGAATTTAATTCCTTATTGAAAATAGGCAAGGATATAGGGGCGGAATGATGGAGGAAAAAAAGAAGAGGCCAAGAAAGCCTAAAGAACTGGAGAACCAACCAGGGCGATACGATGAAAGGAACACACTAAATGATTTAACGGGTAAAGAATGGCTGCTTTTAACAAAAAGTTTTTGGGAAACGGAAACATCGAGTATTGATAAAGGTGCATATAAACATCCAGCTCCCTTTATGGTAGGCGATGTTAAGAAATTGATATCACTGTTTACGAAAAGAGGCATGACAGTTTTAGATCCCTTTGTTGGAAGTGGAACAACATTAATTGCTGCTAACATTTTAGAACGAAAGGCGATTGGAATTGATTTAAACTCTGAATATGAACTCCTTTACAAAGAAAGAATAAGTAATCTGAATCTGGAAGAATCCGGCGAGTATATTGTAGGTGATTCATTAAATGTACTCGATAGCATTGGGAATGTAGACTACATCGTTACGTCTCCGCCATATCACAATATCCTGCGTAATATGTCAAAAGGGATAAGAAATAACACTGGAAAAGATTATAGAATGTCAGCAAGAGACGGAGTGGAATATTATAGCGAATTAGAGAATGATCTGGGAAATTTTGAACAATATGAAGATTTTCTGAATGCCTTAAAATCCATAATGAAAAAGGCATATAGGTGTTTAAATAATAAAAAATATACAAGTATCATTATCAGTGATTTTACGGTAAATAAGAAAGAAATATGTGTTCAAGGCGATATTGTCAGGATAATGAGCGAGATTGGTTTTGAATTTGCAGGCACCACCATTTTGATGCAGCCAGTGAAGCCTTTGTATCCTTTTGGCTATCCATATGCCTACAAGATTAACCATCATCACCAAAATATTATTACATTCAGAAAATGTGAATAAATTTAACACAGGAAAAGAAAAAATGATCATAAGCGCCAGCCGCAGGACGGATATTCCGAATTATTATTCGGAATGGTTTTACAACAGAATAAAGGAAGGCTTCGTATATGTAAGAAATCCGAGGAATGTGCATCAGGTCAGCCGGATCGATCTGTCAAAGGACGTAGTGGACATAATTGTATTCTGGACGAAAAATCCAGAGCCGATGTTTGCCAGGCTGGACGAGCTGGCGGCATACCATTATTGTTTTCAGTTTACGCTGACCGGGTATGGAAAGGACATAGAGCGCAATATTCCTCATAAAAAGGAAAAAATGATTCCAGTATTCCGGGAATTGGCATCCCGGATAGGAAAACAGAAAGTGGTTTGGAGATATGACCCGATCCTGTTTGCGAAAAAGTATACGCCGGAATACCATCTCCGTGCATTCCGGGCGATAGCGGAAGCGCTGAAGGGATATACGGAGAAGTGCGTGATAAGCTTCGTTGATCTATATGCGTGCAACAGGAAGAATATGGAGGCAATAGGCTCTTATAGCCTGGACGGGGCCGGGCTGCAGGAATTTGCAAAAGAAATCAGCAGAATAGCCGGACAGAACGGCATGAAGGTGGGCAGCTGCGCGGAAAACATAGATTTGGGGTTTTGCGGTATAGAGCATAACTGCTGTATTGATAAGGAATGGATCGAAAATATCATCGGATGCAGGATAAAGGCAGGAAAAGATAAAAACCAGAGGCCGGAGTGCGGCTGTATGGAAAGCGTGGAAATTGGAGCGTACGACACTTGCAGGAGCGGCTGTATATATTGTTATGCCAATCGCGGCGCGTGCCGCGCTGTACATTGCGCTACAGATCGTGCTGCGGATCGCGTTGCACATGGCAATCAGGAAAGGGTTATGGATAATTGCGGCGGGTATGACCCGGCCTCTCCGATCCTCTGCGGCAGGATAACGGCAGAAGATAAGATAAGCATACGCAGGGGGAAATCTTTGAAGGAAGAACAATTAAGTTTATTACAATGATATTTGCTTTTTTGCCAGATTCATCCTATACTGGATAGAGACGGACGGGCTTTGTCCCGTAGAGGAGCGACAAGCAGACAGAACAGGAGAACCGATGAAGCTATATTTTGCGCCTTTGGAGGGAATTACGGGCTATCTTTACAGGAATGCTTATTATGATCATTTTTCAGGCGTGGATAAATATTTTACGCCCTTCCTGTCCCCCAACCAGAACAGGGCGCTCAATCCGAAGGAAATAAGGGACATACTGCCCGGGAATAACAAAGCGATTCCGCTCGTTCCGCAGATTCTGACGAACTGCGGAGAATTTTTTTTGCGTGCCGCACAGGAGCTGGAAGAAACGTATGGATATGAGGAAGTCAACCTGAATCTGGGCTGCCCTTCCCGTACGGTGGCGGCGAAGGGAAAAGGTGCAGGATTTCTTGCAAAACCGGAAGCGTTGGATTGTTTTTTTCAGGAAGTTTTTGGAAAAATAAAGATAAGGGTGTCGGTAAAGACGAGAATAGGGGTAGACGAGCCGGGGGAATTCCGTCATTTAATGAAGATTTTCAATCAATATCCTCTGCATGAACTGATTATCCACCCGAGGGTGCAGAAGGATTATTATGAAAATTCACCCGATTGGCAGACTTTCAGGGAAGCGGTGGAAACGAGCCGTAATCCGGTATGTTATAATGGGGATATTTTCACGGTGGAAGATTTTAAGAGGTTCCGCCAGGTGTTCCCGGAAGTGGACAGAGTGATGCTGGGGCGGGGGCTGTTGAGGAATCCGCTTCTGGCAGAGGAAATAAAAAAGGAAATCAAGAAATCGGATTTCGCATCTGCCGCAGAAGAACAGGAACAAAGAACGAAGGGAGAGGGTTCTGCAAAGGAAGACGTGGAAAGGCTGAAGGCCTTCCATGACCGGCTGTATGCGGATTATCGGTCTGTGATGTACGGAGAGAAAAATGTATTGTTTAAAATGAAGGAATTCTGGGTATATGCGGGCTGCTCTTTTCCGGGAACGGAGAAATGCCTGAAGAAGATAAGAAAAGCTTCCCGGCTGGCGGAATATGAAGGGGCGGTGCTGGAAATATGGGAATCGCGCCGCCATGAAACGATGTCTTAGGGAATGGGGAAAGGATAGGATTTTGAAATGCATAATCAGTTGACGGAACAGGATATCAAACGAATGGAAGAGGAAATCGAATATCGGAAGCTGGTCGTACGCAAGGAAGCGTTGGAGGCGGTAAAAGAAGCCAGGGCGCACGGCGATTTGAGCGAGAATTTCGAATATTATGCCGCGAAGAAGGAGAAAAATAAAAATGAAAGCAGGATCCGCTTTTTGGAGCGCATGATAAAGACGGCGGAGATCATATCCGATGAGTCGAAAGAGGATGAGATCGGGGTGAATAATACGGTGGAGGTGCGGTTTGAAGAGGACGGGGCGGTGGAAACTTACAAGATCGTGACGACCATGCGGGGGAATTCCCTGGAAGGGCTGGTCAGCACGGAATCCCCTATCGGCAAGGCGCTTCTCGGCCATAAGGCTGGGGATCGCGTCTGCGTCCAGGTGAATGAAAGCTACAGCTACTATATTATAGTAGAAAAAATTGAAAAGACGGTGGACGACGGCAGCGATAAGCTGAGAAGCTTTTAAATTTGGGGGAACAGGACATGAAAAGGAGGGTATCGGGAAGTGGATGATAAAAAAGTGGACGAAAAAGATATAGAAAACGTGTTGAAGATTCTGGAAAATTTTTCTGCGACGGAGACGAGCCGGATGAAGATAGAAGTGTCCGGGGAGAAAGAGCCGGAAAAAGTAGAGAAGGCATACCATCATGGCCGCTGCGATGTGGGAAGCCCTTGGGCAAGGCCCAGGGGAACCCTTTGGGATGAGCGGGGAGAGAACTGCTAAGGCCGTTTGGCCATATCAGATACCAGGTCGGAGAGGAAAGGAAGAGAGCGATGATTATTGAAAACATATTTAAAGAAAAGAAGCCGGTTATTTCATTTGAGATTTTTCCGCCGAAGAAGGAGGCAGAGCTGAATAATATTGACGCGACATTAAAGACACTGGCGCAGCTGCATCCTGATTTTATCAGCGTGACATTCGGAGCGGGCGGAAGCTGTGCGGATAATAAGACGGTGGAACTGGCGAAAAAGATTAAGAGGGATTATGATATCGAGCCGCTGGTTCATTTGACATGCATCAGCAACAGTAAGGAAGAAATCAGGCAGATCCTACGGCAGATGGAGGACGCGGGGCTGAAAAATGTGCTGGCGCTGCGGGGGGATGTGAATCCGAATGTGCCGGTGAAGGATGATTTCCGCTATGCCAGCGAATTAGTCGCTTTTATTAAGGAGCAAGGGGACTTCCATGTCAGCGGGGCATGCTATCCGGAAGTGCATCTGGAGGCAAAGGATGCCATATCCGATATACGGAATTTGAAAAAAAAGGTGGACGCAGGGGTGGGACATTTGACTTCCCAGTTATTTTTTGACAATAACAAATTCTACGATTTCCTGACGAAAGTGAGGATCGCTGGCATCGATACGCCGGTGGAAGCGGGCATTATGCCGGTGACGAACAAGGCGCAGATCAAAAGGATGGTGACAATGTGCGGCGCTTCCCTGCCGGATAAATTCGAAAGGATATTGGAAAAATACGGGGAGAACAAAGAGGCTTTGTTCGATGCGGGGATGGTATATGCGGTGAACCAGATCGTGGAGCTGATTTCTTATGGAGTGGATGGGATACATATTTATACAATGAACAATCCTGTAGTGGCGGGAAGAATCTGTGACGGGATTAAGAATCTGGTTTGATCGGACTGGAGTCAAAAGAGCGGAATGGAGTATACTATATAGTGAACCGTGGAAACAGAGAAATCATTGGAAAGGAGATTATTCCATCATGTATGATTTAGTGATTATCGGGTCGGGGCCGGCGGGGCTTTCGGCTGCAGTATATGCCAAAAGGGCGGGGTTTCGCACGCTGGTATTGGAAAAAAGCGCGATGAGCGGGGGTCAGGTGCTGACGACTTATGAGGTGGATAACTATCTGGGGATGCAGGGCATGAACGGCTTTGACCTGGGAATGAAATTCCGGGAACATGCGGATTATATGGGAGTGGAATTCCTGGAGGCGGAGGCAGTCAGCATAACAGCCGCTATGGAAGGGGAAGAGGAAAATGACGCGGAAGAGACAGCGGAGTTAATTGCATGCGAGAACCTTGCATGCGAAAGTCTCGCATGCGAAATGGCTGCATGTGAGAAACAGGGTCATCGACACAGCGGTTCCGGCCTGCCGAAAAAAAAGAGCTTGGGGGAAAGAGAGGGAAGGATATATAAGATTGCCACCAACAAGGGAGAGTATGAGGCAAAAGCGGTGCTGGCAGCTACCGGTGCAGTTCATGCCAAACTTCATGTGCCAGGGGAAGAAGAACTGGCCGGCATGGGGGTTTCCTATTGCGCTACTTGTGACGGGGCTTTTTTCAGGAACCGCACGGTCGCAGTCGTAGGCGGCGGAGATGTTGCGGTGGAAGATGCTGTTTTTCTGGCAAGAACGAGCAAAAAGGTATATCTCATCCACCGCCGGGATGAACTTCGGGCGGCCAGGATTCTTCAGGAACGGGTACGGGAGCTTCCCAATGTGGAGATTCTTTGGAACACAGTAGTGGATGAAATATTGGGGAAGGATCATGTGGAGAAGATTCGAATCCGCAATACCATATCCGGCAGGGAAGAAGAACTGGATATGGACGGTGTATTTATCGCTGTCGGCATCCATCCCAATACGGAATTATTTAAAGGACTGGTGGAATGCGATGAAAAAGGTTATATAGCCGCAGGGGAAGACGGGATGACGACGGCTCCGGGGATTTTTGCGGCAGGGGATGTGCGGACCAAGCCGCTGCGGCAGATCGTGACGGCGGTTGCGGACGGCGCCAATGCGGTTGCGACCGTACAAGAGTATTTCTTGTAGGAATGGAGTTTATATTTCTTGCTGAATTTTTTAAATTTTTTTGAATAGTTTTGGAAAGCCCGGAAAATGGGGGAATGTGGAAATCGGCATAGGTTGACAAATGTGTCGGAAAGTGTTATATTATTTAACAGATGTAACAAAATTGTAATAAATTAAAAAAGTAGGTAACATTTTCTAACATTTTCGGAGGACATAACCTATGAGACAAAAGAACGTGAAAATGGCAATATGTGCAGTGACAGCAGTCCTTGCATTTTCAGGTATGAACATAGAAGCGAACGCGGCAACGGATCTTTCATCGGTATTACCGTCGGCAGGAGTAGATTATACATTACAAGCTAACGCGACTTCCCTTAAGAATATAAAGGAAGAAGCGGATACAGAGAAGGCTGGCGCGGAGGAAAAGAAAACGGAAGAACAGACGGCGGATGTCGAGATAGACGGGGTATCCGGCAATGCATCTTCCGGGGATGCCAATACAGAGCTGGAAGGAAGCGGTGTTTCCGAACAGACGCAGGAAGTGGAAGAAGAAAAAGTAATTGAAGAAACAAAGGAAGTGGACACATCCAACCTGAGCGAGAAGATCTTAAAGGATGTGGCGAAGAAACTGGACAGGAAGGATGAGGAAGAGAGCTTTAAAAACCTTGTCATTGCAAAGGTAAATGATTACGTAAACGTAAGAAGCATACCGAGCGAAGAAGGCGAGATCGTCGGCAAGCTTTATGATAAATCGGTTGGCAGCTTTATTTCCGAACAGGATGGATGGTACGAGATCAGATCCGGTTCCGTAACAGGTTATGTCAAAGGCGAGTATTGCGTAACGGGCGACGATGCGGTGGAGCTGGCAAAACAGGTGGGGACGAGGATCGCCACTGTCACCACGACGACATTGAAAGTAAGGCAGGAACCCGGCCTGGATACAACGGTGCTTGGCATGGTACCCATTGAGGACGAGCTTGTCGTGACGGAAGAACTGGATGACTGGGTAAAAGTAAACATAGAAGAAGGCGACGGTTATGTATCGACGGATTACGTAACGCTTTCCACAGAATTTGTGCAGGCAGAATCCAAGGCAGAAGAGGAAGCCAGACTGGCAAAAGAAGAGGCGGATCGGAAGGCAGCCCAGGCGGCGGCGAGAAGAGCGGCGGAGAAATCGAATTCTTCCGGCGGCGGTCAGGTGATGTACGCTTCGGGCAACGGCAGTGAAATGGGTCGCGCAGTTGCAAATTATGCGCTCCAATTCGTAGGAAACCCGTACGTATACGGCGGAACCAGCCTGACGAACGGCGCGGATTGTTCCGGCTTTGTTATGAGCGTATACGCGAACTTCGGCGTAAGCCTTCCTCATTCATCGGCGGCAGACAGAAGCGTAGGCGCGGCGGTAAACGGACTGGCGAATGCACAGCCGGGCGACTTGGTTTGCTACTCCGGGCATGTGGCGCTGTATATCGGCAATGGGCAGATCGTCCATGCGTCCACATCCAAAACAGGTATTATTGTTTCCAGCGCAAGCTATAGGACTCCTCTTTCCGTAAGAAGGATTTTCTAGGAAAAGGTTATGCTGTGAATGGATGGCCGGGAAATAAGGATAGGAGATAACATGTATCGGGCGGATGCTTTTGGGCATCCGCTTTATTTGTGCCGCAGACTCTGTTGACATGTTCAAACAGGTGTGGTATAAGAGAATTATATCTTAGATAAGGAGAAGAGGATATGAAAAACGATATCAGATTGGTTGCGGTTGACATAGACGGCACATTTGTCCGTTCGGACTATACATACGATATTCCGAGGTTTCAACACATTTTATCCTGCATGGAAAATGCCGGCTGTCGTTTCGTGGTGGCGAGTGGGAACCAGTATTACCAGTTAAGGGATTTGTTTCCCGGATATGATGAAGAGCTGTCCTTTGTGGCGGAAAACGGGGCGTTTGTCAAAGACCGAAAGGAACTGGTTTTTACAGCGGACATGGAAAAAGAAACGGTGGATTTTGTGATCGATGTATGCAGGGAATACCCAGAAGTACGGAATGTCCTGTGCGGCCTGGAAAGCGCGTATTGCCAGCGTGGGACGGTGAGCCAGGAATTTTTTGACCTCACGAAGATATACTACCATCGTTTGAAGTGGGTAGAAGATTTTAAGGAGGTAAAGGACCAAATATTGAAATTTGCCCCGACTGTGCCGGAAGAAAAAACATACTTCTATTACGATATATTTTGTGAAAAATTCAAAGGGAAAGTGGAACCGACGACGAGCGGCCATGGCTCTATAGATTTAATCGTACCTGGCTGCCATAAGGCATCCGGGCTGAAGCGGCTTGCGGAGCGCTGGGGGATTTTGCCGGAACAATGCGCTGCTTTCGGGGACGGAGGGAACGACATAGAAATGCTGAATTACTGCGGCCACAGTTATGCGATGGCAAACGCTCCCCAAAACGTAAAAGATGCGGCAAAATATGTGTGTCCTTCCAATGAAGAGGACGGCGTGCTCGTTACGCTTGAAAAAATATTCGCTCAGTCATGAGAGAATAGCAGATGTGTCTTTTTCAGCCATTGTCAAGGAATTTTCAGAATATATCTTTTTTGGGAAAAAGGCTTGACAAAGACAGACTTGTACAAGTTATACAAAAAAGAGATTTTAAGGACATATTTCCATAAAATGGAAGTAGGGGTTATCCACATAGAAAAATGGCTGAAAATAAGGGTTAATGATTTATACACGGTTTTATCCACAATATCCACAGAAATGGATAGGAAAATGGTAGGGATTGCGGCAGCGGCGATTGGAACAGATGTTTTGTTTATTATGTTAAAAACGGGAAAAAAGGCGTAAAATGCCGAAAACTGTATTGGCATACAATAGCGCTTAAATTGTTGCATAGGTATGGCACAATATGGTATAATGTTTGAAAACAATATACTGGGCGAAGAGAAATTCAGGGTATATGGTTTGGACAATAATCCAATGAAAGGGATGAGTGGTATGAAGTTTGTTATAGTAGGCAAGAACATCGAAGTGACACAGGGGTTAAAAGCGGCAGTAGAAGAAAAGATCGGGAAGCTGGAGAGGTATTTTAATCCGGAAACGGAAATACATGTGACGCTGAGCGTGGAAAAAGAGCGTCAGAAGATAGAAGTGACCATTCCGGTAAAAGGAAGCATTATCCGTTCGGAGCAGGTCAGCAACGATATGTATGTTTCTATCGACCTGGTAGAAGAGATTATTGAAAGGCAGATTAAAAAGTATAAAAATAAGCTGATAGACCAGAAGCAGTCCGCAGGCTTTTTCAAGCAGGAGTTTATTGAGAAAGATTACATGGACGACGAGGAAGTCAAGATTATACGTACGAAGAAATTCGATATCAAGCCGATGTATCCGGAGGATGCATGCGTGCAGATGGAACTTCTCGGCCATAGCTTTTTCGTATTTAATAATGCGGAGACAGGCCAGGTAAACGTTGTGTACAAGAGAAAGGGAAATACTTACGGACTGATTGAGCCTGAAGTATAATAGGACAAGCTGGAAAGAAAAATATAAAAGATGCGTGGCATGGCCGCGCATCTTTTTTCATATATTGCAATGAGACTAGTGTGAGAAGTACTTCTAAAGCTCATGCCAGAGGGCATTTCGCTAAGAAGTACTAGACTTGCTTCGCAAGTCTTCTCACACCGAAGAACGCCTGAAATGCGGCGTTCTTCCCGTTGACGGTTTGTGCCGCCGGGGGGCGGCATGGAGGTTAAAATGCAATATTTGAAAAAAATAAGAAATGCAATATTGGTCGAAAGTATACTGCTGGTATCGCTGTACAGTGTATTTATGACGGACATATTAAAAGAAGGCATAGGGGTAGAGCAGACACAAGCGATAGAGGTAGGTTCGGTGGGGGAGCGGGAATATATTAAATGGGTGGATTTCAATGTCTCTTATGAAGCTTTGTGCGAGGCGTACCGATGGGACGTGGAGACTTATGAGGAGACGCTGGAGGATAAGGATGCAGTGCATGTAGGCTGGATCGAACTGCTGGCCTATACGGCAGCCAGGCATGGAGGGGAATTCCCGTCCGGCACGGTTTCCGAGATCGCCCGGACGGCGGAGAAGCTGAAAACCGGGGAAACAACGATGCAGGAACTTACCGGGGATATGAAATACTACGCTTATTACCTGGAGGCATACCGGGCCGTATTGGGCGGTTTTGTCGGGGAATATGAGATACAAAAGGAAACGGAGGAAGGGGGAGTGGAGTGGAAAAAATGCTATGGCCTGAAAGCCTTCTCTCCGATTGCAAAAGGGTTTGAATATAGCGATTACGATGATTTCGGGGCAGCCAGAAGCTATGGATATTCCAGGCCGCATCTGGGGCATGACATGGTTGGGCAAATTGGAACCCCCGTGGTCGCAATTGAGTCCGGTTACGTGGAGGCCATCGGATGGAACCAATACGGCGGCTGGCGGCTGGGCATCCGCAGCTTTGACGGGAAAAGGTACTATTATTACGCCCATCTGCGCCAAAATTTCCCTTACTATAAAGGGCTGGAAGAGGGAAGCGTGGTGACGGCCGGGCAGGTGATCGGTTATATGGGTCATACGGGCTATAGCAAGACGGAGAACGTCAATAACATCAAAGTCGTCCATCTTCATTGGGGGCTGCAGCTTATTTTCGACGAATCGCAGAAAGAGGGCAACAACGAGATATGGATAGACTGCTATAATTTGACGAGGTTCCTTTATAAAAACCGTTCGGAAACAGCGAAGGATGCGGAAACGAAAGAATGGTACCGTATCTATGAGATGAAAGATCCGGCGGTGGAGAAGTATATGGAGGGGAAGAAAGAGAAGGGGAGCCTTTAAGCAAAAAAGCGGAATTCATTTGGAGCGGCTTGGAGGTTGGTCTGTCCCGTCGGTATTAGAAATTGTGAAAGAGTTTTCCTGATATAGTGGCTGTAAATTGCGCTGTCACCTTCCGTCAGGGGGGACAGCGCTATTTGCAGCTATTATTGTGTCGGTGAGGCATCCCTTGTCTGCTCGATAATGCTCTGCATAATGTCCTTCGTGATCTGGCCGGTGACATATCCGTATACGTTGCCGCTGCTGTCGATCATGAAGGTGGTGGGGTAGGCGCTGATGCCGTAATAGTAGGCCAGGCTTCCGCCGGTATCCATAACGACGGGGTAGGTATAGTTGTTTTCTTCGAGAAATGCCGCGATGCTTTCCACATTTCCCTCCCTTCCAGTATCGGGGGAGGCTACGCCGAGGACGACCACATCGGACTGGTTTTCCCCATATTCCTCATAGATTTCCTGGATTTCAGGCATTTCGGCCCTGCAGGGAGGACACCAGGTGGCCCAGAAGTTAAGGAATATAATTTTTCCTTTGTAATCGGCCATGGTATGCACATTGCCGTACTGGTCCTCCAAAGTAAAGTCCGGCGCAGGGACGGCTTCCGCATCTGCGTTATCTGTTGAATCGGAATGGGAGTCTGTATTGGAATTTTCTGCGGCATCGGAATCTGCTGTTGCATCATTGGCTTCCTCTTGTTCAACGGAATCGGTTTGGGGAGACTCCGCTTCCTGCCCTATGTTCTGGCTGACGGAAGGATTGCCGGAGAGGTATGCGCTGATGCCGTTCATCCATCCCGTGAACATCATAACTCCGATAAAGATCATGAGTACGCCCCCGATTTTTACCGTATATTTCACGGCAGAGCGATATTTTTTGAAAAAGTCCAGCAAGGCTTTCGTAAACAGGCCGACCGCCAGGAAAGGCAGGACAAAGCCCAGGGTGTAGACGCCGATCAGCAGGAACCCGATTGTCTGGGAAGAGGCCGAGGCGGCCAGGAGCAGTACGCTGGCAAGCGCCGGCCCGACGCAGGGGGTCCAGGCAAAACTGAAAGTAAAGCCAAGAATCAGGGCCGTGAAAGGATTTAGCGCAAGGCTGTCCGGCTGAAAATGAAAGCGATGTTCTTTGGATAAGGAAGAGCTGCCGAACACCCCCAGCTGATAGAGGCCGAACAAAACGACAATGATTCCTCCAATACGCGTAAACCATGTCTGATAGTTATGAAAAAATTTCCCCACAGCGGTAAAACTGAAGCCGAGAAGAAAGAAGGCAAAGCTGATGCCAAGAACAAAAAACAAAGTATTTCTCATAACCCGGCTTCTTTTATAAGTAATATTCCCTTCCTCGTCCGTCGTTTTTGCCCCTCCCGACAAGTAGCCGATGTACAGAGGAATCAACGGCAGTACGCAAGGGGAGAAAAAGCTGACCAGCCCTTGGAAAAAGACGGTGATCGAAGAAATTCCTGTTTCAAATGTAAGATTCATATCCTGTTTCTATCCTTTCCAACTAATATATCCCCTATCATAGCATGGGAAAGAATAGAATGTCCATATCCCAAATTTCCGCAGGCGGCATGGCGTGTCAGAAGGAG
>OFFC01000089.1_pt1 | contig 80436 bp, 62 predicted proteins | sample 1521271 | NCBI WGS metagenome assembly OFFC01 (sample SAMEA3504123, study PRJEB24116) | mouse gut metagenome | biome: mouse gut; feature: mouse-associated habitat; material: faeces | place: Denmark | collected 2011 | reverse complement strand
CCACCGGATTTACCGTGGCATCAAAGGTCATATCCGTACAGAACACCCGCCTGCCATAGAGGCTACCGCCTCTGCCCAGCCCGTCCGGGGTGGAAATACCGGTACTGCTGCCGTAGAGTTTCCCGGCTGCCAGCTTTACCGCCAGATGCAGGGCTGCCGTACCACAGCTCAAAGCTACGGCATGCATCCCTCCCATATGGTCCTCTGCCAGCCGCTCCAGCTCATTGATGTTCTCCCCAACCGTACTCATCCAGTTGGTATCATAGGCCGCTTTCATATATTCGAGCTCTTCCCCATGCATTGTGGGGGAAGAAAGCCATACTTTATTTTCAAAGGGTACTATTTTCTCACTGTTCTCAAACAACTTTTTACCTTTCTTTTCTAAGTCAGTCAAAGCAAATACTCTCCTGTTCTCGCTGCCTTCTCTTTTTGCCACTAAAATGACATATTTTTATTCCTTAATACAAAAATCTTTCTAAATAGAACAAGCGCCTTTCGGCGCTCAAAATTCTTCTCTACATTTTTTCTATATTCTATCTTTTATTATCCGTTCACCATTTCTTCTCTACTATCTCAATCCCCAGATGAAGTACTATCTTTCTTCCCATAAACACTACCTCGACCTCAGCGATCCGCTTATGCATATTGATTTTCCTTACCATTCCCACCATATCCTTAAGTGGTCCGGAAAGAATCTTCACTTCATCATTTTCTCCCACCTCTACCAGGGAAAGATTTACTTCCCCGGTAATCTTCCCATCTCTGTCCACAGATGCAATTTTTTCGAGCCAATCTGCCTCCTGCTCAGTTAGCGCTGTAATGAACTCCCCTTCCCATCCCAAGAGCTTCGTCATCATTGGAATATTCTTCAGATCCATATACAGTTCTCTCGCATTTTCGCTTTCTATAAACACATAGCCAGGTAATAGTTTCTCCTGCCTGTCCTTCCACATCCCACGGAATTTCTTTCTCACATGACGTACTGGATGAAAACAGGAAAAATACCACTCCTGTGATACTCTTTCACCAATAAACCTCTCTGTCTCCTCCTCTTTTCCCGGTGCCACCTGTATCACATAGTACACTGCCATATCCCCCACGATAATGTCTATCATGCATAAATTGCATTAAATATGGGCACATGACTGTTTTTGGGTAAGCTTCGCCATTTATACCAGGCAGATATACTGTCCCATGGCATAATAATAAGTGACGCTAACCTCCGTTTTCAGGTATAATACTTCTGCATCCGTATATGTGATATCCCCAAAAGTTCAAGTGCCCACGCTTCAAGAACTTCCAAAATGATATTTTGTATCAAAGTGATTTTAACACTCTATCACGAAAAAAGCAACCGTCAAAATCCTTTTCTGTTGCTCACCTTATATTTATTAGGATTTTGCATGATCTGTATTACGCCAAAAACGCCAAAAACCTGTGATTTTTTACAGCAATTAACAGTATAAACATATCTTTTCATTGTATTTTTCACCCGTCTGATGTAGAATAAAAAAGAATATAAATAAGTATTTAAGAAAATGAGGAGTAATTGTGAAAACAAAATTTAACATCTGGCATATTCCTGTCAGCAGAATAATAATTTTAATTATATTGGACATGCTTGCTGTTGTGGTTGCATCTTATGGTGCATTGTATTGGCGTTTTGATTTTAGTTTTGACGGCCAATGCATGCTATATATGGAACCGGCAACTCTTCTGCTTCCCTTCGATCTGTTCCTTACTTTAATCGTATTCTGGCTACTTAAGCTTTATAAAAGCGTGTGGAGATATGCCAGCACAAATGAACTGATCAATATTACTGCTGCCTGCATTCTGTGCTTTTTTCTGCAAATTATTCTGGTGGCTGTTTTACCAATTCAAATGCCCAGAAGCTATTACCCGATGTATGCTTTTCTGCTGATGATAATGGTATGTGCTACGCGTTTCAGCTACAGGATTATCCGTCTGTTTAATAGCAGACGGCGTACTGCCTCCAAAGATCCAGAAAAGAAAAATACAATGGTCATCGGCGCGGGTGCAGCTGGTAATGCCATTATAAAGGAAATAGAATCCAGTACTTATGTGAATCTGAGAGTGATGTGTGTAATCGACGATGACCCGGGGTGTCATAAAAAGCTGTTGCGTGGTGTTCCAATTGTCGGCGATCGTACATGCATTCAGGATGCAGTAGATGCTTATCACATTGAGGAAATCATCATAGCCATTCCTTCCGCTTCCAAATCCAAAATCCGGGAAATTCTGGAAATATGTAAGGAAACCGGTTGCAAGCTGCAGCTTGTCCCTGGTATCTACCAGCTTATAAACGGAGATGTCAGTGTTTCCTCTCTGCGCCAGGTGCAGATCGAGGATCTGTTAGGTCGGGATCCTATCGAAGTGAATGTGGACGAGATCCTGGGCTATGTCAAAAATAAAGTAGTAATGGTCACCGGTGGTGGCGGGTCTATCGGCAGCGAACTGTGCAGACAGATCGCCGGTCACGGCGCTAAGCAGTTAATTATCGTTGATATTTATGAAAATAACGCCTACGATATCCAGCAGGAGATCAAAGTAAAACATCCTGATCTGGATTTGGTCGTTTTGATTGCTTCTGTGAGGAATACTGCCCGTATGCAGACGATCTTTAAAACATACCGCCCGGAGATCGTTTATCATGCAGCTGCCCATAAGCACGTTCCCCTGATGGAGGACAGCCCCATCGAAGCCATCAAAAATAATGTATTCGGTACGTTGAAAACAGCCAGCGCTGCCGGAAAATACGGCACGAAAAAGTTTGTCCTGATTTCTACTGACAAGGCTGTAAATCCCACTAATATCATGGGAGCTTCAAAGAGAATCTGTGAGATGATTATCCAACAGCTCAACCAGAAATATGCCACAGAATTCGTAGCCGTCAGATTTGGCAACGTCCTTGGCAGCAACGGCAGCGTTATTCCTCTGTTCAAAAAGCAGATCGAGCAGGGTGGCCCCGTCACTGTTACCCACAAGGATATCATCCGATACTTTATGACGATCCCGGAAGCGGTTTCTCTGGTGCTGCAGGCAGGTGCTTATGCTAAAGGTGGCGAGATTTTTATTCTTGACATGGGGGAGCCTGTCAGAATTTATGATCTGGCTGAAAATCTGATCAAGCTCTCCGGATATACTCCCGGAGAGGATATTGAGATTAAAATCACAGGACTGCGTCCCGGCGAAAAACTGTACGAAGAACTTTTGATGAGTGAAGAAGGTATGAAGGATACTGCCAATCACCTGATCCATATCGGGAGACCTATTGAAGTAGATGAAGAGGAGTTCCAGTCAGGGCTTGACGCATTGGCAGGCGTCGTTGCTGATGAGGGGAAGAAACCCGAAGATGTTCGCGCCGTGGTAAAAAGGATCGTGCCCACTTATGCATACAATAAATCATAGCATACTCTTTTGTTATTTTTGCTAATATTTGTTGAATATATTCAATTATAATGCGAAATCTTGAGTACTTCTTGACAAAAATAATCATAAAGGCTATAATACAAAAATACAAATATTATAAATTAATTTATATTGTCTTGGAAAAACGTGGAGGAAAACCTAATGATACTTAGCGACAAGGATATCAGAAAGTACATCCAAGATACTAATATACCTCTGATTGAGCCCTTTTCAGATGACCATCTTCAGGCGGCTTCTTATGATGTCAGTATGTCTGGTAATATCTCAATATTGAAACGTCTCGGGAAACTTATTGATCCAGCGGATGAATTTGATTTAGGAGATACGTTTGAAAATGTCAGAATTGGAGCAAATGGTTATCTGTTTTCTCCTGGTGAGTATTTGTTAGCTGAACTCACTGAAAAAGTGAAAATACCCAATAATCTTATTGCTCATATTCGTCCTCGAACCCGCTTTACCAGAGCTGGTATTTTAGTTGCTGATCAGCATTGTAATCCTACTTATGAAGGACGTCTCCATATTGGTTTGTATAATATTGGTCTCAATACTATTTTGCTTTGGCCTGGGCTCAAAATTGCGCAGATTCTCTTTGAAGAACTTTCTTCTGTTCCAAGTGAAGAATTATGGTATCAAAATAAAAAGGATGCCGCTTTTCATCAGGAAGATTCTTTCCGTGGATCAATATTTCATGAAACTAAATGGACGGAAGATGAAAAAAAATTATACGAAAAAATGGTATCTTCATTTGATAAGGAGGCAAAATAGTGGCTACATCACGGCTGGATCAGGTAATAGAAGTATTTGCAGAGCATGAACAGTTATATAATCCGGCCACTGTTGCCCCAAAAGAAAAATCATTTATTCTCAGCAATTACAAAGATCTTATCTTATCAGATGTAAGAGATGAAGAGATAAGGCAAATGAAAAAAGAGATACAGAAAGAAGCGGCCGCCTACAAACATTCACTGTTTAAAAAAGTTCGTACCAGCATTATTGTTGAAACGATTTTTGTGGCTTTTTTAATCGGGCTTATTGTAAACCAGGTTACTTATCTGATACCGCAAAGCTATTTCTGGGCTGGCAGTATTATAGTTGTATCTCTTTTGTTATGTGTTCTTTTTATCAGTTTAGAATCTGCGAAAGACTGATTCAACCAGATAATTCGAAAATATGCGAAGTTATCTGGCTGATTTTTATCTCTGATGTGTAATCCTTTCTTTTTATCAGACTAATTCGCCTGTACTTTCTGTCTTCTCCCCATGTTCCTCCGTCTCCCACAAAAACTTCGGTGTAAAAAATGTCAGAAACAGAATCATCTGCCCCGGATACCAAACGCTTTCTGCCAACCCATACATGGCCCAGAATACGATATACAGTAAGCAGATCAGTGCTTCATCCTGCCCCTGTAATATTTTTTTAATACTTTTGATAACAAGCATCACCACCACTACCACAAATAGAATTGCAGATGGCACACCATAATAGTACCAGAATTGTACAAACGTGTTCTGAGCATGCCAGATATAGCGTCCCGGAAAGTCCGGCAGCTCATGTCCCTCATCGTTCAGATGCCCTTCCAGATTTCCATCCTGCATATAAAATTTCCAGAAGTCAATACGAACCTGGATGGAACTGTCAACTGTACGGTTTCTCTCTTCTGCCACAGAAGATTCTGCCTCTTCCGCCGCCCGTACCACGCTTAACTCCTCCTGTTTTTCTCCAAAAATCATATTCCATATGGGCTTTAGTCTTCCTGCTATCATATCAAAATAATCTTCCCAGGAAACATACTTTTCAGAATCCCATGGATCAAAAGAATGTACTCTGCTTACTGTATATTCCCCATCATACCAGATCGGGTGATGAAATATTGGTGGCAGATAACGAGCTGCTGCAAAAGTAATGGGAATGGTGATACACGCCACAATTGCATATATGGCCAGTTTCCTTAAAAATCTGCCTGCCCTATACTTCAACAGGTAAAAATCTGCAAACACAACATAAAAGAATCCCGTCGCTATCATAGCCAGCAGCAGCGTTCTGCACCCTGTCATAAGTGCAAATGCCATCATCGCGCCAGCAAATAAAAAACACAGTATTTCTTTCCATTTTTGTGCTTCAGTTTTGCGAATATTATATAATCTGATCAGAAAAGCCACCCATACAATACCATAAAACAGAGCATTCATATTACAATTATTATAAATTCCACTATACCGAACACTGTCATATGGTCGAAATACATATGCCGCCCCTTGTAGCAGGAAAAAGGATGTGATTATACCATCCAGCATCCCTTCTTTCAATGCGTCCCTTTCCTCCCTTTTATATTCCGTATGATAAAACAATCCAAACATTAACAGATACCAACCGGGCCAGATATCCTCGTTTACCGAAAACAACATCCACAGAAGCATAAGGGCCGCTATGGCCTCAGTCATACAAACGCGTATTTTCCTGGTCCTGTAAACAATAACATCCAAAAACATTTTTATTACAAAAATACCCAGCAGCCACAAATTCAATACCACTGTCAAAAGCTGGCCCACAAAAATTGCTGCCTGGTGCAGGTTCCACCAATAATACGCCGCCAGCAGCGCTGCAATCCCAACTGCAGAATAAATCAGATACACTGGTTTAAAAAATTCCTTGGGCGAATAAGCACTGAGCAGGATCACTGCCATCACTACACCTGTCAGATTGATCGTTGTCGCCCAGATAGCCCCTGCCTGAGATCCCCTTGTCCAATCTATGACAAACAATACAATAAAACACACCGTATATAAAAATCTTCTACTAATTATATGATTTTTTATAGTTTTCACGATTTTTCCCTGTCCTTTCCATGAACCCTCATCTCAAATCAGTATCCGCAATTCTCTGTCCTCGCAGATCAGCTCTGCTGTCTGTTCTACCGATTCCCTTTTCTCTTCTGCGTCCACATCCTGCGCCGTGATTCCCTTAAAGCTTATCTTTTCGGCACTTCCATAGGCAGCCATCAGAAAATTCTTCACTGCATTCTTCTCCAGAATACCCTGCTGAAACATCATATGACACAGATATACCGAAGAATAATACTGTACTTCTTTTCTCTGATAATGCTCTTTGATATAACCCGCCGTCCGGCAAAACCTGTCAAATGCGGACTTATCGTCGCTAAGCACCATCATCGGAAGAAACAGAGACGATAACATGATCATACAGTAAAAAATCATATCCTCTCCCATACTGTCCCCCTGCTGTTTCTTCCCCCGGATCTCTCTTATCCCATGCTCCCCTAATTCCTCCTGCACAGGATTGCCGCTTAACATCCGCTTTTTCTCCGCCGCCTGCAGAACGTCAAGCGCCTTCCCAATTCCACTGTTTCCTCCTCTCAGATGTCTAATGGCATAGGTAAATCGCTCATTTCTCTCCGCCCGGGTCATCTGCATTACCTCCTGCAGAATTTCACAGCACTTCTCCTCCGCCAAAAAAACGACTGGTATGTCATGATCTGTCAGCTTCCTGATATACTGCTGATGCTCCTGCAAAATAGTATTACCGTTATTCCCGGAACTCAGTTCCATCACGATCGTCTGTAACAGGATCACAGTTCCCTGGTTTGCTTTGATATACTCTATCAGCGCATCACTGCATTCTCCATGTGCATGATGCATCAATGCACAGGTATCATAAAAATACCATCTCTTTGCCCTGAGAAGCACAAGGGCTGCATCGCGTCCCGAAAGAATCATTCCCTGAGAAATCTCCGGCCAATTCTCCGGTGGAAATACATATTGTTTTATCATGGTTCCTCTCCAATTTCCCGGTACAGTCGTTCCAGTTTTCTCAAAATGTACTTTGCGTCCTTATCAGATAATAATCCCTCTTTCTCCAGTTCCTCCGCCTGTGTTTCCATCAGGTTCTTAAGCGCAGCAAACTGATTACTTCCCGCAGGCTTTAGATACTCCGTGTTCAGCCAATGGTGCTCATACAGTTTATATACCTCTTCTTTCTGCATATTCAGCAGTTTTTCCAATTCTCCCGCATCATTGTAAAGCCCCAATTCAAAGATTCGAATCGCCGCAGCAACAAAGGGGGCACCAAAACATTCTGCTGTTTTTGCCGTAGTTTCCGGTATGGATTTGCTTTCCTGCTGAAATGCCGCACAGGCTGCCCTTATTTTCTCCTCAGGCATCAGAAGGCAGCCGGCAAAGGCATTCGCCATCTTTTCATCCTCACTGTCCTGATAGTCCATATCCAGATACATCTCCAGACCGTGTTTTAACAGCATTTTCCCCGGATTTATCGCATGATAGAGCTCATGACAATAAGCAAAATTTCTATTTGCCTGAGGAATCGCTGAATTTATCAGCATATAGGAAATCTCTTTCGTATGATACAGAAGCGCTCCCAGCTCTTTATCTTTCATAGGCAGAAACACAGACAACACCAGAAATTTGGAGGCTGTCATTTTAACATAGTCCCAACTGTCAAACTTCAAAGTACTCCCGTACGGAATCCCGCTTCTGGCATAAAAACATTCCAGTTGTCTGCCGATCTTCTCCTTCTGTTCCCTGTTAAAATCTATGATTTTCTTCGCCTTGGAAATATCCATGCTTACTCTCCCTTATAGGCATTCCTTCGAGGCCGTATTCCAAGAATCGCATCCACACATTCCACAAACTCGATCAGTTTATCTGTGTACTCTTTCATTCTTCCTGCCGCCTCTCCCAGATAAAACTCTGCTGCGGAAGTTTCCGGTGTAAATATTTTTTCATCAAAACCCTCCTGCATAAAAAAAACAGGAAATTTCATAAATGCCTTCGACAGAAGTTCCATATCCTGTTCATTTGCCTCCTGTTCCCCCTTAAACAGTCTGGAAACTTTTGCCTCCGACATCCCGGTCTTCAACGCCACAAATTTTTGCTTATAGCCATTCTCCTTACAATATTTTTTATAGTTTTCCATAAATATCGCCATAATCTCTCCTTCAGGGGTGGCTCCACTCTTCCTCTTTTGTAAACGCAGCCTTTTCGACTGCACATCTTTCGTTTTATCCTCTCTTTTTACAATATCATTTTTTACAATTTTTTGCAACATTGCAATTGTTGTTTCAAAATTTTCCTCTTTTTAATCGTTTAATATTTCACTATTTGATATTTCCAATCCCATACACCCAGATCCTGTAATAACTCTCCTCCGTCTCAAATGCATCAAACAGTTCTATCCCCAGCCTTTCTGCATTCTCTTTTTCTATCTCCGCCGCCGAAAACAGGTATCTGCATCCCATCTCCCGCATCTTCTCCGTATTTAATTCCAGATCTTCATAGCGAAAGCTGTCATACTTTGACCGATAATAGTAATTCCGGCTCTCCGATGTAAACAGATAGCAGCGGCTCCCCCAGGTATCAAAATAGACCTGCATCTCCGGGCATTTCTCCAGCTCTTTCTCTATGATCTCACGGAATTCATGTTTATATTCCAGGCTATAGTTATTGGAATATCCGTCAATACAGTAAAACCCTGCCTCCAGAGCAGGCGCAGGACACATCCCAAGGCTGGCCACCCTGTACTGCTCTTTTGTCAGTCCTGTTTTTTCATAGATGGCAGCGTCTATTTCCCTCATCAGATCTTCCGCAAAATAATCCGCCCAGCTCATCAGCCCCACACTGCGGTTATTCTTATACTGGCTCTTATTAAGCAGCCAGATACTGTTCTGCCTGACCTCCCAGGCTGCGGGCGCAAGCATCACACAGACCGCTATTCCGGCAAAAAGATACCCTGGCAGTCTCCTTTTTATCATAAAGTCATGATCCTGCCAGACTAACCCCGCTGACAGTCCCGCTGCCACATACCAACTGGTCGGATAGATCCAGTACACCCTATGTGGTGAGAAATAGTGGAAAAACCCACTCACGCTGTTCCGAAAATCCACAACGAACTGCGACTGACAAAGTGCATAGAAAAACGCCACCAGTACATTGACCATCATGATCCGTATAAGCCATCTGTACATATTCCGGCATAATTTCATCTTTCCGTCCTGATCCGCCAGAAGCTTCCAGGTTTTACGCCGAAACCCATATAACATAAGTACGATAACAATGGGCCAGATCAGCTTTTCATGAAAACTCGGCGCATGCTGTCCGCTGTTTAAAAAGACATCCTTTACGCATCCCCAGAAATCATTGTTTCCGGAAACCACCATCTCCTCCCGATGGCTGACATAACCGCCGTTTCCAAGCAAAAGCTCCGAAAACAAAGAAAAATTCACCACAATATAAGCGGCAAGAAGTTCCAGACTCCCAGACAAAAAGCCCTTATTTCTTCTCACAACCGCTCGTTTCTCTACACCATCCTGCAGGTATCTGTCCTTTCTAAGCCACTTCACCCCGATCAGAGTATTCACCAGAAAGACAAATACCAAAACCACATATCCTGACAGGACCAGATTTGCCCCCAGCGCAAAGTATAAAATCAGTAACAACGGCACTATAATATTCCGAACACCCGCCTCCTGTCGAATCTTATCCTGACCGTACAATCGAAGAAATGCATAAAAAACCAGCGGCAGCCCCACAAGGGACAACCCGTAAACCGGCTGATAGGGCAGAAACATAAACATGCCGCCACACAAAAATCCTATAAAGCAGCTGCCCGTCAGTTCCTTTACGCATAAGTACATCCCCACATAAGCAGTGGCAGCAACAACAATAAACTGTATCATAAAAGCCTGAAATGCCGGAAGAAATTTATAGAGCGGCACAAAAATGCAGGCCGATACACTCATACCCCCCCGAGGGACACCACATAGCATCTCCGGATAATTTTTCACACCTGAGAATAAATATTTCCCATTCAGCACATAGGTGAACAGCGTCTCATCCAGCTGATCATGGATCTCAAAAACACTGCACTTCCCCAGCAGAAAAAAGTAAGAAAAAAAAATCACCAGAAGCGGTATTACCATCCAGAGCAGGGAAAGTCCCTCTTTCATCCACCTGTGCCCTTTCCGAAGCGTCACCGGTATAAAAGAAAACAGCATCAGGTAAAGTTTCTGCTTCTTCGTCAGTTCTTCATTTTTCCGGATCTCACGTCTGTTTTCTTTCAGATGATGGACGATCACGCCATACTGTTCATTTGACTTTCTCATATCCTGAATCGGAATATGAAGCAGATAATCCAGTCTCTGATACAGGCCAAAGCGCAATGCTGTCTTTTCCAGTTCCGGATAGTGCTCCCTGACGATCTGCACCACCATATCCGCATTGTCCACATTGTCCCCGTAAACAGGGGACAATTCCCCCCCGGAAAACTTCCCTGCGGAATCCGTTCTGGTATTGCTGCCGCTCTTATAAAAAACCGTATAAACCCTCTCCGGTACACTGACGATACCCGCGATCTCCGGCAGCATCTGTACCAGCACATGGAAATCCTCGTTTAATTTTCCTTCCGGGAATTTCCACTTCTCAAAGAGCGATGCATCCACCAGTTTCGTACAGAAAGAACAGTCTCCTCTGTGCAGCAACAGTTCCCTCATAAAAGTCTGACTATCATATATCGTCTCCTTTTCCGGCGGCACACAGATATCCGGCAGTCCGTTCCCCTGCTCATCCATCTCCCATCTTCCGCCCTGGGCGATTGGCATCCCAGTCTCCTGTACTGCCTGATACAGCCGTTCGTACATAAACGGCTCGATATAATCATCACTGTCCACAAAGCCGAGATATCTTCCTTTTGCCTCGCAGATCCCCAGATTTCTCGCTGAGGAAGAGCCTCCATTCTCCTTATGAAAAACGCGGATTCTGCCATCTCTTTTTTGCAGTTCATCCACCAGCTTTTCTGTGCCGTCCGTGGAACCGTCATCCACAAGCAGCACTTCCAGATTCTCCCAAGTCTGGGCTAAAATGGATTCCACACAGCGTTCCAGATATTCCCTTATATTATAGACGGGTACAATAACACTGATCAGCTCTCTTTGCCCTTCCATACCATTTATTCTCCTGTTTCAACGAAATAACGCACTTATATCTCATCAAGTAAGTTAACAATTTGAATCGCTATTTCAAAACGACCGTTCTCATTTGGATGTACTCCATCATCAACAATATAATTCATCTTATTTTCGGCAGTGATCACTGAATTATGGTAATTATCAATAAAATAAAGATCCATTTCTTCCGCAACTTCCTTTGCCGCTTCAATATATGTCTCAAGATCATTTCCATCCTCATTTGTGATCTCTGTCCCGTTCTGAAAGGCCCCAATGCGTGTCGGTGACATAATAATATATTCCGCCTCCGGAAACTTCTCCTGCAAACCGGAAATTCCGCTCCGCAGACTGCCCTTGTAAGTCTCCGGATTATACGGATCAGAAGGATCCTCAATGGGCATTCCCTCAAAATAATCATTCAGACCATAATTGACCAGAAAGCAAAGCTTCCTGTTCTCCGGTAACTCCTGTCTGGCATTTAGAAACGTATCTGATGCCGCCAAAAATCCACCCACCGCACTGCTCCCGCCAACCGCATAATTGTCAAACGAAATATGTGATACGCCTGCCATACACCCCGGAATAGAGGAACTCCCGGAATAATTTGCCAGTACACTGTCTCCGAAAAACACCATATGCCACTTTGACAAATCCGGATAAACGCCCGGCATACTTTTTTCGCTCTCAATCAGTTTACGAAACGAAGTCCAGATATCCACCTCATTTTCCGGCGTGATCTGATAACATTTTCCACTCCAGGTATTTAAAATAACCGATCGTGTAATCATTTCACCTGTATCCAGCAGAGAATCCTCATAATTACCCGGATTCTTTATGATCCAGGGCTCATATCCCGGAAAATAAGCTTTGACATTCGGATAAACAGCAAGCTGATTGATCAACGTTTGATAGACAGTAAGCAAAGTATCCAGCTTATCCTCTTCCAATCCCGTCCAATAATCAATATATGGATTGGGAAGAGATATCTCAAAGGAAATGTCCGGATTCTGCGCCACATAAAAATAAAGATTCTTTTCAAGTTTCTCATTCCATCTGTCTTTTTTTTGCCCTGCGTCGATCCAGAGAAGTTCCGGATCAAGTCCTAAACAGATCGTCGTCACCTGATTCCCGGAATTTATGATCTCATCCAAATACTGTGAAAGTTCCTTTGTATTCAGTATGGTGTGTGATGCAATAAACGCCTCCATCGCCCGATAATAGGAAAAGTCTTCCTCACTGATTCCTTTCGTAGAGCGCATGGAGATCATCACACTGTTATAATGTTCATCCGCAATTCGAGCCAGATCGGATTCCATCAGGCCATCATCATTTTGTGGGTTGACACCTGAAAATGTTCGTTCCTTTCCATAAACAAAATATAAAAGTGCCGTCACTATCAGCACAGTTATACAAACTCCCACCAATATCCCTGTTTTTCTTTTATGCTTTTTTCCCGCCTTCATATATCCTCTTAACGCTACCTCTTTACCCTTCCTGCTGCTCTCCTTCATGCATCAGATGCCGATACATCTTCCCCGGCGCAATTACTTCCACTGCAGACAGAGGGCCGCTTTTAAAAGCCAGCCTCCCGGTCTCCTTCACGTTTCTGCCGGCCAGCAATTTCTCTGCGATCTCCACCAGCCTGTCTGCCGCTTTCTCCGCATTCCACTCCTTAAGGATTGTATCATAAGCTGCCTCGCCAAGTTTTCTTCTTTCCGCCGCATTCCTGGCAAGCCGCTCCGCTTTCTCACACAGATCCTTCACATTGCCGCTCTCAAAAACCATTCCATTACTTCCATGCCGTAACAGAAAAGGCGCCGCTCCAATCGCGTGACTTGCCAGTACGGCACAGGCGCTGTTCATTGCCTCATTCAGCACAGCCCCCCATCCTTCTTTATAATCACTGGTAAAAAGATATATCTCCGCCTGTTCCATTCTCTCCCGCACCTGTGCAGGCTTCAGATAACCACAGAGCGTCACCTCCTGATCCAGCTTTCTCTCCGCTATCAAACCTCTGATTTCTTCCTCCATCTCCCCACCGCCTATCATGGAAAGATGAAACGCATATCCCCTTTGTTTCAGATACTCCGCCACAAGCACCGGCAGCTCCGGATGCTTCCAGTCGATAAACCGCCCTGCCCACAAAAGGCTTACCACGCCCTCTCTGTGCTTTTCCAGAAGACTCTCTTTGTCCAAATGCCTTGTCTCCGGAAAATAACCCCATTTGAACATCTTCCCGGGATAAGCCCGCACAAGGTGAAAATCCGATGCTACATAACCACCGGCGCACAGCAGATACACCGATTTCTTTCGATAACGGATGTGATCTTCATACTTTTTTTTCAATCCCCGCGGCGAAACAGCTTTCCACTGCCCGGATTTATAGATTCTTTCGCTGTAGCGCAGAACAATCTTTCCTGCTTCCAGCCTGGGTTTTATATAACTCTCCTCATCCGTTCCCCCAAAAATTACCATATCACTCTCCATAATCAGTCTTTTACATTCTACCGGCTGCTCATAAAACAGCTTCAGATAAGGCCGGGATGCGCTTTCATCCTGCCAGCCCATCTGCAAACGTTCTTCCTCCACCGGTTCCGTCTGAATAAAATGATACCCTTCCCCCAATAACCGGTAAAGTTCATTGGAGACCGGGATCTGATGATGGTTAATGTAATTGGAGACAAATGTCAGCTTCATATTGTATAACGCTTCTTTCTATCAGTTTCTCGTCCTTAATCTCTTAAATGACACATCATGATCTCTGTATAAATCTCCACCAGCCTCTCATAATTCCTCTGCGGATCATGGGTCTTTTTCGCGTGAAGCCTTGCCGCCTCCCGCCAGGTTCCCACCTGCTCTCCCCCGGCAAACATCACTTTCACCGCCTCCGCAAGCTTCCTTACATCCCCCGCCGGATACAGCAGTCCTTCCACTCCATCCTCCAGAAGGTCAGCAACGCCTCCCACATCCGCGCTCACCACAGGCACCCCCAGCAACATCGCTTCTCCAACCGAATTAGGGGAATTTTCAATGGAAGAGGGGCAGACAAACACATGACTCCTCAAATACTGTTTTTTCATCTGATCTGCATTTAACTTCCCCAGAAAATGTACTTTTTTGAGAGCCCCCGTCTCTCTCATCAACTGCAAAATATATTTTCCGTAAGATTCTAACTTCAGCCTGCCCTTTAAACCGTTTATCCCCTTTTCCGTGGCCGATTTAATAATACTGTTTCCCGCCACATAAATTTCCGTTTCCGGATATTCCCTTAAAATCTCCGGCATCGCTTTAAGCATATAGTGCAGTCCTTTGATGGGATAATCCCCCTGGCTTAAAAAAACAGAATATTTCCGACAGGATTCCTCCTTCCAGCAGCCCTCATAAAAATTGGAGCGCAGTGTCTCATTCATAAAGTGGTACACCGCAGCCGGATTCCACTCCCCGGTATACTTTCTATCCCATTTTGTCCGCCCTGTCACATGCCCTGTCCGCTGCAGCGCCTCTATCTCAAAAACCCCCCGCTGCACATATTTTTCATGCTGTCTCCTGAGATCATCCTTTTTTATCCGGTCACGAAATGTGATGCGTTTCCACACCTGATCCGGCAGATCCGCCCGAAAATGTCCCGCATAAATACTGCAAAGCCCCTGAATGCCGATCAAAGTCCGATCTTTTCTTCCAAAAGCTTTTACTGCCGCCAACGTATGAGGATACTCCGTCCCAAAGCAGTGAATCAGATCCGGCCTGAAACATTCCATTATTTCTTCCAGGCGCCTCTCTGTTTTATCCTCATAGACTTCCGCCCGCTTCACATCCTCATAAAATCCGAAGGCATAAAGCATTCCTTCCTGCTCTTTTCGACCGGACACATCCTTCCCCTTAAGATCGGATGCCGTCGAGACCTGCAGCGCCCCTCCAAATTCAGCCAGTTCCCCTGTTGCTGGAAAACATACGCCAAGCTCTACATGATTATCCTTCTGATGCTCCAAAATCATGCCTGACAGCCCTGTAAGCCAGCCCTCTTTATTGCTTGCCTCCATCCCGAGATGTTCTGCCACCACTGGCAGCATAATGTTACAGATCCATAATACACGCATTTTTCACCCCATTTTCACCCTGGTCTCAGTCTTGTCTTCACTGAAAAATCCAGTTCCTGTAAGGCAGCAGCCTGATATCCGTACTGTAAGCACTGCGCAGAAACAGTACAAAATAGGCCAGATACGCGGCAGCTACCAGCACTGTCCACAAAACTCTCTGCTTTTTATCCGGTATCTTTACAATAACACCCGGTATCAGAAAAATATTCGTAATATTCAGATAGTAGCCGATCCTGGACACCTCCGGAATAAAAGACCCAAACACATACAGCGCCAGCGCCCCCAGATTACAGTAAAAATAAAATCTGTTCCTCTTATCTTCCTTCACTGCCTGCTTATAATAAATCATTGCCAGAACAAGTACAGCCGCACATTTCCCGATATTGCTGAAAGACATCTCTCCGGTGTCAAACATGGACCCCTCGTAGAAAGGGTAAAAATAAAAAATAATTTTCCTGTACAGATCCTGAAATATGATCAGACTCCCACACCCCACACCCAGAAGAAGCATATGCCATTTTTTCCAGTTACGTGAAGCGAGAAAATAAAAAGGGATAACGATCAGCACTGACTTGTGAAAAGCAGCCGCCACCAGGATACAGAATATAAACTTCCCCCATTCATCACGCAGCACATACTTTATACTGTACAATGCAATCGATAAAACCAGATAATACCGTACCGAATTCAGGCTGGAAAAATAGTAGCCTCCCGTCATCAGCAGAAATACCGTAAAGCAAAACTGCTCACTTAAGTCCGCCATTCCCCTCACGAAAAATAACACTGTAAAAAAGGAAAACACTGCAAAAATCGGCAGATACTGATCATGGTTCAACATGGACTGCAAAAAGCGCACCACCCAGATAAAGCCAAATTCAAACGACACATGCCTGTTCTGCTCGATCAGCAGAAAATCCTGTCTGTACACCCAATAGTCATTCCCCACCGCGATCCTGCCCGCAGATACCGTAAACAGCAGCAAAAATACCGCAGTCACTAAAATACGGTTTACCGCCTGCTGACGCGTCAAACCGCAGTACTGTCTATCTCCCCTGCCATAGCGCTGCACTTCCATTCGCCCTGCCGGCAGATTCACAAACCACCCCAGTGCCACCACCAGTGCTGTTAATATCAGATAAATAAAAATGCTGTAGTCCATTCAATAACCACGCCCTTTTCTTACTTCTTTTTCAGTAACAGTTTTGCCATTCGACATCGCCATTACACTGATGCACACTTCACATCTTCCTACCGACTGCCGATACCCTTCTTCATAATGCGGTAGGCCTCTCTCAGTGATATCTCCTGACACATTTTCTCCCGATGCACAAAAAGGAACCGAAATCCCCAGAGTTTCGCAAGCGGCCCATACAGAAAATGATACAGTACCCCCCTGTCAAAAAAGAATTTCTCATGATAACCGGAAAACCAGGTGGAATCTCCTTCTCTCTCTCTGCCGATCACTACGGGCGAAGTGTACACCTGATATCCCTTATCCATAAATTCTTTTAAAAACAGACTGTCCTCCCCGGCACTGTATTTAGCGCCGCCGCCAAACAGCAGGGAAAAAGTCACCCCCGATTCAAGCAGCTTTTCTCTCTTTACTGCAAAACTCACAGCTCCATACCGACCGCAGTTATACCAGCGTACTCTCTTCACCGTCCCGTTATGGTAAGTTCTTCTCGCTTCCCCAACTTCAATATTAAAGACGATCATATCCGCCTTTGGGCACGCCTCAAAGGCCTGCAGTATCTTTTGCTCGTATCCCTTCTCATAGACGATATCCTGATCCGAAAAGAGGCAGATATCCCCATCCGCCCTCATCAACGCAGTATTTCTGCTCAAGCCAACGCCACGCTCCGCCATATGAAAAATCCGAACATTCCTGCCTTTATGTTCAAATGTCTCCACACCGTAATGGCCACACTGGTTTACAATGACCGCATCCGTCTCAATATGCATATCTTCCGTCAGCTTATGGGGATCCTTCTCCACCACAGAGGCTAAAACTTCTACCCTCATACCCTGTTTCCGTTCTCCGTCTGAATCTCCTGATCCTTCCGGCCTCTCTGTCCATGCCACGCCAAAAATACATGCTCCGGCAGTTCATAGGCCCTGATCAGCTCCTCATCCGCCTCCCACAGCAGTGCCGCTTCAATAGTTATCCCACATTTTCCCAAAAAATCCAATGTTTTTTCTATCAGCTTCCCGTTGTGGGCGCCGGCCTTTACAACAAGTAAAAATTCCCCTTTTTCCGGCATCTTAAACAACTCTTCCAGTCTGCGGCCCACCCTGATCTCTATTCCCATTTCTGCCAGTGCTGCCATAACCTGCTGCGGGCTTACCCCTTTATCTGCTGTTAAAAGCGCAGATCTTTCCGACAATAATTTCCCCGCCAGCACCTTCAACTCCTTTGAATGGATCGTCCCTAACATCGGTATCCCGTACCGCCGCTCAAAAGTCTCCGGGATATGGATTCCCTCATCCAGCGCATAATACAGACACAGATATAGCACCGTCGCAAAAACAAAAGACACTACGCCCACCATGCAGGCTCTGAATGTACGCACATCCAGCGTCACAAGCGATGCCTCCGCAGGCTCCTGTAAGATCCGCACTTCTGCGATCTCTCTCTGTTCCTCTGCAAAATCAAACATCGCAGGGATAAGTGCCTTTTCGATTTTCATCGTCAGTCCTGGATCATTGGTGGTCACAGTTGTAGTAACGATCCTTGTATCGGAAAGCACCGTCGCATGGAGATAACCGCACAGTTCTTCCTTTGTGATCCCTGCCGCTTTCTCCAGCTCAGGCAGCGCCGTTTTCTCATCAGCAGCTATTCTTTCTCCTGCCATATACAGCAATATTTTATCCGTAAAAACATCATCCTTTAACAGCTGGTCCCAGGTTGCAAAATTGATATAGGTATGCTGCGTGCCGTCCTCTTTTATCGCGTAATCAATATAAAAATCTGTTACCGCCTCATACTCTTTCGCCGGTCCGAAAGTCACCTTTGTCAGAAAATAAGGTCCTCCGATGCAGACTGCTCCCAGCACCGCCGCCGCCAGGATCACCGGGATTTTTTTTATAAGCTGCAATACAAACAGCCTGGTATTAAGGGGTTCCTTTCCGTATCTGCATTCCCACATGATAATTATCCGCCTTTTTACACTGTCTCTGTTTTTATTTGCATCTGGTCGTTTTGCTGCTGCTCTTCCAGACGTTTCCTCCCTCTTCCGTCTTCTACTGCTCTTTTGAAGCTTCCGCTTCTTCCTGCTGTTTCTTCTGTCTCTCCAGAACTTCCGCCTCATGGGCCGCCCGTTCCTGATGTGCTCTCTCCACGCGCTCTCTGGCCTCCTTATCCAGCCTTGCCCGCCGCTCGAGAAGTTCCGCGTTGGACTGTTTCATCGCCGTAATCTGCGTTGTTTCTATGCCCTCTGTGCTGTCCGGCATCAGAAGAACTTTCAAAGTCAGGAACATCAGCTTAATGTCCATCCATATGGAATAATTTTCAATATAGTACAGATCCAGTTTTAATTTGTCATAAGGCGTCGTGTTATATTTTCCATAAACCTGTGCGTAACCGGCAAGTCCTGCTTTTACCCGCATGCGGAACTTAAACTCCGGCATAATCTCCATATACTGCTCAATAATCTCCGGCCGCTCCGGTCTCGGACCGATGAAGGACATCTCTCCCCTTAAAATATTAAAAAGCTGGGGCAGCTCGTCCAATCTGCATACCCTGATGCATTTCCCCACAGGTGTGATGCGCGAATCATTTTTAGATGCCAATCTTGCCTTTCCGTCCTTCTCCGCGTCCACACTCATGCTGCGGAACTTCATGATCTTAAACTCTTTTCCCCCGAGCGTACAGCGCACCTGTTTATACAGAACCGGACCGCCATCATAAAGTTTAACCACCAGCGCCGTAAGCAGCATAAGCGGTGACGTTATGACAATAAGAATTAAAGAACACGTAATATCAATAAGACGCTTCCAGAACCGCTGGTCGATCGTCATCTTATACTCCCTGGTAAACAGAATCGGTGTATCAAACAGACTGAGCTGCTCCGCCCCCTTTAATATAACATCCGTTATCTTAGGCATAATATAGACACGAATTGAATGCCCATAGCAGAACTTCAGAATTTTATTCCGCACATCTACCGGAATATCCCAGATTACAATCGCATCATAGCGCTCCAGAATTTCCATAAAAATATCATCATAACCCGCCCTGTAGCTGATACATTTACAGATATTGTATTTATCCTTCCTCGTTCCAAACTTCGCCAGAATATCATCGTAGGGCCTGTCCCCATGAATCAGCAGCATCTGTCTTGGCGCAAAAATATGCTGGTATATAAAATTCGCAATGTTGATCCACACCACAGCCCAGGCGATCTGCATCACCAACATGTTAAAAAATGGCCTTATCTGAAAAAGAGCCGTAATCATAATAGATATCTGCCCATACGTCACAATATTGGCCAGAAAGGTCGCAAATATCTGCGAAAAAATCACTTCTCCGTTCTTCAGATAACCGATCCGCATTCCTCCGTACATATTTGAAAAGAAGAAAATAAGCACCGCATATATGGCGATAAACAATGCCTCTCCCTTCTCAAAAAACTGAAGATTCCGTTTGATCGGTTCAAAAAAATACATATATAGAAAACGGATATATATCAAAACCTGCCCTGCCAGGCATACGCCCGAGAGCATAAGCCTCACGAGTCTCTTAAACGCCTCTTTTTCCTGCATTATCTGTTCCTTTACTGACTTCCTGATTAAATTTATCTATAATCTATCGATGTTTCGAAGTATAAAAAAGTTTTTACATTCTTCTCCTTACCGCCCGATATGCCCATGGCACAAAGTGACAGGCACTGGAAAAAACAGAAAGCCCTGCCGCCTGCCGATACAGATTCCAGATACGCCGAAGCGCCTCTATTTTATTGGAAGACAACGACTTTCCGGCTCTTCTGTAAACAACAAGATTTTCATCAAGCCCATAGGCAGTCACACCCGTTTTTAATATCTTCCACCAGCTTGCGGTATCCTCGCTTTTTATACAGGGCATCTCTATCAGGGACTTTTCAATCTTTTCCGTATCAAACATCACTGTAGACGTAAAGATCGTCGTGTTCGCCAACGCCTGCTCATAGTTCAGCGTCTCCGGCACATGTACGACCTTTCCGGTTCCCCTGGCATTCTCATCCCCGAATTCATATCCCGTAAACACAAATCCCGCCTGCTTTTCCTGTAAAAAAGCAAGCTCCTTTTCCAGCTTGTCCGCCCGCCAGTAATCGTCCGCATCAAGATAAGCAATATATCTGCCCTGAGCCATCGAAATACCCAAATTGCGTGCTCTTGCCGCCCCAAAGCTTCTCTCCTCAGGCGATCTGATCTCCCGCTTCATCAGTCGTATCCGATCATCCTGAATCTTTTCCAGATAATCTGTCGTCACATTCATAGTATGATCCGTAGAACCGTCTTCAATCAATAATAATTCCCAGTTCCGACAGGTTTGCGCCCGAACACAGTCTATCGTATCCCTTATAAACTTTTCCGCATTGTGAACCGGTATGATAATACTCACAAATCCGCTGTCAGCTGCAGAAATAACTGCCATAACTTAAAACTCCTGTTCCTCTGTCAGGATATCCGCCTGAAACAATACATAAAAATCATTACTATCTTACCACAGAACTTCCCATTCGTCATCTTTTATTCACAATTATTCCCAATTTCTGATTTTTCTCCTGAAAAAATGCGATAACTTACACTTTTCAAAACGCGACAAATATTATACTATATTGATAGCAGGAAACATTTTCCTACAGAAAATGCGTAACATATTAACTACAGCCATAATTTGAAAGGGGAATTTGAATCATGGACATTGCAAACATGAATGAGGTCGATCTGGAGCGCTACGTCACCAGGATCATGCTGGATATGGGAATTCCGGCTCATCTGAAAGGGTATCATTACTTAAGAGAGGCTATCATCCTCTCCGGTAAGGATATGGAAGCTGTCAGCAGCGTCACAAAACTATTATATCCTACCGTAGCAAAGAGATTTAAAACAACAGACCAGAAAGTCGAACGTGCCATTCGAAACGCCATTGAAGTATCATGGACAAGGGGAAATGTCGATACCTTTGAGGAACTGTTCGGTTATTCCGTCGGGACAGGCAAGGGCCGTCCCACAAACAGTGAGTATATTGCAAGAATTGCTGATAAGATCAGGTTGGATCTGAGAGATCTGTAAGCAGATGAAGCGGATACCGGGGCAGAGACAAAATCTTTCAGGATCTCCTGAAAATCTTATCTCTGTCCCGGCTGACTGAACTGTAATCAACGTAACAATTGCAGTTGTTATACTTTTCTCATTAGTAAAACTTCCTGCTGCAAAACCGTGGAATTAAGGAAACACTTATTAAAACTCTTCCCTGCAAATATAAATCGGACGTTCTTTCACTTCCATATAGGCTTTTGACAGATACTGTCCTATAATGCCCATACAAAACAGCTGCACGCCGCTGATCAGGCATAGAATACAGATCATGGAAGGCCAGCCGGATGTCGGATCTCCAAAGACCAGCGTCTTTACGATGATTACTATGATCATAAAAAACGCAAGAACACAGAACAGGATGCCCAGAATAGAAGCGAACGCAAGGGGCGCCGTGGAAAATGCCATGATCCCTTCCAGCGAATAGGCAAATAATTTCCAGAAAGACCACTTTGTCTCTCCCTTTTTCCTCTCAATATTTTCAAACTCCAGCCACTTCGTCTGAAATCCCACCCAGCCATATATTCCTTTTGTAAAACGGTTATATTCTTTTATGGATAAAATGGCATTCACTACCTGTCTTGTCATCAGGCGGTAATCCCTGGCTCCGTCCACAATTTCCGTTTTGGATATCCTGCGCATCAGTCGATAAAATAGCCTGGCAAAAAAAGAACGGACCGGCGGCTCTCCCTTTCTGCTCCCCCGCCTTGTAGCCACAGAATCATAGCCTTTCTCAATATAGGAAAACATCTCCGGCAACAGGGACGGCGGATCCTGTAAATCCGCATCCATCGTCACCACATAGTCTCCCTTTGCATGTTTAAATCCGGCGTACATGGCCGCTTCTTTTCCGAAATTTCTGGAAAAGGAAACCATGTGGACACGCCCATCCGCTTTATGGAGCCTTTTGATCTGCTCAACTGTTTTATCCTTTGATCCATCATCTATATAAATGATCTCAAAGTCCAGATCTTTTTCTTTGAAAAACAACTCATTTTTTAAAATTTCCGTATAAAAATCAGCAACTGTCTCCTCTTCATTATAGCAGGGCACGACAACACTCAATAATTTCATAAATTTCCTCCATGCAGCAAGCCTTATCCATTTTCTCTGAATAAAATGTCCTCTCCCGTCCGATAGCTCTCCCAGGCCAGGACTTTCACACTAATCATCTGCCGGTCTCATATCATATACAACAAGAGTCCTGCATCTGCCAATCTCTGCCCCTCCTGCTTCCATGCAGCGCTCCTCAAGACCTCCGCCTGGAATTACGCCAATAAAGCGGCTCTTCAGTTTTTCCAGATTTTCATTCAGATATGATTCCTCGCAGAGATTGATGCCGAATCCCACCGGAACAGCATAGTAAGCTCCAAAGTCTGTCACTTCCGCCGTACCCCCTATCGTTTCGCTGAAAGTCCATATGACAGTATTGTCATAATTTGGTGTTTCACCGGTCAGATCCATATATTCCGAAAGCTGCTCCGCCATCCGCCCCAGATCTTCCCGCTTTCCCTCTGTGTCAAAGGGAACTGCAAACTCATAGGGAATATCGCTTCGCGTCAAAAAAAGAACAGCCAGAAACACAGCGACACCAGATGACAAAACAGGCCGCCTTTTTTTCTTCACATCCACAAGTGGCAGCCAAACCAGAAATCCTGCAATATAAACAAGAGTATGCCTGCCCCCTTCCTGTATCCTGTACATCAGAAGATCCGCCACAAAAAATCCCGACATACATAATATCATCTGTCCTTCCAGGAGAAACCCCTTCCAGTCCTTATACAGAACTCTTCGGACAACTCCCGCCAGGAGTAACGTAAATAACATAAGAAAAATCAGATAATACAGACCAGCCGCCGAAATCAGCCCGCTTTTCACAGTCAGATTCGCCCGGATCAGCTCGGCCACAGTTCCAAACGATGTTCCCAGTTTCCATAGTGTATAGTGCAGGCCGGCCAGTATCCCCTGCTCAAAATATACTTTGATCCATTCCGTATAAAAAAGATCTACCAGATAGGGCGCACTGAAATAATGACTGATCATTGCATAAACCGCCATGGTTACTACCGCTATCCCTCCGGTCCATACAAACGCTTTTTTTCCTCTCCTGCCGGCCAGCAGCACCCCGGGCGTCAATAACAGCAAAATCAGATAGGGACGCATCCACGTCATCAGCATAACAAATGCAAACATTCCCCCCGTCATCCACCCCCTATATTTTCTCTGGCAGGCCACCGCTAATCCCAGAAATAAAATAAAAAGTGCAAACAGTTCCGCCTCCGGAATGCAGGAAAGCGCAAATCTTGTAACCGGTATGAACGTCCCATACAAAAGTCCGATCAAAAGAGCCTGTTTTTTATCCGGCTTAACCAGTATGCCAAACAGCAGTAAGGAAACAGATAGTAACGCAATATTGCAGAGCATGGGCGACAGCAGGTTCCATCCGAATAAAAATCCCCAAACGACCCAGAACAGCAAAAGTACAGGGCTCCACGCCGCAAAGGAAAGATACAGACCATGGCTTTCATTAAATCCAAAATATCCCTGAGGATAGCCATGCGCCAATACGCTTTCCGTCATTTTATAGTAGAACAGCTCATCATTCCAGGCAGATGCAGGCAGATAGATACCGGAAAAATACTGCCTCTCCATCAGGCAGTACAGCCACGCACAGATAATAGGCACAAGCGCCAGAAAGAAGGCCACAACCACCTCATTCCATTTTCTCTTATTCCAATGAACGGTCTGTTTAATCTGACTCATCTCCCCTTCCTCTTTCTTCCCGGGAAACTTTCCATACTCTCTATCCTAGCAATCCGTTTACCGACAGTTCAATATGCCAGCACTTTTCAAAAAGCGTCTCTCATATATTCCGCTATCGCTTCCTGCCAGGGCGCAAACGTAAAATCTGTTGTCAGCCGCAGCATATAATTATCGAGAATGGAATAGGCCGGCCTCTTTGTGGGCGACGCAAACTCCTCCGTCGTAATATAATTCACTTTCGTATACTTCTTCGCAAGCCGGAAGATCTCCGCCGCAAAATCTGCCCAGCTGCAGCTCCCCTCACAGGTTCCGTGAAACAGACCGTAATTTTCCGTGGGCAGCAGATATCTGATCGCTTTCGCCAGTTCCAGAGCGCTGGTGGGCGTCCCGAACTGATCCTTCACAACGCTCACTTCGTCATGATCCTGCGCCAGACGCAGCATGGTCTTCACAAAATTTTTACCGTCGCCGTAGAGCCATGCTGTCCGAATAATAAAATGCTTTTCGCTGAACTCCTTTACAAAGTTCTCCCCTGCCAGTTTCGTCTTTCCGTACATGCTCACAGGCCCCACCGCATCGAACTCCGTCAGCGCTCTGCTTTCTGTCCCCGGAAATACATAGTCCGTGGAAATATGCATGAGTTTCGCCCCAGTTTCCGTTGCCGCCAGGCTCAGGTTTCTCGGCCCTACCGCATTGATCTTATAGGCATTATCGATATCCGTCTCGCATTTGTCCACATTGGTGTGCGCAGCACAGTTAATGATGGCATCCGGTTTTCTCTCCTTTACAAAAGAAAGCACCGCATCGACATCTGTAATATCCAACGGGGTAATATGATCTCCCGGAAATACGTCCGTATTGATGATCTCAATATTCTGCTCCTTCTCATATAAACTGTTTAATGCCCTGCCAAGCTGTCCATTGCAGCCTGTGATCATGATTTTTTTCATTGCTCTCTCCTTATCTTTGTTCTTTATCTGTTGGTGGAAATGTTGTCTCCTCCTCTGACAATAGTTTCCAGTTAGACGCATCCCGCATATCGCTATGCACAGAATACCATTTTGATGGCAAAAACTGGGTACCGTTATTCTCTAATGCACTAAATTCTTCTGACACAATAATATATTGTGCATTTACTGCTTTATCGCCATATCCTATTTCTTTTCCGGTAAATGGATTTATCGGATCATTTATCGTATCTTTCACAGCAAGAGCCGGAACATCCGCATTCGTCATAAATTCTTCCGATGTCGTAAACTCTTTACTGTCAAAATCCTTCATCATAAGTAAAGGATAATAGCGTACAATATCATCAAGTCCCTGAAGCCGATGCTCATCCGATTCATAAATAGTGGTTCTCCCATGATCCGCAACCAGAATGATTCTTGTATTATCATAAACTCCTTCCTCGCGCATATAATCAAACCACCTTCCCAACTGCATCAGCGTTGCCATATTCACCTGATACGAAGCCGCCTGTATATTTGACGTCATGACCAGTGTATGTCCATTGTACGTATATCTTTCCTGGTGGCACTTCTCAAATTCTTCATTATCTACTTCCATTGCCGGTACATAGTCTGGTTCCTGCAATAAAATTGGGTCATGTGTCGCATCATTTGTCATCATCAGAAATGTATTGATATTCTCCTCTACAGTTACTGTAATATCAGGGAATGCATCCAAAACATAATAACTGTCCATAAAAACCTGATCTACTCCATTTGAATGGTACAGGTCTCTTGCCACCTGCTTCCTCTCAAGAGTAAGTGAAGTATTTGCCTGGTTATAAAGTCCATAATTATATATTGTTTTCTGCAGACACAGAGGTGCAATTTTTAGAATACCAAAGCAAAAAAAGTTCCTGTGCCGATTCTCTATCATCTGCTCATTGTCTAAATCTTCAGTAAATTTCCCCTTCAGTATATAGCTCTCAATCCCCGGGTACCCCTCATAAATTGATAGATCAGGTATTTCTTCATATCCCGCATAAGGCGGATCACAAACGGTCACCTGGTAACCATTTTGTGCAAATAATACTGGCATCACCTTTAATGCCTCATTGTGTTTATCAACCAGCAATTCTGTATCCCGCATATTCATTTCTACAGGCGTATATTCATACCCTCCAAAAAGTACCGGTGCTCCAAGCTTTGTTCGTGATCCAAAAGATATCGTATTAGCATAATACGTAAATCCTGAAAACTGTTCTTCAAGTTCCGGTTTTTCCTGAAATAAATACGGAATATATTCCCCTACTGCCCGATCTAACATAAGAACTATCACATTTTTACCGGTCTTGCTAAGAGTTAGTTCGGGAATTGCCGTATAACGTTGCAGATCCCGTTCTTTCACTTTATTCATAGCAGTATTGATACCTGTTATATTCACAGCTGTCATACAAAAGATCGCCAGTGAACCCGCAATCAATATATCTGCTGCAAATTTTTCCTTATATTTGTACACCAAATATAATACAACAATCACCGCTATTATTACAGCAATATTTTTCAGCTGATCTTCTCCGGCAAATTGCAGATCCTTTTCATACGTCAGTTCAGCACTCAACAAACCCAAATCTTTTCCAAAAAACATATAATTCGTCACAGCCATACCAGCCAAAAGCCATACAAACCTGTCAAAATACGCTCTTGCAGAAGGTTTTACCAGAAAGTAAAATACCCCCGCCCATATCACAAATATTCCAACTGCAAGACAGATAGAACTCGCAATATACCATATGGGATTATAATAGTCTGTGAGCTTTACAAACTCTAATGGCGATGCTTTAATCACTGCTGACGGAATTAAAGCGCCTGTCAGGATCGCCAGAAAAACCGTCCCACAAAAGAATACTTTACTGTTTCCTTTTATTTGTACCTTTTTCTCCTTTGCCTTTCCCTTCAAAATATTCCATACAAGCGGCACCTGCATCAGCACAGCAATTCCTGCAATAAACATTGCTTTCCGCATTGTCGCTGGCCGACGCACAAGAAGCCCTAAAACAGCTATAGCAATACCACCGCCAGTAAATATAAGCCCCAAAATTTTCCCCGGTTTCTTCAGCTTATAAAAACAAGTCTTCACCAGTGAAAACACATTATTCAATGTCCAGTAAAAGACAAGCCCCGCTGGGGAAGTATACAAAAATATCAGGAAAAACAGCGCCATAGCATAAAGCTGTATCTTTGCTTTTACCGGGCTTCCTTTTGTAAAGATGACACAGGATACCAGATTCACCGCAGTCATGATAATTGGTAAAACGTTAACAGAAACCCCCGCGACCTGCAGCAATCCATCTTGTCTGCTCAGATCCTCAATCGGCCCGAAAGAAACTCCATGCAAAAGAGACAATTCAGACAAAAATCGATATGCGGCAATAAAAAATGGGATCTGCAGAAACAGCGAGACCGCACTTCGCAACACATAGACAGGCTTATAATGATTCTGTCTGTAATAAGTCTGCAACAGCATCATCCGCTCATCGCCAGTAAATGTCTTCTTAATATGTTCTACTCCTTTTTGCAATTTCCTTTCCAGGGCATGTTCTTCCTCCTGAATGGTATCCGCACGCATATACAGAGGAAGTACCATGAAATTCATAAACAGACTCAGTACAATTATGGATAATCCTGGATTACCAATCAGTCTATACGCCAACATATAAACCGTTTCAAATATAAGTTCCAATGATTTTAGCAGTATCGTATCTAAAATCTCCCAAAAAGGCATAATACACTCCTTTCTCAATATTTATCAACTCATCGTATTTATGCTCCGCACATTCCGCTTATTTTATTTTCTCCTCCTCCACAGTCGGCAACACGGTTTCTTCTTCCGACACAAGCTTCCAATTAGACACATCCCGCATATCATCATGTACCGAATACCATTTGGACGGCAAAAAAGTATTGCCATTATTTATCAGGACATCTGCCTCCTCCGAACCAATAATATACTGATCATGACAAATCTTCTTTGAAGAATCTATCATCTTTCCGGTAAAAGGATTGATTGGATCATTCAGAATCCCTGCCAATGCCAGCGTCGGTACATCTCCGTTTGTCATAAATTCTTCGGAAATCGTAAATTCTGTGTTGCCAAAATCCTTGACCATCAACAAAGGGTAAAAATTCTCTATATCCCTTTCCCCCAGCCGACGCTCATCCCCGTCACGCAGTGTACTTCTCCCGTGATCTGCTACCAGTATGATTCTGGTATTATCATAGACATCATTCTCACGCATATAGTCAAACCACTTTCCCAACTGAATCAAAACAGCCATATTGGTCTGATAATACACTGCATGCACCGGTGTTGTCATCAACAAAGTTTCTCCGTTTAATGTATATCTGTCCTGATGAGTACTCTCATACTCTGTATTATCAACTTCCGCCATGGGAACATAATCCGGTTCCTGCAACATCGTTGCCTCATGCGTAGCCTGATTTGACATCATGATAAAAGTATTAATGCTTTCTTCTACTGGATCCGTGAGTTCAGGATATGCTGCCAGCTCGCGATAACTGTTCATAAACCCGGCCTGCAGTCCGTGTGCAGTGTACATACTGTCAGCCTTCTGGTAATATGCCGCTACTGCATCCTCACTCTGATGATATCCTCCTTCATCATACAGCAGTTTCTGAAGAAATAATGGAGAGGTTTTCATAACAGCATAGCAAAAAAAGTTTCTCTTGTCATATTCTATCCACCGCTTTTCTAAAGACTCATCCAAATATTTTCCGGATAAATTATAACATTTTATTTTCGGATACTCATCATAGATAGATAAATCGGGTATCCATTGATAACCTGCAAAGGGCGGGTCACAGACCGTAACCTGATAACCGTTCTGGTCAAACAGAACCGGCATTACCTTGAGTGCTTCATTATGTTTCGATGCCAGAGTTTGTCCGCTCTTTCTATTCATTTCAACAGGTGTATATTCATATCCGCCAAAAAGAGCCGGAGTCCCAAAATTGGTATGCGCACCGAAAGAAACCGTATTAGCATAATAAGTAAACCCTGCAAACTGCTCTTCCAACTCTGGCTTTTCCGCAAACAAATAAGGGACATATTTGCCAATTGCCTGATCCAACATAAGTACTATCACATTCTTTCCGGTTTTGCTCAGTGTAATCCTCGGAAGTTCTTCCTCCTTTTCAACATTTCTATCCTTCAGGTTACTCACTGCTCCATGAATATCTGCTATATTGACTGCCACCATACACAAAAGAGCCATCCCGCCTGCCAGTAATATTTCCAATGCCAACTTATCCCTGAAACGGTATATCACATAAAATATCGATACCACTGCTATGACTGCCAACACATTCTTCAGCTGCCCCTCCACAGTAAATTGCAGTTCATTCTGAAACGCCAGTTCTCTGGTAAGCTGGCCAAGATCTTTTCCAAAAAACATATAATCTACTGTAAACACCCCCGCCAGAATCCATACCACCCTGTCAAAATATGCCCTGGTGTCAGGTTTCACCAGAAAATAAAACACGCTTGTCCACATTACAAACAATCCAAACGCCAAGCAAAAGGAACTGGCAACAAACCACAATGGATGATAAAAACCAGAGGTATCCAAAAACTCCAATGGAGAAGTTTTAATCACTGAAGAAGGAATCAAAGCGCCTGTCAGAAGGGCCAGAAATACTCCCCCCGCAAAAAACAATCTTCTGTTTTCCGGTTTCTTCCTTCTGCGTCTTTCTCCCGAATTCCTTCTTTTCCAACTCCTGTAAATCAAAGGCAGCTGCAAAAACACCGCACTTCCCGCAAAGAATACCGCCTTTTTTATAGTAGATGTCGGATACAGGAAAAATCCGTAAATTCCCAACAAAATGCCAGCAATAGAAAAAAGTCTGACCAGTATCCTTCCTGGCTCCTTCAGTTTATAAAAAATCGTCTTAATCAGCGAAAACACATTATTAAGCGTCCAATAAAACACAAGCCCTGCTGGAGAGTTGTATAGAAACACCAGGAAAAACAGTGCCATCACATAGAGCTGCATTTTCGATTTGAAGGAGCCCCCTTTTGTGAAAATAACACACGATATCAAGTTCACTACAGTCATTATGATTGGCAGAATATTGGCCGATAATCCCCCAAACTGCAGCATTCCATCCTGCCTTCCAAGATCCTGTATCGGCCCAAAGGAGGCGCCATATAAAAGTTGCAGGCAGGAAAGAAAACGATACGCAGCAATAAAAAATGGTATCTGCAAAAATAGTGATACCGCACTGCGCAGTACATACATCGGCTTATAATGATTCTGCCGATAATACGTCTGCAGCAACATCATCCTTTCATCACCTGCAAACGTCTTTTTAATATGGTCCATGCCGCTTTGCAGCCGCTTTTCTATGGCATGCTCCTCTTCCTGAATTGCATCAGCCCGCATATATAACGGGAGTACCAGAAAATTCATAAACAGACTAAGCGCAATGATCGACAGCCCTGGATTTCCGGTCACTTTATAAGCCAGCATATAAACCACTTCAAAGACAAGTTCCAGTGGTTTGAGCAATAAGGTATTTACTATCTCAAAAATTGACATTTTCTCCCTGCTTTCTGTATCAATCTTCCAAAGGCAAAACCGCGTCTTCCGCAACCAGTCTCCAGTTTTCCGGCTTTCTCATATCATTTTTCACAGCATACCATTTTGCTGGTAAAAATTGAGTTCCATTGTTTACATATATATCGTGGTCTATTGATATAATCACATATTGCTCATCTGCTATTTTATTTTCATTTCCCAACCTTTTTCCGGTAAATGGATTCATTGGTTCCTTTATCACATTTTCCGTTGCAAGAATCGGGACATCTGCACAGGTCATAAACTCCTCCGATGTCTCGAATCCTACACTATTAAAATCCTTCACCATCAATAATGCATAATTACGTTCTATATCAAATCCATCTTCCAGTATAAGATCGTCCCGCTGGTAAGTATCCGTTCCATGATCCGAAACAATAATTATTCTCGTATTATCATAAACGTCATTTTCCCGCATATAGTCAAACCACTCTCCCAATTGGAGCATAGCTGCCATATTGATATGATAATGGATCAATTGCATATCTTCCTCTACCCTCAAAGTCTTTCCATCAACTGTGAATCTCTCCGTGTATTCCTTTCCATATTCCGTATTATTCACTCTCATCTGTGGTACATAATCTGGCTCCTGCAGCAACATTGGTTCATGTGTCGCATTGTTCACCATCAGCAACAATGTATTGCTTTCTTTTTCGACAGGGTTCGTCATATCGGGAAGTGCGGTTAATACATTATAATTATCTACAAAACTACCGCGCATCCCTGTTGCAATATACGATCCCTCCCGTTTCTGTCCCGTTATGTAGTTTATCTCTAATTCCGCCTGATTATATCCTCCTCTGTCATAAATCAACTCCTGAAAGCAGAGTGGAGCTGTCTTGAAAATACCATAGCAGAAAAAATTCCTTTTTTTATTTTGTATTCCCTGCTGTGCCACAGCAGGATCTACGAATTTTCCTGTTGTAACATAGGCATTTATACCAGAATAATCTTCATAAATAGACAGATCCGGTGTCCACTGATAACCCGCATAAGGCGGGTCTAAAACTGTCACTTCATACCCGTTCTGTTCAAACAGCACAGGCATTACCTTCAACGCCTCATCATGTTTATCCGCCAGCAACTCCGTATTCCTTTTATTCAATTCTAATGGCGTATACTCATATCCACCAAACACAGATGGCGTGCTGAAATTTGTCAGCATCCCCAGTGACAACATGTTGGGATAATAAGTGAATCCTGAAAATTTTTCTAAAAGTTCCGGTTTTTCGTGAAAAATATATGGAATATAATCTCCCATCGCCCTGTCTAACATTAAAACAATTATATTTTTTCCTGTTTTACTCAAGGTAAATTCGGGTTGTTTCTCTTCCATATATGTCCCGTCTATGCTTTCAACAGCTCTGCATATTCCTACTATATTTACACTGCTCATCACAGAAAGCGCAAGAACTCCGATCCCTAATATCTCCCCGACAGCCTTTTGTCTATTTTTGCTGAAATAATAAAGTATAAATGCTGTAATTAATACTGTAACCACATTCAGGCATATATCTTTTATTGAAAAAGATAATTCTTTTTCAAACTGCAGGTGGGATGTCAACAATCCCAGATCCGTTCCAAAAAACATATAATCTACTACGGCAATCCCCGAAATGATCCAGATTCCTCTCTCAAAATACACTTTCGAATCCGGGTTTGCCAGATGATAAAATACCCCTCCCCATAACATAAATGTCCCAAACGCCATACAAAAGGAACTGACAATATACCACAGTGGATGGTAAAAGCAGGTAATATCTACAAACTCCTGTGGCGACGCCTTCATTACCGCAGACGGAATCAACATACCTATAAGCACTGTCAAAAACAACGCCCCCATTAAAAACACGTTTCTGTTTTCTCCTGTATGTACTTCCCTTTTTTTAATCTTCCCCTTTATAATACGATAAATAAGAGGCAGTTGTAACAACACACCTGCTGCTGCTAACAGCGCTTTCCGTCGAAAACTGATAAATCGGTAATTATAGAAAAATACACCATAAACAGCCAAAACTGCTCCGGAAACAGAAGCCAGTATCACCAGCATTTTGCCCGGATTTTTCAGTTTACAAAATACCGTTTTCGTTAGTGAAAACACGTTGTTCAGTGTCCAGTACAAAACTAGCCCTGCTGGAGAATTATACAAAAATACCATAAAAAACAATGCCATTGTATAGAGCTGTATTTTTGATTTTAGCGAACCACCCCTCGTGAAAATTATGCATGACATCAAATTCACCACCGTCATAATGATCGGTAATACGTTAATAACCAGTCCACCAATTTGGAACATCCCGTCCGGTTTTCCTAAATTGGATATCATCCCAAAAGAAACCCCTCTCAATAGTTCCAAATCAAACAGGAAATGGTATGCCGCAATAAAAAACGGAATCTGCAACAGCAAAGAAGCTGCGCCACGCAGTACATAGGCCGGCTTATAATGATTCTGCCTGTAATACGTCTGCAGCATTAACATCCGCTCATCGCCAGTAAACGTCTTTTTAATATGATCTGCACCTCTTAGCAGTTTCCTCTCCAAAGCATGTTCTTCTGCCTGCATTGTATCGGCACGCATATATAATGGAAGCGCCAAAAAATTCACAAACAGACTAAGTATAACGATCGATAGCCCCGAACTATCTGTCACCTTATATACTATCATATATACCGTTTCAAAAATCAAGTAAAGCGGCTTTAATAATATTGTGTCCAAGATTTCAAAAAATGACATATTTATTCCTCTATCATCCTCTCCTTATTTCAATTCTTCCATCGGTGGAAGTGTTGTTTCCATCTCCGACAGCAATTTCCAATTATCTGTATCCCGCATATCATCATGTACCGCATACCATTTGGCTGGAAAGAATTGATTCCCATGATTCTCGTAAATATTATTCTTATTGGATTCTATGACATACTGGGGATGTGCCATCTTTTCACCATCCCCTATTCTTTTTCCGGTAAACGGATTGAATGGTTCTTCTATCACATCTTTTACAGCAAGGTTCGGAACATCTGCACAGGTCATAAACTCTTCCGATGTCTTAAACCCTGCACTGTCAAAATCCTTTACCATGAGCAATGGATAGTAAGCCATGATATCCATTCCATCATCCAATATCATATCTTCTCTCTGATATAATTTTTCACCATGATCGGACACCAGAATAATTCTGGTATTGTCATAGACATTTTCCTCCCTCAAATAATCAAACCATTCACCGAGCTTTAATAATGCCGCCATATTTGTCTGATAATGAATAACCTGCACTGTTTGTTCTGTTTTTAAGCTCTTTCCATCTATTGTAAACCTCTCCCGGTAATCATCTCTGTACTTAATATTGCTCACCCTTACTGCCGGTACATACTCCGGCTCCTGCAGCATCGCAGGAAAATGCGTTGTACAGTTTTCCATCATCAGAAAAGTACCACTCGTCTGATTCGAAATCTTTGTGATTTCCGGCAAAGAATCCAGCACATTATATCCCGACATAAATAATGAGGATATCCCCGTGGCTGTATCCTGACTGTCAACGATCTGCTCCCCGTAAACAGTATCAAACTCCGCCTGGTTATACTTTCCTTTATCATAAACTAATCTCTGAATACAGACCGGGGCAGCCTTAAACATGCTGTAACAGAAAAAATTCCGCTTATTATTCTGGATTCCCTGCTGTGCAATAGAGGGATCTGTAAATCTCCCTTCCGTAATATAAGTCTTTATATCCGGATACTCTTCATAAATTGACAGATCCGGTGTCCAGCTGTATCCCGCATAGGGCGGATCACAGACCGTTACATCATAACCGTTCCGGTCAAACAGTACTGGCAATACTTTCAACGCCTCATCCTGTTTCTGCCCTAAAGATTCCGTATCCCGTCTGTTAAGTTCCACTGGCGTATACTCATATCCACCAAAAAGCGACGGCGTACTGAAATTTGTAAACCTGCCAAACGATACTGTATTGGCATAATAAGTAAAACCCGAAAATTTTTCTTCCAGTTCCGGCTTTTCCTGAAACATATAAGGAATATACTCGCCAATCGCCCTGTCAAGCATCAGTACAATAACATTTTTTTCGTTTCTGCTCAACACAATTTCAGGAATTTCTTCAGTTTCCTCTAAATGCAAAAAATTCAGAGAGCGAACAGCTTTATTAATCTCCACAATATTGACGGCAGCCATGACAGAAAATGCCAGCATACCTGTCAGCAGAATTTCTGCCACCAGTCTTTTCCACTTTCTGTATATATAAAAAAACACAATCATTACCAAAATCAGTACAGCAGCATTGATCAATATTTCTCTACCCGCATACTGTAATTCGTTGTCAAATACCAAGTGGGAACTCAGATTACCCAAATTTCTCCCGAAAAACAGATAATCCACTATCGCAACACCGGAAAGAGCCCATATGCTCCTCTCAAAGTGAATTTTTGCAGATGGCCTCGCCAGAAAATAAAATACGCCTGTCCAGATCACAAACAATCCCAAAGCCATGCAAAAAGCATTGACAACAAACCACAGCGGATGATAGAAACAGGTAATATCCACAAACTCCTGCGGGGATGTCCTGATTACCGCAGAAGGAATTAATATTCCTGTAAGCAAAACCAGAAATAATGCTCCGAAAACAAATACTTTTCGACTTCCCTCTGCCCTAATTTCTTTTTTCTTCCATTTTCCTCTGCCTACATAGCAAACGAGAGGTATCTGCAATGACGCTCCACACCCAATCAGAAAAATTTTTCGTCCGGCAATATTATACCCATAATGATAGAACGCTGCCCCGTAAACAGCAATCATCCCTCCAATTACGGCGCAGATAACACCAATCGCTTTCCCTGGATTTTTCAGCTTATAAAAACAGGTCTTTACAAGAGAAAACACATTGTTTAAAGTCCAGTAAAAAACAAGGCCCGCCGGAGAATCATACAAAAATACAAAAAAGAACAGAGCCATGGCATATAACTGTATTTTTGACTTCAGCGGACCGCCTTTTGTAAATATGACACAGGATACCAAATTCACCACTGTCATAATAATTGGCAAGACGTTAATACTTACTGTCCCCACCTGCAATAGCGCATCCGAGCTCCCCAAATCTGCAATCGGCCCAAGAGAAATACCGTTAATCAACTGCAGTTCTGACAGAAACCGATACGCTGCAATAAAAAACGGAATCTGCAAAAGCAGCGAGACCGCACTGCGCAGCACATAGACAGGCTTATAATGGTTTTGTCTGTAATATGTCTGCAGCACCATCATTCGTTCATCGCCGCTAAACGTTTTTTTGATATGATCCACGCCCTCCTGCAGCTTCTTCTCCAGAGCATGCTCCTCTTCCTGAATTGCATCAGCCCGCATATATAACGGGAGTACCAGAAAATTCATAAACAGACTCAGCGCAATAATCGACAACCCTGGATTCTCAATTATCTTGTAGGCCAACATATAAACCACTTCAAATACAAGTTCCAGCGGTTTTAATAACAAAGTATTTAAAATCTCAAATATTGACATATCATCTCAATCCTTGTTCTCCATAGGTGGAAGAATAGTCTCTTCCTCTAATAACAGTTTCCAATTATCCGGATTTCGCATATCATCATGTACAGCACACCACTTTGCGGGAAGATATGTCGTGTTTTTGCTGTCCTTACTTACAGCAAATTCCGTTGAAATAATAACATACTGATCATGTGCCGTTTTCTCCGAATTATCTATTATTTTTCCCGTAAAGGGGTTTATCGGTTTCTCAATAATATCTTTTGTGGCAAGTGTTGGAACATCTCCATTTGTCATAAACTCCTTTGACGTCTCAAATTCACCATCCCCAAAATCTTTTACCATCAATAATGGAAAGTACGGCGTCACATCGCCTTCTCTCAGCCTCTGTTCATCCTCTTCCTCCTGTTCTGCTCCAGCCCGGCCATGATCCGCTACCACAATAATCCTTGTATTATCATAGACATCATTCTCACGCATATAGTCAAACCACTTACCCAGCTGCAGGAGTGCAGCCATATTTACCTGATATGTTGTCAGCTGTATATTACTTTCCATCTCCAGCGTATATCCGTCAAGAGTAAACCTGTCCTGATTCTGTTGTTCGTACTCCGTATTATCCACTTCCAGCGCCGGTATATAATCCGGTTCCTGCAGCTGCATCGGCTCATGCGCCGTATTATTTGCCATCATTAAAAATGTATCGATATCATCGTCCACCACATTCGTGATGCCCGGAAGCGCTTCCAATACATTATAGGCATTCATGAATTCCGGCTCTACGCCAACTGCATGAAACATATCCCATTCTATCTGTTTGGTTTCAGGCACAGTCTTGGACTCTGCCTGATTATATCTCCCATAATCATAAATCGTTTTCTGCAGGCACAACGGCGCCGCTTTCAATATACTGTAGCAGAAGAAATTCCTGTGATTATTTTCTATCGCTTTCTTATTAGCGTAATCTTCCGAAAACTTTCCATCCAAAATATAACTTTGAATATCCGGATATTCATAATAAATTGACAAATCCGGAATCCATTCGTATCCTGCATAAGGCGGGTCGCAGACTATCACCTGATAACCATTCTGCGCAAATAGTACTGGCATTACTTTCAATGCTTCATTCTGCTTGTCCACCATCAGCTCGTCATCTCTTCTATTCATTTCAACCGGCGTATATTCATAACCTCCAAAAAGAGCCGGTGTTCCCAAATTTGTATATCGTCCAAATGATATTGTATTTGCATAATAGGTAAATCCGGAAAACTTTTCTTTCAGTTCAGGCTTTTCCTGGAAAAAATATGGAATATATTCGCCCATTCCCATATCCAGCATAAATACAATCACATTTTTGCCGCTCCTGCTCAATGTAAATTCCGGAATTGCCTTATATGTTTCCAGATCCCGTTCTTTCAGGCCGCCTATGGCTATATGGATATTTACCACATTAACAGCCGACATACCCACAAACGCCAGGATTCCGGCCGCCAAAATTTCAATAACCGCCTTTTTTCGGTATTTGTATACTGCATAAAGCACCAGTAAAACCGTCGTCAATATCACCACGTTTTTCAGTTGTTCTGTCCATGCAAATTCCAGCTCTCTTCCGTATTGCAGCTGTGAACTGAGCATACCCGGATTTTTTCCGAAAAACATATAGTCAGTCACAAAAATTCCTGAAAGAAGCCAAATGCCTTTATCAAAATAAACTTTTACCGCAGGCTTTGACAGAAAATAAAATATTCCTGTCCAGATAATAAATACCCCGAATGCCAAACAAAATGAACTCACGACAAACCACAGCGGATTGTAAAAATCCGTAATTTTTACAAAATCCTGCGGAGCCGATTTAATTACTGCGGAAGGGATTAAAATCCCTGTCAGAGTCGTCAAAAATATTCCTCCCGACAAAAACAGCTTTTTGTCCGCCTCTTCTTTCGCACATTTGCGGTTTATCCGTCCCCGAAAAACTCTGCAAATCAAGGGAGCCTGCATGAGCGCTGCTACTCCCCACAAGAATACAGCTTTTCTCACTGTAAGGGCAGGATTTAATAAACTTCCGGAAATTGCCACCAAAGCTCCTCCGGCTGAAAGTATCACGCTCAACACCTTTCCCGGATTTTTCAGCTTATAAAAACAGGTCTTTATCAACGAAAATACATTATTTAACGTCCAGTAAAATACTAGCCCCGCCGGAGAGTTATACAAAAACACCAGAAAAAACAGAGCCATTGCATAGAGCTGTATTTTTGATTTGAGCGGACTGCCTTTTGTAAAGATAACACAGGATATCAGATTTACCACCGTCATGATGACAGGCAGTACATTGACTGCCAGTCCGGCAATCTGCAACATCCCGTCAGGCTGCCCCAGATCTGAGATCAGGCCAAAAGAAACGCCGTACAGGAGCTGAAGCCCGGAAAGAAAACGATAAGCAGCAATAAAAAACGGAATCTGCAGAAATAAGGAAACCGCACTGCGCAGAACATAGACCGGCTTATAATGATTCTGCTTGTAATAGGTCTGCAGCAGCAGCATCCGTTCATCACCGACGAACGTCTTTTTGATATGATCCACACCTCTCTGCAGCTTCTTTTCCAGTGCATGTTCTTCTTCCTGTATTGCATCAGCACGCATATACAGCGGAAGCGCCAGAAAATTTACAAACAGACTGAGGATAATAATCGGCACTCCCGGATTGCCCGTTACCTTATATGCTATCATATATACTGTTTCAAAAATCAGCTGAAGCGGCCTTAGTAATATAGCATCTAAAATCTCAAGAAAAGACATCTTACGCTCCCTTTTCCTCCTGCGTCAGTTCTTCATACTTCTGCAACAGAAAATCCACTGCACGCTTCGCCCCTTCACCTTTATGCTCCCAGGCTTCCTCACTGGTCTCCTCTCGGCCCTCGGCATATTTCGCCTCTTCAATACACTCGTCGATCATCTCCTTTAAGCTGTCAAGGTTGTCCTTCGTCAGCTTCTGACCGATGCGCGGCAGCGCAGTGAAAGTCCAAAACGGCGTGTCTAACCACCATGCATCATAGGGACCTTTATCAAATTCCGTATCCGCATATATGACAGGTTTGTCATATATAAAGGCAAATTCAAAGATAATACCGGAAAAATCCGAGATCAGAATATCAGTCCTTCTCAATACTTCAAAGTTATCATTATCCCTGTTCCATTCCAGCTGGTCAGATGCGGGATAATCCTGCATCAGTTTTTCTATCATTTCCTTTTCCGAAGTAAAGGACTGCGGATGCGGCCGCACGATAATATGATAGCCGGTCTGCAAAAGTACCTCCAGGATTCTGCCGCCGTATTTCTGAAAGATCGAACTTTTCCCCCAAGACGGCGCCAGCAGGACAGTACGCTGCCCCCCCGTCTCCGCCGCAGGAGCTGCTTTCAGGCGTTTCGCCATCTCATCCATATAAGGGATGCCCACCTTCACCACATCCTTTGCGGAAAGATCCCTGATCTTCTCCAGATCTCTGATCTGCTGTACCTGATATTCCCCGGACAGCATAATCGCATCATAATAATCCAGACCGAACATTCTGTAGCTGGTAATATCGTTCGCCATATGCGGTATATGCACATAGTACTGCACATCCTTGGAGCGCTTCCACTGGTAGACATCCAGCCCCGGCGTTGTGGAAAGCACGATTCCCGCATTCAGAAAATTCATTCTCGCAAAAGCTTTATTGTTTTTCCCGATAAATTCCCCTTTAATATGCTCATAGGGATTCTCCAGCGCCGGATCATCCGGTGAGGCTGTCATATAGACCACATCCACTCCCCGTCTGTCAAACTCTCTGCAGATCGGATCAAAGATGTTCCAGTATCTTCTGTCATCTGTGAAAATCACAAACGGAATTTTATCCGTATTCGTCTCCACCTTTTTCCCGCTGCTCAATGTAAACCGTAGCTTTACGATCCAGTTTTTCAACACATAGTTCAACGTCCCGATAACACCGATCAGTATCGCAAAAAGCATGCTTCCTGTTCCCGGATCAATATACAGCAATATGTTTCTGTCCATTTTTTATCCTCTTTCTCCGGCGGCGTCAGGCCGCCCGCCCTGTTTCCCTTTTATATCCATTACATTTTACATCTCTCATGCCAATCCCGCAACTGTTTATTTTCTCAAATGGCAGCAATACACCAGGAACATATATTCAACGGCTTATGCAATCGATACCTGAACCGGCGTATTTCGTGCAAGTGAAATACACCACAGCAAAGCAAAACGCGTTTAAAACGCGTGGGCATCATAGCTTGAATGCCCAGCAAAGCTGAATGTGTCCGCAGGACACATTGGTATTTACACCCTCGCGGCAGTTGCCAGAAGATATCCAAGGCGAACAAGTTCGCCTGCAAGCACGGCTGCCTGGCTCGCTGCCCGCGGAAATAAAACTATGAAATCCCTTGACAATTGCTTTCGTTCAACTTATAGTATATTCATTCACATTATTGAACAAAAGGAGAAGTCAATAAACATGATATCAAAATTGGCACGAAAACAGTTTGATATACTGGAAGCGCTGGCAGAAACGGGAAAACCCCTCACTCAGCGGGAGCTGGAAAAAGAGACCGGCCATTCCCTCGGCACAGTCAATCGGGTAAGCAAAGAATTGTCCGCCCTGAACTACATAGAAAACAGCACCATCACAAACGCCGGCCTGAAAGCACTGGAGCCATACCGGGCAAAACGCGCAGTATTCATCGCCGCCGGTTTCGGTACCAGGCTTGTTCCGATTACTCTGAACACCCCCAAACCTCTGGTGCGGGTGAAAGGGCAGCGTATCATCGATGGACTGATCGACGCCTGTCTGAACGTCGGCATCAGCGAGATCTATATCGTCAGGGGATATCTGGCCGAGCAGTTCGATCAGCTTCTTTATAAATATCCCATGATAAAGTTCCTGGAAAATCCCATGTACAATGAGGCCAACAATATTTCCAGCGCAATGACCGCCAGATACACGCTCTCAAACTCCTATGTGTTTGAGGCGGATCTTCTGCTCAGCAATCCCGCGCTGATAAAGCCCTACCACTACACATCGAATTTTCTGGGCATCAAAAAGGATTACACCGACGACTGGTGTTTCACCGTCAAAGACGGCATCATAACCGAGGAGAAGGTCGGCGGAAACGGCCCCGACTGCTGGCAGATGGTGGGGATCTCCTACTGGAACGAAGTGGACGGATACCGCCTGTCCCAGGATATCAAGGATGTCTATGAATCCTACGGCGGAAAGGAACGGTACTGGGAACAGGTTCCTCTTGTCTACAAAAAGGAACATTACGCCGTGGAGATCCGTTCCTGCAAAGAAGAGGATATCACAGAAATCGATACCTTCCGCGAACTGAAGGCCCTCGATAAAGCTTACGCCATATAGCGCTGCTTACCATATAGATAAATATTCTGTAAGGTAACAGATCTCCTGTGAGGAATAAAAATGAATGAGAATGAGACAGTATTAAAAAGACAGTTAAGCCCGGCTCATGTCTGGGCTCTTGCTTTCGGCTGTGTGGTCGGATGGGGCTCCTTTATCAATCCTGGAAAGAAATTTCTCCCAAACTCCGGGGTGGCTGGAACAGCCATCGCCATGGTACTGGGCGCATTGGTTATGATCATTATTGCCTTCAGTTATGCCTACATGGTCCCCAAATACCCGAAGGCAGGAGGTGAATTTACGTTTACCAAAGCCTGCTTCGGAAAGGCATCCGCCTATCTCTGCGGATGGTTTCTGGTGGCCGCATACCTGACCAATGTACCCATGAATTCCACTGCCATCGGCCTGATCGTGGACGGCCTGGACGGGACACTGGACATTTTAAAATGGGGCTTTCATTATCAGGTAGCCGGCTTTGACGTCTGGGCCGGAGAGATGTTCTTCGCCATGGGGATCCTGATCCTGTTTGGCATACTCAATATTCTGGGTGTGGAAAAGGCAGGCATTATCCAGACGATCCTTGCCGCATTGTTAGGGGGATCGGTCCTTACTCTGACCATCGCTGCACTGATCAGTTCAAAGGCTGCTCTGGCAAATATGGCGCCCTGGTGGGGCTTCCAGAAAGCGGAAGCCGCCGCAGCCCTGGCGGAAGGGACTTATGTATCCGCCGATGTTTTTGCCCATCAGGGCGCAGGCGGGATCTCCTCTGCGATCCTTTCGACTTTTGCCATCGCTCCCTGGGCCTTTGTCGGGTTTGATACAATCCCCCAGGCAGCGGAAGAATTTAAATTTCCATATAAAAAGGTCAGCCTGATCATGGTCGTTGCCATTTTGTTCGGCTGCTTTGTGTACACCGCAAATAACACCATCGCTGCTGCGGCTTTGGAAAACTGGCCTGATCTGATCGTGGAGAGCAGTTCCACCCCCTGGCTTTTGCTGGCGGCTGCAGAGCGGCTCTTAGGACTTCCCGGAAAGATCCTGGTGGGCACCGCCGTATCCTGTGCCGTCCTGTCCGGCATCATGGGGTTTTATCTCGCCTCCAGCAGACTCATGTACTCCATGAGCAGGGACGGTTATCTGCCCCGGTGGTTTGGTGTAATCGACGAGAAACGCAGAACACCCAAAAATGCGCTGCTGTTTAGTATTGTGATCTCCCTGTCCGGTCCGATCCTCGGCAGAGAAGCCCTGGGATGGTTTGTCGATATGTCTGCCATCGGTGCATCCATTGGCTATTTCTTTACCTGCGCCTGCGCTCTGGTCACCATGAAGAAATACCGGGACGGCACCTCTTTCCTGAAAAGCGCCGCCCTGTTCGGCACCGGAATCTCCGTCCTGTTTATGATTCTGCAGCTTATTCCGATCCCGGGCCTTTCCGGTGTGCATTTCTGCACAGAATCCTACCTTCTTCTGCTGGTGTGGACCGGTATAGGCGCTGTCTTTTATATAAAGCAACATAAATTTTTCAGAAGAGAAAAAGAGCAGGAACAAATGAGATAAAACGCTGATACAAAATCATTCTGAGGAGGACGCAAACTGTGAACAACAATCAAATCAAACGGAATATCCTGTTAAATCCGGGACCTTCCACGACAACCGATACCGTAAAAATGGCCCAGATCGTTCCCGATATCTGCCCCAGAGAAAAGGAATTTGCAAAACTGATGAAACGCCTGCGGGAAGATCTGGTCAAAATCGTCCACGGCGATCCTGACAGGTATGTCAGTGTCCTGTTCTGCGGATCGGGAACGCTGAATATCGACGTCTGCATCAATTCTCTGCTCCCGGCGGATAAGAAGGTGTTAGTCATCAACAACGGTGCCTACAGCGCCCGTGCCGTGGAAATCTGTCAGTACTATGGTCTGCCCCATATCGATCTGCAGTTTCCATCTGATCTGAGGCCTGATCTGGCTGTAGTGGAAAAGACATTACAGGAGAATCCGGATATCGCCCTGGTTCATACGACGCATAATGAGACCGGAACCGGCATTTTAAATCCGATCCGGGAGATCGGAGCGCTGGCCCACCAGTACGGTGCAGTTTTTACGGTTGACACTACCTCCACGTTAGCCATGCGCCCCATCGATATCGAGGCTGACAATATCGACTTCTGCATGGCCTCGGCGCAGAAAGGCCTGATGGCCATGACAGGGTTGTCTTTTGTGATCGGCAGCAGAAAAATCATCGAGGCATCGAAAGATTATCCGAAACGCTCCTACTACTGCAACCTCTATCTCCAGTATGATTTCTTTGAGAAAACCGGGGAAATGCACTTCACACCTCCGGTGCAGACTGTCTATGCGGCAGTTCAGGCATTAAAAGAGTACTGGGCCGAGGGTGAGGAAGCCAAATGGGCGAGGCACACCCGGATATTTGAAGCCATTCATGAAGGCCTTGACAAACTGGGCTTTCAGGATGTGATCAGGCGGGAATGGCAGGCAGGACTTGTGGTTTCCGTCTTGTATCCCGACGATCCGAACTGGGATTTTGAAAAGATCCACGACTTCTGCTATGAACGCGGCTTTACGATCTATCCGGGTAAGATCTCCACTGCCAATACTTTCAGACTCTGCGCTCTGGGCGCCATTGATGAACAGGATATTCGGGACTTTTTCCGCGTCTTCACAGGCGCACTCTCGGCATACCATGTGGCAATGCCGGTACACTACGATAAATAACAAAAATTTCTATAATAATGATGCTGCCTGCAGACTACTTCCTGCAGGCGGCGGAAAGGATATGGCAAACCGTTCTGCCATGCAGAATTGTCCTGCCAGCAGGATTACTACCATGAAAACTGTTTATATTTGCCTTTGTACCGATATCATCCACGAAGGCCATCTGAATATTGTAAATCAGGCGCACAAATACGGCAGCGTAATTGTCGGCGCACTGTGTGACGCGGCACTGATCCGCTATAATAAGTTTCCGACGATCTCTCTGGAGGAGAGAATAAAACTGTATGAAGGTCTCGATCACGTGGATCAGGTCGTTGTCCAGCATGATATCATGTACAGCGACATTATTGACAGGCTCCACCCCGACTATGTGGTACACGGCGACAACTGGAAACAGGGCCCGGAATCCGCAATCCGCGAAAATGTGCTGAAGCTCCTTTCCGATTATGGCGGGCAGCTCATCGAACCGGCTTATACTTACAATCCGGAAGTAAAAAAGATAGACAGACAGTTAAAGGAAAAGCTGGCCATGCCGGAGTACCGCCGCAGGAGGTTAAAACAACTGATAAAAATCCGTCCTGTTGTCAAGGCCCTCGAGGTCCACAGCGGTCTGACCGGCCTGATTGCCGAAAAGACCATCGTAGAACATCACGGGGAACTGGACCAGTTTGATGCCATGTGGATCAGCTCTCTGTGCGATTCCACGGCCAAGGGCAAACCTGATATTGAACTGGTCGATATGACATCCCGTTTTCGTACTATCGATGATGTCACCGAGGTGACCACCAAACCGATTATCTTTGACGGGGATACCGGCGGCCTGACGGAACACTTTGTCTATACGGTCAGGACGCTTGAGAAAATGGGAGTTTCCGCCGTTATTATCGAGGATAAGACGGGACTTAAAAAGAATTCCCTGTTTGGCACCGAAGTGGTCCAGACACAGGATTCCATAGAAAATTTCAGCGCAAAGATCGCCGCCGGAAAAAAGGCGCAGCTGACGGATGACTTTATGATCATTGCCAGAATTGAGAGTCTGATTTTAGAGCGTGGCATGGAAGATGCGCTGGAAAGAGCTTTTTCCTTTGTCAGGGCAGGCGCCGACGGCATCATGATTCACAGCCGGAAAAAAGACCCCGGTGAGATACTGGAATTCTGTGACCGCTTCCGACAGGCTGATCCGGGCACCCCCTTAGTTGTCGTTCCTTCCAGTTTCAACACCATCACAGAGGAGGAACTGGCTGCACACGGCGTCAACATTGTCATCTATGCGAATCAGCTGACCAGAAGCGCCTTTCCCGCCATGCAGAAAACGGCGGAAGATATTTTACGGTACCACAGAGCGAAGGAAGTAGACGACAGATTAATGCCGATCAAACAGATCATCACGCTGATCAATGAATTATAAGAAAGGAACGAACCATCATGAAAGCAGAAAAACTGGCCGAAATCATCGGCTCCGATTTTTATACCGGCATCCCGGACTCACAGCTGAAAGCACTGTGCGACTATCTGATGGGAACTTACGGCATTGATCCGAAACACCATGTGATCGCCGCAAACGAAGGAAACTGTGCCTCTTTAGCTGCCGGCTATCATCTGGCAACCGGTAAAATTCCCGTCGTCTATCTGCAGAACAGCGGCGAAGGCAACATCATCAATCCGGCCGCATCCCTGTTAAGCGACAAAGTCTACGCTATTCCCATGGTGTTTATCGTAGGCTGGCGGGGCGAACCCGGCGTCCATGACGAACCGCAGCATATTTTTCAGGGAGAAGTGACCGTCAGGCTCCTGGAAGATATGGATATTCAGACTTTTATCATCGGAAAGGATACCACCGATGAGGAAGTCCAGGCTGCCATGACACAGTTCAGAGACATTTTAAAGGCCGGAAAGGATGTCGCGTTTGTTGTAAAAAAAGGCGCTCTCTCCACAGATGTAACGGTGAAATATCAGAATCCCTATCAGATGTTGCGCGAAGAGATCATAAGGCATATCGTCAAAGCATCCGGTGAGGATCCCGTCATCTGTACGACAGGAAAAGCCAGCAGAGAATTATTTGAGACAAGGGCTTCAGACGGCCAAAGTCACAGGTACGATTTTCTGACGGTAGGCTCCATGGGACACAGCAGCAGCATCGCTCTCGGCGTTGCGCTCAACAAACCCGATACAAAGATCTGGTGTATCGACGGTGACGGCGCTGTTCTGATGCATATGGGAGCCATGGCTGTGATCGGCGCATCTGCCCCGGAAAATATGGTTCATGTGGTAATCAATAACGAAGCCCATGAAACCGTGGGCGGCATGACCACTGTGGCAGGCTCTATCGACCTGCCTGCAATCGCAAAAGCCTGCGGTTATCCCCATGCCGTCTCTGTCGACAATTTTGAGGATCTGGACAGAGAGCTGACATGCGCAAAAGCTGAAAACAGACTTTGTCTGATCGAAGTAAAATGCTCTGTCGGCGCAAGGGCTGATCTGGGGCGTCCCACAACCACCGCCCTTCAAAACAAACAGAATTTTATGGACTATTTAAAGGAACTGTAAATCAGGAAATTATATTTTTCCATTTTTAGCAAATTTAAACTTTTTTGCCGGAATATGCATCTAATCAATAAGAATACGCCACATATTCTTTTTCCATGTAATATTTTGTCAAACATGCAATACTTTCTAATGACTGAAAAAAAGAAATGTGGTATACTAATTGTGAAATGATTGAAAAAGGAAGAGAGGTACAATTGCAATGAAAAAACGTAATGTTTTCCTGATTGCGGCACTTGCTGCGGCGCTGTGTCTTTCCGGCTGCGGTAAAGACAGTGAAGAGGCTTCCAGTGAGATTCAGGATATCACCGTTGAGGCAGAGGATATTCCGGCTCCGGATGGCACGGAAGAATCTTCCGAACCGGAGGAAGAAGTTTTTGTTGACGATGAAGAAGCCCCCGGCGAAGGTTATGTGAGAAGTTCTCTGACTAACCAGTGGGTAAAAGAGGAAATTGCTGATTCCAGGCCAATTGCCGTCATGATGCCGACCGACTCTGTGGCACAGCCGCAGTACGCTATCGGCAGCGCCGGCATTTTATACGAGATCATGGAAGAGGGTCAGATCTCCCGTCAGATGGCAATCATCGAAGGCTGGCAGGACATTGAAAAAATCGGCAACATCCGCAGTGTCCGTCATTATTATATTCCTGTTGGAATGGAGTGGGATTCCATTATTGTACACTTTGGCGGTCCGTTCTATTGTGATTCCTGGGTAGAACGTCCGGAAGTCAACAATATCACCGGAACACATACCGGCAACTCAAAGGCTTCCCCTGGATCCGAAGCATTTTTCCGTTCCAACGATAAAAAAGCGCCGCACAATGCCTATACATCCGGCGAAAAGCTGACAAGTGCCATTGAGAAACAGAACTATGATAAAAATCACAGAAGCCAGTACTGGGTTGCAGATCATTTTAAATTCACAAATGCTTCCCATCCCAATACGCTGGAAGATTACAGTGACGCTTCCAGAGCTGCAAAGATCGATTTAAGCGGTGTTTTTCCCGTTACATTGACTTCTCTGGAATACAATGAAGAGGAAGGCGTTTACTACAAAAACCTCCACAAAGCAAAACAGATCGACCAGCTCACCGGTGAGCAGCTGACTTTCTCCAATGTGATTATCCAGATGACAGATTCCAAGCCACTGGACGATCATGATTATCAGGATTTTTATATGAAAGACAGCGGAAAACCCGGTTACTTCTGTACTAAGGGCAAAATGATTCCGATCACCTGGACTAAGACTTCGGATTACGCTCCTACCAAATACTATGATATGGATGGAAACGAAATTGTTTTAAATACTGGTAAAACATACATCGCCGTTGCACAGTCGGGCACAAAACCGATATTTGAGTAAAAACTGCCACTGCGCATAAAAAAGCTGAGCAAATTCAATCGCTCAGCTTTTTTGATTTATAACATCATATATTTTATTAAATGAAAAACAGTTTCTCTTACTTTTTTAATCCCAGTCGGTTCACCGCCGAAAAAATCGCTCTGATAGACGCTCTTGTAATGTTTGAGCTTACACCCACCCCATAAGTCACATGCCCGGTATCGCCGTCCAGCAGATGGATATAAGCAGCCGCCTGGGAATTAGAACCACTCTGCAGAGCATGCTCTTCGTAATCCAAAACTTTAATATTGACAGAAAGCTCTTCCGCAAGTCCACGTCTGACCGCATCGATAGGTCCGTTTCCAACTGCATCAAAGCTGTGCTCTGCGCCATGGTCTGTATAAACTACTTTGACATGAGTATCAAATTCACTGTCAATCGTATCGCTCAGATCATCCACACGTAATTTGCGGAAATGAAGCGGCTCTTTCTGATTCAGGTATGCCACTCTGAAATTCTCCATCACCTGATCCGGAGAAACCTCTCCCTGCTTCTCGGAAATTTTCTGAATCACATCAGCAAATTCTCTCTGCATTCCCTTTGGAAGCTTAAACCCGAAATAAGTATCCATCACAAAGGCAACACCGCCTTTTCCTGACTGTGAGTTGATGCGCACGATCGGTTCGTACTCCCGTCCGATATCAGCAGGATCGATCGGGAGATAGGGCACCTGCCATATTTCACTTCCTCTTTCCTTCATCGCCTTAACGCCTTTATTGATCGCATCCTGATGAGAGCCCGAGAAAGCTGTAAATACCAGTTTTCCTGCATAAGGATGTCTCGGATGGATCGGTATTTTGCAGCAACGCTCATACAGTTCAATGATCTCTGTAATGTTCTCAATCTTCAGTTCCGGATCTACGCCCTGAGAAAACATGTTATAGGCAATATTCATAATGTCCACATTACCGGTCCGTTCACCATTCCCGAACAATGTGCCTTCCACGCGTTCCGCTCCTGCCAGCATTGCCAGCTCCGCACTTGCCACACCGGTTCCTCTGTCATTATGGGGATGTACACTCAGAATAATACTTTCCCTGTCTTTAAAATGTGTATTCATCCATTCTATCCGGTCTGCATAAACATTAGGTGTCGTCATTTCCACGGTAGAGGGCAGGTTGATGATCATCTGGTTCTCTTTCGTCGGCCCCCATGCTTCCTGTACCGCTGTACATACCTCCAGCGCATAATCCAGTTCCGTCCCGGTAAAACTCTCCGGGGAATACTCCAGTATAATCTTTCCGGGGAATTTCTCTGCCCGTTCCTTTACCATTTTTGTTCCGTTGACTGCAATTTCCGTGATCTGCTCCTTTTCCATACCAAACACTACATCACGCTGTAACGTAGAAGTAGAATTATAAATATGAAAAACAACTTCTTTACAGCCCTGAATCGATTCAAAAGTGCGATCAATCAGCTCCTCACGACACTGTGTCAAAACCTGCACCCGAACATCATCTGGTATCAGTTTTCTGTCCACAAGCTGTCTTAAAAAATCATACTCGATCTGACTCGCTGCCGGAAAGCCGATCTCAATCTCCTTAAATCCCATCTTCACCAGATACTGGAACATCTCAATTTTCTCCGACACGATCATCGGATCGATCAACGCCTGATTTCCATCTCTCAGATCTACGGAACACCAGATCGGCGCTTTTTCAATCTCCCGGCCAGGCCATTTTCTTTCCGGATAGTCCACTACCGGGTTCTTTCTGTAACGTTTGTAATTCAACATTGTTTTCCCTCCTGATTTATATTTCCTGCCAAATGAAAATTCTTTTCTTCTTTAATCCGTTTCTGACTTTCCCCAATACACCCACATATAAAACCCGCGTACGCAAGTACACGGGTTTCAAAATAAACTGCTGTGTAAAATCCTGTTACTCCCCCAGGCCACTCTCGATGGCTCCGACCAGCGCATGTAACGCCTCTTCCTCATCTTCCCCCTCGCAGGTCATAACAATTTCATCGCCACACTTTACACACGCTCCAAGTACACTAAGTACACTTTTTGCATTTGCCGTATTCTCACGAAATGTAAAAGTTATTAAAGATTTAAATTGCATTGCTTCCTTGCATAGGATGCCTGCCGGTCTTAGATGTAGCCCTGTAGGGTTTTTAATAACTACCTTCTGGCTTACCATGTAACTTACCTCCCAAATATATTTATGCTGTAAAAGCCATCCTTCTCCATGACTCCTGCAGTATATATCCCCTTTATTGATATGGCGAAAAGTTGCTTCGCCATATATAAACCTTCATAATTAATAGAAACTGTGTTTCTCGCTATGCTGCAATTTTTCATAAATTGCAACATTTTTTTCATTATACCATTCAATTTCTATTCTAACAAGCTGAAAATGTATCTATATTTAAAACATGATATCCTGAATCAGATTCGCCAGTTTCTCCGCCTCCCTGCTGATCTGATCCTGATCTTTTCCCTCGATCATAACACGCACCAGGGGCTCTGTTCCGCTGGGTCTGATCAGCACCCTGCCTTCCCCGGCAAATTTCTTTTCCAGTTTCTCGATCGCCGAAGATATTTCCGGATACTCCATATAGTGCTCTTTCTTATGATTCGCCACTTTTGCATTTACCAGTGCCTGCGGCAGCACCTGCATAACAGAAGCCAGTTCCGAAAGCGGCTTCCCTGTCTCTACCATAACCTGCAGCAGGTGCAATGCACTGAGCAGTCCGTCTCCTGTCGTATTTTCATCCAAAAAGATGATATGCCCGGACTGTTCGCCGCCCAGACTTGCCCCGATCTCGCGCATCCTCTCCAGCACATACCTGTCGCCGACTTTTGTCGCCTCCATATGGATACCCTTCTCCTTTGCCATCAGTGTAAAGCCGAGATTGGACATCACCGTCACCACAATCGTATCTTTTTTCAATTTTCCCAGGTTCTTCATATGATTGCCGACGATAGCCATGATCTCGTCGCCTTCCACGATCTTTCCATTTTCATCCACTGCAAGCAGTCTGTCCGCATCCCCGTCAAATGCCAGTCCCAGATTTGCCTTTTCATATACTACACGGGCTTTCAGCTCGCCCATATGGGTAGATCCGCAGTTTGCGTTGATATTCGTACCATCCGGCATATTATGTATAGGCACTACGTTTGCCCCCAACTCTCTCAGTGCCTCCACCGAAGTATAGAAAGCTGCACCTTCCGCACAGTCCGCAACGATCTTCATCCCGGTCAGATCTACATTGACAGACTGTATCGCATGATTGATATATTCTTCTCTGGCATCAGTACGATATTTTATCTTTCCCACACCGGGTCCGATCGGAAACTTAATTCCCGCCATGTTATTTTTAATCACGGCCTCAATCTCATCCTCCAGTTCATCCGGCAGCTTATATCCATTACCATTGAAGAACTTGATTCCGTTAAACTCCACCGGATTGTGGGATGCTGATATCACAACTCCGGCGTCCACTTTATACTTTCTTGTCAGATAGGCCACTGCCGGCGTAGGGATCACCCCCACATAAATACAGTTTGCCCCTACAGAACAGGCCCCTGCCATCAAGGCATTCGCCAGCATATCGCCGGAAATTCTCGTATCACACCCCACCATGATCGTCGGCTTATGCTCTGTCTCCTTTGTCAGGACATAAGCTCCTGCCTGACCGAGCTGCATTGCAAGAAGTGGTGTCAGTTCCTCATTTGCCACACCTCTCACGCCATCTGTTCCAAATAATCTTCCCATTTCCTTACGTCCTTTCCACATTCAAATTTTTTCATAAAAAAGGATCTCTCCCCACTGTATACTCTTTGAATATTCTATTCTTCAGTGCTTTCCTCCGTTCCTTCTGAAACCACCAATATTGCCATAACCGGCCTTTCCAGTTCCGTATATTCCGGAATATTATACAGTAATGTCACTGAATAGCTGCCCGGCTGAAGCTCTCGGAGTCCCTGTTCCTGCATCCATGCCGTAACATCCAGCACGCCTGTCAGATCTTTTGCGCTGATACCATTCATAACGGAACGAATCCCGGTGACAGACACCGTATATTCTTCTTCCAGCCCTTCCAGTTCACAGTTCAGCCCTTCCGGTATATTGGCAATCTGCACATCTTCCGCCCTCAATGTATAACCGATCGTCGTTTCCCTTTCCACGCCTATCGTCACATTGACCGGCAGTGTTGTACTCTTATCCGCCAACAGTACATTTTCCGGAAGATAATCACACACATCAACAGTCATCGTTGTATCCTCCCGGGCCTCTGACAGATCAAAGGCCTCCTTCGGGATCACGATCTCATTCACATTTCCAAGAGCAGAACGCCTGCCTGCAATACGCACAGTTTCCATATCTCCTGTCACAAGACCGGTCAGTCCGTATCCTTCCGCCGGCTCTCCCTCTACCTCAAAGCGCAGCGGCACTTCCTTTGTAGACAGGATCTCTATAGTGATCATAACATTTTCCGGATTTTTTGTCAGGGTACTGCCCTCCACCTCATTCCCGTCCGCATCATAGAGACGTACCGGCACACTGGTCGTAATATCACTGGTAAATTCAGAGAGCGTACTCATATCAATATTGATATTCGCTGATTCTACACGGTCCACGATCGACTCTGCCCCTGCCACCCGGACAAGATTCTGGTCAGTAGACACATTTCCTACCACATATCCTTCCGGCGCCTCTCCTGTAATATTAGTCTTCAGCACCTTCTGGATATTTTTTCTGTTTTCAATACTGACGCGCACACTGTCTGAGCTGCCTCTGATATCACTGACCTTACTTCCCACTTTTGGAACAGAAAATTCTACCTGCAATATATTCAGGCTGTTTAACGTATTCATATCCGCTGTCGCCACAATATCTGACTTACTGATATTCTCCCCCACGGAACGGGGCGCATAGACAGTCACTCTGGGAATGACATCCGTATTGTCCAGTACTTCATAGATCATTCCCTGATTGGTGATTATGTCCGCATTTTTAATTGTCACCGGCACATCCAGATAGGTCCAGCGTACTACCGGATCATCAATATTTACAACAAGCAGCCAAAGCGCCACTGCAAGCAGGAAAGAAACGATCTTCAGTCCAAGATTTCTTGTCAGCCTCTTAGACCGTGTCTGTTTTTCTTTATTGTCCATTTTTTGCCCTTCCTTTCCAGATAATGTGCCTCTTCTCCTCCACCACTTTATCCTGAATTTCAGAAAGGTAGTCCCGCAGTTCATCTGCCGTCAGCCCTCTGTGAAGCTGTCCGCCGTAGGCCACGCTGATCTTTCCGGTCTCCTCTGAGACAATGACAGTCATGGAATCCGTCGCCTCTGAAATACCTACGCCGGCCCTGTGCCTCGTCCCCAGTTCTTTGCTCAACAGCATATTGTCTGAAAGCGGGAGATAACAGGTTGCAGATACGATCCTGTCTCCGCGCACTATAATCGCGCCGTCATGGAGCGGTGTATTGTGCTCAAAAATATTGATTAAAAGCTGACTGGATACAAGAGCATCCAGATCGATGCCTGTTTTCTCATAATCCGTCAGCCTCTGTTTATGTTCCACTACGATCAGTGCTCCTGTTTTCGCCCTGCCCATCTCCACACAGGCTTTTATGATCTCATTTACCGTCCTGTCGGAAAACCGTGCATTTACCGAAGCCTTTAACATATCCAGAGAAAACAGTCCCGCTATTATATTTTTCTGCCCCAGATTTTCCAGTGCTTTTCTAAGTTCCGGCTGCAAGATAACCACCACTGCAATAACAGCAAGAGATATCAGCCTTTCTGCTATCCATATGATCGTAGTCATCCCTGTAAAAAAAGCAACCAAAAGAAAAGCGCCGATCACCAGCACTCCCCGAAGAAGCGCCCACGCCCTGGTTTCTTTTACCCAGACAAGGATTGCATAGATCATAACCGTAATAATTATGATCTCCACAATATCCGTCCGCGTGACCGCACTGAATGAGGGTATATAAAGATTTTCCATATATCTGCTGATAGTAGCCGATAATTCATGCATTGCTTTATTCTTCCCTTTCTGCTTTTCCTACATTAAGATGCCTTATGGAGGAAGAAAGTTTGAAAGCAGATCTTAATGGCTTCTCTTCTTTTTCCTCTGCGTATTGATTTTCTTTACAGTTTTCTCAGGTTTGGAAAGTATTACTTTGGGAACTGCCTTGACATAATAGTAATATTCATCATCCTCAAACTGCACGGTTTCCGTTCTGCTATAGTCCATCTGGAACATAATAAATTCCACCACCAGCGCAATCCCCGCACTGACAAGGCTTCCTGCAATGATTCCCACCATAGACACGTCGGCATCCATGATCAGCGCCCCTGACAGCATTACCACCATCTGTGCAATCGTTCCGGCAATAATTGCGATTGTCCAGCTATGATCTATGGATAGGCGCCTGATCAGGTACACAATAATCACAGTCACTACAAACGCCACTATAACTGCCATCATTGTCCTGTTCTTCAGAAAACCGTCCACCACATATCGAAACCTTCCGGATATATCTTCGGCTTCCAGCGCGCTCAGTCCCGATACATTTCCGGATACATAACTTACCATATAGTATACCACTACGCCGCAGGCTACCGCCACTGCCGAAACAGGACTTGCAAGAAGCCCCGCACAGACAGGAATTACATATGGCATCTTCAGATAAAAACACATTGGCAAAAGTAATACTATTACTGCGTCTCCTGGCGAAAAACGAAAATACACCAGTGCCAGTATTAAAAACAGTACCAGTGCTACCAGGGCACATTCCATTGATAATGCGTAAAAATGAGCTGTAATAAAGCCTGCCGCACAGATGATCGTAAAATTCATCGGCAGAAAGGAACACATCAGTGCTACGATCAGCACAATGGACATACTGTTTAATCTCTCCATATAGCCGGTAGAAGAATTGATCATCATCAACGCTGCCAACGCAAGCAAAAATTTTCCTAACGGTTTCAAGTATACTTCATACCTTCCGACGAAGGTCTTCAGCGTTTCTTTTGCTAACAATAACTGGGTCATTGGATATCCTTTCAAGATTCTTCATGATACATGGCGCTTAATTTCCGCAATCCGCCATAATATTTTTTCAGATTCTTTTTTGCTTTTGCATAACGATATGCATATATCAGATAAGTGATCAATGCATATCCTATTACAAGGACCAGATAACGGGTGAGCAGTATACTCACATACTCGATCCAATCTGTCTGGTACAGATCTTTCATAAAACTTTCCAGATTATAAAAAACGTAGCCGGCATAACCGATTGCCGCAGCAATGGTAACGGAAATAACACTTTTTAACATCTGTGAGCCAAGATAATCTCCCCTGAAATAGCTTGCAATCGCTATATCCTTCTTCCCGCCGCAATCCTCATATGCCTGCAGTTGCGTCATCAGGATCACTCTCTCTTCATGAATCATATAACATTCTCCTCATAGAGATACATCGTTCCTTTATCTCTCCGTTCTCACAGAAAACGCATCTTCGCAGGATCCTTAGTATCCTTCTTCTTCACCGGTGCCTCCTTTGGTTTCTTCGGCAGTGCGGTATTTAAATTTTCTGTCATTTCATTTTTACATTTCTGGCAGAACCTTCCTGTAGGAATAGTTGCCCCACATTTCTCACAGGTAATCCCGGTCACACCATCACCGCTGAATTCCAGCCGCTCCTCACGCACCCACTGGCGCACCTGTTGAGGATCAACCTCACAGTTTTCCACCACATCATGGATCGTAACGCCCTTGTTATCCTGAACATATTTCTTTACTTCCTGAAACTTTTCCTCCAATGCTTCTTTACAGGCAGGACAAACCGGAGCGCCGGCTACATAATTAAATAATTTCCCGCATTTCTTACAGTTTCGTACGTTCATAGTTTCCCTCCATTCCAGTTTTTCAAAATTACAGCAGCTCCTTTCCGATCGCCACCGTAATAAAATATACTTTTTCTACACCTGCTCTTTTCAGAGTTACAGCACAGGCATCTATCGTACTTCCGGTCGTATAAATATCATCAACAATAATCACTCTTTTTAATTTTACATCATTTCTATTTATTTTAAAAGCCCTTTTCAAATTATTTTGGCGTCCTGCATCGTCTAACAGCTTTTGAGGCAGCGTTTTTTTCACCCGTCCAAGAAGACTTCTCTCCACCGGAATCCCAGTTCTCTTCCCAATTTCCCCTGCAAGCACTTCCGCCTGATTATAGCCCCTCTCCCGTCTTCTTGTAAAATGGATCGGCACCGGTACAAGCGCATCCGGCCTCCACGCACGAATGGTCCCTCCAAGCTCCCTCACGATCTGTTCTCCATAGAAACTGGCATACTCCTGCCGCCCTGCATACTTAAAGCGATAAATGGATGCCGCCACAGACTGATACAGAAAAAGGCTTCTTCCCTGCTCAAAACTATGTACGGCCATGCGGCATCCCCGGCAGTATTCCTCTGTCTCGTTTTCGATATGCTTGCCGCATTTCAGACACCTGGGAGGTTTTATCCGGACAGGCTTTACTTTGCAGCCCGGACAGATCAACTCCGGAAAAGGTGCCGGCTTATCACAGATCGGACATCTTGCCGGAAACACCAGATCCAGACATCTTCTCCATGTTATTTCTGCTTTTTTCCAATATTCAGTTTTTATGTTCATAGACGCCTTTCCCTCTCCGGGCATCCGATTTCTGATTACTTTATATAAATACCGCTTCGCTTATTCGTTGGGCAAGAGATGTATACCGACAGTTCTCCCCTGTATTATCGATCATCTCCTGCAAAGTTTTTGAAGACCCCAGGATCGTAACACAGTCCTTTGCCCTCGTCACCGCCGTGTACAGCAGATTTCTGTTAAAAAGTAATCTGGGTCCGGTGAGAACAGGCAAAACCACCGCCGGATATTCCGAGCCCTGAGACTTGTGGATCGTCACTGCATAGGCTAATTCCAGCTCTTCCACGCCGGCAAAGGGATAGATCACCCGTCTGTGCTCATCAAATTCCACCACCAGAGTAGAAGAAAATTCGTTGATCTCCCGGATGATCCCCATATCTCCGTTAAACACACCAATTCCTTTGTCAACAGGAATATTGTATTTCGATACAATCTCCCACTCCAGCTGGTAATTATTTTTAATCTGCATGACCTTGTCTCCCACCCGAAACAGATCATCCTGCCCTGTTCTGTATTCCTTTTTATCCGGTGCCGGCGGATTCAAATACCGCTGTAAAATCCGGTTTAAAGCTTCCACACCCAGACTTCCCTTCCTCATTGGTGTCAGTACCTGAATATCCATCGGCGACGCCTGAACATAGCGCGGAAGCATATCCTGTACCAGCTGCACAATATGTTTGTATATAACATTTACGTCACTTCTCTCCAGAAAGAAAAAATCTCTGCTCTTATTATTCAGGGAAATACTCTTTCCCTCGTTAATCAGATGGGCATTAACTACAATGTCACTTTCTCCTGCCTGCCGGAATATCTTTTTTAATATAATTGTCGGAAAGGCTCTGCTTTCGATCAGATCCCGCAGAATCTGCCCCGGCCCCACACTGGGTAGCTGATCCACATCTCCCATCATGACCAGTCTTGTTCCAGCCACGATCGCCTTTAGCAGCGCCTGCAGCAAAAACAGATCTACCATGGACATCTCATCTACAATGACCACATCTGCCTCCAGAGGATTGCCCGCATTCCGCTCAAATCTAGCTCTGCTTTCGATATTGTCTTCCGAAATACCGCCATTTAACTCCAACAGCCGATGAATCGTTCTTGCCTCATAACCGGTTGCCTCAGTCATTCGTTTTGCCGCCCGTCCCGTGGGCGCTGCCAGCAAGATATCCATCCCCTCACTCTCAAAGTATTGTATCATTGTATTGATCGTTGTGGTTTTCCCGGTACCAGGGCCCCCGGATAAGATCAGTACGCCATGCCGAAGGCTCTCCAACACCGCCTGACGCTGCAGTTCATCCAGCACTATCCCCTGTTTCTGCTCCAGTTCTCTGATTTTTTTCAGCTGGCGATTTTCTTTTGCAGAAGCAGCCTGCCCCTCCGCCTCCATCACTTTATTTAAATCGATCAGCATCCTCGCACAGTTCATCTCCGCATAATAAAATGATGCCGCATATACCAGTTCCGTATCTTCCGCATTTTTCAGAATAATCTTCTGATCCATTGCCAGATTTTCCAGTTGTCCCTCCAGAGCTCCCCCAGGCACGCCTAAAAGTTCCACTGCTCTTTCCAGAATCACTTTCCTGGGCAGATACGAATGCCCCTCTCCCGAAGCCATCTGCAGTACATAAAGCAGGCCGCTCCTGACCCTGTATTCCGAATCCACGCGAATGCCCGCTTTCACTGCGATCTCATCCGCCCGTTTAAAACCTATCCCGTTTATATCCTCCGCCAGTTTATAGGGATTTTCCCGCAGCACGCCGTAAAGTCCCATGCCATAAGTATCATATATTTTCGCCGCCAATGTTCCGGAGATACCATACTTCTGTAAAAAAATCATGGCATCCCGCAGATCCTTTTTCCCCTCGATCTGCATACCGATCTCTCTGGCTATTCTTTCCGAAATGCCCCTCACTTCGGCAAGCCGCTCCGGTTCTTCCTCCATAATGCGGAAAGTATCTGTCCCAAATTTTTTTACGATGCGGGACGCCAGCGATGGACCGATCCCTTTCACCGCGCCCGAGCGCAGATAGCGCTCCATACTGACAGGATCCTCCGGCTGCGTCACATGAAAGGCGGAGGCTTTAAACTGCCTGCCATACAATGCATGTTCTGTATAAACTCCCTGCGCTTCCAGGCACTCCCCTTCGTCCACTCCCCGGAACATTCCCACGCAGGTCACTTCCTCCCCTTCCGCCGTCAGCACAAGTACAGTATAACCATTCGCTTCATTTCGATAAATAATATGTTCTACATAACCTTTGATCGTCTCCAAGGTTCCTTTTTTTCTCCCATCAGTCAGACAGCCGGGCATCCATGATTCCCGGCTGTTTTGTTATCATTTATATAATAGCGCCGCCTGACAGCAACACACTTTATACATTGTCACGATTTCCCATATCAACCCGGTTCAGTCCGGCAGTTCGGATACATCGATCGTATTGCGCTTCATGGATTCATATAACTGCTGCGCCAGTCCCAGATTGGATTCTTCGGTTATCTTTTCAGCAAACTTCTGTACCATGCCATCTTTCATCAGATCTTTGCTGGTTGACATGGCATTGGAAGTACTTTCGTTCATACCAAACAGATCCACTGTCTTGAATACTTCTTTTAAGGCCATTTCTACAAAGTATTCCTCGAACTGTTTGCAGGCATTCATGAGCTCTTCGTCCGTAGCATTGGCGTAATCCATATTTTTGATTCGATCCATCTTTGCAGCCGCCGAAGACTGTTTCACATAATTTGTATAATCCGTATTTAAACCATTGATATCCATATGCTACCTCTTACTGTCTGAGTTGATTTGCCTGCTGCATCATCTGGTCCGATGCGGTGATCGCCTTAGAATTCAGTTCATAGGCTCTCTGTGCCACGATCAGATTTACCATCTCATCTACTACCTGTACATTGGAGTTCTCCAGATAATTCTGCAGAAAACGGCTCTTCTTTACCTGATTATTTGTCGCCTCATTGATGGCGGGACCACTTGCATCAGACACGGAATAAAGGCTGTCGCCCTCCTTATCCAGACCTGTGGGATTGCTGAACTGGAATGCGCCGATCGCTCTGCCGATAGGTGTCGGATTATTATTGGCATTCGGGTAGCAGATCTGTCCGCTGGAGTCTATTGTGATCCGGTTCGTAATATAATTTGTCCCCAGTTCAATGGGTCTTCCCTGAGAATCCAGTACCTTTAATCCATCCGAATTCGTCAGCGTCACACCACCGCCACTGTTGATCGCCCAGATAAAACTTCCGTTTCTCGTGTAATAAGTTTCCCCGTCTTCGCCTCTCACTGCGAAAAAACCTTCACCTTCAATAGCAAAATCCGTATCACTGGTGGACTCTATCAGATTGCCCTGTTTAAACCTGCTGGTGATCGCCGCATTCCGGACACCAAGGCCGACCTGTGCACCGACAGGCTTTGTCTCCCCGTTCCCCGAGGTGGTTTCCGTCTGAAGATTCTGATATAACAGGGACTTAAACTGGTTTACCTGCGTCTTATAGCCGGTAGTGTTCACATTCGCCAGATTGTTTGCAATCGTATCAACATTCGTCTGCTGAGCAATCATTCCCGTTGCCGCAGACCATAAGCTTCGTACCATTATGTATTCCTCCCATATCTGCCGCGCATCAAAACCTCCCTGTCACATGATATGTCATGTGGCATTGTTATAAGAGCGCAGTCATTATCATGACATTATATGCCTACGATATGTATCGACACAATTTATACTTTTCTTAACCCCTCCGTACCATATAGATTCTCTTTTCAGATCTTCTTTTTATGGTATTCCACGGCCTGTCAGTTTTTTAAAGTTTTCCGATCTGATTTGCCGCGATCTGCAGGGTATCGTTATGAGCCTGAATAACTTTCTGGTTCGTCTCATAAGCCCTTGTGGTAGCAATCATCTGTACCATCTCGTAGACCGTCTGCACATTAGCGGCCTCCAGATATCCCTGACGGACTTCCGCCGCGGCCGGCCTCTGCGCAGCTCCTTCCACCGGCTGATACAGATTTTCACCAAACTTTTCCAGGTAGTCGTAGTTTTCAAAATCTGTGATCTGCAGCTGTCCCCGCAATACACCGTCCTGATAGATCCGTCCGCCTCTGTCGATCTGCGTTTCCGTTGCAGTCGTGGACAGCTGAATATGCTGTCCATTCGTTCCTACCACAAAGTCACCATCCTGAGTGACCAGATAGCCCTCCTTTGTCATATTGAAGTTACCGTCTCTTGTATAGAGAGTATAACTCTCTCCGGCCTTATTCGTAAAATCAATGGTAAAGAACCCCTCTGCCGTCAACGCCATATCAAACGTGTTATCTGTAACCTTCAGAGGCCCCTGGCCGTAATCCGTATACACTTCGCCGATCTTCACACCCAGGTTCATGCTGCCGATATGAGCCGCATCCACGCCCGGAGTAGAGGAATCTTTAATACGATATGCCAGCAGACTGTCAAAAGACTGGCTGGTCACCCCTTCCTTTTTAAATCCTGTTGTATCTGAATTTGCCAGATTATTTGTCAGAATATCCATTCTGCGCTGCTCATTCCGCATTCCTGTATAAGCTGTATATAATCCCTTTACCATATGCCTGCCGTACCTTCCTGATTCAGTATTATTTTCTGTTCCTGTTAACCTTCTATCAATCTTCCCTGTATCCCGCCAGAAATTCCACATAGCGGCCCGTGCCGATCGCCACCGCTGTCATCGGATCTTCCGCCGTCATGGTATTGATGCCGGTCTTATCATAGATCAGTTCCTCCAGTCCCCGCAGAAGACTGCCACCCCCTGTCAGGACAATTCCCCTGTCTGCAATATCCGCAGCAAGCTCAGGCGGCGTTTTCTCTAATACGCTGTGGATCGCCTCCACGATCTGGGACGTGGTTTCCTTCAAAGCCTCCTCCGTTTCTTCTGAGGAGACTCTGATCGTATTCGGCAGTCCGGATACAAGATTCCTGCCTCGTACATCCATATAGTCCGGTTCCGGTCTGTGAAATGCGGAACCAATCCGGATCTTGATATCCTCCGCCGTCCTTTCACCGATCAGAAGATTATGCTTCTTCCTCATATATCGAACAATCGCCTCATCAAAGTCATCCCCGGCTATTTTGATGGAAGCACTTACTACCGTACCCCCCAGGGAAATCACCGCCACATCGGAAGTACCGCCGCCGATATCCACAATCATATTCCCACAGGGCTTTGAGATATCGATGCCTGCACCGATGGCCGCAGCAATCGGTTCCTCAATAACCGAAACCTCCCTTGCCCCGGCCTGATAGGTTGCATCCTCCACTGCTTTTTTCTCCACCTCGGTCACACCACTGGGTACACAGACTGCGATCCGCGGCTTCCTGATACTCCTCTTCCCCAGTGCTTTCTGAATAAAATATTTCATCATTTTCTCTGTGACGGTATAATCGGAAATAACACCCTGGCGCAGGGGTCTCACCGCCACAATATTTCCCGGCGTTCTTCCAAGCATCAGCCGGGCATCTTCGCCGATGGCTTTGATTTTGTTTGTATCTCTGTCAAAGGCTACAACAGAGGGCTCTTTTAACACAACTCCCTTCCCTCTGATATAAACAAGAATACTGGCTGTTCCCAAATCGATTCCTATATCCGTGTACTGCATTCACTTAACCCCTTTCTATGGCTTTACTCTATTTCATCGCACCCGTTAAGCGTTATTCTCTACTTTTACTTTTTCCAATTAGCACATATTTAAACATAAACCGGCACAATCTCAAACATACAAAGCCATTATAAACCACATGAAAGGATTTTCAAAGACATTTCTTTAAATTTTTATAAAAAGGGACGCAAAATAAGATAAATTTCTCATTTTGCGTCCATGCTTTTTTGATCTCCTTATTATTTAAAACAATTTCCTCTACTGCAGTCCGTCAAAAGCGCCCTTTCGCCCCCAAAGAAATACATAGGTTCTGAACTGATCCGTATCCACCGTTATTGTACTTTCATTAAAGTCAATATCCTTCAGGATCGAAACGCTGCCATCCATATTCAGAACTGCCACCGCATAATCTGCATACGCCGGGAAGCTGTACGGTACCGTCATTGTGATACGCTGCTTTCCGTTTGTACTGTTGATGCGCTCGCCAGCACCGGTTTTTAATTCCATTTCGTAGTAATCATATCCCTGTGTATCTTCTTTTTTGTCATCCTCTTCCTTCTTCGGCAGAGGGGCTGTCTTATTTTCTGCCTTCGTCTGTTTGATTGCATTATCCAGCGAATTCTTTGCACTGGCGCCGGGTATCGTCTTATTCAATTCAAGATAATCTACCTTTTTGCCGCCGGCTGCCGCCCTTACTGCTCCCACATCCGTAAGTATCCCCAGTGAATACACATCCGCAGACCGGGATTCTGCCTTGATCGTACTGCCAATCTTTTTCACGTAGACAGGTGTCTCCAGTTTGTCTAACGCATTCGGATTTGCCACCCTGTAAGCATCAAATGTACCTGCCGGTGCAGAAACGATCATAAATGTATCAAAATAATCACTGTCCACAGTTACCGTATCCGGTGTCAGATCCAGATCACCCAGCACTTCCATAACGCCGTCTTTCTTAATACTGATCACCCCATAATCCTTTGACAGATCACTGCCCTCCGGGAGCACGATACATACTCTGATCCTGCCGTTTGTCTCCGGTATGTCCTCTGTCCAGCCGCCCTTTCCTATATACATTTCCAGATCCATATCCAGCGTTTTTACCTCGCTGGCCCCCAGAGATGCCGCCATGCTGGTAAGCGATCTCTTCGCCACAGGCCCACATCCGCTGTCCGTCACATTCAAACGCACACCGACGCCCTCTTCCAGCAATGCCCAACTCAAACGCGCATACAGTTTCACGGTCTCCTGAGGTGTCTGTATGTTTACGCCTGGAATACCGGTCGCCTGGTTATTGGTATAAACTCCTGCCCCTTTCACCGCAGCCTTTGTCTGAAGTTCTGCTGAAGGCGCCGCCAAAATGCACACTGCCATCGCTGTTGATAATATAGTTGCTATTACTGTTTTTAATCTCATATATACCTCCTATTGGAAAATCAAGCATTTTTAAACTATATCTGTTAGTAGAATACCAAATTCGTCTCACAATTTCAAGCAAAACAGAAATTGTTCAAAAATTTTTAAGAATTTCCCCTGTTTTTTTCCAACATTTTCCTGATATAGCGTCCTGTATGAGATCCTGTGTTCTGTGCCACTTCCTCCGGCGTTCCCAACGCGATGATCTGACCACCGCCATCTCCTCCTTCAGGTCCGATGTCAATAATATAATCCGCAGTTTTGATCACATCCAGATTATGCTCTATCACCACAACAGTATTTCCGCCTTCGGTCAGTCTCCGCAAAATTTCCACCAACTTATGCACATCTGCAAAATGAAGCCCGGTGGTAGGCTCATCCAGAATATAGATGGTCCGTCCCGTACTCTTTCTCGAGAGCTCCGTAGCCAGCTTTACACGCTGCGCCTCTCCACCGGAAAGCTCTGTGGATGGCTGCCCCAGTTTGATATAGGAAAGTCCTACATCGTACAGTGTCTCGATCTTTCTGCGGATTGATGGAACATTCTCAAAGAATCCCAACGCCTCCTCCACTGTCATATCCAATACGTCAAATATGCTCTTTCCTTTATATTTCACATCCAGAGTCTCCCTGTTGTACCGCCTGCCGCCGCAGACTTCGCAGGGCACATATACATCCGGCAGGAAGTGCATCTCTATCTTGATGATTCCATCCCCAGAGCAGGCCTCGCACCGGCCTCCCTTCACATTAAAACTGAATCTTCCCTTCTTATACCCTTTCGCCTTCGCGTCCGGCGTCGCTGCAAACAGATCCCGGATCATGTCAAAAACCCCGGTATATGTCGCAGGATTTGACCTGGGTGTCCGTCCGATTGGCGACTGATCAATACTGATCACTTTGTCCAGCTGTTCCAATCCCAGAATATCGTCATGAGCACCCGCAATGGTTCTCGCTCTGTTTAAGCTCTTTGCCAGATGTTTATACAGTATCTCATTGACAAGAGAGCTTTTCCCAGAACCTGACACGCCTGTCACACAGGTCATAATTCCCAGCGGAATCTTCACATCAATATTTTTCAGATTGTTTTCTCTTGCTCCCTTCACCGTCAGAAATCCCGTTGGGGCTTTCCTTGTTTCCGGCACCGGTATCTGTATTTTTCCGCTGAGATACTGGCCGGTAACGGATTCCTCCACCTGACAGATCTCTTCTGCCGTTCCCTGGGCTATGACCTCACCCCCGTGAGAACCTGCCCCGGGCCCGATATCGATGATGTGATCCGCAGCCCACATCGTATCTTCGTCATGTTCCACCACAAGCAGCGTATTTCCCATATCTTTTAAATTTTTCAGCGTTTTTATCAGCTTGTCATTATCCCGCTGATGCAATCCGATACTGGGCTCATCCAGAATATAGCAGACCCCTACCAGCCCGGAACCGATCTGGGTTGCCAGTCTGATTCGCTGTGCTTCTCCGCCGGAGAGCGTGGCCGTAGCTCTTGTAAGCGACAGATAATTTAACCCTACATCATTTAAAAAGCCCACTCTGGCCTTAATCTCCTTCAGAATCTGTTTTCCGATTAGCTCCTGCTGCTTTGTCAGCTTCATTTCCTGAAGAAAGGCCTTCAGATCCCAAAGTGACATCGCTGTCAGTTCATGGATATTCTTATCACATACCGTAACAGCAAGCGATTCCCGTTTCAGTCTCCTGCCGCCGCACAATTTACAGGGCGTCACCTGCATATATTCTTCATATTCCGCCTTCATCGTCTCTGAGTAGGTCTCCCGGTAACGCTGCTCCACATTTTTCAGAAGCCCGGTGAATGTCACCGGATAGACCCCCTCGCCCCGCTGCCCTTTATAATATACCTTCACTTCTTTTCCATTTGTACCATATACTATGATATCCCTGATTTCCGATGGCAGCTCTTTCCAGGGTGTATCCAGACTGAAATGATACTCCCCGGCCAACGCCTCCAACAACGCATGAGTAAAACTGCCGTTATCCTTACTGGACTGCCAGCCCATCACCTGGATCGCCCCGCCGTTTAAACTCAATGTCTCATCCGGTATCATCAGTCTGGCATCAAACTCCATCTTATAACCAAGGCCAAAGCAGTCCGGACAGGCGCCGAAAGGATTATTAAAGGAAAAGCTTCTCGGTTCGATCTCGCTGATGCTGATCTCACAGTCTGGGCAGGCAAAACTCTGACTGAAAGTCAGGCTCTCCCCGCCTATCACATCTACGATAGCTAACCCGTTTGCCAGTTCCAGCACATTTTCCAGAGAATCCGTCAGTCTTCTCTCTATTCCCTCCTTTATGACCAGCCTGTCCACCACGATCTCAATGGAATGCTTGATATTCTTTTCCAGCCTTATTTCCTCCGACAGGTCATACAGGTTCCCATCGATCCGCACGCGTACATATCCGCTCCTGCGGGCGCGCTCCAATACTTTTTCATGTTGTCCCTTCCTGCCCCGCACTACCGGCGCAAGAAGCTGGATCCTCGTTCCCTCTTCCATGTGCAGAATATAATCCACCATCTCATCCACAGTAGTCTTCTGAATTTCCCTGCCGCATTTGGGACAATGGGGAATACCGATCCTGGCATAGAGAAGCCTGAAATAATCATAGATCTCTGTCACTGTCCCCACCGTGGAACGTGGGTTTCTATTCGTGGATTTCTGGTCAATGGAAATAGCCGGGGAGAGCCCTTCTATTTTTTCCACATTGGGCTTCTCCATCTGCCCCAGAAACTGCCTCGCATAGGAAGACAAAGACTCCATGTAGCGCCGCTGTCCTTCCGCATATATAGTATCGAAGGCTAGGGATGACTTTCCTGAACCTGACAGTCCTGTCAAAACCACAAATTCATTTCGCGGCACATCCACATCGATTCCTTTTAAATTGTGCTCATTGGCTCCGCGGATCTTAATATATTCTTTGGGACGCATCTTTTTCGCTTCTTCCATCTTCCAACTCTCCATTTAATGTATGATCTTTTTCTCCGTATTTCCCTTTCCAGAGCCACTTCCGTAAAGGGTTGTTCGGCTCACTCTCTGTCATTTAATATTTTCTTCAGTTCCAGCATCTTATCACGCAGATCCGCCGCTGTCTCAAAGTCCAGATCCGCCGCCGCTTTTTTCATCTTCTTCTGCACTTCCGCAATCAGTTTTTCCAGTTCCTTCAGATCCATGGATTCAGGATCCTTCTCAAACCGCACCTCTTCTTTCGCCACGGCCTTCGATATACTGATCAGGTCACGCACCGCTTTTTTGATCGTCTGTGGCGTAATACCGTGTTCTTCATTGTAGGCCTGCTGCAGCTTTCTACGCCTATCCGTCTCATCCAGAGCCGCCCGCATGGAATCCGTGATCATATCCGCATACATTATCACATGGCCGTCCGCATTCCTGGCAGCACGTCCGATGGTCTGGATCAGAGAAGTCTCCGAACGTAAGAAGCCTTCCTTATCTGCATCCAGAATAGCCACAAGAGAGATCTCGGGAATATCCAGGCCCTCTCTGAGCAGGTTGATCCCCACCAGCACATCGAACACATCGAGACGCATATCCCGGATGATCTCCGCCCGCTCCAGCGTATCGATATCGGAGTGGAGATACTTCACACGGATCCCCACTTCCTTCATATAGTCTGTCAGGTCTTCCGCCATCCGCTTTGTCAGAGTCGTCACAAGCACCTTGTTTTTCTTCTCCGTCTCCTTTCGGATCTCAGAGATCAGATCATCGATCTGCCCTTCCACCGGGCGCACCGACACCTCCGGATCTAACAGCCCCGTAGGGCGGATGATCTGCTCCACCCGCATCAGTTCATGTTCCGCCTCATATTTGGAAGGCGTCGCCGACACAAACATCATCTGATCGATATGGGATTCAAACTCCTCAAAGTTTAATGGTCTGTTATCCAGTGCAGAAGGCAGCCGAAACCCGTATTCCACCAGCGTATTCTTTCTGGAGCGGTCTCCCGCATACATGCCCCCGATCTGCGGAATCGTCATATGGGATTCATCTATGATGATCAGAAAATCATCCTCAAAGTAGTCCATCAAGGTGAACGGCGTGGCGCCGGGTTCCAGTCCGTTTAACGGCCTCGAATAGTTTTCTATGCCGGAGCAGAATCCCGTCTCCCGCAGCATCTCAATGTCAAAGTTCGTCCGCTCAGAAATCCTCTGCGCCTCCAACAGTTTATCCTCGCCCTTAAAGAAGCGAATGCGCTCTTCCAGCTCTTTCTCAATCTCCACACAGGCCTTGTTGATCTTCTCTTGGGCCACCACATAGTGGGAGGCCGGAAAGATCATAATATGGTTCAGTTCCGCATGGGGGGCTCCGGTCAGAGAGTCCACCTCCATGATCCGGTCTATCTCATCCCCGAAAAACTCCACCCGGATCAGATAATCGCCACCCTGGGCCGGGTACACTTCGATCGTATCCCCCCGCACCCGGAAGGTACCCCGCTCCACATCCATATCGTTCCGGTTGTACTGGATCGCGATCAGCTCTTTCAGGACTTCATCCCGATCCTTCTGCTGTCCCGGTCTCAGAGACACGATCAGCTCCTTATACTCGTCCGGGCTGCCCAGTCCGTAGATGCAGGATACGCTGGCCACCACGATCACATCCCGCCGCTCGGAAAGAGAAGCCGTGGCGGAAAGCCGCAGCTTGTCGATCTCTTCATTGATGGAGGAGTCCTTTGCGATATAGGTGTCCGTGGATGGGACGTAGGCCTCGGGCTGGTAGTAGTCGTAGTAGGACACAAAATATTCTACCGCGTTACTCGGAAAATACTCTTTGAACTCACCATAGAGCTGTGCCGCTAATGTCTTATTGTGCGCTATTACCAAAGTCGGCTTGTTAAGCTGAGCGATCACATTCGCCATGGTAAAGGTCTTGCCGGAACCCGTAACCCCCAATAAAGTCTGGAATTGATTGCCTTCTTTAAACCCATTGACCAGGGCTTCTATGGCCTGGGGCTGGTCGCCGGTGGGCTTGTATTCGCTGTGAAGTTCGAAGATTTTTTGTTCATTTTGCACAAATGCTCACCTCTGATTTCATAGTAAAAAAAGACGCCTATTAGGCAAAAATTCGTCGTGGAACATTTTATTTTCGTCGTGGCATTTACTCAAATCAGGGAAAAACAGGCCCACGACGCATTCCGTTCACAATTTGCTGTTTTTGCAACTCAGTACATCTCCGTAATTCCATACGGACGGGACAGCGCTAAAAAGCTTTTTTATCTTACCACAAATCGTTAAATTTGTATAGATGCAAAATCGAACTTTTGTTCCTCTTCCTTTCTATCACACTGCATCCGTTATGATACCTCTATTATCCGCATAAACATCCATTGTTATGATTTCTTTGGCATGTCCCATGAGCTTTGATACTGCCTTTGGATTAAAAGACTCTTTTAACAGAAGCGTACAGTATGTGCTGCGTAAATCATGCCAGCGGATATCCGGTAAACCATTTCGGCAAGAAGCTGCTTATAATATCTGCGATAAAACCCTTTACTCCTTGCTCTGCCATAGGTAGAACAACAGATATAATCCAGATCCTGAAACTCTTCCGTTCTGCGGTTCCTGTTTTTCTCATACACCTGCCGTTCCTTTAAGATCGCCTTAAAGACATAATCAGGAATCGGAGTCTCTCTGTAACTGGATTTTGTCTTTAATCCCACTTCCTGTTTCGTAAAAGTTTTCGGGGCAAAGTCCTCTTTTACTGCATTATGTACTCTCCCCAGCTGGCGTTCCACTTTTAAGGTATGGTTGATATAATCTACGTCAGAATATTTTACGCCATTGATTTCGGATCTGCGGAGCCCCATAAAAACATTGAACATCACCTGCATGTAGATTGGGGTATCTTTGCTCTTTACCAGCAGGACCTGGATCTGCTCCATGGCCAGTGTTTTCTGGGTATCAATATTCCGGCTTCTGAATCCTGATCTCTGCTGCGGCTTTTCTGCTTTGGGAAGCCCTATCCCGTCTACCAGACTGTTTGGAATCACTTTGATCGTTACCGCATAACGAAAAGAGACATTCATGATTGTTTTTACCTGCTCTGCCAATATGGCAGCATACATATGTCCCAATCCATGAACAATTATGTGGGGCGGGCCATTTCTGAAACATCATTTCGACAAAGCGCTGTTCATTGCTGCAGTTGAGCGGGGCAGGCCGTTTTCCTGGCACAAAATATAATCACGGTCAAAATATTGTTCACCGTACTGCAGCTTATTTGCATCAACCAAAGTTCTCCTTCTTTCGATTTCCTTCGCAACAGCCTCCGGTATCCGTAACCGCCTGTAACTGTTATCCGTCTTTGGCAGTTTTTCTATAACCTCATACGTTTCAATTTTGCTTTCACCCTTTGGAATAACAGGATTGGACGTAATCTGCCTTTGAATATAGATTGTCCTGTTTTCAGCATCAAAATCTCCAAACTTCAAACCTGATATCTCACCCTTTCTAAGTCCGCAGAACAGTCCGAGGAGGGTCTCCAGATACCATCCACTATTGTAAGCAGCCTTCAAAATTCTTTTCACATTTTCTTTGTTTAAAATAAAGATTGTTGGCTTTTTTCTCGGATACGGCTTTGTCGCAGGTATCGGGTTCCTCTTGATATATTCCTGTATGACGGCCTCTTTCATTGCCATATTCAAGAACTCTCTGGACTTATTGCCGGCGGACTCGCATGCCTTTGATACAACGCTCAACAGGGAATCAGAATACTCCTCATTGGCATATCGCAATTTTATATCCTGCTGCATATTCGGAAGAATCAAATCATACAGCACATAAGCACCTACCATACGAGTTGTATTCTCAATCCTCTGTGAAAATACTACTGCTGTGGATACCGCACCGCCGTCCAGATGATCGTCAGCGGGCTTATCGCTCTGCAGCCTCAGGCAGGAGGTGAACCGGATGAGCAATGAGAGCACTGCATCCGCAAACATGCCGGAGCTTCCAAGGGAGATCCATGAGCCGGTGCTGACACACCACATGGAGGTAGAGGAATATCTAAAACAGGAGCTTACACTCTCCTATGTAGATCTGGATGGCTCCCACGAGCTGCAAACCTGCTATGGCGACATCTTAAAGACCATCAACGCCCTTATGGACTACACCCGTATGCTGGATCTGGTGTGCGAACAGTGGCACCTGACCGGCTTCCACAAAGCCACCTATGAGTACCAGGCCGGAAAATTAAGGGAGATTGCGGAGAAGTTCCAGACGGCCATTGGTTACGATTATCACGCGGCCGTGGAAAAATGCCGCAAAAAACGGGCAAAAAAGTCATGCTCAGATGATGTGGGAGAGGATGCCCTGACGCTTACGGTCCACCGTCAGCAGAAAGCTGCGGAGAAAAAAGCGGAAGAAACGAAAACAGAGCCATTGGAGCCTGCGGAGACAGATAGAAGTTCCCTGTCCCTGGGGGAAGATGCTCTATCGCTCTGAGCGGACGATTTTTAGAGATAATTATATTTTACAGGATTGGAGAGAAAAATGCAAAGCCATTGAATACCCGGCCACGGGCATACAGCGGCTCTGCACAGATACAAAAGTCAAAAGAAAAGCCAGCAGTTCAGAATGGTATCTGTTCTGCTGGCTTTTGTATCATGCCTATTGGTTGTTGTGTTATAAGTTTCAGCTTGATGGTACCTGTATTTATAATTCCCCTTGTTTGTCTTTTCTTGGCTGTCTAATTATTCATAATAATCTAACTGGGGAAAGTTATTAGGGAAAAAGTAAAACTCCGTCCCCAATTCCCCAATCTGCCGAAACGCCGGGGATACCTGCCCTGTTGGGCTGTGGCTTATGGGCAATTTGCGTCCTATAACTGCTCCAGTTTCTCCAAAAACGCCCTATAAAATTCTCCCTCTTTGATGCGGGCCTGCTGAACCTCTATGCTTCTGGGCGTATATACCCTTGGATGCTCCAAATCGTACAGCGCCTCTTTGGTTGCCTGGATTGCAGATTCCACTGTGCTTCCAAGAATGTCAAAATTCTCCGTTTCACCCTTAAGCTGTTTATTAAGCCGCTGCACCATCATCTGCGATATGTGGCTCATCATTCCGTTGCCCCGGATTCCCATGCCATTCGCATTTACTTCTTTCGCCGCATCCATCCACGCATCCTTCACTTCCTGCGGAGCATTCGGGCCGACCATATCAAAGGCTTTTTCGTCATAATCTGTTGCTTTATCCTTTGCCGCCTTTTCTGCCATTGTTTCCATAAATCCCACCGCCCCGGATTCCGCACTTCTTTCCGCCTTTCTCGCTGTGTACCCTGTCACCGGGTAGCCCGCTGTTCCTATTCCGTTAATACCCATTTTCTCCAATCCTCCAATTATTTTTAGTGTTGCAGCCCCTCTGTCATTCAGAACCGCATCCGCTCCCTCGTAATAAGTCCGAACGGTTTATTACCTCATAATTACATTTTTCCTATGTTCCCCGGTCAAATTACATACCGACCTTCACCTCCTCTCCCTGCTCCCCAATTCCCCAATCTGCCGGGAAACCGGGGATGCCAGCCCTCTGTGGCTTATCGGAGATATGTGGCCGTAAAATTTTTTTCCTGCTATGCTTTTATATCAAGGCCACCCCGCAGCATTCCCCTGTCCGGAAGACGCAATACTTCTTTCGTAAGAGGCACAACACTCCCATTGCTGACCGCATAATCCAATAGCTGCTGCATCGCTTTCAGGTTCGGCTGTGACAGCAGCGTCCCGTTCTTTCCATATGTCCTGTTCCCAAGCTCCGAAAGGATCTCATCCGTATATGCCATCTGTCCGTCCAGCCATCTTTCATATGCCGATGGCACGGCTTTTTCCCTGCTCAGGGTTTCCTCCCGTTCCCTGCGGTAATTTTTCCAGTACTGGTCACGCTCTTTTCCGGCATCCTCCAGCCATCCTCTCTGTCCCGGGCCATATCCATATTCCGTGTCGATGTCATAAAGGCTGCCGTTCCTATAGCCGATGGTAAGCCCGCGCTCATCTTCCTTATCCCATCCCTCTTTTACAAAGACCTGATAATCTTCATACAGTGCTGACATGGGCAGCGCATCTATCTCACCGTTTGCCCGCTTTTCATTATACCGCTCCGTCACCACATCCCACAGGTTCCGCCCTTCCGGCGTATAAATTACCCCATCCCGGTTTTCCAGTTCCCTCATATCCAGCCCCGTCATGTCATTGACAAAATGCCACATGACAGCCTTCTCCTGATAAGCCGTGTCATATAAATACTGCTTTGGCTGCCCGAATCCGTTCCTTGCAGGATTGCACCAGCGCAGATGCTCATACAGGTATCTCCCGTTATTTCCCCTGTTCAGGGCTTCTTCTATCTGCCTTGCCAGGGCTTCGTCTACACCGTCCGCATGGATTATATACTCATACGGGTCAACCCTGAGACGCAGGTCTGCATCCTCCGGAATGACGATCCCGTTTTCCTCAAAAAGACGGTTGACGGATTCGTTTATGCCGCTGCGCACCTCATCGTTCCATTCTTCATCGCTCATGATCCCGCCAAAAGCCTTCTGGATGACCGGGTCATAACTGTTTACAGCAGCCGGAAGCCCGTTCAGGACACGTTTTTCGGCTTCCGCACATATTTCACGTTCCCTCTGCGTCAGCCCTTTTACATAATAAGGGGATTTCGTATTATAATATTTATCCCATATATGCTTTGAAGGGTTCGCGAACTTTTTATTATCTTCATTCACCTTTGCATAATGCTCATCGATGGCTTTCGCATATTTCTCATACTTGGCAATGACGGATGATATGGGGAAGGTGGTTCCGCTGTTTTGGGCTGCAAGGTCACCCGGCTGCTGTACCCGTTCCGCATAGACCGGAACTGCGTCCTGCTCCCGGTACGTTTTTACCGTCTTGTCAGCCACAGCTTCTTTTGCTTCCCCTGATCTGGGACAGGAAGCAGCCGCCTTGCTGCCATATACAGTTGAATGATCCCTTATCACATTACTGCCAATTCCACTAATACTCATTTCTTGATTTCCTCCAATGCTGTCAATTATTCTTAATCCCACAGCCCCTCTGTCAGTCAGAGCCGCCCATAAGTCCGGGCAGTCCGCAGGGGCAAAGTTTTATGCGCCTCTGCGGAATTGGGTGTAAAGATTATTTACGCCTTTGTATCAAAACCTGCTCCTGTGGGCATAGACGTACCCAAAGACGCTGCTATGACTTTCTGCGTAACAGCTTTTATATCCGTACCTGTGCCGCTTACGGCATATCCGTCTGTATCTGCTGTTGCTTCATTCGCCGCTTTCCTCTCTGCTCGTTTCTGCACTGCCTTTTCCATTTGCTCTTTTCTCTCTGCCCGCCTTTCCGCTATCTTCTCTGCGTATTTTTCTTTTTCCTCACGTTTCTTTCTGGCCTTCAGCCAGCGTTCTTCCTCTTCTTTATACTTTTTTTGCGTTTTATTGGTATTGCTGTTTCCAGTATTTGCAGTTCTCATACCGCCACAGGACGACTGCCTGTTGCCATTGGCATCATATGTAACAGTTCTTCCGCCAAGCACAACGCCATCCCTCTGCGCCCACCCATAAACCATTGAATTTGCAGCAACTTCTCCTGACAGATTCCACTCAATCTCTTTTGCAAATTCTGGATCGTTCGCCATTTTCTTTAAGCAGTCATACGAAAGATTTACCGTGACTCTGCTGCTATTGCTCGGTAATACGCCGCCATTTGTATTGAAATTTATCTGCGGAAATTTCTTACATAACTGTTCATAGTATGCCTGCACCTTATCCTTGCTGTTTGTTGATGTGTTTGTCTTTACCTCCGATGCCGCCTTACTATCCACCTTTTTCGTACTGTCGGTGTAACTTGCTGCATAACTGCTGTAATTGTTTGTAATCTCCATTGCCATAATTTTCATCCTCCTAAAAATTTTTATTTTGAATGGCGGCCCCTCTGTCATTCGGAGCCGCCCATGCCCCCTTATGGTAAGTCCGGGCATAATGCCCTTCATCAGCCAAGCAGGGAAGCACTGCCCACAGTATTTTCCGTCATAACATTGGCATCATAGGAATTTGCCGCTTTTGCCATCTGACTCTCACTGCTCCATGACTGCGACAGCCTGCTTTTCTCCAGTTCCATCTTTGCAATCTTTTCATTCAACATTTCCTGCTGCTGTTTTTTCGCCTGCGCCCGCTTTTCCAGATATTCCTCCAGAATCTCCTTCTGCCTGTCTTTCTTTTCGCTCGTCCTTTTATAAAAGCTGTTCTGCGAACGCACATCAAACTCGGAATCATAACCAACTGGCCATGAATCCGCCCTGTACTCATTCAAAGTTGCGCCGACCGTTATCAGCACTGAACAGTTCCTCGGCGCATAGGAATCACCCCAATCCCTCTGGATCAGTGAAAGAACCTTCTCCCTATATTGCGGGTCATCCTTCATGGCTTTAAATGCCGCCTCCGATATATTGACCGCCGCATTGCTCACTGTCCTGTGGTTGGTGACTCTGGAAAGGTCTTCATAGAATTCCTTCTTGAATAATTCCATTTCTTCTGCTTCCGATAATTCCTGTGTGCTGCTTGTTTTTTCTAAAGCGAACTTTTCTGTGCTGTTTACATTTTTAGTGTTTTTCGTTGCTGCCACATTGCTCTGATAAAATTTAAGTCCTACTCCACTAATTGCCATTTTCTAATCCTCCATTTTTCGTTGATAATTTTAATTCGTTTTTCTCTTCCACTACTTATCTTCTTTTGCTTTCACCTCCCCCTGCTGCAGCATAACTGTCACATGAAAAACATCCCCTTTCACTTTTATCTTTACCCCTCCAAAATACCTCTCTGCCACATCACGCACATTTTGCAGCCCAATCCCATGCTCCGTGATAATCCCCGGCAGGGCACTCTGTTTCGTTGTGACCGGAAGTGAACCATCCTCACGGATTGGCACAATTCCGTCAAAGCTGTTTTCCACTTCAAGCAATAGGAACTGCTTTCTCCGTTTTAAGGCAAGGTGTATGAACCCTTTGCCCGGTTCCAGTTTCTCACAGGCTTCTATGGCATTATCCAAAAGGTTGTTCAGGATAATCCCTAAATCGAACACCGGGATTTCCCCTCCATACCGGAAATCAGCTTCAAAACGGATTCCCGCTTTTTGGGCCCTGCGCCATTTATCATTGATGATGACATCCGTCACTGCATTCCCCGTAACATACCTGTATTCCAGTTCCTGCATTGTCTCATCCATCCTCTGGACATATTCCTCTATTTCACCATACTGCCCGGTCTCTGCAAGCCCTTTGATGTTAGCCATATGATTCTTCATCTCATGCCTCACTTTGCGGATACTGCCATAAAAGTTCTCTGCCTCTTCCAGCCGCTTTTTCATGGCTTTTACCTGCTGTTCCTCCACAAAATGCTTCTGCCTTTCAGCAAGCAGTACCCTGTATCTCTGCCAGAAATAAATCAATGCGGTTTCCCCTGCAAATATGAGGACTGCTATCATGGGAACCTTCCATAGCAGATCCGGCTTTTCATCAAACAGGATAAATGTACCGCTTCCTATATTTACAATCAGCAGGCTACTTACCACACCTGCAATCATGCTTCCCACAAAATTCAGCACGGAAAGCAGAAGAACGTCCTGCCATGTCATTATGCCCGCCCCTTTGATGAGCTTACGCAGAATGACCACCATCGCCACAAACAATGCCGTATAAAGGAATACGGATAAAGCCATCCCAATTGATACACTGTGATACATCTGCTGTTGATAGTTCCCTGACAAGGCATCGAGATCTTTCATCATCATGTTTGCTGCATTCATATAAATGCTGTTCGCAATCAGAAAGCTCAGACAATGGAGGTTATAAAAAGCAAGCATTATAAAGACTGTTTTACCTATCCGCTCTTTATAGTTCACTGCTCCATATCCCAATATTGCCAAAGCTAAAACGGCATACCTGACCCATGATGCACATGGCAGAAACCATAATCCCATATTTGCAAAGAGAAACAGGACTGCCGCGATGCCATCTCTTTTTTCCTTCTTCACACTGAAAACTGCTGACCACAAAACAAGGAACATTATGGCCTGTATGGCAACCCTCCATATATCCAATATGTTATTGACCATTTCAAATCCTGACTGGCTCATAGGCTCTCCTCCGAAATGTAATCAATATATGCCTGCACAAAGCCGTCATACTTATACCTTGAAAGCAGGAGCTTATCCCCATTCGCCATCCTTACCTCTGTCTTATCGTAGCCCTCCACATGGAAAAGGTTGATCAGATATCCCCTGTGGATGCGGTAGAACTGTCCCGCCAGTTCCTCCTCCAAGTCACCAATCTTCCCGTAATATTCCAGCTTCCCGCTTTTCAGGTACAGGACGATATTGTGGTTCTGGCTTTCCATGTAATAAATGTCATTCAGCGGTATGGCCCTTCCCTCTCCCGCATACTGGATCACAAGTTTCTTCTTCCGCTGTTCTTCCTCCGATATGGCCTGCCCGACTGCCCGGCCAAACACCTCCGCAAACTTCTGTTCATCCACGGGCTTCACCAGATACTGGAACGCCCCTACGTCAAAAGCGTCATAGACATATTTTTCATAGCCTGTGACAAATATGATGATCGGCTGCCTGCAGACATCCATGCCACGGATATGCCTTGCCAGCCCCATGCCATCCAGTTCCGCGCCGGAGCCGCCCATCTCTATATCCAGAAACACCAGATCATGCTCTTTCCCGTCTGCCAGATACTCGCCAGCAGAGGCATATTCCACTATGCTGCACTCGGCACCCTGTTTCCTGATGAGGGAAACAAGATAGGTCCTTATATTTTTTTCATCATCACATACTGCAATTTTTACCGTGTCCGCCACCTCCAGTCTTCAACTAACTTATCGGAAAAAATAGGGAAATTTCTAACGCGTATTACGTGAATGGTTAATCTGGCTACGTGAATCGCAGATTTTATTATTTCTGATAATATAGTCTGCCTATTCTGTCACTCGCATATTACCTCTGATTTCCCCACTGTCCAAGTAATTTCTGCTATCATGCCGCCCAGTCTTCCTGTATCCCTGCTCCATAAAATTTTTTCGTATCAGAACAGTGTTATTTCCTATCCCCTATTTGATTTAGCATCTTAACCAATGTTTGAGGAAGCGGCACTCCAAGCCGGTTTATATTCTTTAAAATGGCAATCCCCTCATTAGAAATGTAAAACAAAATAACTGTTGTCCGGATCGCACAATTACTTTCAATGATTGTACCTATAATATTTGAAACAATCACTGGAATAAATATCGCTGCTTTCTTAAACATATTCTTTAGCAAAAACACATTGGATCGCTTCTCCTCCCCTACAATCACAAGAAGTATTTCTGCTATGTAACTCATCATCATAAACACAATCAGTGCAGATAGGAATTTATCAATCCCTCCCAATAATTGAATAACGTAGTTTACCATATACATTCCGTCCTTTCCTAAAAAAAATTAAATATCATCTACATGGCTTGTCTCATGTACTGTTCACAAAAAAATAGCCAGAACAAATTATCTGACAGAGTCTATGCTCCGTTCCAATAATCTGCTCTGGCTATTAGTGGCTGTCCTATGTGACGCCCTGTTGCTCAGTCAGCAAACGCTATCTTATGCATTTACAACCATTTTATATACTTCTTTTTCCCGCAAAGTTGGTTCTGCGGTCATTTTATCATAATCTACCAGTAAAAAGGCATGGCATTTGCCACATTCAATAGAGGATTTTCCTGCAGCGTCTTCATACGCTACAATCTTTCCCTTTCTACAGCAAGGGCATTTGATTACCCCTTTGGTTTTTATTCCTTCCATTCATAACACCTCCCTCAATTAAACGGCAGTTCTTCGTCAATGCCATCTGGTATGTTCATAAAACCATCTGATGCATTATTCTTTTTAGGGTTTAAATACCTATCAATCAAACTTTTCGCCGTTTCAGATATTACAAAATCTGATTCATGTAATTTAACAGATTTAAAAAGCTCATCGCATTTTCCTTTCAATGTATTGCTTTTATCATCAAAGGTTGAACAGATTAAATCTAAGTCTGTTGAATCATAATTTGGACTATAACCCTCTCCACCTGTATAACGATACAGTTCATATCCCTTTTCACCAAATTGATTTTCAAGTGGCAAAAGATATAGTTCGCCTATACTGGTTTCTACGGAAAAAATATCATCCGTAAGCTCTACTGCCTTTGTTTCGTTCACATACCCATCTGGAGCATACTGATACCGCTTTGTCCCATCCAGTTCGCCTTCATCCAATTCCTTAAAAAAAATTCCCACGTGATTTTCTTTCCTATTACCTTGATTGTTCCAATGAATTACTGCTTTATCAGTCTCCTGTTTCAATTTCTCAAAAAAGGCAATTACATCACACAAAGATTGGGTAGGCACTTGAAAATCAATGTTTAAAAGATCATCGACATTAACTTGAAAAATCACTGATATTTTCCAAACGATATCCACAGACAATCTTTTCTTCGAATCCGGATTGACAGTTCTGGAAACATACCCTGCACTTACATCTAATAGTTCTTCAAGGTCGGAAATGCGCAAGCCATACATCTTTAGCAGATAATCAAGATTACTGCTCAAAAACTTAGAATCGTAGTTTGCCTGCGCTTTTATAAACTCAACAATATGTTTTTTCTGATCTTCTAGCTTTTTTTTCAGTTCCACAATTCCGTTCTCCAGTTTAGGTGTCTCTTCATCATCCAATTCTAAATCTAATTGTAATGAACTGATTTTTTTTGTTAATTCTTCTAAATTTCGTTTTGCTAGTCCATAGTCTTTAAAAGTTCTAATCGGATACACTTTAATTTCTTCATTCATATTTATACCTCCATCTCGTCTATCTGACCATAGAATATCACAGTCCG